>Ga0335081_10008033_pt1 | contig 16923 bp, 15 predicted proteins | sample Lox_Sample_35_FD_206713 | JGI IMG/M metagenome (GOLD analysis project Ga0335081, IMG submission 206713) | Soil microbial communities from Loxahatchee National Wildlife Refuge, Florida, United States - Lox_Sample_3.5 | ecosystem: Environmental > Terrestrial > Soil > Wetlands | place: USA... | reverse complement strand
CGGTGGATCGCTTCTACCGCCGTTTCTATTTCAGACCACGTCCGATCCTGAGGATCATGAAGGAAATGCTTCATGACAGGCATCTATTTGTACGCCGCCTGAGGGAAGGAGCGGAGTTTTTCTCGTTTATGGCAAAGCGGAAAGAGGTGGTCCAATCATAATGGCGCTCGGTCGCAAAAAATACGCGGTCATCGTTGCCGATGATTTCGGCAGTTCCACTTCGGTGAACCTCGCCGTAGCTGAAGCGCATGACAGGGGAATACTCACTGCGGCGAGTCTGATGGCGGGAGGGGCCGCCTTCGAGGAGGCCGTGGAGATAGCCCGCAAGCGAAGGGGACTCTCCATCGGGCTCCATGTGACTCTCTGTGACGGAAGGGCCGTTCTGCCCTGTTCCGAGATTCCCGGTCTCGCAGATTCCCGCGGTTGTTTCGAAAATAGCCCTTCAAGGGCCTGGATGAAATATCGCCATGCAGGCCTTTTGGGCCAGCTCGATCGTGAGATCGAAGCGCAGTTCGACCAGCTAGAAAAGTCGGGGGTCCATCCAACGCACATAGACGGCCACCACCACCTCCACATGCATCCCGCGATATTCGGGCTGCTTTGCGGGCACGCGTCAAGGCGGGGGATTCGATGGATCCGGATACCCAGTGAGCCGCTGTCCTTCCTGCTTCGTTTTCCCTCTCCCGGACGCGGCGCCATGCCCTTCATTGAATGGGTGGTTTTTGCGGTCTTGGGAAAAATGCATGGAAAAAGGGCACGAGATTCCGGATTGCGTTCCATCGATGCTGTTTACGGGTTGGCGCGGACCGGGCATTGCGACGAGCGTTACCTGCTGCACATTTTCGACCGGGCTGGCAGCTCCCTGGAAATTTTCATGCACCCCGACAGCGCAACCGCTGCGGGACAGCGCGAATTAGTAGCCCTGACCTCCGACGCGGTGCGCGCCGCGCTCGCTGCAAGCGGAGCGGTCCTCGCGGGATACCGGGAACTTTCCTCGGAGTCGTCGGTTCCGGACGGCGTGATGGAGATCGTATGAAAACATATATCGTCGTCATGATAGCCGCGCTCTCCGCGGCAGTAGGCGAGTCCCTCCTCAGTTTCGGCATGAGGAGATACGGATCGATGAACCTTGCGGAGCCGTCCCAGTGGCTCGTCCTGGTCTCTTCGGTGGTCCTAAATCGCTACGTATTTCTGGGGGTCGTCTTTCTGAGCATTTTCTTTTTTCTCTATCTCGCTGCCCTCTCATGGGAGGATCTCAGTTTCGTCCTGCCGTTGACCGCGGTGTCGTACCTCTTCGCCGCGCTGATGGCAAAGTTTTTCCTTAAGGAAGAAGTCTCATGGTATCGCTGGACCGGCACGATTGTCATTGTGATCGGCATCGCCATGGTAGCGTTCGGCGGCAAATCACGATCGGTCGTTCCCGTCTCGAGCCTCATCACTACGGATTCGCAAGGTATCACGGGAGGGCTGACGGAAGCTGGACACCATTCCTGCAGTTATTTCGCTCAAAGACCCTCCAGCCTTGATAGGACGGCCGTACGGGAAGAGGGGAAGCAATGAAGAGGATATCCATCAACGAAAACGAAAAAACCCCGGATTATGGGCGCGGCTCGGATGATGTGGGCGGCGTCCTGTCCGGGATACGGGAAAACGAGCCGCATGCAATCTCGGAGCGTGCGTCATCCGTAGGGCCGGTATCAGAGGCTGTGAGAAAAACATTGTCCTATTACCTTGACCAGCAGCATCCGGACGGGTACTGGTGGTACGAGCTGGAATCCAACGTCACCATGATATCGGAATACCTGATGCTACTTCATTTCCTGGGGCTGCGGGATGAAGAACGGGACAGAAAGATTGTACACAACATTCGTCGACACCAGCGGTCGGACGGAACATGGTCTTTATTCTACGGGGGAAGAGGTGATCTCAGCACCACTGTTGAAGCGTATTGCGCCCTGAAACTCGCGGGTTATTCCGCCGATGATGAGCCACTGAAGAAGGCCGGAGAATTCATCCTCCGGGAGGGAGGAGTGGAGGCATCAAGAGTGTTCACCAAAATATACCTCGCCCTTTTCGGCCTCTACGATTGGAGGGCGATCCCTTCTATTCCGGTCGAGCTCAATATATTACCTCCCTGGTTTCCTCTGAACATATACAACTTCTCGAGCTGGGCGCGGTCCACGCTCGTGCCTCTGGCAATGATCTGCGCATTCAAGCCAGTGAGGATTTTGAACCCCACCATGACGCTCCGGGAGCTGTATTCGGAACCGGACAGGGTGCCGCCAATCACGTCCGGCAGGCTGCCGAGCTTCTCGTGGAAGAGGATCTTTATCGCCCTTGACAAGCTCGTCAAGGTGTACGAGCGACTGCCACTGCCTGCCAAACCCTTCAGAAAGACGGCCCTTAAGAGGACTGAACAATGGATCCTCGACCATCAGGAACCGACTGGAGACTGGGGAGGCATACAGCCCGCCATGATCAACTCGATCCTTGCCCTTACTGCAATGGGGCATCCGAACACATCAGAACCTGTCCGAAAAGGGCTTGAAGCGCTGAAGAAGTTCACTATCGAAAGTGACAATGAGCTCGTTCTTCAATCCTGCATCTCCCCGGTATGGGACACCGCTCTCACGTCTCTTGCGATGCTTCACGCGGGAATGGACAAATACCATCCGTCCCTCAAAAAGGCATGCGCCTGGCTTGCTTCAAAACAGATTTTCCGGCGGGGCGACTGGAGCGTCAAAAAGCCCTTACTCGAACCCGGCGGCTGGGCTTTCGAGTTCGAGAACAGCTGGTACCCCGATGTGGACGACTCCGCGGTCGTTCTTTTGCTCCTCAATAAATGCGCTGATGAGAATTCCACCACACAGGAGAACCTCTCCCGGGGTCTGAGCTGGGTCCTGGGGATGCAGGGAAAAGATGGCGGGTGGGGCTCATTTGACGTGGACAACGACATGAAGATCCTGAACCAGCTTCCCTTCGGGGATTTGGAGTCTATGATAGACCCCAGCACTCCCGACCTGACCGGGAGGGTCCTCGAGCTTCTCGGCTCGTTAGGATACGGACTCTCGAGCGACGTGGTCAGGCGCGCGACGGCGTTTCTCTTGCTCACCCAGGAAAAAGAAGGTTCTTGGTGGGGACGGTGGGGCGTCAATCACCTTTACGGAACGAGCACCGTGCTGGCAGGGTTGAGGGCGGTAGGAGAAGATATGTCGAGTCTGTATATCCGGAAGGCGGTGCACTGGCTCAAATCGAAGCAGAACGCCGACGGGGGGTGGGGCGAGGGCTGTGAATCCTACCGTCAAGCTCCTTCAAACGCCTGCACGAATCTGAGCACCACGTCGCAGACCGCCTGGGCTATTCTGGCCTTGATCAACGCGGGCGAAGTAGGCAGCAGAGAAGTCATCGACGGGGTGACGTACCTTCTCACAAGGCAAAGGGCCGACGGCACATGGGACGAGAAAGAGTTTACGGGCACGGGGTTTCCGAAATACTTCTATATCCGATATCATAATTACCGGAATTGCTTTCCTCTGATGGCCCTAGGCAGGTATCTCTCCGCGCTCGGGAACGGGGTGGCCGTGTGATGAAGGTCCTTGTAACCGGCGCAACGGGCTTTATCGGATTTCACGTTGCAAAGCTCCTGACCGAGAAGGGCTTTTACGTGAAGGCCCTGGTGCGCGATGAAAACGATGCGCCGGTTCTCAAGAGCCTGGGCGTGGCACCGGTCAAAGGCGACATCAGGGATTTCGATGCGTGCCGCGATGCGCTCAAAGGCTGCCAGCAGCTATATCACCTTGCGGCGGATTACCGACTTTGGGTTCCCGATCCGGCTGTTATGTACTCGATTAATGTGCAGGGGACAAAGAACATCATGCGCGCCGCCCTGATGAGTTCCATCGAAAAGGTCGTGTACACCAGCACCGTAGGCGTCCTGGCCGCGCACGCGGACAGCGCACCCTCGAACGAGGAATCGTTATCCGATATCCGGGACATGGTCGGCCACTACAAAAAGTCCAAGTTCCTGGCTGAAGTCGAGGTGAGGCATTTTATTGAACAGGGCCTTCCCGCCGTCATCGTCAACCCGTCCACCCCGATCGGGCCTTTCGACAGAAAACCCACCCCGACGGGGAAGATCATCGTCGATTTTATGAACGGAAAGATTCCGGCATTCCTCGATACGGGCCTGAATTTTGTCGACGTTGAAGATGTGGCGGTCGGCCACGCACTCGCGGCACAGCATGGAAGGGTCGGGCAGCGGTACATACTCGGCAACCAGAATATCACGTTGAAAGAGTTTTTTGGGATTCTTGCGCGCGTGACAGGGAAAAAGGCCCCGGCCGTGCGGCTTCCCTATTTTCCGGTACTTATGGCCGCCTACATTAACGAGGCCCTTTCCACATGGATAACCGGCAAGCAACCTGCAATCCCGTTAACCGGGGTGAAGATGGCGAGAAAGTACATGTTTTTCGATTGTGCAAAGGCGGTCAAGGAGTTGCATCTGCCCCAGAGTTCCGTCGAGGCAGCAATAGAGAAAGCAATAAGGTGGTTCGAACACAACGATTATATAGCGGAGAGGACGTCTTGTCAGAGACAAGAACAAATCCGGCAGCATATACAGAAGATCGGATAGATAGAAAACTCGGCGATGAGTGGATAGACTGGAAAGGAAACCTAGACCCGCGCGAAGGGGAGATCAATGAGAGCCTTTCCACGTTTCTCTTCCTGGCATCGGGCGTACTCCTCATCTTTATCGTCCTGCTGTTTCTCGGATGGTTCATGGTGAAACCGCGGTTCCAGCAGTTGAATCCGCAGCTTGAGATGTTTGCGGGGTGGCTGATCGTCGGGTTCACAACATGTTTTGTGATCTCCGCGATTCTTGAGGGCGTGCTGCTGCGGACATTCAAAAAATCCTTGTTTCCCTACGGCTGGATTGAAAGGCTCGTTGTCTGGCTGCTTCCGAAGACGATCTGGCTCGGGAAAAAGTTCGGCATCAGCAAGGACAGAATAGGGAATTCTTTTATCAAGATGCATAATTTCGTCACCATGAGCTTCATCGGAAAGCTTAATGCCAGTCGGATATTGATCCTACTTCCGCGGTGCCTGAAAAGAGATGCCCGGGCCCGTTTGATGAGCAGATTGAACGGGAGTGACTATAAAGTTTACACCGCCGCCGGCGGCGAGGAAGCGCGCGAAGCAATCCGGCAGTATCGTCCCACGACTATTCTCGCCATCGCCTGCGAGCGGGACCTGATGGGCGGCATCAAAGACGTCGCAGACAAAATTCCGGTGATCGCCATACCCAACAAAAGGCCCGAGGGCCCATGTAAAAATACCGATTTCCCCCTGAGCGAGCTGGATGAAGCCCTCAGCGCTCTGGCTGCCGCACGGTCGTAACCGGCGAGGGAGCCTGCCGCAACGCAGGCAGGCCGGCCGCAGGGGCAAGTACCGGAGCACGATCTCTATGAGCAGATCTTCCGGGCCGGATCGTTCCAACATTCGAGGGTTCTCCATGCGCTTTCCCGTCAGCTTGTATGCTTCATTAACGTCATTTTTCGCGAGGAACGCCCTCACAGGTGTCAAGAGGTTCCCGCTTGTCCTCATGCTCGAGCCGACGCACCGGTGCAATCTTGCCTGCGCCGGCTGCGACAGGATACGACTGTACGATCACGAGCACACCGAGGACCTCACTCCCGACCAGTGCATTGATGCGGCCCTGGAATCAGGCGCTCCGGTCGTGACGGTTACGGGAGGTGAGCCGCTCTTATACAAAGAATTGAAGCCACTCGTGCAGGAGCTGCTCCGGCTGAAACGGCATGTCTATCTCTGCTCGAACGGCATTCTTACTGGTACCTTTATCGAGGACTTCTCGCCGAACCCGAGATTGACGCTTAATATTCATCTAGACGGGATGGAAGAGACGCATGACCGCATTACCGGCAAACCCGGAACGTTCAAAAAGGCGACCGCTTCGATCAAATTGGCGAAGCAAAAGGGTTTCCGCGTGAGCACCAATACGTCGGTGTACAAGAACTCCGACATCGGAGAGTTGGAGCGGTTGTTCGAAACCCTCAAAGGCCTTCGGGTAGACGGCATCCTGATGTCTCCCGCCTTCAATTATGAACGGGTCGAAAACGACATTTTTCTTAGTAAAGAGGAGGCGAAGGAAAAATTCAGGCGGATGGATTTTTTCAAAAAATTTCCGTTCATCAGCTCTCCCCTCTACATCGACTTTCTGAAAGGGAACAGGCACCTGCACTGCACTCCCTGGGGCAATCCGACGCGCAATCCGCTGGGTTGGAAATCCCCTTGCTATCTGATCACTGACGCCTACTATCCATCGTTCCGCGAATTGATGGAAAAGACCCCCTGGGACCGGTATGAGGCCGGAACCGACCCGCGATGTCGGGACTGCATGGTCCATAGCGGATATGAAGCGACCGTGCAGAGAATCGCCTTTTCCAGTCCGAAGGACTTCGTCAGGCTAGTCTTCTGGAACCTGGGAAAAACCTGAGGAGGTTCGCGGTTATGCTTCTCCTCGACACGGTCCTCCTCAGGCCATACGTAGTCGTCTTTCTTGTCGTCTACCTTTGCGGGTGCTCGCTGCACCTAGGTCTGAAGCGGGCACTCCTCTTTACAGTTGCAGGATATGTTATCGCGTGGCTGTCGGAATTCTCGTCCATCCACAACGGCTTTCCCTACGGGCACTATTACTATCTTGACGGCACGAGGGGAAAGGAGATATGGGTCCTGGGCGTTCCGCTCATGGACTCGATCAGTTATGTTTTTCTTGCCTATGCGAGCTATTCTCTGTCGCTTCTCATCTACTCCCCCCTGCGTCGCTCTAGGTGGATGGTGTACGTCCTTGAGACGAAAAAAATAAGAGACTCCCTTCAAGTGCGAGTTCTCGGAGCGCTGCTGTTCGTCTACCTCGATATCATTATCGACCCTGTCGCTTTGCGGGGTGATCGATGGTTTCTCGGCCGGATCTACGGCTACCCCGAACAAGGGGTCTATTTCGGCGTCCCTCTCTCGAACTTTATCGGATGGTTCGCGGTGGGCTTTTCAATGATCTACGCCCTGCAAAAAATCGACCTGTACCTGCGGAGAAAAGGGGTCTCGGATCTTATCGGATACAAATATCCCTGGCGGTTCATGATCGGCCCCCTCCTTTATATCGGCGTGTTGGGTTTCAATTTATCGGTCACGTTCTTCATCCAGGAGCACACGCTCGGATGGACGGGGATCTTCATCGTTTTGCTGCCCGCATTCCTCATGTACGTGATCGTGAGAGGTAAAATTTCCCAGGAAAATGTCGAGACAGGGCTGTCGGATCATTATAGTGATTTCCCCCAAGCGATGGCCGGGGATCTATGAGGGGCGTGAGGACGTTCGCGATATTCTCTCGCCTCAGGAAATCCTCAGGTGTCAGGCGGTCAAAATATCCAAACGTATTGTTTTATATACATTGCTAGTGGGAAAGCAAAGGGGAAGATAGCGCAATGCGACATAAGATTTTTACAATTGGGCTCATTACTGCCCATCTTTTGTTCATGTCGATATTTTTTAATCATGTCGCACAGGCCGATGATAATACCGCAGACCTTTTGGCTGAGAAGAGTCAAATCGGCTCTGGAGCGACGGGTAAATCTGATGAATCTATATTTTTACCAAGAAATACCCTTTTTAAACCGCTGATAGCTGATCCGAAGGAACTTCGCTTTTATCTCAGTTATCGCCCCTACCAGGACGCTTATCAGTACATGTCTCAAAGTACAGAAATATTTGCTGGCAGCTTAGGGGATACGTTTGGATTGTATAGTTCCATTAATAACACCGGAGGTTACAGTTGGCAGGCCAACATTAGCGGAGGGATTTATTCCGAGTTTGATCTTAAAAACTTCTACCTGGTGGATGCTGATTATTTCATCGGTTTTCCTTTCACATTCCGGAACGGGCCCACATCATACCGGCTTAACTTTTATCACCAAAGCTCTCATGTGGGAGACCAGTACTTGCTGCATTCCAACATTAGGCGAATCGAATTTGAATATGAGGCGCTTAACTTTGTAGCGTCATATGAATGGACGAAGTGGCGCATTTATTACGGTGGCGAAGTTGCTTTCCTTCAGGAGCCGAGCAGTTATAAGCCGGTCACTATACAAGGCGGGATGGAATATTACGGTGCCCATAAACGTCTATGGGGGGGACGACTAATTGGAGGTTTGGATCTAAAATGCACTGAGGAGAATAATTGGCCCCTGAACACATCACTTAAAGCGGGTTTGCAATTCGACGGGACCGATTCGACTGGTCGATCCATCCGTTTGCTGCTTGAAGGCTACAATGGATATTCACCTTATGGACAATTTTTTAACAACCGATTGAAATATGTCGGTCTGGGTATCACCTTTGAGTTTCAGTAATTTATGTTGTCGATTAGTTTCAGTCTCGTCCCACAAATAAGAGAGGAACATTACTGCCCATTGCGCTCGCCTCACTGACCTTGAATGCGGGAAAAGTATTTCATTATTACTCTCGCCCCCAAATAAGAAACACTGTATTTAGTAAAACATATGATGCCGGATTGATAATAGTATTTAGGGTAAGTTGACCGGAGTTTATTAGGCAGAAAAACACTGGTTGCCTGAACCTCAACACCATAATGCCAGTTGAATCTGCGACAGTTCTCACTGTATTGGGGCATTGTAGAGTATGAATGTTTTAACCAATATTCGTTAGAGTTCGATCCATGATGACGCTCGACGGTGTCCCGTAGATACCCACCGCCTGATGCCGGGTGTCGCAACACCGTTGGGCAGTCGTGCAAGGTTCACTATCGTACGATTCCCCAAAAACCTCCTTTCGAAGATTACAGGTCCGTTTGTATGTTCCGGGACAACAAATCTTTCTCTCTCATAAATACCCCCCCTTAAAGCAATCGCATATGCCCTTTTTCCAGTGTTTAAAAACCGCTTGACTAAATTGATAGTCTGTGTTACTAAATAAAAATTCGTAACACTAATTCAGGTGCTGTTGCTTTCATGGCAGCATTGTTTTATTTTCTTATTGTATCGATGGGATCGTTCCAAGATGATCATCTTTGGATAAAAAGACATTACCGCGTTCGGCATGTTCTGGTGCGAAACAACGGAGAAACATCAAAGGAGTGAGGGAAATGGAATGGCTTAGAGTCGCTATTGATTACGGGATCATGGGGTTACTGCTGCTCTTAAGTATTGTGGCCGTTGCAATTGCAGTTGAAAGACATCTTGTCTACAAGAATCTCAATATAGGCCAATATTCTGATATAAAAAGCCTGGAGATGGTGCTAACCGAGAAGCTTCACTTCATTGCAACGATTGGGAGCAATGCTCCCTATATCGGGCTGCTCGGCACTGTGCTTGGCATCATGCTCACCTTTTATACCATGGGTAAAGAGGGTTTCATGGACTCAGGGAAGATCATGGTTGGTCTTTCCCTCGCCTTGAAGGCTACTGCTGCCGGGTTGCTTGTCGCCATTCCATCGGTTGTGCTTTACAATCTTCTGGTGAGAAGGGCAAAGGTCCTGATGATGCAATGGGAGATAAAAAATGGACGAGAAAGAGTTTGATTACATCAATGTCATTCCTCTTGTTGACGTGATGCTGGTGCTGCTCACCATCGTCCTCACGACATCGACCTTCATCGCGACGGGGGCCATTCGGGTTGAACTCCCCCAGGCAACAAAAAGCCCGGCAGAGATATTAAAGACCCAGACCATTGAAATAGACGCCAGCGGCAACGTATATCTGAACGGCCGTCCGGCAGCGCTCGAGGAATTGAAGGTCTCGTTGCAATCTACGCCCAGAGAAACTCCGCTCCTTATCCGGGCTGACAAAAATATTCGTCTGCAGGCGTTTGTAGATGTCCTTGACGTCGTGAAAAACCTTGAGTTTAAAAGGGTCAGCTTGCAGACACAAGAGATGAGATGATGAAGTACCAGCGTATCGGCTTACAGGTCTCTCTCCTCATACACACGTTGGTCTTTACGATTGTCGTGGGATACAGCCACTTTTTGGTCTCGACGAGCGCGCCTGTTCCCATCGAGATCGGGATTCTCTCTTGTTCTGAACCTGCTCCGGTTAAGGTAGCGCCGCAGCACCGGAACCGGCTACAGACGGTCAAGGAACCGATTAAGCCGGCGCAGCAGCCGGAAACACGCTCTCAGACAGCGGTGGCTGAGAGCCCGATAGTGAAGCAGGAATTAACGACCCGGCAGACGGTGTCGACCACGCAGGCGGTGTCGGCCCCGCAGACAGGAACGTCTCCGCGGACAGGAATGGGCGAATCTTTAAAAGCGAATCAAACCGCACCGATTGGCTCGATAGTCGGTCCCGCCTTTAATGCTGAATATCTGCATAATCCAAAACCATCATACCCGCTTCTTGCGCGGAGGTTGAAGCTGGAAGGAACTGTTATCGTACGGGTACTGGTTAACCCGGAGGGTAAGGCTGAAATTGTCCGCTTGGGCACGAGCGCCGGATCGAATGTGCTGGACCAGGCAGCTTTAAATGCTGTGCATGAGTGGTCATTCGTACCGGCGCAGCAGGGTGGCCAGCCGGTTTCCGCCTGGGTGGACGTCCCCATTCGTTTTCGCTTGACGGAGTGAAGCGGCCCGCATCGCAGATCGGAGTTAAAAAGTCATGCCCCAATTTTCTGGAGGAGGCGTTAGTGCAAAAAGGGATCAAAAGTCGGCTCCTCGTGAAAGTTGCTCTTGGCGTCCTGCTCTTTTCTGGTGGGCATGCGGCAGTTGTCTTTGCCGGCGGCGTCCAGACCCTCAGTACCGTAGAGGTAACGGGCTCCACCGAGAATCTGGTTGGAACGGCGGATTCCGCAACAGAAGGGACCGTCACGCCCAAGCAGCTTGAGGACCTGCCGGTATTACGGACCGGCGAGATTCTTGAAGAAGTTCCCGGTCTGATTGTCAGCCAGCACAGCGGCGAAGGCAAGGCGAACCAGTACTATTTACGCGGATTTAACCTCGATCACGGGACTGATTTGGCGACGACGGTGGCAGGCATGCCGATCAATATGCCGACCCACGCGCATGGGCAGGGGTATACGGACTTGAACTTCATAATGCCGGAACTGTTGAGCGGCATCCAATACCGAAAAGGGCCGTACTACGCAGATGAGGGAGACTTTTCCGCAGCCGGCGCGGTCACCATGGATTACGTCAATGTGCTGGAGCGGAATATCGCAGTACTGGGCATAGGGAGCGACGGCTATCGCCGGGCTTTGGTGGGGGGCTCCCCGGAGCTTGCCGGAGGGCATTTGCTCTATGGATTCGAAGCATACCATCATGACGGCCCCTGGGTTACCCCAGACGACTACAATAAACTCAATGGCATGCTTCGCTACAGTCGTGGTGATGCGCAAAACGGCTACAGCATAACCGCTATGGGTTACGACGGTAGCTGGAATGCCACGAACCAGGTCGCTATCCGCGCCATAGATGAAGGTCTGATCTCCCGTTATGGCTCCCTCTCGCCCACGGACGCAGGAAATTCGTATCGATACAGCCTTTCGGTGGAAGGGCAACAGACATCGGAGGATTCGATAACCAGGGCGAATGCATACCTAATCAAGTATCAAATGAATTTGTGGAATAATTTTACGTATGATTTGGAAGATCAGGTTAACGGCGACCAGTTTCATCAGTACGATAATCGGATCGTATCCGGTTTCGCTGTCAGCCATGATTGGATAACGAAGCTGGCTGGCCACGATATGGTCAATACCGTAGGAGTGCAGGTACGCAATGATGACATCAGTCCGGTCGGGCTTTACCATACCGTGGATCAACAGCAGATTTCAGTAACGGAGCAGGACCATGTCATCCAAACCGGCGGGAGCGTGTATGTGCAGAACCGTTTTCAATGGTCGGATAAATTCCGCAGCATAGCGGGGCTTCGCGGAGACGCATACCGTTGGGACGTTACGGCTAATATTCCCCAAAATTCCGGCGACGCCCACGCATCCCTCTTGGACCCTAAACTGAGTCTGATTTTCGGGCCTTGGGAAAAGACGGAATTCTATGTGAATGCTGGTCAAGGTTTCCACAGCAATGACGGACGAGGAACAACCATGACAGTAGACCCGCAGACAGGCGAGCCGACCAGCAAAGTCACCCCCCTCGTGCGGGCAGAGGGGCTCGATATCGGGGCGAGAACGGCAGTCATTCCCCATGTGCAAAGCGAGCTGACTTTTTGGGCATTAAATCTGGCCTCCGAGCTTGTCTTTGATGGCGATCACGGTGTAACTACGCCGAGCTATGCAAGCCGCCGGTACGGCGTGGAATGGGCAAACTATTATAAGCCGGCCTCATGGTTCACCCTTGATGCGGACGTAGCCCTCTCTCATGCGCGCTTTGTCGGTGATCCTGTTGGAAACCGCATTCCTGGTTCGCCCGAAGGGGTGGCCTCTGCCGGGGCCTCTGTGGACAGCATAGACGGCTATCTCGGCAGCCTGAAGGTGCGTTATTTCGGACCACGTCCGCTTTATGATGACAACAGCGTCCGATCCGACGCGTCCACCATCGTGGACGCCCGGGTTGGCTATAAATTCGGCAATAATTGGCGCCTATTCCTCGATGTTTTCAACCTGTTTAACACAAAGGTCAGTGATATTGACTATTTTTACGTATCCCGGCTTCCGGGTGAGCCTCCGGCAGGCGTGGCGGATATTTCCACTCATCCGGCAGATCCGCTTGAAGCCCGCCTTACCCTGTCCGCGAATTTCTGATAAGCGGTCCTTGTGAGAAGCATAAGGGAACGAAAATCAAAGATGTTTTCATCTGAACAAATTTATGCCATGATGGATTTCAGGAGGGATTCCATGATAAAGTCTTTCGCGATGCGGCTTGTTTATGGGATGCTTCTGTTTGCGCTCGTGGCTTGTGGTGGTGGCAAAAAACCAACAGAGAGCGGGCTGTTCGGTATTGCTTGGTCAGGGACCCAATTTGTGGGAGTGGGAAGTAGCGGCATGATCCGCACCTCCCCCGATGGAGTGTCGTGGGCATCCCGGAACTCCGGCACAACCGAGTCACTGCTCAATGTTGCATGGTCTGGAACACAATTTACGGCAGTGGGCAATCATGGGGCCATTCTCACTTCTCCCGACGGAGCAACATGGACCATGCAGACCTCGGGAACGACCAGTGACCTCTACGGTGTTGTCTGGTCCGGTTCGCAGTTTGCAACAGTCGGAGATGCCGGTTCCATTTTTACCTCACCGTCAGGAACGCAATGGAGTCTGTCGACCTCGGGCACTTCCACGAGTCTCTATGGACTTACCTGGTCCGGGACACAGTTCGTGGCTGTGGGGTATGCCGGCACAATCCTTACCTCTCCAGACGCGGTTACCTGGACAGTCCAGACTTCGGGCATTACCGGTCCTCTCGGTGGCATTGTCTGGTCCGGGACACAGTTCGTGGCAATAGGAAATAACGGCGCTATTCTTACCTCTTCCGATGGAGTGACGTGGGCAACTCAGACATCCGGCGTATCAAACGGCCTGAGCGGCATTGCCTGGTCGGGAACGCAATTTGTAGCTGTCGGGGATACGGGGACCATCCTTACCTCCCCTGATGCCGTAACATGGACGTCACGGGCTTCGGGCACATCAAATTCCCTGTTTGGCATTGCCTGGTCAGGGTCCCTATCTCAGTTTGTGGCCGTAGGCTGGGACAACGTCATCCTCACATCTCCGGACGGGGTAAAGTGGACACAACGTTCTTAAATCCTTGCGTGGAGTGCGACCGGCGTTCACGTCTACACATAAAAAAGCCATTCGATTGCGTTTATGAGACATGATCTCCTAGACACTTTCGTATAGCCATAGCGGATTCCTTCAAATACAAATATGCCGGCAACATTGATCCCCGTTCCAGGATTGCGAACACAAGAAAGGGGAACAAGCGTAGACCCTTGCCCCCCGAATCTTCAAAAGGTTCTCGTTATTCCGGCTGTATATGGGATTCCGTTTCACGCTTCCACCGGCTTTTGGCTCCCGATATAATAAGGCCTAGGCCTCAATGTTCTTTCGTTCAGAAAATAGCAAGCAGGATTAATTGCCTAACATAATATGCCTAATCGACATCAAGGAATATGAGGTTATATTGTTTCTCAGAATGCGTTGTGATTGTGACAGACTGAAAGAATCGTCGAAGGAAAAAAGACATTTTGAGAAAAACGGACCGCATATAGTCATGTCCTCCTAAAACTAATTACTTGGAGCGATAGATGAGCGATCCGATAGACGCAACCGAGAACATGACCAAAAGACAGAAACATCCCGCTGGATTGTATGTCCTCTTCTTTACGGAAATGTGGGAGAGATTTTCCTACTACGGGATGCGATCACTGCTAGTTTACTACATGATAAAGCACCTGCGATTCACGCAGGAGCGTTCGTCCGGAATTTATGGGCTCTACACCGGGTTTGTCTACTTCACCCCTCTCTTCGGTGGCATGCTCGCGGACCGGATCCTTGGGCAGCGCCGGACGGTGATCCTGGGAGGGGTGCTCATGGCCATCGGACATTTTTTGATGGCCTTCGAAAGCCTTTTCTTCCCGGCGCTGTTTTTTCTGATCCTCGGAAACGGCTTCTTCAAGCCGAACATCTCAACGCAAGTCGGGGCGCTTTACCCCGAAGGCGACCACCGCCGCGATCGCGCTTTCAGCATTTTCTACATGGGAATCAATCTCGGCGCGTTCTTTTCACCTCTTGTTTGCGGAACCCTCGGCGAGAAAATCGGGTTCCACTGGGGCTTTGTCGCTGCAGGCGTCGGCATGGTCATCGGGCTTCTCGTCTACCTCTGGGGTCAGAAGCACCTTGCCCCCGATCTGATCATGCAGAAAAAGGAAGCCAAACAGCAGAAGTCATCAGAACCCATGACGCGCGAGGACTGGCTGAAGATCGGTGCGATCTTCACCATGATGGCCCTCAGCATCGTTTTCTGGAGCGTATACGAGCAGCAGGGCAACACGATGGCGCTTTGGGCTGACGCCAATACCGATCGGATGATCTTCGGTTGGGAAATGCCGGCTTCCTGGTTTCAATCTTTTAATCCGCTCATGATTTTTATTTTAGTTCCATTGCTTAACTTGTTCTGGGGCTGGCAGGATCGCCGCAGAAAAGAACCTTCGAGCATCGCCAAGATGGGAATTGGCTGCATCCTGCTTGCCACTGCTTTCCTGATCCTGATACCGCCGGCCCGAGAACTGGCGGTCAACCCTAAGGCGAGCCTTTGGTGGTTGACAGCCTGCACGTTCGTGCTCACGCTTGGTGAAGTCTATCTTTCCCCGATCGGCCTCTCGCTGGTGACAAAAATCGCTCCTGCCAGGATCGTCTCCATGATGATGGGCGTTTGGTTCCTCTCGAGCTTTTTCGGCAACTTCCTGTCGGGATATTTTGGAACGTTCTGGGAGAAAATGTCCAAAGAGAGTTTCTTCCTGCTGATGTTTACCCTGTCCTTCGCGGCTGGCCTGGCGTTCTTTGCCCTCCTGAAGCCGTTAAAAAAAGCAATCGGGTACGGCAAACAGTCCGCATGATTGCGAAAAGGCAACACTCGGTCGTACATCCACGATCATTGCTTCGCGCAACAACAAAGAGTTTATTGTATATCACGTTCAATATTGTGAAATGTCTCTAGCGGAATTTAGTACATCCCCTAGCTCGCAAGTGTTGCGATGTATTGAAATTGAAAAATACAATCTAAACTCAGAACCTAAAAAGAGCGTTATCCATTGAAAGATGCCTATTTTAAAACGAGATAAAAAAGGGTTTAGCGAATATCGCTAAACCCTTATCATATGGCATCTGTCGACCAATTCCACGCCGTTTATTTTTTAATATTAGCGGTGGCTATCCCCAGTTCTTCTGCGATATTTGAGAGATTCTGGACCTCATGCGTTACATTGTCCGCCATCTTTTCCATGTTCTTCGAGATATTTGAGGTAGACTCTATATTCTGTGCTACTTCGGCCGCCGTTGCCGACTGTTCCTCGACCGCCGTAGCAATCTGATTTATCTGATCCTTAACTTTCGTAATGGATTCAACAATAGTATCCAGTACATTGTTAAGGTTTTTAACATGGCCTGCAGCCTTCAAGACCCCTTTTGAAGATGCCGTCATTGATGATGCAGTGAGGGCAGACTCTTTTTGGATAGCACCTATTTCTGCAGATATCTCCTCGGTGGCCTGAATGGTTCTTTCAGCCAGCTTTCTTACCTCATCTGCAACGACGGCAAAACCCCTCCCTTGATCTCCTGCTCGGGCAGCCTCAATCGCCGCATTCAAGGCAAGGAGATTTGTCTGGTCGGCAATGCCTTTTATGACGGTCACGATATTGCCGATCTCCGAGGACCTTTTGTTGAGCTTTTCAATCAAATTCGATAACTCGAGCGTTGTGGAGTTGAGTTCATTAATCGTGTCGACTGAGATTTTCGTAATCTGCTTTCCACTCTCAGCAATTTCCATTGCCTCTGTCGATGTATCGGCAGACTCTGCAGCATTTCTAGCGATGTCCGTAATCGTCTGGGTCATCTCCTCCGCCGCTGTGGCAATGAGGTGAGCCTGGCCAGCCTGTTGTTTAGCACCTGCAGACGTGGCTTCCGACTGCGTCTTTACAACATCCACCGCAGGGAGTATTTTCGCAGAGGCGGCAATAATGGTATGAAGCATATTCGAGTAGTGCTTCATGACCATGTCTACATTTTGAGACATCTGGGCAATCTCATCCTTGCCTTCAATGCGAAGAGAGGTATTCGTATAGCCCTCGCCCACCCGCCTCACCTTTGCGATCAGGTCCTTCATGGGTGAATGGGTCAGATGGACAAGAACGAGAACAATGCTCGTCATGGCGATGATACCGCACA
>Ga0335081_10008032_pt1 | contig 16924 bp, 16 predicted proteins | sample Lox_Sample_35_FD_206713 | JGI IMG/M metagenome (GOLD analysis project Ga0335081, IMG submission 206713) | Soil microbial communities from Loxahatchee National Wildlife Refuge, Florida, United States - Lox_Sample_3.5 | ecosystem: Environmental > Terrestrial > Soil > Wetlands | place: USA... | reverse complement strand
TAAGGCGAGATTATTATAGACTTTGGTGCTGTCAGGCTCAATTGTCAGTGCCTTGATATAATATTCTTTGGCCTTCTCATAATCTCCGCTCAGATAATAAGACAAGCCTGCATTGTTATAAAGCGCTGATGACTTGTTGTTTATGGCGAGCGCTGCTTCATATTCTTCTATGGCAGCATCACCATTTTTTTGATTATTATATATGATTCCGAGGTAAGAGTGAGCCTGCCACAACTTTGGATCCAAACTCGAAGCCTGACTGAAATTCTCAATGGCTTTTTCCATTTCACCTTTTGCAAAAAAAACCTGTCCCCGTCCTTCATAGGCTAATGCGTACTTGGGGTCATTTTTCAGGATCTCCTCAAATTCTTTCAAGGCATCTTCATTAAGACCCCTGTTCAAAAAGAGAATTCCTATTTTATACACTACGCTGCTCCGCCGGGGATCGAGTCTCCGGGACTTTTCATAATTAACAAATGCCAATCCAGCATTATTCTGTCTGATATGGTTATCACCGATTTGTTCGTATCTCTCGGCCGTCATTTCCGGCAGATCTTTAGGAACAAACTTACTCTCGTCCGCCGCGGCTATCTGCTTCTGCCGTTCCATCATGGTTTTATAATATTCGTTTTGAGCCGCGCTTTGCGGATTCTTCTGTGTTGATGCACAACCGGATGCACCAAGAGCAAGCGCTAATAGTAGGGCATAGCCAAAAATTTCCGCACGGATTTTGTTGGTCAAGTATTATCTCCCACATATTTATTTTTATACTGGATGAGATTTTTGCCCACAAGCACCTTCACCTTGACATCTGGCCGGTCGAGTTTTTTCATCTCCTTGATGTTTTTTATTTCCGGTATCGCCTTGGCGATACTATAAGCAACACCCTTATAATCCTTTTGATAATAGATGCTGGCTTGCCTGTAATTGAAATGCCCGGCATTGGTATAACGGACAACCGCAAACCCTCTTTTTTTCAAAAATCCACCTACCTTCTTTGCCATGTCGGTGACACCGTTGCCGTTGGATACTTCGATCCCTCCGCCCTGTAATAACCTCGGGGATTGACTTTCATCTATTTTCTTTATCCTGAGAGATATGGTGGTCTGGGGGACATTCTTTGACTGGATTGCATCATCATAATGACCCATGGGCGGCATGGGATTATTTGTTACTGCTTTTTCATAAATCCCATCTTGAGATTCTATTCGTGAGAATCTTTCAAGGGGCTCCAATGCCTCAAGACCTTTACGAGCAACGGTCAAATCAGGGTTTATCGCCAGGGCACGGCGGTAATGATCCATGGCTTCACCAAACATTCCTTTATTGTAATAAATACGGCCTATGTTATATAGGGCGCTGGCTTTGTCCCCGCCGAGTTCGAACTCGGCCATGGCCAGGTTGTACCTCCCGGTCATCATATAGGCAAATCCGAGATTGTTGTGGATACGCTTGTTTGACCCGTTTATTGTCAAAGCCTTCCTGAAGGTTTCGATAGCTTTTTCAAAATCCTCCTGCAGTATGTATGAGTATCCCAGGTTATTATAAACATAATCGAGATCTGGATTGATCAGGACTGCTTTTTCATAAGACTCAACCGCCTTTTTATAGTTACCCAGGTTATCATAAGAAATACCCACGCCATTATATGCTGTCACGTTTTCGGGATCGATCAATAAAACCTTTCTAAATTCCTCCAAAGCCTCCTTGTGCTTTCCCCTTTCCTGGTAATGGGTAGCAAGGAGGTAGTGCGAGTATGGGTTGTCACGTGTCGGACGCACATTTTGCATAAACAGGGAGATGTCTTTGTTTGACACAGCATATTTTTTCTTGCTGCTGTCCCAGAAGCTGATTTTGCCGTAAATGTCCTTAAATGTCGAACATCCGGAAAGAGTAAAATAAACCAATAAACAGAGGATGACCGGGTATATGATTTTTAGTGACCTATTCTTCATACTGTTCCTCCTGTTATGAGAAGTAGTATTGCTGAAAATTCTCTATCATTATTGTTGACACTGTCATAAAAAATCCCTGTACGCTTTTTTCTGCCATTCCGGCGGATACCGGAACCCACACTGTTCATCTTTTACAAACCCGCTGGACACCGGTATTCACCGGTGTGGCGGCTTTTTGCGAAGTCCCCATATCCGGTTTTCATAGAACTTTTGGCAATGCCTTAACCCCTTTACGGGAGAGGTGAGTTGGTATTAATACAAGTTAGCCGCGGCCAAAAAATCTGAAAGCTTGAATAACCGCTGGGCCCATGATCACAACAAAAAGTGCCGGAAAAATGAATAATACCAATGGTACGACAAGTTTAACGGGCAATTTGGCAGCCAACTCTTCTGCTTTTTGATACCGCCTCGTTCTCATACCATCAGAGTGGACTCTGAGCGCCGAACCGACACTTGTTCCAAACTTGTCCGTCTGGATCAGGAGTGTAGTTAAACTGCTCACTTCCTCTAAGTCTGTTCTCATGGAGAGATTTTTCAAAGCATCATGGCGTGATTTTCCGGCTCTCAACTCGAGATTCATAAGTTTGAATTCGTCACTGATTACTTTGTTGCTTAACTTCATTTCTTCCCCGACCCGGTTGATGGCAGCATCCAGTCCAATACCTGCTTCAACGCATATGACCATTAAATCGAGGGCTTCAGGAAAGCCTTCCAGTAATTTCTGTTTTCTCCTTGCAATCTGGTTTTCCAGCACCACATTGGGCAGATAAAAACCTATGATTGCAAGGATTACCGTGAACACCGCAAGATAAATGGTAGGAATGGTCCAGTGGCTAAAAAGCTTCAATAGATAAAACGCAACGGGAAGCAGCACCGCACATGAAACTTTTAAACCGAAGTAGATGGTTGGCGCTTGTTCGTACCGGTAACCTGCCCTTACGAGCTTCCTCGCTATAAAGTTAAGGTCATCTTTCTGTTTTGGCTTCAGAAAATTTCCCAGATAAGAGGCAGCCTCTATTAAATTTCTCTTAAATGAATCAGCAGAAATCCTGTTGCTCCCACCTGCATTTCTTGACACCCGTGATTTTTCAGTATCCTTGATTTTGTCCATAATTATGCGGCGTTCTCTAAAGTATTGAATGTAAGTATAAACACCGAACGAAAATAACAGCGTTGCAACGAAGACCAACAGGCTTATAAGAAATGCGTTTTCCATCGGATACCCTCTCTAAACTTTTATCTTGATCATTCCCCTCATAATAAAAATGCCAAGGGCCAGCATGAAAAGGGAAATGATAATAAGGAGTTTACCGATAGGATCGGTTATTAATATTCCCATGTATTCTGGTCTTGTAAAGTACACAGCGCCAGCTAATAAGAAAGGAATGGCAATCAGTATCGACGCAGATAATCTCCCTTCTGCCGATAAGGTGCGGATTCGACCCTGAAGTTTAAATCTTTCCCGAATCAGATGGCTGATATTTTCCATAATTTCTGCAAGATTTCCGCCGCTTTCCCTCTGAATGATGACTGAGATCGCAAAAAACTTCAGATCGGGGCAATCCACCCTTACTAAGAGATTCTTCAGGGCGTTCTCAACGCTGACGCCGAAATTTATTTCATTGAGGACATTTCCAAATTCCGTAGCTGCCGGATCATCGAACTCTTGGGTGACCATCTGCAATCCACCGGAAAATGCCTGACCCGCTCTCATGGCACGAGCTATCAAATCCAAAACCTCGGGCAACTGTTTTTCAAACTTTTCCATTCTTTTTCTTTTCTTTCTCAATATGTATAAATATGGAAGCGAGGCACTGGGAACCATTAGGATTATCGCGATAGCGTAGCTCTTGGTAATTTCCAATCCTGCCAAAAAACCTAACAGGGCGACTATCAACGAGAGGAGTATGAAAACGCCGACCGGATACGTTGATCCCGATTGCTGAAGGGTAAGGTCTATTTTGTTTAGCAGGCCGAATCTGATGGAGACGAGCAGTCGATTTAGCAAGGGGATATCACTGTACTTTCTACTGCGGAGGATTCCCGATGCCTCCTCTCTGTAAGCATCTACCGAAAGAGACTTGAGCTGGCTTCTTATTCTTCTAACCTCTGGATTCCAACGGGATCTGAAGATCAGGAAAATTCCTTCGAGGAGAAGTACAACGGCAATAAATGTGCCTATAACAACTATTGTTATTTCCATTTCCTCACCTTCACACAGCCAGCACTCTTTTTGCGTCAAATATTTCATAAGGGACGGGAATGCCAAGCACCTTAAACCTTTCAATGAATCTGGGCACTAATCCCGCCATTTTAAACACGCCCTTCACCATACGGTTATCATCTATCCCTGTCTGCTGGAAAGACAAGATCTCCTGGGTAGTAATGATGTTTCCTTCCATGCCGGTGATTTCCTGAAAACTCATAATTTTTCTGGTACCATCCATAAGACGGGCCATATGAAGGATAACGTCTATAGCGGAGCTCATGTATCTTCTGATAGCCTCAGTGGATAAGGCAAGACCTGACATGGACACAAGCGTCTCCAACCTCATCATGGCATCCCGAGGGGAATTGGCATGGATGGTTGTAAGAGAACCGTCATGACCGGTGTTCATGGCTTGCAGCATGTCAATAACTTCCGAAGCCCTGACTTCCCCCACGATGATTCGGTCGGGGCGCATTCTCAGGCTGTTCCTCACCAGATCGCGCGTGGTGATCTCACCCTTACCTTCAATATTGGCAGGCTTCGTCTCAAGGCGCACAACGTGCTCCTGTTTGAGCTGAAGTTCCGCGGAATCCTCAATAGTAATAATTCGCTCGTTCGAAGGAATAAATCGCGAAAGCACGTTTAGCAAGGTTGTTTTCCCTGAACCGGTTCCGCCGGAGATCACTAAATTCAACCGCGCCTTGACGATCCCTTTTAAGAGTTCCCCGATCTCCGGGTTCAACGTCTTCAGTGTCAGCAAATCGTCCAGTTCCAGAGGATCTGTGGCAAAGCGCCGGATGGAAAGGGCTGGCCCGTCCACGGCAAGAGGAGGTATGATGGCGTTAACGCGGGATCCATCAGCAAGGCGGGCATCGACGAGGGGAGTGGATTCGTCGATCCTCCGCCCCACAGCCGAGACAATTCTGTCAATGATTTTTCTTAAGTGTGCGTCATCCTTGAACCTCGCTTTAGTAGGCTCCAGTTTGCCATATCTTTCCACATAGATGTGCTTGTATGTATTAACGAGGATGTCCGAAATCGTCGGATCATGCATGAAGGGCTCTATAGGGCCAAGCCCGAGAACCTCATCCAGTATTTCCGTGTAAAACAGCTCCTTCTCCTCATAATTCAAAGGAATACCTATTTTATCTTCCGACAGGATTTTTTCTGTCAACCTTCTGATTTCCCGTCTCAATAAATCAGGCTCAATGGTGTCAAGAACAGATAAATCCATGATCTCCAGAAGCCGGTTATGGACCTTGGTCTTCATTTCATTATAATCATTCATTGCAAGCGTTTCCTCTTGTGTTTTTTAGTCAGTCCTATCTGTGCTTCGTCATCACCAGTAAAAATCTATACTCCATTTCATCGCGCCGGTGAGCCGAAGCCCTGAACAATACGAACGGGCAGCGATGTGACAATCTTTTATGTTATCAGTACCCTTTTACGATTGCTTCACTGCGTTCGCAATAACAGATGAAGTATTTTTCAAAACTCTCTTACTATTTACAGCCCGCAAAAAGACGTTCAAGAAGATGTTTACTTCTTTTCGCCTCCCTTTGAGGTTCCCGCAATCGCAGAAGCAAATTGCATGTAGTTTTTGTTGATCTCAGATTCCGGGTCTATATTGTGCAAAGATTTTCCCTGGTTAATTGCACTCACCGTTGTCTGGTAATCGTTGGGAATGGTCCAGAAAATTTTCCTACTAAGAGAATTTTCAGCATCCTTGAGAGAAATTTCTGATTTCTTGAGAAAACGATTGATCACAATTCTGAGGCTTTCATCCCTCGGGAATCCGAGAACCCGAAAAGTTTCGGCAAGTCTCTTCACATTGATAAGAGAGGGAAGACTTAACAGAGAAACTAAAAGAACCAAGTCTGATTTTTTCAGGATGCTCTTGGAAATATTGTCGAGGGACTGACCGCTGTCAATAACAATATAATCAAACATTGTCTGCATTAAGCCAAGGAGTAACTCGATAACCTGAGGAGAAACAACATTGTCGTCGATCAGCCTGGTGGGAGACGGCAGCACATAGACACCTGACGAATGCTTGTAAAGGATACCCATCAGATAAGTCGCATCAACACGGGTAATATTCTTTGCAATTTCCAACCAGTTAAAAACGTGTTCAATCCCGAGGAAGAGCGGTATCTCTCCAAATAGAAGGTTCATATCTATCAAGGCTACCTGCTTGGCTGCTTCAAGTCGGGCGAGGCTGGTCGCCAGATTGACGCCTATGGTAGTAGTGCCTATACCGCCTTTACTCCCTAATACAGTTATGACCTTCCCTTTTTTCTTGACTACGGTCTTCTCACCGGTACTTTCCTGCTGTTTACTGAATTTCAAAAGGGCTCTTTTTACTTCCTCCTTCTTGAGGGGCTGTGGGAAAAACTCCTTTACCCCGGTCCTGAGAGCCTGAATGAGCATGTCCGGGTTCATAGACTGGGACGTCAAGTAGACTTCATTTGCGACACCTGTATGCAGTAGATAATACACGAATTGAAATTCTTTTTCAGTTTCTTCTTCCATATCCAGGATGAAAATGTCGCATGTTCCCGTTTCGTCGGGTCCCTGGATAGAAAAGTTGTCCAGGCCGGATATAATCCCCTCCAGCTCGCTTTTCAGGTCTGTGTTTTTTGTTTTTATTCTGATAGAGACATTGTTCGCAGGCACTTCAACCTCCTAGGTCACACATATAGGTATTACGCTATTACCAGCACCCCCATTGGCAGAGCCTCACAGTCTGGTAAAAAACACATCTTTTTTGCTTGATAGCAGGTCCGCCAAATACGGAATAAGATCCTTAGGTATGTTCGCGTCATCTCCATTGGTGTGCCTATACTCTTACCGATAAAGGCAGGCGCCCTTGGCGCAGACAAAGAGGATCAAGGATGATGAGCAGAGGCAGAACAACGGCAAATTCTACAGCAGATGTGCCTTTATTGTTTTCAAGATTCTTACTGTTCATTACACTACTATTTGCCTGGCGTCATACTGAAGTTGAAAGTCTGTGCCGGTGCCTCTGTTTGAAAACTCTTCGTGTACTTATCGACGCTTGCCTTGGCTGCCAGGCCCTCAATACCTTCCACGGGCGCCAGATTTTTCTCCGCGTCGGGATTCAATATCTGATTCATCAGTGAAAGTTTATAAGATGTCCCGTAATCAATATCCAGCCGGCTGCTCGCGCACCCTGACAACCACAACGCGCATGCGATCAATCCTATAATAACGGCATATTTTTTATACATACACGCCTCCTGTGACACTATGGTTTGATATGTCCAAAATCACCTTCAAGTCCGCCGCCATTTTTCAGAGGCGGATTTTTTTCATACCCTCCTTCGCCTTCCATTTTTCCCAAAACGTAAAACTCAAAATCATTCGGTTCGATATACTGGTCCGTGGGCAGTGTCTGTTTCGCCATATCAAGCGGCTTTACCAGGTGAGGCGTAACGATGACAATCAGCTCTGTTTCGCTTTTTTGGAAAGAGCTGCTTCTGAACAGTACTCCGAGGATCGGTATATCGCCCAGAACGGGGTACTTCTGGGCGATTTCCTTAACTTCATCTTTCAACAGACCGGCGATGGCGAAACTCTGTCCGTCCGCCAGTTCAATGACCGTCGAGACACGTCTTGTCGTCAGGCTTGGAATAACGTACCCCTGGAGAGAAATGGCCTGTGTGAAGTCAAGCTCGGAGACCTCGGGACTTACCTTCATGCTGATCTTATTATTGCTTAAAACGGTCGGGGTAAAGCTGAGACTGACACCGAATTGTTTGTACTCGATCGTTATAGTAGGTACTGTACCTACACCCGCTCCCGATTGCGGCACAGGTATCGGATATTCACCGCCGGCCAGAAAATTGGCTGTCTGCCCGCTTAAAGTGATCAGCGTTGGCTCTGCCAGGACTTTTGTCAAATCATTTTCTTTGAGGGCATCAATAAAGACAGTCCAAGTTGCGCCACCGCCCAGAAATCGTAAAATAGCATTCACCGAGTTAGACCCGGTAACAGCTCCCGGAGAGGGAGACGCAGCGGTGGTGAGCTGATTAAGTAGAGATATACCGAAATTCTGTCCGTTGGCGCTGATATAACTGAAATTAATGCCCAGCTGCCTAAGGAGAGTACGTGACATTTCTGAAACCCTCACCTCGAGCATCACCTGCTGGACGCCTCTAACTTCAAGGTAATTATTGACCCGGGGTTTTCCCTCCTTGTCTTTTGGTGCGTACGATTGTGCTACTCCCAGCACCTGTGAGAGATCGGCGGCGCTCGTCACGGTGCCTGTTAGATTAACGGCATCTGGTGACACAGTAACGCTTATATTTTTTTCCTCGGGGAACATTTGATAGAGTTTCTCCTTAAGACGAGCAACATCAGGCAAAACATCGATATCTATGATGGTAGAAACCCTGTTGGAAGTATCCCACAATGTTAAATTTGTTATGCCCGGCGCCTTTCCCGTCAGATATATTTGCCGCGGAGTCAAGACGACCGCATTGGCGATATCCGGAGCCGCACAGGAAACGCGTGTTACAGGATCTTCACTTTCGATTATAATTGATTTGCCTAGTACTAAAGAAAGCCTCTGAGGCTCGGTCGCATTAACGCGTACCCGTGCAGGTCCTGCCGCCCAGCATGTGAAGGATAGAAAACAAATAGTGAGGATCACCCAGAAAGAAACGATAACTTTTCCATCAATCATTTTGCGAATTTTCATAGTCCCTACCCCCATTTCAAAATCTCTTTACACTGACTGCGTCTCCGTTGATTACCTCCACAGTGAAATATCTAGGCGCTTCACTCACGGGCAACGGACGCCGGACTGCCTTGACCTCATGTTTATAGGTATCAGTTCCTCCTGAATAGGACGCAAGAAGTCTAGAAGAAGTTGTCCCTCTCGTCATCACATCGTCATTATCAGTGAAATTCCTGAGTGCGAGTTGGATCTTTCCCTCGGAGGCAGCCAAAGCCAGCTTTTCGCCATCTTCCGGGGTCACTTCGAGAGTGATAACATCAACTTGTTTTGATTTTTCCTGCTTGGAACCCTGTTCTATTTCAGAACCCGCTGCAAGAACAAGGATATCTTCCAGCACTATTTTTGTGATGGGAGTCGATGCCTCCTTGCCTGCTCCTCTCGGCGTCATAGTGACAAGAACATCGACGCGGTTTCCGGGAAATACGAAACCTGACACACCGACTACCTTATCAACCCTAACCGCCATGGCGCGTTTCTTCGGGGTTATGATGGCCGCCACGCCGCCTGTTGTTACGTTTGTCGGAGCAAGCCTTGATTCCAAGATCGGCTCGTTTGCCTTTACGGGAGAAATGAGTGTTCTGCCAACCGTCGCAGAGAGGTCTGATATATAACCGGCGGGAAGGCTATCCTTAAGATAAGGAACATACTTGACCATTTCTTTGGTCAATACAGTGCCCCATTGAAGATCGACTTGAGCAACCGCCACAGGCTGTGTTTCTAATGCATACGTGGTCTGCTTTACCTGTGTGGTTTTTTGAAGAAAGTTGTAGACCATCAGACTGACAATCAGGGCAATCACGACTGCAATGCCGAGCATCACCAGCGCTTTATTCTTGCCGATACCAGCCAAAAGATTTTTCATGATCCCCGCCGCCTCCTTAAACGTTGGATTTTTTTATGCAAATACTATCAAAACTTTGTGTGCTAAATAAAATTCATGCAATTGAATCGATAAAGCATTACAGTAATAAACGTACCCACAGCGATCGCCACACCATAATATAAGGTCGGCAATTTTTTCTTATTTTGAGAAGGGGCATAAATTAATTTACCTGTGAACATAAAAGTTTTAAGTGCTAAAAACAAATCTTTTGATTGCCCATAAAGCATGAGAATAATGATTGCATAAATACCCCCTGTAAGGGCGGTAAAAAGGAAAGCCACAATCACAATCTTAGGCCCGACAAAAGAGCCGACAGCGGCCATGAGTTTCACATCTCCGGCCCCCATGCCCCCAAGGATGTAAAACACGACAAGAAGTGCGCACCCCAGGGATAAGCCCTCAATTCCAAAAAGAAAACCCTGCCACCCATCCACATAGACGTGATACGACACACCCATTCCCATAGCGGCATAGGTAAGCCAATTGGGTATCCTGCGCGTTCGTAGGTCTGCTACTGCGGCAACAACCAATATTAAGAGTAATACAAACATGTATTCCATTACGATTACATGCTAGCCATTTATTCTGGCAACAGAATTACACTCAACCATACGCAGTTCTATATACCCTATGTCCTTTAAAAATTCAAGGTGTTTTGCGGCATGAGGGATACATTATCGAATGTAAGTCATAATGTATCCCCTGCCATATCTAATCTTCGTTTAACTTCCGGTAATGGTCTGGGCAACTGAAGCGAATACTTTACTGAGATTTGTACCTACCAGTGCAACAGCACCAATGATCACAAGGGCTATTAATGCTGCAATCAGGCCGTATTCAATTGCCGTAACCCCCTCTTCATCCTTGAAAAATCTTTTAATTCTTTCCATACCTTCCTACCTCCATAATAAATTTTGCTACTTTTCTACCTCGTTAGGTAGTCTACTCTTCATCTTTTTTAAGTCTAACCCAAACCCAACAAAAAAACAAGCATTGAAAAAGCCATTAACGATCTTTTTTATCAGAAAGAAGAGGTTCTTAACAATTGTTCTGCAATAAAATTTCCTTTCCGGAGAGATTTTTTGTTTAGCTTCCGGTTTTATAAGGTAGCGACAACTGGTTGCAGTACTGTATTGATCTTTGTACCTATCAATGTAAGAACAGCAAGGAGCGCAACAGCTATCGTTCCTCTGGTCAGGCCATATTCAATCGTGGCCATCCCTTTTTTCTTAAAAAAATCTTTTAATTTTCCCTATTAACATATTTTCTATGAGCCTCATTTGTCATTGCGCCAAGCCGAAGCCCCGAGCAAAACATGGGGGCGCCAAACTGTGCGCAATAATATTGCCGGAGGTTCCGACATTAGGTATAGATTTTCAAAGATCATATAACTCTTTGTTTACGATAATTTTCAATTGGTTGTCAACTTAATAATGGTCAATAAGATAAATAATACTTTTTGCAATATCTATACCGGTACGTAAAACACAGCCGCAAATAGAACCGCAGCTATTTCTAATATGCTGATTTTGCGGACATTATAATTTATGAAAGCATTAATTAAACAACTCCCTCTATTTGTTATCAATTTCATTCTTGTAAAGAATGCCGACACTTCTTTAAATAAATGACAATGAGGTAGGGGGCGAAATACTAAAGTGAAACAATGCATTACATTTAAGTAATTTTTGTAAGTAAATTTGACAATTTTATGTCCATTTAACGGAATATTTAACAAATTTATTTTGGTTTGGGAACCAGCCCACACTCCTCGAATCTTCAATTCTCAAAAGGAATAGACTGAACGAGAAGCAAGCCCATATGGAAAATGTGCCAGTTTTGTTATAATGCATGAACCTTAATATCTACGTAATTTTGGCAAAGAATGTCATTGGTGAACATAATAATAAATAGTAGCATAAAGCTATTATTCACCCGTATCGATGTCCATCCGGAAACCCATGTTTTTAAACAGGGCTATATATACAGAAAGAATCATCAAGTAATATGTGCCCGGCGGTTCAGATTTCAGCAAAAGAACTAGTCTTCTGCTTTGGCCCATACGATATATTCTTTGTTGATGATGGTGGCGCACTTTGGGCCATCCTCTCCCTCTTCACAGAGAATAGTCACAAATTTATCATTGCTATGTTTCAACATATCCGAGAGTCTTGGAAAATTGAGTATGTTTATTTTTCCAGTCACCATAGAGCCATCCGATACTTTTACTTCGATGCATTTATAATTTATTACATAGTTAGCCGCAGGTACCATAGTTCATATTCTCCTTTACATATTTAATAAGATTTATCTTTTCGCTTCCTCTGCTCCGGTTCTTTGAGACAGATGGCAAGCCAGGAACCTTTGAATCCGGTACGACACATTTATTGGAAACCTTTAATTACTGTACAGATTTTTAAACATTATGTCCGATTATTTCTCTTATGTAGATTCATCCGTGTTCACTACTGTCCCAACGTTGAGATTTTTAGATTGTGTAACATCAAGTGATAAAGTAATTTTTGCCTAAGAATGTCATTTATCAATTTGAAATTTTCTTTTCCCGAATGCCATAGTCGTGCATCACGTCTGTAGGAGACAACTGTCTTTGAATTTCGGGAAAACGGTTTTTCCTCAGTTAATAGATTTTATCCCACCTTACGAATTCTGCCAATGTAGCACATACACGGTATTTTGTGTCTCCACGGCATAGTCAAAAAAGGACTGCAACTGGGCCAGAGTCTCTACACAATTTTACAGATTTTAAGTGTGACCATTTTCAAGAGAATGCCCACACCACGAGTACTTTCCAAGAACAATTGCACACCTTTAACCCCTGTCCCAGGCAACCAGTTTAATTTATTCAACTAACGTTGGGGCAGCAATGATATTATATAATATGATTATCAATATTAAACTAAACGCAATTAAGGCATAAAAATAATAGCCGGCTGATGTAAACCACAATAGTGGTTCATTCATGTCTTTGTATAATGAAGGTATAAACTCTGTAGGGATACTACTAATCAGCCAAAATGTAACAACAGAACACCGGTATATATTTTTATACTTCAACGATGCCGAAGCATTCCATATGACAAATGCAGGAAGAATCAAAATAGGGAAATAATACATCCAACTTACCGGAGAAATGAGTAACATGCCCACGGTGGTTAAAGAGAAACCAATATCATAGTGAGTTAATGACCTTTCTTTGGAATGAGACCATGCCGACCATATAATTCCCAATATAATTAACATCGAGAACGTAGAAGCCAATGCATAAGCTAAACCTGGCATCATAATCAGTGGAATGTTTTCGGCTCCGCCAAATATTCGGGTAAAAAAAGCCATCAAGGAAGTATTCCAACTTGCATTTATAAATTGTGGCACGGTTTCTAAGTTTAAAAAATGTTTCTTATAAGTGGATTGGCCAAAAATAAATATGCCTATAAGATTCAAAATAAAAAATGTCCACAGGGAGCAGGCCATTATTTTCCAATTTCGCCTAAATGTGTAATATAGTAAATATAATCCGAATATAATTTTCACACTCATGGCAAGTCCCAGAACAATGCCTGCAGTTACATATTTTTCATTCCTTGCCGTAAGCCAGATGAGGACAACGAACCACAATATGCATAGACCCCATTGACCGCCGACTATCGCGTTTGCGATTGTTGGGAAATAACTGAAAAGTAAAATCGCCAAACTCAAAAAAACAGTTAACTGGTTTTCGTTAGAGTTGGCACTGAATGCTATGAAACCGACTGACATCAAGCCAAGGACCAAAGAAACGACTGACCACAGCCAGAATCCTTGTTTCAGGGGTATTGTCGCGAATGGTAACATGAATAAAGTATGTAAAGGGGAGTTCATATTGGGAAAGAGATTTTCGTTATTTAATTTAGCTTTATCTGTCATTCTGGCTAAATCACCTTGAGACGGGTGATACGGAATAGGCGTATAAATGCTTTCTCCTTCCAATAAAAACCTCGCCGACTGATAAAACGAAAAGAAATCCGTGAATTGGGCATTCTCAGATTTTACGGTGATGCAGATGACATTTATTCCGATGACAAGCCCCAAAACTATAGCTTGAATTGAGTGAATCAAGATATTTCGTTTCGAGGACATATCAAGTATCGTGCTTTAGGAATATGTTCTAAGACAACAGACCATCAGAACAACCACGGTGTTAATTTTAAACTTGTGGGTGGACTGAACCCCTTACGGTGCACCGATCAGGTTAATATAATTAGAGTATCCTGACAGGGGCTATGAGTTAATGTTAACATCTTCTCAAACTCACAGGGAGGCCGATAGCCAAAAGAGCAGCGTAATTATACACATCCTCGATGAAATAGGGAATCCTTTTTTTGATCATCTTCGATGGTCCGGTATTCCCATGGTTGAACCTCCTCCCACTTAAGGGTTTTGATTCGCCCGGCGACGGCGACGACCGGTGCCGGAAGGTCATCATTTCTATGCCTATGAGAAGTTTCCTCAACCGACAAAGGCGGTCAATGAGCTTTGGCAGACGGATTTCACCTTTTTCAACGTAGTGCTCTGAGGGTGGTATTATCTGTCCACTATTATTGCAGTTCTTCGGGGTTGAGAATCAAATCCGCGCATTTGTGGATTATTACAACAACCAGCGGTAATTATGAGGGTGACATTGAAATTCTTGAACGGCGCAAGCAGATTAAACAACATACAATGTTTTTACAAAGAAAGCAGAATCGCTCTTTGCTGCTTGCCGAAAATGCAGGAAAGGTTTATATAGGTGCTGAAGCCCTCTCTTAGTTTTTGATCCAATTTGTCCAAAATCATTTAAAGATGTACATTCTTTTGATCTATTCAAGGAGTATAAAAATTTTCGTGTCAGCGTTTCCGCGTATCCAGAGGAACTTATCGGGGACATCCGGTAGCAGAAAGATGATACCCAATCGGAACGAGCATTGAGACGCGAAAGCCCATTTCGGCGTGGAAATGATTCGGCACATTAATGCTAACTATAAAAAAGTAAAGCATTATGGAAGTTACGTCGCATGTGGTCCGAAAAATAAAATCTGGTAGCGGTCGGCATATTATTAAGGGCGGAACCGGCGAAAATAGCGAAATGGCCCAAATCGCATAGCAGATGGGAGACCAATCGTACTGAAATGGATGTGGGAATACAAAGAAAGATCGATCAAGTTTTGGGACCGCTTATCTGCAGGGGACTGTCCCTCTTTTCGGGAGCCCGCGCACCGTCCGGCCCCCCAAAGAGGATCATGATCATCCTCCTGTCCGAAATGGGAAGCCTCGTGCTGGGATATTCCATGTTCCGCAGGCTCAGGGAAAAGTACCCGCAGGCCTCGATCCATGCCCTTGTGTTGGAGAAGAACCGGGAAATCCTGGATCTCCTGGAAGCCTTTCCGCCTGAAAACGTGATGACTCTGAGCGACCATGTCCTGGGAAAATTGGCTAGCGACAGCCTGGCCGCCATTCGAACGATGCGGCAGTTGCGATTCGATGTCGTCATCGACTGCGAGCTGTTCGCCAGGGTGAGCAGTATTTTTTCCTTTTTCAGCGGGGCGCCCATCCGGGTAGGGTTTCACCGACACACTATGGAAGGGCTCTACAGGGGGGATTTTATTAACCGGCCCGTTCTCTATAACCCGTATCGGCACATCAGCGATCAGTTCCTGGCACTCGTGGACGCCATTGAGTCGCAGAGCGTCCCCAAAAATAAATTTGATGCCTACGCCGATATCCCCAAAAAAGCGCCGGCACTGCGCTTGCAGGAAGGAGAGCGCGAGTCGATGGCGAATCGGCTTCAACGCGATTTCCCAGTCATTTCCGGCAAGCAACTGGTGCTGATGTACCCCAGTGGCGGGATCCTGCCCATCCGGGCATGGCCGCTGGAGAACTTCTGCCAGATTGCCAAGAATTTAGTGGAACGGGGGTATGCGTTGGCGGTGATTGGGCTTCCCGGAGACAAAGACCTTGCCCGGACCATCATGAGTCACTGCAAGAGTCCATTGTGCATCGATTTGACGGGATACACGAGGACGATCCGGGAACTTTTGGTGATCTTTCACATTGCGGCACTTCTGATTACCAACGACGGAGGACCCGGACAGTTCGCCGCGATGACGCCGATCCGGTCCATTCTCTTTTTCGGTCCAGAGTCACCGGTACTGTATGGACCCAACATCCCTGAAGCGAAGGTTTTCTTCAGCGGGCTTGCCTGCTCACCCTGCCTGACGGCATATAATCACCGCAGTTCGCCGTGCGACGGTGACAACCGGTGCCTGAAAGTCATCACCCCTGAAGCGGTACTCGAATCTTCCCTGGCGATGCTCAAGGAGGCTGCCGGCCAATGAATTGCGAAAAAAGCATTACCCCTGAAAAGGCACCATGGCTTCTCGCAGGATGGCTGCTACGTAAGCGCTTCTTGAAGTTTGGAACTGTGGGGTTTGCAGGGACGCTTGTCAACCTGACGGTCCTATATCTCGCTAAGGAATTTTTCTTTCGAGGTATCGAGAACCCGCATCTGCAACTGAACCTGTCGCTGGCTGCAGCCATCTTCGTCTCCACGCTGCATAACTTCATGTGGAACCGTGCCTGGACCTGGGGAGACCGTAAAGCCCAGATTCGGACGCAGATCACCGTCCAGTTCATTCAATACTGCGCGGCCTGCTGGCTTTCCATCGTACTCCAGTTTGTCTTTACGATCCTTTTCGGGCAGTACATGTACTACCTGCCCGCTAATATCCTAGCTATTGCGATTACGGCAATTCTGAATTACCTGATCAACCACGTCTGGACCTTCCGAGCACAGAATATTCCAATCACGAAATCAGGTGAACGGTGATAGAAGATGAAGGATTCGGTGATCGAATGATCAGATCTGTTAAGGCACCCGGGGCCCCATAACCGGATAGTGTTACTCGCCAGTGACACAGCTTCTCCGGAAGCCTCTTCTGATTGCGAGATGAACGCTCAACCTCCCGATTTTCTCACCGAGATAGATGAGCCGTAAACGAAATAAATGAAATGGAATCCGCTCCGCCTATGGCGCAGGAAATTGTTTTCTACCGATGCTGTTGATGGCAACTTGCGCCTCA
>Ga0335081_10008031_pt1 | contig 16926 bp, 8 predicted proteins | sample Lox_Sample_35_FD_206713 | JGI IMG/M metagenome (GOLD analysis project Ga0335081, IMG submission 206713) | Soil microbial communities from Loxahatchee National Wildlife Refuge, Florida, United States - Lox_Sample_3.5 | ecosystem: Environmental > Terrestrial > Soil > Wetlands | place: USA: Florida... | reverse complement strand
CCGCGCCGGCGGCAGCCGCTATTTCGGGACGTGCGATGCCGGGCGCGCCGAACGCTGCGCCCGCTAACCAGGATTCTACGCCCGCCGTCTCCAACGACGCCTTGCCACGCAGCCGACAGCTTTTGGATTTCGGATGGCGTTTCCATTTGGGCGATGCTTGCGATGCGGCGAAGGACTTTGGTTTCGGAGCGAGCGGGTTCGGCACCTTCTCGAAAGCGGGCAATCTGGTTCGCGCCGCCCGGCCGAACTTTGACGACAGCTCATGGAAAGCAATCGACCTGCCGCACGACTGGGCCGTGGATCTGCCGTTCGTGAACGCTCCGGTGCTGGTGGCGCGGGGATCCCACCCGCTGGGCAGGCAGTACCCTGCCACCAGTATCGGGTGGTATCGGCGCGTGTTTGAGCTTCCTGCCGACGATGCCGGCAAGCGGATCTGGATCGAGTTCGACGGCATCTACCGCGACGCCATGGTGGTGTTCAACGGCCACTATGTGGGCGAGAACTTCAGCGGGTACGCTCCCATCAGCTTCGACGTCACCGACTTTGCCAACGTTGGCAGCAGGAATGTGGTGCTGGTACGCGTGGATGCTACCTTGAGCGACGGCTGGTTTTACGAGGGCGCCGGGATTTACCGGCATGCGTGGCTCACCCGGACTGATCCGCTGCACGTGCCGCAGTGGGGCACGGTGGTGCGATCCGAAGTCGGGCAGGGCAAGGCCACGCTGTCAATTCTGACGGACGTTGCCAACGACGGTGACGCGTCGGCCGACTGCGGGGTGGTCTCGACCATTCTCGATCCGGCGGGCAGGGTCGTGGGCAAAACCGCCGCGGCGCCGGTGTCGATGCCGGGATGGAACCAGCACACCTTTCGACAGCAGGTGGCCCTCAATCAACCCGCGCTCTGGTCGCTGGACCAGCCGAACCTCTACAAGCTGATTACCGAGGTCGAGGCCAGCGGCCGGTTGGCGGACCGATATGAAACGACGTTCGGCATCCGTACCATCAAGTTCGACGCAGACCGGGGATTCTTTCTCAACGGCAAGCCGGTGAAGATCAAGGGGACGTGTAACCACCAGGATCACGCCGGCGTCGGCTCCGCCCTGCCGGACCGCATCCAGTATTACCGCATCGAGAAACTCAAGGAAATGGGATCGAATGGCTATCGGACGTCGCACAATCCGCCGGCGCCGGAGTTGCTTGACGCCTGTGACCGGCTGGGCATGCTGGTGATGGACGAGACCCGCATGATGTCGTCGGCGCCGGAAGGTCTCAGCCAGCTCGATCGACTCATTCGACGTGACCGCAATCATCCGTGCGTGGTGATCTGGTCGTTGTCGAACGAAGAGCCGGAGCAGGGATCGACGCGCGCCGCCCACATCGTCGCCACGATGAAGCGCTTGGCGAAGCGGCTCGATCCGACTCGCCCGGTGACCGGGGCCATGGACCGCGATTGGGGCAAGGGCATTTCCGCCGTGGTTGACGTGCAGGGGTTCAACTACAACAACGCCAAGATCGACGATTTTCACCGGCAGTTCCCGCATCAGCCGTCGGTGGGGACCGAGACCGCGAGCACCGTCTCGACGCGCGGCATCTACGCCAAAGACAAGGAGAAAGGGTACATCAGCGCGTACGACGTGAACTATCCACCCTGGGCTTCGACCGCGGAAGCTTGGTGGAGGGTCTACGACGAACGGCCGTTTGTTTCCGGCGGCTTCGCCTGGACCGGATTCGATTATCGCGGCGAGCCGACGCCGTATGAATGGCCCTGCATCAACTCGCACTTCGGCATCATGGACACCTGTGGCTTCGCCAAAGACAACTACTATTACTACCAGGCTTGGTGGGGAACCAAGCCGGTGCTGCACCTGTTTCCCCATTGGAACTGGGAGGGCAGGGAAGGCCAGGAGATCGAGGTCTGGGTTCACTCAAACCTGGAGCGCGTCGAGTTGCTTCTCAACGGGCAGAGCCTGGGAAGCCAGGACGTGGCACGCGACTCGCATGTCCAGTGGAAAGTGAAGTACGCGCCGGGCACGCTCGAGGCGCGAGGATTCCGCGACGGCCGGCAGGCGCTGACCGCCCGGCGTGAGACCACGGGAGCAGCGGCCCAACTCGTGTTGCGGCCCGACCGTACGACGATCTCAGCCGACGGCGAGGATGTCTCCCTGATCATGGCGGAGATCCGGGACCAACAAGGCCGGGTAGTGCCGGTGGCCGGTAATGAAGTCACGTTCAAGGTTGCCGGAGGTCGCCTGATCGGCGTGGGCAACGGTGACCCAAGTTGTCACGAGTCCGACAAGGGCGACAAACGGTCGGCCTTTAACGGCCTTTGCCTGGCCATCGTGCAGGCCACCAAGCAGGCCGGGGACCTGGTGCTGGACGCTTCCTCGCCCGGCCTTACGCCCGCTAGCGTCACCATCCATTGCCAGGCCGTCTCGCTGCGGACCGCGGTGGCCGAGGTGCACCGCGAACCTCCGACGTCAGGTCCCGGCATTATCGGAACATGGGAATCGCAGGACAACGATGAGATGGGAACATCTACGTTCGTCTTCGAGAGGCGTCGCGACAGGCTAGGCGGCTACGTCGAGAGCGATTTCGGCGAAGAGACCATTGACAACGTCAAGATCGACCAGGACCATGTCTCGTTCACGGCAGGGCCGGCGACGTTCAGCGGAGAAATGAAAGGGGACCAAATGACGCTGACGCTGAAGTTCGCCGGCGCGCCCGGCGACCAACCCGGCATCCCGATGGTCCTCACGAAGGTGACCAAGTAGCCCAGCAGCATCGAGCGCGGCCAACCTGATGAGTTGCCGCCGTATCCCGGGTCTTACGACAAGTGTTGCGCGAGCCACTTGGCACTGAGGTCGATCACCTGCCGCTCCCAGGCGACCGACGTGAACGTGTGGTCAGCGCCGGGAATGATGATCTTCCTCTTGATGGTGGCACCGGCGGCGCGGAGAAAGTCTTCAGGATGCGAGAGCGGCAAGTAGCCATCCTTCTCGGGATGGATGATCAGGACCGGCTTGGTGAAACGTGAGATGGACTGGAGGGGATCAACCGTCTCCAGGCCGTCTAGGAAGCGCGGCGAGATCTCGTGCGCGCCAAACGCCCGCAGGCCGTCAGTGCCGGCGATGGGCCGCGTGCTGCGCTCCGCCAGAACGTGCAGGTGGGCAGGGTGTGCGAGGGCGGCCCAGAGGACCAGAGCTTCGGCCTTGACGCGACTGGCGATGGTGGCCGCGATCGCCCCGCCGAGCGAAAGTCCGAGCAAGCCGACGCGTTCCGGATCGATGGCCTCGGCGTGGCGGAAGAAACTCACCGCCGACACCGCGTCCGACACTTCCCCCTGCAAGGTCACCTCGCGGAACTCGCCGTCTGACTCACCGGATCCATAGAAATCGAAGCGTAAGGAAGCGATGCCGGCCTGGGCCAAGGCACGCGCACACTTGACGAAGATCCAATGCGACTCCATGCGATCGGCCGTGAAACCGTGAAGAAACACCACCCCCGGTCGAACGCCGCGCGCCGATCGTCGCGGCCGCGCCATCATGCCGCGCAGCCACTTCTTCTCGGCGTTTCGAAACTGAACGTGTTCTTCGACGAATTCTCCCAATGCTCCTCCTGTGTCACGTCGCGTGTCCCGTCGTCGCGTCGTCCTAGCGCGGCCGGTGCGGTCGCAGGCCTGCCTTACGGGAGCTGATAAGATGCCATCGCGGTGGCCAGATACTCAAGCGAAGCGCATGAGACGAGCCGGCAGAGGATCACCCTCGGATGCTGAATGAGCTTCATCGCGGCGGAATCGGCAAAGATCAAGTCGGCCGCCTTGAGAGTATCAGGGCGATCGACGGGCAGAAGAAACTCGCGCAGCACATGACGTCGAGCGAGATCGTGCGCCAGCAGCCCGCGCGCGGTCTGCAAAAACAATTTACTGATGGAGACCACCACGATCACCGACGGATCGCGCAACTGTCGAATGCGTTCCCGGTGGTCGTCCGCCGTGGAGAATGCAATCGAAACCATTGGCCGGTCCTTCGGAAACAGTCGCTCGATATCGGCGGCAGCGTATTCCGGGGCCACGGCCAGGGCGCCGATCGCGAGTCCCGGATTAGACGCTAACTCGGCGCGCGAGCAACTCTCGACGGGCCACCGAAGCGACCCGCGGATCTCCTCTGCCAGCACGCGGCGTAAGCCCGGCTCCTCTTCCACGACCAGGAAGTGATCGGGTGGCTGCACCAGCAAACGTTCCCGCACGCGTTCGCGAAGCTGCTGCAAGGAGTACCCCTGCTCGCGGGCGGTGCGAATGGCCGCGTTGATCAGGTCGTCCAAGTCGACCTTGCCACCGGGCGAGATGGGATCGCCTCCGGCGCGGACCACGACCCGGCTTCCACGCCGCCGTACCAGCCAGGTCCGGCTGGCCAGATCCTGATAAGCCTCGCTGACCGTGTTGTGGTGGATCCTGAGCCGTCGCGCCAACTCGCGGACGCTCGGCAAAGGCTGGCCCGCTTTGATCTGCCCCGTCACGATCAGGTAGATGATCTGCTCCGTGAGTTGCTGCCGGAGGGGAACCTCGCTTTCCTTGTCGATTCGAATTTCCATCTGCGCCTCGTAGCGCGGACGTTTCGGCCTTTGCGGCGTGAGCGTCCCTTCGCATGCTCGGGCCGGCTCTGTCTCCGCTAGGTGTATCGCCCCCCTCTCGTACCGCCGCTGGATCTTATCGTACTCTTCGCGCTGTGACAGTGAAGAAACTATCACGAGTGGAGTAGCCCCCTGCCCTGCCTCTCTCGTATTCTCCCCCATGGAAGAACAACCGGGAGGTTCGTATGAACACCATGCGAGTCGGCGATAACAATGTTTTACAAACGCCCGATGAAGGCTTACAATGCGCGCAGCCGGGTAGCCGGCCCTGGATCTCGGCACAGGGCCAGATCCCGGAGCAATCATCGGAAGGGCCGGGCAATGGAGAGCCGCGATACGCTCCAGTCCAGGCTGCTCCGGACGAGTCCCTGGGGAGGGAACACGTGCCGAGCTCGTCGCAAGGTTACGCGCAACTGCTGAAGCACCAGCCGGGACTGGCTTTCCTGGTGGCCGCTCAGGCCCTCAGCGTCTTCAATGACAACGCCTACAAGACTATCCTCATCTTCTACGCGCTCGCTCACGCGTCGTCGCCCGGCGAACTCGCGTTGATGATCCCCGCGGCCGGGGGATTGCTCGTGATTCCCTACATCCTCTTTTCATCCTATGCCGGCCAGGTGGCGGATCGCTTCTCGAAGCGCAACGTGATCATCGTCATGAAGGCTCTCGAGATAGTGCTCATGACGCTCGCTACCCTGGCCGTCTTTTCCGGGCACATCGTTGCCATGATGGCCGTGCTGTTCATCGAGGGGACCCACAGCACGTTCCTTTCGCCCGCGAAGGAAGGCATCCTGCCGCAGATGCTGCCGGACTCCGACCTTTCGCGCGCCAACGGCCTGATGCAGTTGACCGTCTACTCGATGATCGTGGCGGGGCCGGTGGCCGCCGGCTTCCTGGTCCCGGCCTTTCGCGCCACGCCCTTTGTCCCGCCGGCGTTCCTCATCGTCGTGGCACTGGGTAGCTTTGCCTTGAGCTTCGGGATCTCCCGCGTTCCTCCCTGCGGCTATCAGGAGCGTTTCCACTGGAACGCTCCGGCGGATTTCTGGCGCAACTTTGCCGAGATCCGCGCCAGCCGTCCTCTGTTTCTCACCGTACTCGGCATAGCCTACTTCTGGATGCTAGGCGCTATCTATCTGATGAACGTCTACCGCTACGGCCCGGAGCTTCTGCACCTGGACGAGCACGGTGTTACCTATCTCAACGCCTGCCTTTCGATCGGCATTGGCTTGGGCGCCGCCCTGGCCGGGATCCTCTCCGGCGACCAGGTCGAGCTTGGGCTCCCACCCATCGGTTCCATCGGCCTGGGCCTGTTTGCCATTTACCTCTTCTTCGCCAAGCACTCCTTTCCGCACGCTCTCGCGGGTCACGCCCTGCTCGGAATCTGCGGCGGGACGTTCATTGTTCCGCTGGAGGCGTTCCTGCAGCAGCGCGCCGGCGAGCAATCCAAGGGACGCGTGATCGCGGCGTCGAATGTGGTGACGTTCACCGCCGTCGTGCTCGGTTCGGGAATCCTCTGGTTGCTTTCGGGCCCGTTGGCGCTCCGGCCGGACCAGGTGCTGCTGGTGATGGGGCTGGCTTCGTTTGCCGCCACGGCCTATATCCTGACTATCCTGCCGGATTTCGCGATCCGTCTCGCGCTCTGGCTTCTCACCCACACCTTCTATCGTATCGACGTGCGCGGCATTGAGAACCTGCCCAAGCGCGGCGGAGCGCTGCTGGTCTGCAACCACATTTCCTTCGTGGACCCGTTCCTCATCGGCGCCTGCACGCAGCGATTCATCCGCTACCTGATGTACCGGCAGTTCTATGAGACCCGCGGCGTTCACGGGCTGGCGAAGCTGATGGGCGCGATCCCGGTTTCGGAGACTGACCCGCCGCGGCAGATCATCGAGTCTCTGCGTACTGCCCAGCAGCGCCTCAAGGAGAGCGACCTGGTCTGCATCTTTGCCGAGGGCTCCATCACCCGCACCGGCAACATGCTGCCCTTTCGCCACGGCTTCCAGAGGATCATGAAGGGCGTCGACGTGCCGATCATCCCCATTCACCTCGACCGCGTCTGGGGCAGCATCTTCAGCTATTCGAAGGAGCGATTTGTCTTCAAGTGGCCGCGCCAGATTCCCTACCCGGTCACCGTCACCATCGGCCAGCCGCTGCCCGCCACTGCCGATGCCTTCCAAGTGCGGCAGGCGATCATGGTCCTCAGCGCGGAGGCTTTCGCCCGCCGCGACGCTAGCCAGCGGCCGCTGCCGGACCTCTTTATCGATACCGCCAAGCGCAACTGGGGGCGCCTCGCCATGGCCGACGCCCTGGGTCGCACGCTGAGCTTCGGGCGCGCGCTGGTGGGCGCGATCATCTTCCGCCGGCTCGTGGAAAAGCACTGTCGCTACGAGAGGATGATCGGCGTCCTGCTGCCGCCAACCGTGCCGACGGCTTTGCTCAACCTCGGCATCAGCATGTCGGGTCGCGTCCCCGTCAACTTGAACTACACCGTTTCCGCAGAGAGCCTCACCATCGCCCTGGAACGCGCCGGCATCAAGACCATCTTTACCTCGGAAAAACTGCTGGAGCGTTTCGGCATCGAGAAGCGCCCCGGCATGGTGATGATCGACGACCTGGCCCAGGAGGTCTCCGGCCTGGCCAAGCTGCTCACGTTGGTGGCGGCGCGCGTCACGCCCGAGTTTCTCTTGCGGCGCTGGCTGGTGCCGCGCCACCTGAAGCTCGATTCGCTCGCCACCATCATCTTTTCCAGCGGCAGCACCGGCATTCCCAAGGGTGTCATGCTCAGCCACCGCAACGTGGTCTCGAACGTCGAAGGCATGCAACAGGCCCTCAACGTCGACCGCAACGACGGCCTGCTGGGCGTGCTTCCCTTCTTCCACTCCTTCGGATTCACGGTGGGCCTGTGGCTGCCGCTCGTCTCTGGCTTCCGCGTAGCCTATCACACCAACCCGCTGGAAGCGCGCAAGTGCGGCGAGATCACCCGTAAGTACGGCCTGACGCTCCTCATCGGTACGCCCACCTTTGTGTGGGAGTACGTCCGGCGTTGCGCGCCGGAGGATTTCCGCACGCTGCGGGTGGCCATCGTGGGCGCGGAAAAAATGAAGCCCGAGCTGGCCGCCAAGTTCCGGGAGAAATTCGGCATCCCGCTCTTCGAGGGCTACGGGGCTACGGAACTGTCGCCGGTGGTGGCGGTGGAGACGCCCGGCTTCGAAGGCCGCCGCTTTGCCCAGCCCGGCGCCAAGCGCGGCACCGTGGGTCATCCTATCCCGGGCGTCGCGGCGCGCATCGTCAATCCCGAAACCTTTGAGCCCCTGGGCGCCGACCAGGAAGGAATGCTGCTGATCAAAGGCCCCAACGTTATGATGGGCTACCTGGGTGAGCCGGAAAAGACCCGCGAAGTGATACGCGACGGTTGGTACGTCACCGGCGACATCGCCCGACTCGACCAGGATGGGTTTATCACCATCACCGACCGCCTCAGCCGGTTTTCCAAAATCGGCGGCGAGATGGTGCCCCATCTGCGCGTGGAAGATGCGCTCCACCAGGCGCTGGGAACCGCGGAGCCGAGGTTCGTGGTGACGTCGCTCCCCGACGAGCAGAAGGGCGAGAAGTTGGTAGTGCTCCACATCGAACTGAGCGTCCCCGTCGACGAGGTGCTGAAACGCCTGCGGGAAGCCGGCCTGCCCAAGCTCTGGCTGCCGCGCAAGGAGAACTTCTTCCGCATTGACGCGCTGCCTATCCTCGGTAGCGGCAAGCTCGATTTGAAGTCGGTTAAGGATAGCGCCAAGCGCCTGGCCACCGCGCTGGCGGCAGCCGTCCCTGCCGGCCAGGGGAGCGCTTGATGGCGGCGACGATGCCGGCGAGTCAAATGAGTAGCCCATGTTGCTGGTATGCCGGAGGGTGGCGGGGCTGATGCGCGGCCCTTCCGGCGCTCGAAATCGAGTTTTCATCAGTCTGCTGGTCTAGGTTTCGGATTTTTCCAGGACCACACGCGGTTTCTCCCCCTTCCGTCCCGTCACCGTCACCGTCGCCGTCATGTTCTTCCCCAGGTGGCCGAACGTGTACCGGGCGCCGACCAGCGTGGCCGGCGGGGAGCCCGCGGCTTTCACTCCTTCGAACGACGGCCGCAACCCGAAGCACCCGCGCGTGAAGCCCCAAAGGATCAGCAACGAGTTATTGAGCGGCTCGCTTTGGAGTTCCCCGGTATCCCACTTGAGCGCCGCGCCCCACAGTCGGTTTCGCGCGTACCCCTGCCGCATGACGCGCTCGAACGTCTCATAGGCCTTGTCAGGCTGGTCGGCGGCGCCACGCGCCGCGATCTCGAGCCCAGTGGTGTGGAAGAACGCGCACCCGTTCTCGTAGTTGGGAAAGTCGGTTTGGTTTTCGAGGTTGCCGAAGTCGACCATGTCGCCGGCCTGCGAGATGGGAAACATATTGGCGGGCGTGGCCCAGATGGCCTCGCGCGGCAGCTTGAACTGGGCGCAAAGCTCGTCGTAGCGGCGGTCGAGGTTTTCGAGAATTCGTTTCGATTTCGCGGCATCGGCCATGCCGAAAATGATCGCCAGCAGGTTTTGGTCGGTATAGAAGTAGCGGCGGCCGGACTCAGGCATCTTCTCATGGACATCGATCCAGTCCATGTAGAAACCCTTCTCGTCGTCCCAGAACACCCGGTTGAAGCCGTCCACTAAGCGGCGATGCTCGGCGCGATAGCGCTCGGCCGCGGCGGTATCATCCAACCAAGCCTTCATCTCGGCCAGCGCGTCCAGCGCCATGCAGCAATAGGCGTTGATATAGGCGTCCTTGTGGCCGAACTTGATGATGTCCCACCAGTTCGAGCAGTCGTGGGCGCCGTCGGCCAGGCCCGAGGTCTGCGGAATCTCCACCACCCCGTCGTGATCGCGATCGAGCGCGAGCAGGTATTCCGCCACACGGTCCACGGTGGGCATCACGCGCTGAAGGAAGCTCTTGGAGCCCGTGTTAAGGGCGTGGAAATACATGGCGAGGATAAAGTGCGGAACCTGATCGTGCAGGTTGCCCCACTGCACCTTATAATATCCGCCGACTGACCATCGCGGCCACACGTAGCCGTTGGGGTCGACGCCGGTATCGGCGAAGAGCAACAGTTGCCTCTCCAGGGCCGCGGTGGCTGCCCGTGGTATCGAATACAGACCCTGGATCATCGGGTACCAGCCCATCTCGTGAAGGATTGACACGCTGGCCGGGTTGTTGCCAAACATCCAGCCCATCCACTGGTTGTGCACGGCAGCAAAGCTGCGGGCGTGAACGGTAAGTTCCTTGTCGGGGAGCGAAAGCTCGAACGGCGCTGCGCCCAGATTGACACCCAGCTTCAGCGTCCACTGCTGCTTCTGTTTCGTTCCCTTCTTACGCACCTCGACGCCCCGCGTGCGGTCCACCGTTTCCGCGCCGATGGCCACGGCGCCGACGGTGCCATCACTCGCCGGCTTGGCGTAGCTGAAAGACCCGGTTTCGAGCAAACTCTCCAGCCCGAGCCCGGAGGGCGAGAGGCCGATGAATTGTTGCATCACTGCCAACGGCTTAAAGGCAGCAGCGGACCAGTGCAGCCAAGCAAGCTTTCCCGGCAGGCTATTCGCCTCCCCGACAAGCACCTTTTGCAAAACCGGCGAGATCGCCTCGAACCAGTTGCCCGTGGGGAAGCCGGTCTTGCCGTTGATCTGCATGGCAGGGTCGAGGAACCCGGCGATCTCCGTGAAGTGGCTTCGCGCCGGGCCTCCGGGCGCAGCCGGCTCGGACGCCGCGGTGCGCAGGGCGAGGAAGGGAAAGCGGTCGGCTACTACGCGAGCCTCACGCAGAAAGTGTCTCTCGACGATCCAGCGCAGCTCGTCGCCGCCGAGTTGGAAGTCCCAGCGCTCGCGCGCTACCGGATCGTCGGCGGGCCCCAGCAGTATATCGTCGATCCTCAGCCAGTAGACTTCGTCGTCCGGTTCGAACACTTTGATTTTCAGGGGCAGCGCCGCGCGGCTTGCATGCCATTTTGCCGCCTCTCCCGCCGCGCCTTCCATCAGCAAAGCGGTGCCGCTGCGCAATTCCGGAACTTCGGGCTTCAGCGTCACCAAGCTCTCCGTGAAGGGTGCTCCCGGCCTGGTCTGCTCCTGGTCGAGCCGAAAATCGTCAATCCAGACCCCCTCCGTGCCGACCTGGAATCGGATGTGAAACAAGTCGTTCCGCAGGGAGAGGATTCGTGGATTCTCCTCGGATTCCTTGGCCGGGAGCCACGCCGGTAGACGGAACGCCGCCAACGCGGCGGACAGCGTCTCGAGAAACCATCGTCTGGTGATCTTCATGGCCTCACCGCCACATTCCGCTTGACTACAGCGACTTACAAGCAGCTCTCAGTTCTCGGTTTTCAGTTTGCTGGCCCCCTCATCTCGTACCCCTTTGTCCCGGGCCAAACCTTGGGAGTCCCCTTTACCGAGAACTGAAAACTGATAACTGATAACCATCATATTTTTCAATCACATGATGGCTTAACGTGCGTTAAGTCATCTTTTTTTCATAGACATAGTGGCCTAATGGGTTCGGTCCTAAAAACCTAACCCAAGATCTCCTTTGGTATCAATAAAACTTGGGTTCGGTCCGAAAAAATCAATGCGCGTCCCGGATCGTCCCTCCTAACTGTAACGGTAACTGTAACTGCCAATCGTGGTGCTTTCCCGACCCGATTGCAGGGAGCATTCGCATGGGAACGAGGCAATCGCCAGATCGGTCTACGCGAGTGGGACGGCCCTTCCACGCTGGCTCCGCGCCTCAATTAAGGATAAAGTAATGGCATCCGGTATTCATTCTCTACGTTGTACCATACTGGTAATCGGTCCCACCCGGGCTACGCCGTCGATACCGGTGCGGGATTCACTCTATCCGTCGTACCACACGAGTAATCTACCCGGTAACCAGCCGACTTGAGCAGCCGAGTCCTACTGATCGAGGCTACCACATCATCACATAAGAGTCAAGTCCCCTTTTAGGTATCGCTGGGCTTTTGCGCCATGGGCTAAATTACTTCGCCGCCCCGCGCCCTTCAATGCTCGTCGTCGCTACCTACCGCTCTCTGCTTGCTGCCTACTGCCGACTGCCTTCTGCTGCCTACTGCCGACTGCCTTCTGCCTACCGCTATCTGCTTACCGCCAGGTCGGCACCGGCTTGCCTTCGATTTTCAGGATGGCCTCCTGGGCGGTACAGGTCACGCGCAACATCTTCAGTGCCTCCTGGAGGGCGGGCAGGGCATCTTTGGCATCGGGACCGATATCGCCCAGCGCGGCCGAAACACTGCGCAGGACGAATACGGGCTCGCCTTTGGTGAGCAGTCGATCCGCCAGCGGGTGGACCGCAGAGCGCGCGCCCGGGCCAATCGACCCCAGGGCATCGGCTGCCGGGGCGCGAACGTAATCGACGGGATCGCTCAAGGCCGCGATCAGCGCCGCGACGGCCGTCACGGCCTTGGGGCCGATGGCTCCCAGTGCCACCGCGGCGAGGCTGCGCACCCGCGGATTCGGGTCGGAGAGCAACGCCGCCAGCCTTGGTGCCGCCGCCGCGCCCTTGGGACCCACTTGCGAGAGCGACCACGCCGCCGCTTGGCGGACCTCAGCGTCCGAATCAGCCAGCGCGGCCGTGAGATCAGACAGGGCGGCCGCGTCGTCAGGGCCGCCGTCGGGGCCGAAGCTGCCGATGGCGCGAATTGTTTCGGCGCACTCGCTCGCCGGCGCGCTTTTCAACCTCGCAACATAAAAGGAAAGAGGCCGGCCCCGATAAACAACCGATTCGGCGCCCGTGCCTGCAACCGCCCTCGTCGCACCCGCTCCCTCTTCCTCCGTACCACCCATCCCAAACTCCTTCTCGGCGCGCGACGATTTTTCTTGCTCGCCACTCGCCACTCGCCACTCGTCACTCGTGAGTACGCTCGGCACCTTCTCCAGTACCACGTTGTCGATGCCGAGGTTGTAGCCGGAGGAGCGCGCGTCCTTGCCCACGCAGACAAAGGCCAGCCGGTGGCGACCCTTGGCCAGATCGAACCAGCCGAAGCGGCGGTCCACGGCGACGTAGACTTCGTCGGCATAGTTGTGGATGATTTCCGTGCCCGGCGGCGGCACATCGGACTGGGCCCATGTCTGGGTGGTGGAGTTGGTGAGCTTGCCGTCGAGCGTGGCCACGTAATCGCCATAGTCGGGGGCCTCGGCGATCTCAGCCAGCACCTCGTAGCGGCCGTCCTCCGCCACATCAAACGGCACATCGATCCTGGCGCCGGCGCCCTGCCCCTCGAAGAAAAGCAGGTCCTTTGACCAGAACACTTCCCTTTGCACAGACGCTTTACCTTTCTCGGTGGTTACGTCGCCGATGGAGTTTTCCACTTCAATCTGCGTGGCATTGCCGAGCGGCAGGCGCGCGGCACCGTAGGGCGGGTCCGGCAGGCCCTCGTTCACGCCCGTCTGGTACCAGAAGGCGACGCTGGAAAAAAAGTCCGGGCGCTCCTCAAAGCCGGAACGGACGGTGCCGTAGGCGTTGTAAGTCCAACCGTAGTGCTCAATCTCGGCGCGCAGCGATTTGGTGAACGGGATGGGGTCCGGCACGTGCCAGCGGTATCCGGTTAGACGCGCGCCGATGCCTTCGCCCTCGGCCACGGGGATGCCGGTCCAGGCGCCGTCGGAAACGCGCAGCCCCCAGGCGTCGTTGAAATAGTCTTCCGTGCCGGTGCCGTCGATGCGGGTCTTCTTCTCGCCGTCCACGTAGAAGAGGTCGTCGCCCTCGCCGAACCAGCCATCGGCAGTCTGCACCACGCTCATCACCGTGCCCACGTAGTGGCCGGTCCCCTGAATGTCGAGGAAACGGTAATTGCGGGCGTGCCGCGCCGGGCGCTCCTGGCGGTAATAAGCGTGGAAATAAGCGATGTCCGGAGCGAGCGATGCGTACTTGCGGTAGTCGACGTGATAGTAGAAACTGGTCACGAAGCGGTTGCCTTCGTTGGTCACGGTGATGCGGCAGGACTTCCGAAACGGCATCTGCCAGTAGCTGTTGCGCGCCCGGCCGAAGGAGCTGTCGCGCACCATCATCGAGTTCAGGTCACGCTCGTAACCGTGGCCGACGCCGAAGAAGTCGCCCAAGGGAGCGTCCACGCTGGGCGTCTTGTGCCCGTCGTAGTAGACGCGCAGGTGCAGCAGGCGCGGCCAGCCGAACTCGTTGTCCGCCACCGTCACCCAGAGGTGGGTTACCGCTCCCGGGCCGGTGAGATCGGCCATCAGCAGCGTCTGACCCGGCATGATGCGCTTGCTGTCGTCGTTGCTGAAGGCGAACCGGTTGTTGCTGGACATGCGCCAAGCGGAGTAGTTCTTAAGGCGCGGGAGGTCGAGAGAGCCGTCCGCGCCAGGCACCGGCGCTTGCGGCCAAGCGGTGGCGGCGGAAAGGAGCATGACGAACGTAATCAGTACTGGTCGCATGGGGGTCCTCGATTTTGAGAAGGGCAATCCACAGATTACACAGATTATACAGATTTGAGAATGAGAATGGGCTGTCACTTAAGCTAAAACTTCTGCCGTTTGGCAAAGTTATGGTTTAAAGCTAATACGCCTGAGCGACAACGGCCGGAAGGTCGAGCCCCTGGCGCGGGGCGGAGAGGCAGGTTCCGTGAAGGTCAATTCTCTTGGACCTGAGCACAGTGAAGGGTGGGCCGGGGCAAGGCAGGTAGGGGCGAAGGGACAGTTAAAACAGGTGGGAGGATCCCTGCGATACGTTCTTGCGCTCGCGGCCGTGCTCGTGCTGGGTGGCCGCAGTACCCAGGCGCAGCCGCCGTCGAATATCTGGAGCGTGCTCTGGAGCCCGGACGGGAAGCGGCTGGTGACGACGGGCGGCTCTGCTCCAGGTGTAGCGAATGTATGGGACGCGGAGACAGGCAAGAGATTGCTGTCCTTAAGCCCGGTTTCGAGCATCACCTGGAGCCCTGATGGGAGGCGGCTGGCGACCACCAGTCAGGACTACACGGTGACGGTGTGGGACGCGGAGACGGGCAAGGCATTGCTGACCCTGGGCAGCCACGGCCGCTTTGCCTCCAGCGACTCTGTTTCGAGCGTGTCCCGGAGCCCTGACGGCAAGCGGCTGGCAACGGGGACTGCGAGACTCCCGCCCAGACTCCAGCCCGACCACGGCCACGACCTCAGAAACCCATTCGACGCAGTGAAGGTGTGGGACGCCGAGACGGGCAAGGAATTGGTGACGCTTGAGGGTTTCTTCAAGGATGCGAAGAGATGACCGAGAGCGGAGGCCCTACCGTAACACTTGGGATCGAAATCGACCTGCCTTCGGGAGGACCTTGGCCCGTGGCGGTTGGCGCCGATCATGCCAGTTTCTATATTCCTGCGGTCGGCGCGGGAGAAGTGCTCGGGGTCATCGCGGTTCCCAAGGGGCACTTCGCTGGGATTCGCATCACGCCCAGCATGGGCGAGGATTCAGTGAAGGTCGCGGTGTCTGCATTGGTGAAGGCCCAAAAGAATCTATCCGACGCAACCTGCAATGAAATACGGTCAGGGCAGAGTGTGGACGCGGGTTCTTACGAAGGGAAGAAGGACGAATCCTTTTTGCTCACGGGTTTGGGCCAGCTAGGTCTTCCTGTTTTCCATGTGAAAGTCGTTCCGGTCCACGGGGCGCCGCCCGGCGGCTGGCATCGCCCCTACGCCGGTTCTGCCGCCCACTGTGATTGCGACTCGACGCGAGACGCGTTAAACGATGCTATAGGCACCCTCGCTTATCCTGACGTTGGAAAATGCGTGGAGGTCGGCAAATGCGCTCAGTGCTGCAGGATTTTAAAGCCGTGAGCTTGGAGCCTCAATCCTTCGACTCCAGTCACGTGTCAGTTATACTGACGATGGTGATGGGCGGAAGAGCACTGACATTTGCGTTCAGTGGGGATCAGGTGCAGGTCATCGCGGCCTGGGCCTCGATCTCCGCGAACAGTTCCTGTCCGTGGACGGGCTTGGAGACGTAGCCATCCATGCCGGCGGCCAGGCAACGCTCGCGATCACCCGTCATAGCGTGGGCGGTCATGGCGATAATGGGAAGGTGACGCCCGGTCCCTTCCTCCTGCTTGCGGATGGCGGTGGTAGCCTCAAAGCCATCCATCACCGGCATCTGCACGTCCATCAGGACCAAGTCGAAAGTCTCTCGCTCCAGGGCTTCCAGGGCCGCCTGCCCGTCGCCGGCCACGGTCACGTGGTGGCCCCGCTTCTCCATCAGGCGCGCCGCCAGCTTCTGGTTGACGACGTTATCCTCGGCCAACAGCACCCGCAAACTTCGTCGTCCGGCGGGCGCAGTCGGCCGTGCGGCCAGGCGAGGCTGCTCTGGCGGGTGCGGCCTGGCGCCCAGCGCCTGGAGGATGGCCGCAAGTAACTCCGACTCAACGATGGGCTTCACAACGCAGGCGGCGACGCCCAACTCCCGGCAGCGAGCCGCATCGCCCCGTCGGCCGGCGGATGTCAGGACCACAATGGCTACGTCACGCAGGTTGGCCAGCTCCCGTATCCGCTCCACCAGCGTGAAGCCGTCCATCCCGGTCATTTTCAGATCGACCAGCAGCAGCGCGAAATCCTGGCCTGACGCGGGCTCTTGTTGCAACACGCTCAGGGCCTCGGGCCCGCTGGCGGCAAGCCGGGGCTTCATGCCCCATCGACTCAGCATCTCCTGCACGATCCCGCGGCTGGTGAGGTTGTCATCCACCACCAGCGCGTGCAAACCGGCCAACTCGACCGGTGCGGCCCGTCCCGCCGGGGCAGGATCCGCGTCGTGGGCCAGGCCCAGGCGAGCCGTGAAGTGGAAGCAACTCCCTCGGCCGGGTTCACTCTCCAGCCACAAGCGGCCGCTCATCATCTCCACCAAGCGTGAGGAGATGGTGAGCCCCAGGCCGGTTCCGCCGAACTTGCGCGTGGTGGAGTTGTCGGCCTGCGAGAAGGCCTCGAAGATCAAGCGCTGCTTCTCGGGAGCGATGCCGATGCCAGTGTCGCGCACGCTGAAATGCAACTGGGCTTCGCGCTCCCGCGTCGATTCCAGGGCGACCTCCAGTCCCACTTCGCCGCGCTCCGTGAACTTGATGGCGTTGCCCACCAGGTTGATGATGATCTGGCGCAGGCGAGCAGCGTCGCCGACGATCTCGTCGGGCACTTCGGGATGGATGTCGCACGTTAGTTCCAGCCCCTTCTGGCTGGCGCGCAAGGCCAAGGGCTTCAGGCCCTGAACCAGGCTGTCGCGCAGCTTGAAGGGAATGGGATCAAGATCGAGCTTGCC
>Ga0335081_10008030_pt1 | contig 16927 bp, 18 predicted proteins | sample Lox_Sample_35_FD_206713 | JGI IMG/M metagenome (GOLD analysis project Ga0335081, IMG submission 206713) | Soil microbial communities from Loxahatchee National Wildlife Refuge, Florida, United States - Lox_Sample_3.5 | ecosystem: Environmental > Terrestrial > Soil > Wetlands | place: USA... | reverse complement strand
GAGCTCGGCGAACGCCGCATCCCGTTCGGCGATGATCGCGACGTGCCCGTGAGCGATGACCGCAAGGTCCATGGCCTCGAAGTAGGTCAGGCTCGCCGACGGCCACCGGGCGAGATGCCTCGCTCGCGCCGCCTCGGCCACGGTCGGGACGTAGAACGCCGTCCGCACGAACAGGGCGTTGATCGGCGCCACCCGCGGCTCGCCGCCCGCGGTGACGGTGGCGAGCGCGACGGTCAACGAGCCCTGTAACCGCGCGGCCAGCTCCTCCGCCGACAGCGAGCACTCGGGCATCTGGAACGAGCTCCGCAGGAACGGGCCGGCCCGCTCGATGCTCTCGTCCAGCAGCCGCTGAAGTCGCTCGAGGTCGTCCGCGGTCTCGAGCATGCGCTCACGCCGGAGCGGCGGCGAGCGCGATCACGTCTGGCAGCCTCGGCCCGAGCCGCGACCACGTCTCGCCGGCGTCGCCGGTGAGCAGCATCGATCCGCCGCGCAGGCCGACGAGCAGCCCGCCGGGCCGCCCGGGCAGCGCCGCCAGCGCATAGGGCATCCGCCGCAGCTCCGGCGCCTCGCCCCACCGATCGATCGCCGACCAGCCGTCGCCACGCGAGCGCAGCAGCCGCGCCTGGCCGTCGCCGTTTCCGTGGGCCGCGTACGGCGACCGGCTCACCGAGGCGTACCAGAGGTCCGGATCGGCGGTATCGGCCGCGGTCGCCCAGGCATAGTGCCGATCGAGCCCGTCGTCGAGCCGGCGCCAGCTCTGAGCCCGATCGGGCGAGATCGCGATCCCCTGGCCCGCGACCTCGTACACGCGCTCGGCCGCGAGCGGGTGCGTCAGGAGCTGATGGGCGTCGCTGTGTGCCTGCGGGTTGTGGTCGATCCAGGTCCGGCCGCCGTCGGCCGAGCGCATCACGCCGCCGAGCTCGATCCCCACGACCAGCGCGTCGGGATCGGTCGGGTGCAGGGCGATCGTGCTGACGTGATGGGTCCACGGCCGCGGGGGGAAAGACCAGCGTGGCTCGCTCGGCAGCCGCCGCAGCTCGGGCAGCAGCTGCCAGGTCTCTCCGCCGTCCTCGGAGCGGTACAGGTTGCTCGGCTCGGTCCCGGCGTACACCACCGACACGCCCGCCACGTGATGTGCGCGGGAGACGGCGACGGACATCACCCGCCGGTCGCCGATGTCCGCCCACGAATCGCGCCAGGTCTCACCGCCGTCGTCGGTCGCGTGCAGGCCGTCGTCGAACGTGCCCACGTACGCCCGGTTCGGGTCCCGAGGGTCGACGGCCACGCACCGCGGCGCGGCGACCGTCAGCACGGTCTCGACGTCCGCCACCCGCGACGCGGTCAGCGTCAGCCGCACGACCTCGTCGCCGGTGACCGCGAAGATGCGGGCGCGGTCAGGCATCGCGCGACCGCCTGGCGTTCTGCGCGCGGTCGTAGGCCATCCGAAACAGCTCAACCGCGCGGTCCGCCTCCTCCGGCGAGCGAATCGGGATCGTGATCCAGCCCGAGTCCGGCAGGACGTGGTGCGGTCGGGCACGGCCTTCGGCGATCAGCTCGTCGCGAACGCGGCGCGGAAACGGGAGGTCGGCGATCCGGTCGCCGTGCAGGTGGCCGAGCTCGCGCCGGCCGAGCCGGAACTCGATGCCGCCGAACCGGTGGGGAGCGGACTCCACGCCCGGCCACGACTGGACGGTGTCGGTGATCAGTTGTCCGGTTGTCATGGTCCGCAGATTAGGACCGCGACCGCCTCACCACCAGGCGCAATTGGTCCTAGTACGTTGGTCGCATGCCCGAGCCCCGCAGCTTCGACGTGGTGATCGCCGGAGGCGGCCACAACGCGCTGGTCGCCGCCACCCTGCTCGCGCGAGCGGGCCGGTCGGTGCTCGTGCTCGAACGCCGCGACGCGCTCGGCGGCGCCGCCGCGTCGGCCGCCCCGTTCGCGGGCTTCGACGTGCGCCTGTCCCGGTACGCATACCTCGTCAGCCTGTTCCCGCCGGCGCTGCTGCGTTCGCTGGGCGTGGCGATCGAGATCCGCCCGCGCCGGGTCGCCTCCCACCCGCCGCTCGAGCGCCACCCGGCGTTCCAGGCGATGCTGACCAACGTCGCCGAACGGATCTTCCCGACCCTGACCGAGCCGCTTCGCTCGCGCGCGGAGTTTCGCCGGCTGCTCGGCGACGACGCCGCGTGGAGCGCGCTGTTCGAGACGCCGTTGTCCGAGCTGATCGAGCGGTCGTTCAACGACGACCTGGCCCGCGGCACCGTCCTGACCGACGCGTTGATCGGGACGTTCGCGCCGGCCGACGATCCGCAGCTCCGCCAGAACCGCTGCTTCCTGTACCACGTCGTCGGAGGTCCGTGGAACGTGCCGGTCGGGGGCATGGGCGCGCTCTCGCGAGCGCTCGCCGCGGCCGCCCGCGGTGCCGGCGCGGAGCTCGTGACCCGCGCGGAGGTGACCGCGATCGAAACCGACGAGAGGACCGCCGAGGTGGCGTGCGCCGACGGGCGCACCTACGCCGCCCGGCACGTGCTCGCCAACCTGGCGCCGACCCGGCTGGGAGCGCTCCTGGGCGAACCAGAGATGACCGACCCGCCCGAGGGCGCCCAGCTCAAGATCAACATGCTGCTGGACCGCCTGCCGCGCGCGCCGGGAGTGAGCTCGGAGGAAGCGTTCACGGGGACTTTCCACGTCAACGAAGGCTACGAGCAGCTCGAGAACGCCTACCGACAGGCGGCCGCCGGCGAGATCCCGGCGGTGCCGCCGTGCGAGGTCTACTGCCACTCGCTGACCGACCCGAGCATCCTGTCCGGAGACCTGCGTGCCGCCGGCGTCCAGACGCTCACGCTGTTCGGGCTGCACATGCCGGCGCGGCTGTTCGGGGACCGGTCGCGCAAGGAGGACGCAGTGGCGGCGACCCTGCGGTCGGTGGACTCCGTGCTGGCCGCGCCGATCGAGTCCTGCCTGCTGCGCGCCCCCGACGGGACGCCGTGCCTCGAGGCGCTGACGCCGCCCGAGCTCGAGGCCGAGCTCGGGATGCCGGCCGGCCACATCTTCCACCGCGACCTCGCGTGGCCGTTCGCCGAGTCGGACGCCGAGGTCGGCAGGTGGGGGGTCGAGACCGAGCACGCGAACGTGTGGCTGTGCGGCGCCGGCGCGCGCCGGGGCGGCGGCGTCAGCGGCATCCCCGGCCACAACGCCGCCCGCGCGGTCCTCGACGCGACCGGGCGGGCGGGGATCTGAAGGGAAAATAGACGTTTGGAGCGCGACCGCGAGTGAGGATCGATCACCTCCTCGAATGGCGTGGGGAGTCGGGACGATCTCGCTCAGGCGGCTTCGGAGAGGGCTTCGAGGGTGACTTTGTGGCCGAGGCGCTCGAGTTGGGCGACGAGCCGGCGGGTTTGGCGTTCGGGGTCGCGTTTGCGGAAGTAGTCGCCGCCGAGGTCGCGGTACAGCTCGCCGGTGGAGAGCATGTGCCAGCAGGCGCATAGGATCGAGTGCTTGACCGCGCCGAGCGCGCGGCCGTGCCCGATCCGGGGGCGCAGTCGCTGGTATTGCGCTTGGAGGTAGCTGTCGTTCGTGTTGATCGCGCTCATCGCGGCGTCCTTGAGCGCCTCGTTGAGCCACTTCGATCCCTTGCGGGTGCGACCGGAGCGGCGCTTGCCGGCGGACTGGTCGTTGCCCGGGCACTGGCCCGCCCACGAGGCGAGGTGACCGGCGGTGGGGAACACCGACATGTCGACGCCGATCTCGGCCAGGATGTTCTGGGCAGTGCGGGTCTCGATCCCGTCGACCGAGCGCAGTAGCTCAACCGCCGGCGCGAAAGTGCGTAGTTGCTCCTCGATCGCGTCAGATAGCCGCTCGATCTGCTCGTCCAGGAAGTCCAGGTGCGCGAGAATCGAGGACACCAACAGCGCATGCAGCGGCTCGAAGCGGCCCACCAACGCCTCGCGCAGCACGGGGATCTTCTTGCGCAGCCTGCCGCGCGCCAACTCGGCCAGGATCTCGGGGTCGGTGGTGCCCTGGCACAGCGCGTCGAGCATGTCTCGCCCGGACTTGCCGAGGATGTCGGTGGCGACGCAACCGAGCTTGATCCCGGTGTCCTCCAGCGCCTTGTGCAGCCGGTTGGCCTCGCGTTGGCGCTCCTTGATCTGCGCCTTGCGATAGCGAGTCAACTGTCTGAGCGCCCGGATCGGCTTGGGCGGCACGAAGCTCGCCCTGAGCAACCCGGCCTCAAGCAGCTGACACAGCCACTCGGCATCCTTGACGTCGGTCTTGCGCCCAGGGAGGTTCTTCACGTGCCGAGCGTTGACCAGCAGCAGCTCGAAGTCGTCCTCGAGCACCGCCCACACCGGCTTCCAGTACACGCTGGTGGCCTCCATCGCCACCTGCCTCATGCCATGCGCCTTCAACCAGTCGCGCAGCACCAGCAGCCCGCCGACCATCGTCGAGAACTCGCGAACCTCCGAAAGCCGTTCGCCACCCTCCCCTGCAGCCGCACACACGCGGTCACCTGCGCCTTATGGACATCCAGCGCCGCCGGACGTTCGACGATCACATCCACCCCAGACCTCCCGGGTCTCGATCAACAACGAACCGTCGCCCGCCAGGAACCTCCGAAACAGAACGAGTCTGAAGAGCGTGCTCCAAGCAACAGTCCCGGGATCCGGGGGAGGCCCCCACGCCAAGCTAGTCACGGGCTCACAAGCACCATAGAGACGGGAGCGTTCGGCAGACAATACCTCGATCATCAACCATTTTCACCCGCCCCGGGTCGCCGCCAGGCGAGGGCAGCTAGTCAGAACACGATCACGGCCCGGCCGCGGAGCCCGCCGGCGTCCATCATGCGCTGGGCCTCGCCGGCCTGCTCGGGCGGAAACTCGTGCGCCACCCGCAGCTTCAGCCGTCCCTCGGAGGCCAGACGGCGCAGCTCCTCGAGCCACTCGGTCCGCTCCAGCGCGGTCGCCACCATCACCGGGTGCACGCGGATCCCGCGATCCTCGACCTCGTCGCCGTCCCATCCGCGCACGACGACGATCTCGCCGCCGTCGCGGATCGCCGGGAACGCTGCGCGCCGGAGCAGCGCGGTGTCGTACAGCCCGTCGACGCCACCGGGGGCGGCCTCGAGCACGGCGTCGGTGAAGCCCTGGCCGCGCGGCACGACCACGTCCGCGCCGAAGCTCCGGACGAGCTCCTCGTCCTCGGGCTTGGCGTCGGCGATCACCCGCAGGCCGTGCTCCTTGGCGAGCGGGATCACGTACGAGGCGAGCTGGCCGGCGCCGCCGGTTACCGCGAGCGTGTCGCCGGCCGCCGTGCCGAGCAGCTCGAGCCCGAGCCGGGCCGTGAGGCCGTTCATCGGCAGCGTCGCCGCCTCGGTGAGCGTGGCGCCGTCCGGGATCGGCACGACCGACGCCGCCGGGACGACCAGCAGCTCCTGCTGGGCCCCGCCCTCGGGCCGGCGCGGACTCACCACGGCCATCACCTGATCGCCGACCGCGAGCCGGTCGACGTCGGACCCGACGGACTCGACGATGCCGGCGGCGTCCATACCGGGAACCCACGGCGCCGGCAGATCGCCGCCGCCGCGCTGGCGAAGCCCGATGTCCGTGGGGTTGACCGCTGCGGCCTTGACCGCGATCCGGACCTCACCGGCGCCAGGCTTGCGCGCGGGGCGGTCGGCGACCTCCAGAACATCAACGTCCCCGGGCTTGGTGATGACGATGGCGCGCAAGGTCAGACCTCCTCAGTTGGGGTTGGGGTTGGGGTTGGGGGCGATGATCATCGACGCGTGGGTCTCGCCGCCGGGGCTCACGATCCACCGGCGAGCTCCATGGCGGAGCACGCGCATCTCGCCCGGCTGGGCCGGCGAGCGGTATTCGATCTCGACGTCGATTGACTCCGGCTCGGCGTCGGCCAGCAGCAGCTCCTCCTCGAGCGGCGTCAGGTAGGCGGCGTTGTTGACGTGGCCGGCCAGGTCGAGCTCGCTGCTGCGAAACCACCAGGGGGAGCCGTCGTTCGCCCCGTCGGGAGCCGGGTGGCGCAGGCGCGCGGTGACCGTCCGCCCCGCCGTCGACTCGCCCCACATCGCGATCTCCTCCTCGCTCAGCCTGGTCGGGCGGCCGCTCAGCGGGTCCAGATGGACCCACAGCGAGGCCAGCTCGACCGCACCGGCGGTGTCACCGTCGCCCGTGATCGACGTCCGGCGCTCGGCCCACATCCGCCCGAGGCCGCTGCAGAACGTCGCCAGCGTGGACTGCTCGCCGAAGCGCGGGAACCGGTTCACGCGCATCCGCGTGCGCCGGACCACCCACACCGCGCGCCGCGCCAGCCCCGCCTGCACCGAGTCGGCGTACGCGACGTCCTGGGCCCAGCGCGCGAGCGCGTCGAGCCGGATTCGCCCGGTGGGGGCACAGTCCGCGAGCGTGGGACGCGCGGGCTCGGTGAACACGCGCCCGCGCCCAGGCGGCGGGACGATCTCCTGCATGCCGATCAGCGTACGCAGCCAAGCGGCTACGCGAACAGACGCGGATCGGCCGTGGTGATCCCGTGCACGCCGAGCGCGCGCAATCGCGCGATCCCGGCCCGCTCGTTCACCGTCCACGCATACAGCCGGCCACCCCGGTCGTTGACGTCGCTCACCAGCCCGCCGTCGACCAGCTTGTGCTGGGCCATCAGCGCATCCCACCGGCCGCTGTGGATGCCCGCGAGCGCGACCGCCCGCCAGTCCCGCCACCGGTGGCTCCACCGCGCGATCCGCCCTCCGACCGAGATGCCGACGCGAGCCCGCGGCTCGAGCGCGCGGACCCGGTCGAGCACGCCGGGCAGCTGCGAGGAGATCAGCGTCCGCTCGAGCACCGACGCCCGGCGCAGGTGATCGAGCAGCGCCGGCTCGCAGCCGACGTGCTTGACGTCCACGTTCAGCTCGACGTCGCTGAAGCGCGGGCCCGCGAGGTGCGCGAGCGCCTCGTGCAGGCACACGTTGCCGCCCCGGCGCGCGTGCAGCACGGTGTGGGCGAGCACCAGCTCGCCCTCCCACTCGCGAACGTCGAACTCGACCATGTCGACGCCGATGTCGCAGGCGGCGTCGAACGACGCGAGCGTGTTCGCGCGGGCCAGCGCGCTCGCGCCACCGTGCCCGATTCGTTGGCAGAACATCGCGGTCAGAGTACCGCTGTGAGCCAGTCGCGCACGGCGGTCCGGACCGCCCCGAGGTCGCTGCGCAGGTTGTGGTTGCCCGCGACCTGCACCACGGTTCGCGACGGACCGGGCCCCGGCATGCCGAACGGATCGCTCGTGCCCTGCACGACGAGCACGGGCACGGTCACGGCATCGAGTTCGTCCTGCCTCGTCACCGCGGGGCGGCCCGGCGGGTGCAGGGGGAAGGCCAGGCACAGCACCGCGACCGCGCCCGTCTCGGCCACGGTCCGGCAGGCGACGCGCGCGCCCGAGGACCGCCCGCCACACACGACCGGCAGGCCCTTCAACGCCTTGGCCCGGAGGTGGGCGACGACCGCGATCCAGGCGGCGTCGAGTTGGGGCGCCGGCGCCGGCGAGCGCCTGCCGGCGATCCGGTAGGGCTGTTCGACCAGCGCGAAGCTGAACTGCTGTGACGCCGCCTCCTCCGCGACCGCCGTCAGGTCGCGCGCGGCGACCCCGCCGCCCGCGCCGTGGCCGAGCACGAGCGCGCCGACGGCGCGGCGGACCCTAGTCACGTGCGCCCGCGCCGGCCCGTGAGGTGTTTGGATGTCGAGCAAAGTCATTTGCCCGTCAACCCTAGATGGCCACGCTGTACCTCGACCAGAACTACCTGAGCGGCATCGCCAAGCGAAAGCCGGCGTTCGCCGAGCTCGAGCCCGTGCTGCGTGTGGCGGTCGCCGCCGGCGCGATCGAGGTGCTCGAGTCGCGCGTCCACGAGCTCGAATCGCGACCCCGCCCCGACCTCGGTCTCCTCGAGCTCCTGAGAGACCTGAGCAAAGGGCGCCGGCTGCCGGATGAGCTCGACCGGCCGGCGCGCGAGGTCAAGCGCCGCCTGAACTGGGTGATCGAGCACGAGCTGCCCGAACGGCGCGCACGGCCGAGCGACGCCGCCGACCTCGAGGCCCTCGCGCTCGCGCTCACGCACTGCGACCTGGTCACTTGCGATACGTTCATGGCCGATGTGGTCAAGCGGGCTCGCCTGCACCTCCGCCACCGGGCCGACGTGTTCAGCGGCCGGCGGGGCGACGTCCTGCGCCTGCGGGAGATAATCGAGGCGACCCGCACCCGACTGGGAGCCGCCACTAGGGCGCCGCCGTCAGGCGCCGCCGACCGTTTCGACATGAGCCACAACGAACTGCACGAGACCGCGAAGGCGCTCGTCGCCCCCGGCAAGGGCATCCTCGCGGCGGACGAGAGCGACACGACGATCCAGAGACGGTTCGACGCGATCATGCTCGAATCGACCGAGGAGCTCCGCTGCGCGTACCGCGAGATCCTGTTCACAACCCCCGGCGTGGGGGAGTTCATCAGCGGCGTGATCCTGTTCGACGAGACGATCCGCCAGTCCGCCTCGGACGGGACGCCGTTCCCGGAGTTGCTCGCCGCCCGGGGGCTCATCCCGGGCGCGAAGGTCGACCACGGCCAGCACCGGCTCGCGCTGACCGAGCACGAGACGATCACCGAGGGTCTCGACGGGCTGCGCGACCGCCTGGACGAATACCGCGGCCTCGGCGCCCGCTTCGCCAAGTGGCGCGCCACCTACTCGATCACCGACCGGCTGCCGAGCGATTACTGCATCTGGGTGAACGCCCACGCCCTGGCGCGCTACGCGGCGCTGTGCCAGGAGGCCGGGCTCGTGCCGATCGTCGAGCCCGAGGTGCTCCAGGACGGGGCCCACACGATCGAGCGCAGCTATCACGTGACCTCGCGGGTGCTCGACGCCGTGTACACCGAACTGTTCGACCAGCGGGTCGATGTGTTCGGCACCCTGCTCAAGCCGAACATGGTGCTGTCCGGCTACGACGCGACCGACCGCGCCGGCGTCGCCGAGGTGGCCGACCGGACGCTCGAATGCTTCTACAAGCACGTGCCGGCAGGCGTTCCGGGCATCGTGTTCCTGTCGGGCGGCCAGTCCGACGAGGACGCGACCGCCCACCTTAACGCGATGAACGCCACCGGTCCGCACCCATGGGAGCTGTCCTTCTCCTACGGCCGGGCGCTTCAGGGTCAGGCGCTCCGGGCATGGGATGGAGAGTGGGCGAACGCGGAGGCGGCGCAGCGGGCCTACCGCCACCGCGCGAAGATGAACTCGACCGCCCGCACCGGGGCGTACACCTCGGCGATGGAACGCGAAGCGGCCGCGGGATGACCGGCCGCCCGCACCCGTCCGCAAGTCCTGCGCGCAACCCCACAACAGGAGGATCTGATCGATGGCGAACGTGACCGGTAGCTCGACGGCGGAGATCGACGCACCGCTCGACCGGGTGTGGGCGCTGGTGCAGGATGTCGAGAGCGCGCCGGACTGGCAGGGCGGCCTCAAGGGGATGCACGCGCTCGAGCGCGACGCCGACGGCCGGGCGACCCTATGCGAGGCCGCGACAGATGCGAAGGTGGTGACGGTGAAGTCCAAGGTGCGCTTCGCCTACGACGGCCCCGGCAGGCTCACCTGGACTCAGGAACAGGGCGACCTGAAATCGGTCCAGGGCAGCTGGGAACTCGAGGATCTCGGCGGCGACCGCACTCGCGCGACGTACGCGCTCGACGTCGACCTGGGACGGAAGCTCAGCCTGATCATCCGCGGACCGGTCGTCGACGCGCTGCGACACATGCTCGTGGCCTCGCGCGCCGGCGAGCTCAAGAAGCACATCGAGTCCGCCTGAAACGATCGCCCGGCGGTTCGGGCCGACACGATCGCCCGGGTCAGGCCGACACGGCGGCGGCGAGCTTGTCGAGCATCTGCCCGAAGATCCCGCCGAGGACTCGGGGCGCGAACGTCCGCTCGAACACGCCGCCGATCCCGCCGGCGCCGTCCCACGTGGCTTCGAGCGTCACCTGTGACCCGTCCGCGGCCGGGGCCACGGTCCAGCGCGAGACGTACGAGGACAGCTGGTCCCGCTCGGCCAGCCCGCCGGCATCCTCCTGGACGCTCAGCCGGTAGTCGCGCTCGCGGCGGCCGGCCGCGAAGTGGTAGCCGATGACCGTGCCCTGCCCCTGCCCTCCAGATTCGACTCGGTAGTGGCTGTAGTTGTCGGTGAGGATGCGCGGCCGCGCCCCGCGGTAATCCCGCAGGAAGGCGAGGACCCGGTCCGGCGAGGCGTCGACTGCTCGAGTGGCGCGCGCGGAGACGGTGGCCATGTGCGCCGGATTGTCGCACCCCGCAGCCGCGGACCGCCGCGCGGCCGTTGCTCCCCCGCTCCCCGCAGCCGCGGACCGCCACGCGCCGCTCGCCCCCCTCCGGCATGATTGCGCGATGCTTGCCGTCTACGCCGCCGCAATCGATCGCGACGATCCGCTGTCGGGCCTGCGGATCGACGACCGTCCCGACCCCGAGGTTCACGACGGTTGGACCACGGTGACGGTCAGGGCCGCCTCGCTCAACCACCACGATCTCTGGTCGCTCCGCGGCGTCGGTCTCCCCGAAGACCGCCTGCCGATGATCCTCGGCTGCGACGCCGCCGGCGTCGACGAAGAGGGAAACGAGGTGATCATCCACTCGGTGATCAACGACCCGTCGTGGCACGGCGACGAGACGCTCGATCCACGCCGGTCGCTCCTGTCCGAGCGCTACCCGGGAACGTTCGCCGACAGGGTTGCCGCCCCGGTGTGGAACCTGCTCCCCAAGCCGCCGGAGCTGACGTTCGAGCAGGCGGCGTGCCTGCCGACCGCCTGGCTGACCGCGTACCGGATGCTGTTCACGCGCGGCGCGATTCCGCCCGGCGCCACGATCCTCATCCAAGGCGCGGCCGGCGGCGTCGCCACCGCGCTGACGGTGCTCGGCAGCGCCGCCGGCATCCGTGTGTGGGTGACCGGCCGCTCGGAGGAGAAGCGCGCGCAGGCGCTCGAGCTCGGGGCCGACCAGGCGTTCGAATCCGGCGCCCGGCTGCCCGAGCGCGTCGACGCCGTGATGGACACGACCGGCCAGGCGACGTGGGCCCACTCGGTCCGGTCGCTCAAGCCCGGCGGGAAGATCGTGATCTCGGGCGCGACGACGGGCGACGCCCCACCGGCCGAGCTGACCCGGATCTTCTTCCTCCAGCTGTCGGTGATCGGGTCGACGATGGGCACCCGCGACGAGCTCGGACGCCTGATCCGGTTGTGCGTCGACAAGGGCGTGCGGCCAGCGATCAGCGCCACGCTGCCGCTGGCCGAGGCTCGGGAGGGGTTCGAGGCGATGCTGCGCGGCGACACCGGGGGCAAGATCGTGTTCACGCATTCATAAGTACCACTTATAGGCCAATGCGGAAGCTCATCTTGGACAACTAGGTCCGAACCCGCCATCATCGACCACCCTCCCCTCGAGCGCGCCCCAATCAGACCGGCACCCTCTCCGCCGGGGATGGGGCGCGACTCACTTAACGGCCGCCAACCCCGCGGCTCACGACCGCCGCAGACGCACACGTGACGAGCGCGAGCGGCAGGTCGTCCGCATCGACCCCCCGCAGGTCGAGATGGTCCAGGTCGATCTCGATCGTCGGCTGCTCGAGCTCGGCGCCGACGCCGAGGCTGCGGTAGCCGTTCCGGCACAGCTCGGTCCACAGGTCCCCGACCGACGCCAGCAGGCCCGATCGGAGCTGGCGTTCGCGCCGCGAGCCCGTCTCGAGCTCGCGCGCCTCCTCGAACGGGTCGATCCGCACCTGCGAGTCGCTGCCGATCGCGAGCGGCACGCCCGCCTCCGCGTAGGCCATCGCCGGCAGATACCCGTCGCCGAGGTTGCCCTCGGTCGTCGGGCAGGACACGACGGTCGTCTCGCTCCGCGCAAGCAGCTCGATGTCAGCAGCCGCGACGTGAATCCCGTGGATCACGCTCGCGTGGGGGCCGAGGAATCCGGTCCGCTCGAGCAGCTCGATCGGCGAGCAGCCGTGCTCGGCCCGACACTGCTCGAGCTCGCGCCGCTGCTCGTGGGCGTGGACGTGACGGACGATCCCGTGGCGCTCGGAGTACGCAGCGATCGCCTCGAGCCAGTCCGCCGGGACCGCCCGGACGCTGTGCGCGGCCACGCCGACCTCGACGCCGCGAACGGACCCCGACCACGAGCGCAAACCGTCCACCCGCGCGAGGAACGCCCCGACGTCCGGGTCGCAGAACCGGCGCTGGCCCGGCGCCGGCGGGAGATCCTCGCCGTCCCAGCCGCCGCGGTGATACGCGGCCGGGAGCAGCACGATCGGCAGTCCGGCCTCGATGGCCGCTTCGGCGACCGCGTGTGCCATCGCGTTCGGCTCCTCGTACGGGGTGCCGTCGGGCTGGTGGTGGACGTAGTGGAACTCGCCAACGACCGCGTAGCCGGCGGCGGCCATCTCCGCGTACGTCTCGACGGCGGTCGCTCGCATCGAGACCGGGTCGAGCGTCTCGGCGAGCGCGAACATCTCGGTCCGCCACGTCCAGAAGTCGTCGTCGCCGCCGGCAGGGCCGGGGCGTTCGGCGCGGCCGCGCAGGCCGCGCTGGAAGGCATGCGAGTGCGCGTTGGGCATCCCGGGGATTGAAACCGCCCTCGCGATCACCACATCCGTCCCGATTCCGACAGCGCCCGCTGCACCACCCGCGCCGCCACCGCCGCGTCCGCGAGATCGACGTCCTCCTCAGGTGAATGGCTCACGCCCGTCTCGTTGCGAACCAGCAGCATCGCCGCCGGCACGCGCTCGGCGAGGACGCCGGCGTCATGCCCGGCGAAGCACACGACCGCGGGCGCGGGACGACCGATGACGCTCTCGCTCGCCCGCGCCAGCGCGGACCGGAGCGCGGGCGAGAATTCGCGGGCATCGCTGCGCGAGGCGACGGACACCTCGATCTCGACCCCGGTTCGCGTTCCCAAGTCGCTCACCAGATCGTCGAGCCGCGACCGCCACGCGTCGATCGAGGCGAAGCCCCCGGGCGCGCGGGCGTCGATCCACAGCCGCACCTCGGCCGCGATCGTCGTCGGGGCGTTGGGCTTGGCCAGGATCCGCGATGTCGTCACCGTCATCGAAGGATCCTCCCCGGCCAGATCCTCGGCCCCGACGATCAGGCGCGCCGCCGTGGCGAGCGCGTCGCGCCGCTCGCCGCGAGGCGTCGTCCCGGCATGGTCGGCCCGCCCGCCCAGCAGCACCTCGAGCCGCGTCCGGGCGGCCAGCGAGGTGACGAGCCCCACGGGCTCGCGGGCGGAGGCCAGCTCGGTGGTCTGATCGATGTGAACCTCGATGAACCCCGCCAGCTTGTCGAGCCAGAGGGGCGCGTCGCCGATCCGGTCGGGTTCGACGCCGGCCGCTCGCATCGCGTCGCTCAAGCTCACGCCGGCATCGTCGCGCCGGGACAGCACGGCCGGTAGGTCGAGCCGCCCGGCCAGCGCCTTGCTCCCGAACGTCGGCGTGTTGAACCGCGCGCCCTCCTCGTCGGCGAACGACACCACCGCTACGGGCGCCTCAGCATCGGCCGCGATCTCGAACGCGCACGCGACGCCGAGCGGCCCGTCGAACCGGCCGCCGCCCCGGACGCTGTCGAGATGGGAGCCGATCCCCCACCAGGGCGGACCCGCAAGCGGGCACGCCCACAGGTTGCCGGCCGGGTCGCGCTGCACGCGCAGCCCGGCGCCGGCGGCCTGGCGCTCGAACCACGCGCGGGTCGCCTCGTCCTCGTCGGTCCAGGCCAGCCGCAGCGCGCCCTCGGGACCGATGCCGATGTCGTCGAGATCGCGCAAACGCGCAGCCAGACTCTCGGTTGTGATCACGCACGTACGGTAATTGAGCGAAGATGAGCACGTGACCCCGGAGGGCCGGAGCGATCCCGCATTCCTGTTCGACCTCGACGGGACCCTGATCGACAGCGTCTACCAGCATGTGATCGCATGGCGGGAGGCGCTGATGGAGGTCGGGATCAACCTGTCGGTGTGGAAGATCCACCGGCGAATCGGGATGAGCGGCGGGCTGTTCGTGAGCGCGCTCGCGCGCGAGCTCGAGAGCCCGCTCGACCGCGACACGCTGGACGCCCTGCCGGGGCTGCACGGCGAGGCCTTCCTGCGCCACTACGAGGGCGTCCGGCCGCTGCCGGGGGCGAGCGAGCTGCTCGCGACCCTCACCGAGCTCGCAGTCCCGTGGGCGATCGCCACCAGCGGCGCGGACCGCTATGCCCGCCGCGGGGTAGAGCTGCTCGGTCTGCCGGCGGACACGCCGCTCGTGACCCGCGACCAGGTCCGCTACGCCAAGCCCGACCCCGACCTGTTCCTGACGGCCGCCGAGCTGATCGGCGTCGACATCCGCGACAGCATCGTCGTCGGCGACAGCGTCTGGGACCTGCTCGCGGCGAGGCGCGCCCGGGCGCTCGGGGTCGGCCTGCTGTCCGGCGGGTACGGACGCGAGGAGCTCATCTACTCGGGCGCGTACCGGGTGTACGAAGACCCACGAGACCTGCTCGCCCACGTCGACGAGGTCGGGGTGCGTCGCCCGATCTGAGGTGCGACCGGTCGCGGTGGAGCGCGACGGCCGCGACCACCAGCGCCACGCCGGCCACCTGGCGCGGACTCGGCATCTGGGCCAGCACGACGATCCCGATCACGGTCGCGGTCGCCGGCAGCAGCGACACCATCAGCGAATAGGTCGCCCGACTCAGCCGCGTCATCGCGAGCTGGTCGCACACGTACGGGATCACCGAGGAAGTGATCCCGACGCCGATCCCCGCGCCGATCGCGACCGGGTCGAGCAGGTGCGGGACGACCGCCCCGCCGCCGATCGCGCTGCTCACCGGCGCGGCGAGCAGCATCGCGCCGGCGAGCCCATCGATTCCGCCGAGCCCCGATGCCCGCGACACCCGGTGCGCGAGCACGATGTAGAGCGCGAACAGCCCCGCGTTGCCGAACGCCAGCGCCACGCCGAGCGGCTCGCCCCGCAGCTGAACGGCGACGAGCGCGTATACGCCGGCGACCGCGAACCCGAGCGCCACGCCGTTGCGCGGCGAGCGGACGCCCATCGCCGCCAGCACGATCACCGGCAGGAACTCGATCGCGGACACGGTCCCGAGCGGCAGCCGCGCGATCGCCTCGTAGAAGCAGCTGTTCATCACCGCGAGCGTCACCCCTAACCCGGCGACGAGCCGCAGGGTCGCGCGGTCGGCGTGACGCAGCGTCAGCCACGGCCGGCGCCAGAGCGCGAACACGATCCCGGCGCTGACGATCCGCAGCCAGGCGACCCCGAGCGGGGCGACCCGCGCGAACAGCAGCACCGCGAACGCGGGCCCAAGGTAGTGGAACACCGCGCTCCCGACGAAGTACGCCTGGGGCGGAATCGTGTCCGAGCGACTCACGTTTGGCATGTCCTGATTGTCACCGCGCACGGACCTTGAGAACATGGCTAATCGAAGGTGCTACAGTGCCTTGACCTTATGAACAATGGCAATCATCCCCGCCGTGCCAACGATTTCTCGCCTCTCGACGCCGTCGACCGAAAGATCGTCAGCGAGCTCTCGACCGACGGCCGGGTGTCGTTCGCGGAGCTGGGCCGGCGGACGAACCTGTCCTCGCCGGCGGTGACCGAGCGGGTCAAGCGCCTCGAGCAGGCCGGCGTGATCACCGGTTATCGCGCCGAGATCGACCCTCGCGCACTCGGCTACCAGCTGACGGCGATCGTCCGCGTCAAGCCCGCCGTCCGCCAGCTGACCAAGATCGCCGAGCTCGCGGCGGAGATCCCCCAGGTCGAGGAGTGCCTGCGGATCACCGGCGAGGACTGCTTCTACATCAAGCTCCACCTCGGCTCGATCGAGGAGCTCCCGACCGTGCTCGATCGGTTCCTGCTGTACGGCGAGACGACGACCTCGATCGTCAACGCCACGCCGGTCCGCCGGCGCGACCCGCCGGCTATCGACTGAGGCGCCGCCGAGCCCCCTAAGGCGCCGCCGTCAGGCGCCGCCGACCATCCCCCTAAGGCGCCGCCGTCAGGCGCCGCCGACCATCCCCCTAAGGCGCCGCCGTCAGGCGCCGCCAACCATCCCACTAAGGCGCCGCCGTCAGGCGCCGCCAACCATCCCACTAGGTGGTCGCTTTCGCAAATACGACGACGTTCGAGCGCCGCCCGGCGGCGTCTGGTGGTGTCCTCGGACCTCGTTGTGCCGGCGGGGGGGCACACCTTCGGTCCTGCGTCGTTGGCGGGCGCCGCTGGTGGGCATTTCTCGGTGTCGCCGTACTTCACCTGGTCCGGTGGGAGCCTCGGGAGATCGCGGTGGTTGTGCCGCCCGCTCCCTAACCGGCCGCGCCGGGCCGCCGGGTCGGTTGCGCCGCGCCGGGCCGCCGGGTCGGTTGCGCCGCGCCGGGCCGCCGGGTCGGTTGCGCCGCGCCGGGCCGCGGGGTCGGTTGCGCCGGGCCGGGCCGCGGGGGTCGGTTGCGGCGCGCCGCCGGCCGGGATCCGCGCCACCACCCCGAGTATCGCGCCACTCGACCCGCTCCCGCCGCCGAATGGCGATTCGGTCGGCTCTGGCACGAACTTCTCGCCACTCGGCCGGGGACAGGCGCCGAGTGCTGCGTTACTCGGGGTCCTGGACCTCGCGCCCGTCCCCAGCCGTGCGCGGCTTCCCCCACCCCGACGCCCGACGCCCCGGCACCCGGCACCCGGCGCCCGGCGCCAGAACGGCACGAACCACGCCAGCATCGCGTCGCAGGCCGTGCGCACCCGACGGGATCACGCCCGCCCACACCACCCCGACCAGCGCCGGGCGTCCCTGGCCCACCGCGCCAGCATCACGACCCCCCCGCCAGCCGCGATCACCACTGACAACGGC
>Ga0335081_10008027_pt1 | contig 16929 bp, 11 predicted proteins | sample Lox_Sample_35_FD_206713 | JGI IMG/M metagenome (GOLD analysis project Ga0335081, IMG submission 206713) | Soil microbial communities from Loxahatchee National Wildlife Refuge, Florida, United States - Lox_Sample_3.5 | ecosystem: Environmental > Terrestrial > Soil > Wetlands | place: USA... | reverse complement strand
CGACTTCCACGCCGTGGCGTACGGTTTGATGTCCACCAGATCCCGCGCCGGCAGGGGCAACAGGTTCAGGTCACGCATCAAGGGGCGTCGCGGAGTCTTGACCAGCTCTCCGCTTTCCGGCCGCAGGTAGGCAAGCCCTGGAATGTGAGAGATGTCAGACTCGTTCTGGTTCAGTAAGTGTCGAGCCAGGTCCAGCAGGGTCCATTCCGCTTCGCCCAGCAGCACGCAGCGAAAGCCCTTCTGGAGGTAGTCGAGAGTGTGGTCGGAAGCGTCGGAGCCATTCACCAGCACCGTGGCGCCTGCTTCCTGGGACATTGCAAGAATGTCGTACGCCACCTCCCGCATCCGGGTCAGGCACATCTTGGAAAGAAAGTTGAAGTTGTCTTCATAGATGACCACGATACGTGGCCGATGCTCTTCCAGCGCCGCCTGAAAATGCTCGTCGGGATTGGTGAGCATGGTGTCAAACAACGCCACCGAAATCCCCACGCTGCGCAGAAGAGCCGCGGCGTAAAGCGTTCCCAGGGGAGGATAAGGCTGCATCTTCCGCGTTTGCTTGCGGTCGTAGTACAGGTGGTACGAATGCGTCAATAGAACGTCAGCCACGCTGGTCGAGCCTCATTGATCGGATGCTGCAACGGTTCGTCATAGTTCTGATCCGCGGTTTGACCTGCCACATTCAGCAAACTTCCTGCATGCGTTCACTCAACTTCTGGCCGGTCAGGAGTGAGCGCCGGGTCACCACACGCTCCACCGCGCGTGACACCCACAGTTCCCACGGAAAGGAGTAGCGGTTCTTACCGATCCGCCAGCGAATGGGCGCGCCCAAAGCGCGGCGGAATCCTCGCCTCAGCCATTCATGTTTGCGGGTGGCTTTACGAATCTGGTTGTTCAGCAGGAAGTATTCCAGGCTGCGGCGCAACCGCTGCAGTTCCTCGCCCTGCAGCCAGGGGAGAATGTTGCGGCCGAGAGGCAGGTCTTCCCACTCCTGCAGGCTCTCGGGTTCGCGCAGACCGAGTTCCCTGAGCTGCGGCCAGATCGGAATTCCAGGATAGGGCGTGAAAATGTTCGGTGAGAAGCTCACGTTCCAGTACTGCCGCGCAATGTCGCTCATGATGCGGAAGGTCTGCTGGCGGTCCGCTTCGGTTTCCCCGGGATAGCCAAGAATCACATTGAACGTGACATGAATGCCGGCGCGTTCGGCTTTGCGCGCGGTCTCGACCATCTGCTCGACGCGCTGGTGATGCTTGTTCATAAGCTTGAGCACGTCCTGCGACGCGGACTCGGTGCCGAAGCCCATGTGATTTACGCCACTTTCGGCCAGTAGCCGGACGTCGTCGTCGCTCATCTTCCACAGGAAATCGGTGGAGGCCTGAAAGTCCCAGCGAAATCGAACTCCGCTGCTCACCAGTCCGCGAGCGATCGCCAAGGCGCGCTTGATATCAACCAGGAAATTGGAATCGAGCAAAGCTACTTCCTCAATCCTGTAGCGGCTGACAAGTTCGGCCAGATCATCGACCACCCGCTCCGGGCGGTACGCATTGAAGCGGCGTTTGTAGAACACCATGTCGGTGCAGTAATTGCAGGCATACGGACAGCCCACGCTGCTGGCATAACCGAGTTGCCGAACGCCGGAAGCCGCGGCGTAGACATCGAAGTTTCCTAGGTGATAGGCGGGCGCAGGCAAGTCGTTGATGTTCGCCACGGGACGCTCCGGCTCGTGATGCATGCCAGCGTCATCCTTGAAGGAAAGCCCCTTCACTCCGTGCCAGTCTTTCCCCTCGGCAACGCGCTGCACCAGTTCGAGCAGTGTGAGCTCTCCTTGAGCGCGAACGATGGCGTCGACGAAATCCGGCTTCAGCGTTTGCTCCGGAACCAGGCTGGGGTGCCAACCTCCGAAGATGATGGGCACATCGGGCTTTGCCTTTTTTACCTTGCGGGCGATGCGGATGGCGGACCCGATCATGGGGCCGGTGAGCACCGAGATGCCGAGGCAGAGGGCGTCCTCGACCTCCCGCAGAATCACGTTCTCAAAATCGGGTGAAGTCAGGTTGTCCACCAGCTTGACTTCGAATCCTGCCTGCAGGAGGGGAGACGCGAGGGCGAGCAGACACAGAGGTGCACTGAGCGGCGGCCCATCATATGGTGGGTAGAAGAGTACGACCTTGTTCTTCACGAATGGTCCCCGTCCCCGCGTGGCGCCGCTTCCTGTGGGACTCCGGGAACTGGTGCGCGACATTTCCCCGTAGTCCGGTTGACTTGCCCATCGCAATGTTGGTCACGGATAACGAAGAAAATTACGCCGCGACGAAATCGCGCTTGTCACGAGGTTGTCAAATTTCTGTCACTTCTGCCCGGGGGACCGCCGCCTGCGAAGAGTGCGAACTCCCAGTTTTTACACAACTTTGACAAATGGGGGACAAATGCGTCTGTTGATGTTGGTATCGTCCAACTCTTCGTTACAGATTTGGTGGCGTCGTGTTTGCTAGGGCTGCGGCCTCCGCACCAGCGCACGTGCTGAGCCCGGATCACCATAAGGTTTCGAGAGGTCATCGCGTGAAGGCTTCCAAGAAGATCGTGTTTTTTGTTCCCTCTTTTTCCAGCATCGAAGCAACGGCCCCGTTGGGAATCCTCGCGATTTCAACGCCTCTGCTGAATGCCGGCTATGACGTGCGGATCATCGACTCCACCATTACGCCCAGCTACAAGAAGCGGGTCCTGGACGAAGTGAAGGATGCACTTTGCCTGGGCATCTCCGTCGTGACCGGCCCCATGATTCGCGACACCGTGGACCTGGCGAAAGCGGTAAAGAAGTGGAATCCCGATTTTCCTGTGATTCTCGGAGGTTGGCATCCTTCTCTGTTGCCCGGGCAGACGCTGGAAGCTCCCTATGTCGATATCGTCGTTCGAGCCCAAGGCGAAGAGAGCATGCTGGAGGTCGCCCAGCGCCTGGAGGATGGCGCCGAACTCGACGATGTGCTCGGCATCGGTTTCAAACGGGACGGCAAACTTCACTTCACTCCGGAGCGTCCGCTAAAGATGCTCGATGAGATGCCCCCCAAGGCGTATCACCTGGCCGATTTCGATGCCTACGAGCGAGTGTGTGGCCGGCGCTGGACGATGTACGTTTCCAGCCTCGCGTGTCCGTTCAACTGTTCGTATTGCACGAATGCAGGTGTGTACGGCCGCAAGTGGAATGCGCTGCCGGTGGACCAGGTGGTGGAAGAGACCATCGAACTCACCCGGCGGTATCGGCTGGAATTGCTGTGGATGGCGGACGATAACTTTCTGGTCGACCTTCAGCGCGCGCTGCAAATCGCGGAGGGGCTCATTCGAAAAGGCGCCAACTTCAAATGGAGCGTGCAGGCGACCACTAACCTGACCGCACGCCTGAGCGTTGAGGAACTGACTCTGTTGCGACGTTCGGGCCTGCACCAGATCTGCCAGGGCATTGAGACCGCGTCTCCCACCGTGATGAAGCTCATGAACAAAGATTTTCAGGTGCTGGGCGACATCTACGAATCCACCGAGCGCTGCGTGAAAGCGGGGGTCATTCCTTCCTTCAACATAATTTTTGGCTATCCCGGGGAAGGCGTGAAGGAGCGGCGAGAGACCGTTAACTTCATGATGGATATCTGCCAGAAATTTCCGGGAGCCGAGTTCTGGACCAATATTTTCACGCCGTATCCGGGCTCTCCGATTTTCCAGCAGGCCGCGGCGCTGGGGATCGAGGTCCCGAAGACGCTCGAGGACTGGGTGAACTATTTCCCGAGGTACACGGTATTGCCATGGCTGAAGGGCAAAGACCATCAGCGCGTGCAGACCATGCGGGACTACTTGCGCATAGCCTTTGACCGGGCTCCGATCGCGGCAAACGGTCCGGGCCGCTTGGCGAAAGCCGTTCAACATCTCACGGCGTATCCCGCGCGCATGCGGCTCAATCATGATTTCTACAGCTTTCCGGTTGAACTCTGGCTGAACCGCCAACTGAAAAACATCGTGAAGCTTCCTAAGCCCAGCGTAGACGCAAAGACCATGGGACCGGAGACCGCTACGAGCTGTACCTAAACCAGCCCGCGGATTGGTTCGCACTCTGTAACGCACAGCTTGGGCAAGAATCATCACCAATGATCGTTCTCTACAATCCGAAAGCAACCAAGCCTCGCAACCGGCGCTTTCCGCTCTCCATCCTGGCTATTGCCGCGGTTCTCGAAGGGCGCGAAGAATTCGCAATTGTCGACGGTAACCTCGATCCGCACCCTACGGAAAGTATCGCAACGCTGCTGCGTAACAACCCGGTCGAGCTTCTGGCGGTGACCGTCATGCCGGGTCCGCAGACCGTCGGGGCGGTCGCGACGTGCCGGGAGATTCGGCGATCGTTTCCCAATGTACCTATCGTTTGGGGAGGATACTTTGCGTCGAACTATACCAAGGCGGCTTTGAACGCGCCTTACGTGGATTACGCGGTGCGCGGGCAGGGCGAGCAAACTTTCCTGGAACTGCTCGAAGCGATTCGGGGAAAGCGCGACCTGAAAGATATTCCGGGCCTTTCCTACAAAGACGCGGACGGCGCTCACAAGCATAATCCGGAACGTCCGATGCGGAAGCTCGACGACTTTCCTCTGTATCCCTACCACCGCATTCCTGCCGAGAAGTACGTGCTACCGACGTTTCTCGGGCGCCGGACCGCAGTGCATCAGGCCAGCATCGGTTGTCCGTTTCGCTGCAATTTTTGCGGCGTGGTGACTTTTTCCGGCAGCCGCGAGAAGATGGAATCGCCGGCCCGCACCGAACAGATTTTGCGTCATCTCGCCACGACGTACGGCGCCGATGCGGTCCAGTTCTATGACAACAATTTCTTTCTCCGTGAAGATCACGCGCGCGAACTGGCTGACCGCATAGCTCCTCTCAACCTGCGCTGGTGGTGCGAAGCCAGAGCCGACATCATGATGTCGTATTCCGACGCGACGTTCGAGGCCATCCGCCGCGCCGGTTGCACCATGATCTTCTTCGGGGCCGAGTCCGGCTCGAACAAGGTTCTGGAGGAGATGAACAAGGATCTGCGCGCGGAAGATACCCTGGCGCTTGCGTCTCGGATTCGGCGCTTCGGGATCATCCCGGAGTTCTCCATTATCTTTGGAAATCCGCGCGATCCCGAAGGCGACACGCAGGATTGCATCAAGTTCATTCGCCAGCTCAAGCGGCTCAATCCCGACTCCGAGATCGTGGTCGAGCACTACACGCCCGTGCCCCAGCGCACCCAAATGTATGGCGGCGTGCAGGATCAATTCCAGTTTCCCGAAACTCCCGACGAGTGGGCCACCGAGCGCTGGCAACGCTTCGCCACGCAGAAGGACCCGAAAACTCCTTGGCTGCGTCCCCGGACGAAGCAGCTGATCGATAATTTTGAATTGGTCGTTTCGTCGCGCTGGCCCACGGCGCAGGATATTCGGCTGCCAAAATGGGGGCGCCTGGCGCTTAAGGCGCTCAGCAGTTGGCGCTATCGCCTGGAAATCTATTCTTCTCCTCTGGAATTGAAGTGGACGCAGCGCATGATCGACCTGCGAAAGCCAAAAGCCGAGAGCTTATGAGCCGCGTAGTCCCGCGGGAGAGACAGTCGGACCTCTTCAGCGATCCGCGTGAAGTCTCGCGTCACGGCGCCGCTGAGATCGCGCGCGTTTCCGTTCGGGTAGGCTATGAGCGTTGGGCGCGGACCTACGATTACACTCCCAACCCGCTGCTGGCGCTGGAAGAGCGCTATCTCATGCCTCTCCTACCGGTGCTCACGGAGAAAAATGTTCTCGACGTGGCCTGCGGTACGGGACGCTGGCTGGCACAGTTCATGGCACGCGGGGCAGGGTTGGGAGTGGGGATCGATCTTTCGCCAGCGATGCTGCGAGCGGCGGCAAGAAAGCCCGCGGTCAGCAGTCGCCTTGTTCTCGCAGACTGTTTGCAACTTCCCTTTCGACCGATGGTCTTCGATTTTGTTATGTGCTCGTTCGTCCTCAATCACATTCAGGATGTGAGAGCGATGGCGTGTGAACTGGGGCGAGTCATGAAACCTGAAGGCCGACTTCTGATCTGTGAACTGCATCCGGAAGCGCACGCGCGCGGCTGGCGTCCCGGCTTTCGTGATCTTCGGGGCGCGGTACAAGTGGAGACGCTGCATCACTCGAGCGAGAACGTGGTCGACTCTTTCCAGCCGAGCGGGTTCGAGTGCCGCGAGCTGCACACGCTATTCTTCGGCGAACCCGAGCGACGAATCTTTCAGCAGGCCAGAAAAGAAGGACTGTTTGCCGATGCCTGCCGCGTGCCCGCGGTTCAGGTGTACGATTTCAGAAACCTTGGCTGCCGGTAGAGCGGCGCAGCGTGAGCACAGCAGTCGCACCAAGAACGAAAGCGCTTCACATCCGTTCGCGAATGTCGGCTTGGCGACGATCTCCCTTGGCTAGCGGCCTTAGTAACGGCCTTAGCTAACGGCCCACGCTGAGTCTTGCCAAGGCGGTCAAGCCTAGCCCGCGACCGCAGTCCGTTGCATAGACGATCGTTTTGCTGTCGGTGGACCACTCCGGGCTGACGGAGTTGCATTCCGCGTGGGTCAACTCCGACACTTGTCTGGACGACAGGTTCATGAGAGAAATTTGCCACATGCCCCGCTGTTCAGAGCTGAACGCGAGCCACTGGCCATCGGGCGAGACTGCGGGATAAGCGGCGGAGCATCCCGCGATATTCAAGGCTTCGATCCTGTTCGAATCCGGATCCACGACATACAAACTTGACTGGCCGTTTCGCGATGAACTGAAGATGATGCGGTGATCCGGGAAGAATGCGGCTTGCCGGACATCATAGTCCGATGCGGCGATCTGACGCGCTTCTGCCCGCCGCGTGTGCGAACCTTTGTCCGAAAGTTGCTGTAGCCACAGACTGCCATGGCCCTTAGTCTCGCGAAGAAACGCCAACCAATTTCCGTCGGCTGAGACAACCGGCTCCTCCGCGTTTTCAGCCTCGACGATCATTCCAGTTTCGTAGCGGCTGGCATCGTTATCGGAAAAACGAACGACCCGCGACTCTCCCCGCGTCGCGACTTCTGCCCAGGCCGACCCGGACTCGCCGCTGGCGACCGTAGGATGAAACCAGTCGCCGCCGGAGCGAAATGTCGTTAGCCTAGCTGCTTCCAGCTTGTTTGTTGCGAAGCCTTGCGGCACGAACCCGGCAAAGAGCACAGCACTTTGACTTACGGCGGGCTCGGTGGCCATCAGGGAATCCGGCGTGGTGGTTACCCGCGCCACGTAATTGGCAAACTGCCCTTTAAAATGTTGCGCACTGGCAATCGCGCCAGCTGATGCGAGCACCAGAAACGCCAGGCCCGCAAAGACGGCGTTGCGAGATCTGAGCCGTCTGCCGAATGATTCCGAGGAGGATGAGATCAGCATGACCAGCATGATTCCGCAGAACAGAAGCATCAGGAAGAGCCGGGGGAAACACAGCAGGTTTTTCCAGCCGGAGGGCGAGGTCCATACTCCGCGAAGCCAGGGGCTACAGACGAGCGCGTAAATTGCGACGAGCGCGTACACCAACTTGTAGTCCGAGCGTTGGACGAGATAGTCCGCAACCAGGACGATGGGGACAATCAGCACGATGAAGTGGTACGAAACCGGTTGAGGTGACAACAATAATAGGAGAGAGAGAAAAGTTGCCCACTCGAGTTTCACGCGCGCTCGATCGCCGGTCTTCGAGGTGAGCGCCCAGGCAAACACAACCCAAACAGCGATTTGAATCGCGGGATACAACAACGAATAAACCCATGGCGCGTGTACGACTGGCGCGGGATTCAGTTCAGGCTCCGCGATGAATAGCCGGCGCAGCAACGCCGCAATGGAATTCCACCCCACATTGTAGGGATCGACCGTCTCCCCTCTGAGCGCCCACGGCAGTTGCAAGAGATAAAAGCGGCATACGCTCACTCCAAACGTGCTCACGCACCAGGCCGCGACGCCGGCAAGGCCTGCTACCAATCCAAGTGCGGCCCGCCATTGCTTCTTGAGAATGAAGAAGATCACGAAGAGAGCCGGATAGATCTTGAGTACCGCTGCCATGGCCAGCGCGATGCCAGCCAGGAAAGGGTAATCGCGAAAGTACAAGTAGGCTGCGAGCGCAAGGAGCAGCAATACCAGCACGTGCATCTGTCCGAACAGAAAATTGTTTCGCAGCGGAGCGATGGCGAGGAAAGCTAACAGAGCGACCTGGCGGCCCTTCAAAGCGGCAATCAATTTCAACAAGAAAATCGCTGCCAGTAGGAACACTAAGTTCGCCAAGAGCCAGCGCCGTTTGGCTGGCAGAGGGGCAAGCGAAGTCCAGGGAGACAGCACGACCAGCGACGGAGGCGTCAGCAGAACCGTTCCCACGATCGGCTGATCGATTCCGGCATGATCTTTCTGCCGCTGGAACCAGATCCAATCGTAGACGCGCTCGAAGGGATACCCTTCGCGAAAAAGTTTGGCCGCCAGGTAGTAGTTGGGGAAATCGGTGTTCAGAGTGCTCCAGGCGGGGATCAACGCTGACCAGGCGAACGTGAAGACCAGCATGCCCACCAGAAACCATTCGAGCCATGCCATCCACGCGGGTTGTTCGTGAGGCGGCGAAGCGGCAATGGATGGTTGCGAGAAGGACATGGTTGATCCGGAACCGAAGACTTACTGCAAAATGAAATTGTGGAATACCGCTCGGCCTCTCCCTGCGCTGTCCGAAATCACTCTCTAAAAACGAAGCAGAAGCGATAAGAAGATAACCGGCCCCGCCTTACGCATCATTGTTAACACGCTCACCCTGATTTCACGAATGACAGGCAAAACGGTTACAAGCCTTTGACAAATGCGTGACAACCAGTGCGATTTTCGTCGCTTATGTTGGAACTATCGCTTCGTCACGACGGTGAGGGTGGCCGCGGAGACCCGCTCCCAGAGCCAGACTCCAGGGCGGGTAAAAACTGCTTCAAGTTCTTCCCGTGACTCCGCTGCCAGAACTCAGATTCGCGAGCCTGGCGCGTCGAGTAAATGCGGGACGAATACGAGAGGATGCGAACCGTGGCCGCAAGAATATCGAGTTCGTGCCTGCTGGTGCTGCTAGTGGTGCTGGCGGCCCGTCCAGCTAATGCGATTCCCGCTTTCGCGCGCAAGTACGGACTTCCCTGCTCCGCCTGCCACGAAGCCTGGCCCCGGCTCAACAACTTCGGCCAAGCATTTCGCGACAACGGCTACCAACTGGGCAACGATCGCGATGCTCCCGTCTATCAGCAGCCGGCCTATTTCCCGATTACCTTTCGCGTAACGCCGCAATGGCATCGCGAAAGCGACAACCGCAAGGCAGTCGACAGCGTCCCCGGCACTCCCAGTGCAGGCCAGACCGAAGGTCAGGTAACGACTGCTGGTTTCGATCTGACGGGCGTCGACTTGGTCACCGCTGGAACACTGTACAAGAACGTCTCGTTCGTGGCGCAGCCGTTTCTGGATTCCAGCGGAACCATCGTGCAGCAAATGTTCTTACGGCTCGATAACCTGCTCGGCTCCCGTTGGCTCAATCTGAAGTTCGGCAAGTTCGAGCTGGATACCCTCATCTCCGAGCAACGAATTCTCACGCTGAACAACACCGGCGGGACTTATTACAACTATCATTTCCATCCGCCCGGCGACAGGAACTTCTTCGGCGGTATCGGCGACAACCAGCTTGGCGTCGAGTTGATGGGTCACTCCGACGACAGTCACACGCGCTACTCCATCGCCATGCTCAGCAGTAACGACGGGAATCAAGGTCTGCCCACGAACAAGTCGTACGATGTTTATGGAGACTTCACGCAAGGCTTCGAGATTCCCCGGCTCGGTCTGCAAAGGGTTGGGGTCTATGGATACGTGGGCCAGTCGCCCACGTTCTTCCAGACCATTGGAGGGACGCCCATTCCCGGGACCGGCACCGGCGATCGCAGCTTCTATCGTGCGGGAGTGTATGGGCTGTGGTACGTGGGCAGATTCGACGTCAGCACCTTCTTTCTTCACGGCCAGGACAATGTGTTCCTCGGCAACGGTGTGGCCGCTGACCAGCCTTCCAAACTGCCGATTGGCGCAGTGGGACCCAAGTGGAATGGCGGATTTGCCGAAGCCCACTACACGCTGAATCCGCGGCTGGCGCTGACCGGGCGCTATGAAGTAGTGCGGATGTCGCAGCAAGCGAATCCCACCATTCGCGGCAATCTGGGAAATCTTGATACCTGGACTATCGGATATCGCTGGTACCCGTTCATGAGCACGCGGTCGGGCGTGGCATGGCTGCAAGAGTATTCCCGCATACGAACCGTGGGCACCGCCCCGCTGTCAGGCTTGGATGATGTGAGAAACAGTTACCTCATGGGATTCGACTTTGCCTTCTGACATGGTCCAAAGGCGCGTGATGAGCATGGTGAAATGTGCGCTGGTCGTGATGGTAGTGGCCTCGGCTGTGGTGCTGCGCGCCCAGGAAAGCCATATCGGCGACATGGTGGGAAAAGCCAAGAGCGGCAAGAGGCTGTATGAGCGATATTGCCTTTACTGTCACGGACCGTACGGCGACGGGACCGGCCAGAGCGCGCCCTACCTCGACCCTAAGCCCCGCGACTTCACGAAAGCTACGTTCAAGTGCCGCTCGACGCCGACGGGAAGCCTGCCTCTCGACAGTGATCTCTACGACACCATCAGCCGGGGCATCCATGCCAGCGGAATGCCCTCCTGGAAACCTCTAACGCGGCAGCAGCGCGCCGACCTGGTGGCCTACATAAAAACATTCTCTCCGCGCTTTCACGAAGAGCAACCAGCGGCGCCGGTGTCGATTCCTCCCGAGCCTGCCACCTCCGCGGACGGCGTCAAGCGCGGCGCCGAAATTTTCGACAACATGAATTGTTGGGCCTGTCATGGCAGGCAGGGCCGTGGAAATGGCCCGTCGGCCTCGAAGCTCACAGACAGCAAAGGCAATCCGATCACCCCATTCGACCTGACCAGTGGCACGCGCTTCAAGTGCGGACAGTCGGACCGGGAGCTGTTCCGCGACCTGGTCACAGGGTTGGACGGAACGCCGATGCCGTCCTTCTCGGACGCGCTGAAGCCGGAACAGATTTGGGACCTGGTGCACTACATTCAGACTTTCCGCTCCGGCCACAAGAGCCAGACCAGCGCCGAAACGATCGAACCCAAGGCCGAGCCCAAGAGCGAATGAATGCTAGGCGCAGAAATGGAGTCGAGCGAAGTCCCTCTTGACGAGCCATCCAGTTTCGCGCCGCAATTCAATTCCTTCCGCAGAGGCTCGCCATGTTGATTCTATGGAAGGAGAAACGACCTCCTATGAAGATCATCCATCTTTCATTCGTTGTTGCAGCCGTAATTTTTCTTGGCTCGATTGGCGATAAGTCCGTAAGCACCGTCCTCGCGGCGGACGACGCCTCCATAAAGGGCACGGTGAAGTTTGAAGGTACTGTACCGAAGCCCACCCGAATCGACATGTCCGACGATCCGAAGTGCGCGAAGCTGCATCCCGGCGGCGCGATGGAGAGCGACTTCGTCAGCGACGGCCAGGGCGGTCTGGGAGACGTGGTGGTCTTCGTCTCCGATGGCCTGGGCGATCGTACCTTCGAACCGCCGGCGGCGCCGGTAGAGTTGGAGCAGAAAGGCTGCCTGTACCACCCGCACGTCGTCGCCATGCAGGCCAATCAAAAGCTCGACATCGTCAATGCCGATACGACCACGCACAACATTCATCCTTCTCCGAAGAACAATCGCGAGTGGAACAAATCACAGCCGCCGGGAATGCCGCTCGAAGATACCTTCGCGCGCCAGGAGGTTTCGATTCCGGTGAAGTGCAATGTCCATCCCTGGATGCACGGGTACATCGCGGTTTTCAAACACCCATACTTTGCCGTGACGGCGAAGGATGGCAGCTACGAAATAAAGAACCTGCCGCCCGGGACCTACACCATCCAGGCCTGGCATGAGAAGCTGGGCACCGCGACGCAGAAAATCACGGTGGGCGCGTCGGAGACAAAGACTGCGGACTTCGACCTCAAGCAGCAGTCGGGGTCTTAAGCACACCCGCAAATCCCGCTTCCTCGCGATTCTTGGTTGAAGATCTCGTTGTTGAAAATCACCACGCCGAACACAGATTTGGAAGTCGCCCCTCGCGCCTCACACAGCGCTAGTAACGCCGAGTCTTCCCCACTCATGCTGTGTCTTGACCTGGCTCTCCCCGAGCCCTAGAATTTTTCCACTTTTCTTCTCGTCTTCTTAAAATCCAGTCAGCCGTTGACTTTGGGGGCGTCGATGCACGAACCACGGAGATCGGCTTCTCGCATACTCCACTTATCGCAAGTTGCATTCCCATCCTCACGAGTTTTCGCCGTTGTCGGGCTTGCCTGTTTGCTCGCTCTAACGGCGGCCTGCACGCGCAAAGGGTCGTCACCCTCCGGCGGAGAGGCGCAGACCCAGGGTCGGGATATCCCGGCAAACGCGTTTGACCTCGCGCCCGATCTTACGACTTTGCCGGGCACCGTCTTCCACGTCACCTACACCGACAAAGTCGTGAAGATGGAGCAGGCAGCATTTCGCAAGTCGATTCGCAGCATCAGCGGGGACAACACGATTTTCGTCTTCGACGCCTCTTCGGACGAGGCCAACCGGCTGAGCGAGGGCAGCATTCTTTTCGTTCCCGGCGTCGCGTTCCGGAAAGTAGCAGTGAAGACGAAGCAGGACAACTACATCGTTCTCGGCACCGAGGTTGCACCGCTCACCGAGGCGATCCAGGACGGACAGATCAAGTGGAATGTGCCGGTGAAGTTCGACGAGGTGTGGCAGCGGCAACAGCACGCCGCGCTGACGGCTCCCGCGAACCTGGGGCCGTTTCAGACCTGGAGCGCCTTGCTGAACCCCACGGTCTACGCCGCCGGCGGGATCAACCTTTCCGGCGAGGATGGGGGATGGAAGTACCAGATTTCGGCGGGACCGCAGCCGGGCAAAATCACGCTGGAGCTCAATGTGTCAAAGCAGTACTCGGGCATGGTCATCAAGGTGGACGGTTCGGGCTCGGTGCAGAACTTCGATTCCTCGGTCGGCCTCGATATCCAGAACAGCGTGCTCAAAGATTTCGACTTCTCCAACAAGAACATGAACGGGACCATGAACTTCAATTGGGAGGCGGCGCGGGATGAAGCCGGCGTGGCGGCCACCGAGGAGAAGATCAAGCTGCCTACGTCATTCACGATTCCCTTGCCCGTGGGTGGAATTCCGTTTTCCCTTGAGGTGAGCGAAGCACTGCTGATTCACCCTGCGTTTACCGGAGCGAAAGAAGTGGCGCGCGGAAAGTTTCGCGTGGAGTACAACGGCGTGCAGGGCTTCGATTTCAAAGACGGCAACATGACGGCCGACGGCCAGATGACGGGCGAGGGGTCGATCCTGGACCACTTCTCGCTCGCGCCGATTGCGCCGGTGGGATTTGTGGCCGCGGCAGCCATGCCGCGGTTCGAACTGAAGAGCGGCACCGATGCCGCGCTCGATATCGTGAAACAGTACGTGCCCTCTACGATCGCAAACGCATTCGCCAACCTGCTGAGCAAGCTTCCAGGTGGCGACAAGCTTGCCCAGAAGGCAAAAGACAAGATTCGTACCAGCGGAGCTGCCTACGCTCAGCTTATTATTTCGACCGACACGATCGCGGCCGGTGCGGGATCTTTGGTCCCTTGTCAAAGGGTCGCGTTGATCGTCACCGGCACGGTAGGTGTGAACGCATATGCGTTGGGGAAGCAGCTGGTGGACACATCCAAAGAAATTTTCAAGCAGGATAAAACGATTACGGTTCCCCCCTTGAAGGCCTGTGAGTTGTGAGAGGGCGAGCGCAACTTTAGAGCCGTCAGTGGGGACGACCAGGAGAGATTACGATGGCGGGATTTTGCTCGAATTGCGGTGCGGCGGTGACAGGTGGCGCATTCTGTGGAAGCTGTGGTGTCCGCATAGGAGCCGCGCCAGCGGCGCCGCCTGCGCAGCAACCTAGTCCCCCGGCGCCAGCGCCGCAGGTTGCCACGCCAGCAGCAGCGCCAGCCCAAACCACGCCAGCGGGAGGATCGAACGTTATCGTGAAGGTTCTGTTCATCGTGTTGGGGCTGATCGTACTGTTCGGATTGCTGGGGCTGGGGAGCTGCCTTTACATCGGTTACCGCGCCAAGAAGAAGGCGGACGAGATCCGGGAGGCTTACAAGCACAACGATCTGGAAAAGCTGGCGGGCGCGCTCGGTGCGAACACGGGGAGTGGCGAATCCGGAAGCGGCTCGGGTGGCTCAGGGTCGGGCGGCTCCGGTTCGGGATCATCTTCCAGCGAAAAGCCGCCTTTGTCCTTTCCTCCACTCAACAATTCCGGGGCGGCAGGTGATCTGAGCAAAATTCCTCTTCAGCAAGGATTGACGGTAGTCACCGCGGTCGCACAATTCGGCGGCGACTACGAATCCATCAAGCAGATCGAAAGCGTTACCAGCACGGCGGTCAGCATGAGTTACCGCGCTGATAACGTTCCAAATCCGTTAGGCAACCTGGGGCAACCGCAGGGCGCGCCCAAGTCGGAGGGCAGCACGAGCGCGCACCGCACGATCCGCACGGAAGACTTACGCAGTGCGCACGACTACATGGAACTTTTCGGCTCGAACGGCCCGGATGTTTATCCAGGAACTACGGCGATACAGGTCTCTCAGTCTGTTCTCTCGGAGCTGAAGACCAAAGGCGAAACTCCCTTTACCTATCGGGCCGGAGGACTCAAAGGCGCACTCGGCGGGCTGCTTGGCGGCCTGGGAGCGCTCGCGAACGGGGGAAATGCCGGCGGTTCCGGTTCGAAGGAGATGAATGACCTGCAGAATATGGGAAAGGTCAGTTGCACGTTGAAACACGTGAGCGATGGCTTGCACGCGTTCCCGGTGCTGCTCAATGACCATCCCGCAACGGTTCCCGCGGTGCACGCCCAGTGTGCCAGCGATGACGGCGTCGCAGACTTTTACTTTCTCGACAATCCTGATAACCCGCTGGCTCTCGCCTGGAAACTCGGCGACAGCGGTGACACCCTGCAAGTCGTCAAAATCAGCTACCCGAAGCAGCCCCCGCCGAGTCCCGCGGCGGGCGGTTCAGGGGGCGGAGGTGGTGGAGGGGCGGGAGCTGGCGGCGGTGGCGGTCAGCAAATCGAACAGGAGCTGAAGCAGACCGGGCAAGCCGAGGTCTATGGCATCTACTTCGATTTTGCCAGCGACAAGATCAAGCCCGAGTCCGAAGCCGTGCTGCGAGAAATTGCTGACGCGCTGAAGCACAATCCCACCTGGAAATTGCGGGTGGAGGGCCACACCGACAACGTCGGCGGCGACGACTACAACATGGACCTCTCGCAGCGCCGAGCCGAGGCCGTCAAAGAAGCCCTGGTTACCCGCTACCACATCGCGGCGGACCGGCTTACTCCGCAGGGCTTTGGAGCGACACGTCCCAAAGAGTCGAACGACACGCTGTATGGCCGTGCCCGGAACCGCCGGGTGGAGTTGGTGCGGGAATAGGAATCGTGGAAGAGTGGCAACCTGGATACTCCCGTAGCGGACGGGTAATTATCCCTTGGGAACAAGCCAGAATCGCCAATCTTTTGTGTTTCATGACTGCGCCGTTCTGGGTTGCTACGCCCGGAAATCGGTGCTGGTAGCGCTCAGAGGGGCAAGCTATGCTCCGAGAGAAGATGACCGTGGGACCGATTTTCGGCAGCTCGCCGCGCCGTCCCTTTCTCGGCAGGCGTGTCCGATTTGAGTTTTTGCCAGTTTTCCTGTTATCGTCCTGTTTTTGCACAAGATTTATGCTTGCGCTTTAGGTATTAACTTCCTGATAATAGGCAACTGAAAGATCCCTACAACCGTGTACCGATACAGTCGAGCAGACTTGCTGCGCATTCTCCGGCTCACGGCGCGCCAGTTGGCAACTTGGGAACGAGCCGGACTGGTCGCGGCCGCCGACAGCTACTCGTTCTTCGACCTCCTGCAGGTAAAGAAAGTCCGCGACCTGTGTGCCCGCAAGGTGCGTCCGGCCGTAATTCGCCAATCTCTCGAAGCCATGCAGAAGCAGGTGGCGGGAATGGAGAATCCGCTGCTGGAAGCCGGTGCCTACACCACTGGTCACCGGGTGGCTTTCCGCCATGAGGGCCGGTTGCTGGAGCCCATCGCGGGCCAGTTCGTGCTGGACTTTGCGCCGGACCAAAAAGTTGTGAGCCGCGTGGGCGAGTCGCCAAAGGTCATGCGGCCCGAACTGGTTCCCAGCAACGTGACGGAACTGTTCGCGCGCGGAATCGCGCTGGAAGAGGATCCGGGCTCGCAGCTTGAGGCGATCAGCACTTACGAGAAGGTGCTGGAAATGGAACCGGAACACGCCGCAGCCCACATCAACCTGGGAACTCTTTATTACAACCGCCAGGACTACCGCATGGCGGAGCATCATTACCGGCAGGCCATCGAGATCGATCCGCGGTACTCACTTGCCTATTTCGATCTGGGCAATGTCCTCGACGAGACGGGGCGTGTCGGCGAGGCCATCCAGACCTACAAGACCGCGCTCCAGTTGGCGCCTACCTATGCGGACGCCCACTACAATCTGGCGCTTGCCTACGAGAAGATCAAGGAGCCGCGCAAGGCGCTGGTTCACTGGCGAGCTTACGTCAAGCTGGATACCACCGGGCCGTGGGCGGTGCACGCCAGGAATCAGGTCCGGCGCATCCTGCAAGCGGACGGATTGAAGCTCGTACCCGGCACCAAGGGCGACTGAAGCTCCCTTAGTGCTTCGCCGTTTCGCGAGCGCTCCGCGACCAATCCCTTAATTTGCTTCCCGGTAATACCTCAGTTTGAAACTGACGCAATAC
>Ga0335081_10008026_pt1 | contig 16929 bp, 12 predicted proteins | sample Lox_Sample_35_FD_206713 | JGI IMG/M metagenome (GOLD analysis project Ga0335081, IMG submission 206713) | Soil microbial communities from Loxahatchee National Wildlife Refuge, Florida, United States - Lox_Sample_3.5 | ecosystem: Environmental > Terrestrial > Soil > Wetlands | place: USA... | reverse complement strand
CGCGCTGGCGGTGGCGCTCCTGCTCGCGCTGTTCGCGGCGCTGTTCGGCACGCGGCATGTCGAAGCCACCGAGCACAATGAGGGCCTGATCCTCGCCATCGCCTTCGAATCCATGGTCAAGCTGCTTGCCTTCATTGCCGTCGGCATCTTCGTCACCTGGGGCATGTTCGGCGGGTTGGGGGACCTTGCCGGACGCGTCTCGCAGGAGCCGGCGCTGCACCGCCTCTTTTTCTCCGGCATCGATGGGACCAGCTGGATGACGATGAGCGCGCTGGCGGTGTGCGCGATCCTCTGCCTGCCGCGCCAATTCCATGTCACCGTGGTCGAGAACACCGACCCGCGCGACCTGCATAAGGCGGCCTGGCTCTTTCCGCTCTACCTGATCGCCATCAACGTCTTCGTCATTCCCATCGCGGTGGCGGGTCTCAGCACGTTCCCGAGCGTCGTCGACGGCGACCTCTTCGTGCTGGCGCTGCCGCTGGCTGCGCGTCAGGTGGCGTTCGCGATCATCGCCTTTATCGGCGGCCTGTCGGCCGCCACTGGCATGGCGATCGTCAGCTCGATCGCGCTGAGCAAGATGATCAGCAACGATCTGGTGATGCCGATCGTGCTCAGCGGCCGCCGCCTCGGCCTCGCCGAGCGCCGCGACATGGGGCGCCTCATCCTCCGCATTCGCCGCGCCGCCATTCTTTTCGTCCTGCTGCTCGGCTACTGCTATTACTGGCTGATCGGCGACAGTCTGGCGCTGGCGTCGATCGGCCTCTTGAGCTTTGCCGCAATCGCGCAATTCGCGCCGCCCCTGCTCGGCGGCCTCTTCTGGCACGGCGCCAACGCCAAGGGCGCGCTCGCCGGCATTCTCGCCGGCTTCGTGGTCTGGGCCTACACGCTGCTGCTGCCCTCGCTGGCGCATGCCGGCTGGGTCCCGGCGGACCTGCTCCAGGGCGGACCCTTCGGCGTGGCGTTGCTCCGGCCGGAGGAGCTGTTCGGCCTGCGCTTCGATCCGCTGACGCACGGGGTGTTCTGGAGCCTGTTGGCGAATATCGGCTGCTTCGTCGCGGGTTCCCACCTCACCTCCGCCCGCGTCATCGAGCGCATCCAGGCCAACGCCTTCATCGATGCCGATGCGACGGAGACCCACTTCACCTCGCAAGTCTGGTCGGGATCGATCCGCGTGTCGGAGCTCGCCGCACTGGTATCGCAATATCTTGGCAGCGATCGCGTCGAGCGCGATTTCGCCGAGTTCCTCACCCCGCGGGAAGGATTTGCCGAGGTGCAGGCTGACATCCAGCTCGTGCGTCACGCCGAGCGCTTGCTGGCGAGCGCGATCGGGGCGCCCTCGGCGCGCCTCGTCATGGCGCTGGCGCTCGAGCGGCAGACGCTCGGCATGGACGGCGCCCTGCGCCTCCTCGATGACGCTACCGCCGCCATCCAATACAACCGCGATCTGCTCCAATCCACGCTCGAGAACATGCGCCAGGGCATCTGCGTTTTCGATCGCGATCTGCGCCTCGCCTGCTGGAATCGTCAGTTCCGCGATCTGCTCGATCTGCCGCCGGCGTTCACCCGCGTCGGCGTCTCGCTCGAGGAAATCGTGCGCTTCAAGGCAGCGCGCGGCGAATACGGGCCGGGCGATGTCGAGAAGATCATCGCCGACCGGCTCGAGGGCTTCGTCGGCGCCGGCGGCACCATCTTCCAGTGGCGCCGGCCGGACGGCACGGTGCTCGACATCCGCACCACGCTCATGCCCGGCGGCGGGTATGTTACGACCTATTCCGAAGTCACCGAGCACGTGGAAGCGGCGGAGCAGCTCGCCGCCGCCAACGAGCTCCTCGAGCAGCGCGTCCGCGATCGCACCGTCGAGCTGACGCAGCTCAACGCCGAGCTGAGCCGGGCAAAGGTCGCCGCCGAAGAGGCCGATCTCGGCAAGACGCGCTTCCTCGCCGCGGTGAGCCACGACCTGCTGCAGCCGCTCAACGCCGCGCGCCTCTATCTGTCGAGCCTCATCGAGCAGCAAGCCCGGCCGCAGCGGGGCCGCCAACGCGACGGCGCCTTGGCCGTGAAGATCGACACCTCGCTTGGTGCGGTCGAAGAGATTCTCGAGGCGCTTCTCGACATTTCCCGGCTCGACGCGGGCAAGCTGGCCACCGAACGCCAGGACATGCGCCTCGGCGATCTCTTCGACAGTCTCCGCGTCGAGTTCGCGCCGCTCGCCGAGCGCAAGCGGCTCGAGCTGCGCGTCGTGCCGACCACGCTCGGCGTCAACAGCGATCGCCGGCTGTTGCGGCGCATCCTGCAGAACCTGCTGTCGAACGCGATCCGCTACACTGCCGCCGGCAAGGTGCTGATGGGCGCCCGACGGCATGGCGAGCGTGTCGCCATCGCGATCCTCGACACCGGCAGCGGCATTCCGCTCGACAAGCAGCATCTCGTCTTCCGCGAGTTCCAGCGCTTCTCGGTCGCGACCGGGAGCGAGCCCGGGGTCGGGCTCGGCCTCTCCATCGTTGACCGGATGGCGCGCGTCCTCGATCACCCCGTGCAGTTCCGCTCGGTGCCCGGACGCGGCACCGCCTTCGTGGTGGATTTGCCGCGCAGCGCCGCCGCGGCGCCGGTGCGCGGCGCCGGCAGGGCGGCGGCGCTGCCGAGCCTTGCGGGCGCGAGTCTCCTCTGCATCGACAACGAGCCGGGCGTGCTCGACGGCATGCGGGTGCTGCTCCAGGGCTGGGGCTGCCGCGTCCATCTTGCCGCCGGCCTCGCCGAAGCGCTGCGGCTCGACGCCGCGCAGCTCGCCGCGCTGGACGCGATCATCGTCGATTATCATCTCGACGCCGAAGCCGACGGGCTGCGCTGCCTTGACGTCATGCGGCAGCGCTGCGGCGTGATCGCGCCGGCGATCCTGATCACGGCGGACCGTTCGACGGCGGTTCGGGAAGCGGCGGACCGGCATGGCCTGCACGTCCTCAACAAGCCGATCAAGCCGGCAGTGCTGCGCGCCTTGGTGACGCGAATCATCGCCGCGCAAGAGGCGGCGGAGTAGCGCCCTCAGAAGGGATAGTTGATGCCGGAGAAGACGGCGGCTCCCTCGCTGCCATAACCGACATCGACATAGCCGAGGATCGATGGCCTTGCGATGGCGCGAAAGCCCACGCCGCCGACGGCATGCAGGTCGCGGACGGGAGAGTCGGAAAGCGAGTGGAAGACGCTCCCCGCCTCGACGAAGGGCGCTACTTCCACGCTGACCGCGGTCGCAAAAACGTCGAGATCGAGAACGCGCGTTCTGACCTCGACGCCGCCCGACGACAGATTGCGGTCGATGAAGCGATCCTCGCCGAAGCCGCGCAAGGGCTGCTCTTCGCTGGGAACGCTGCGATCGCCGCCGAGGCTGCTGAGCGCCCAGAACGGCGCGTCGTTCGCTTCGGGCATGTAGCGGAGGGCGACATGGCCGGCGACGATGACCCGGTCCGACACGGGCTGGTAGTGGCGGACGTCAACGCCGAGAACGGCATAGGAGGTCGAGCTCAGAAAGCTGCTGTCGGTCGCACCGGCCGAGACGACCGCCTGGCTTCCCTTCGTCGGCAGGGAGACGGAGTCCCGCGTATCGTACGAGACGTAGAGCCGATTGAAGAACTCATGGTCGGTGGCGACGCCGGGCAGATTGGGAAAGCTCTGACGGATGAAGGGAAGCGACGGTATGGCGCCCGGCTCGATTGCGACATAGTGGGGGCGCAGCGTCCAGCCGAGCTGCAAGGCCGGCGACAGGTTCCAGCCCAGCGTGGCGTCGAGCAGGACCTGCTCATTGGTATAGTTCGTCTGGGCGCTCTGGCTCGAATCATTGCCGATGCCAAAGAAGCGGGCCGTCGCGGATCGATCGTACTGCAGATGCGCTGAATACGACCACGACGTCTGCCGCGAGAGACCCGTCGCATAGCGGAAGTCCGCCCCCCGTTCGATGTGCTCCTTGGCTTTGAACTCGACGGACCACTGCGTGTCGCCTGACGGATATGCGAGCACGCGCGCGTGACCGCCGTAGCCGAGATACTGATTATACGTGACGTCCGGCGCTATGATTTCTGTGATCTCGCCTCGCGAGTCCTTGACGAGATAAACCGGAAGCACGCCGACCGTCGTTCCGCCGTTGGGATCCGTTCCGACCTCCGGAATCGGGATGATCGGCGAGGTGCGCGGATCGAACAGCTGCCACCAATCCGTAGCGGGTTGCGCATCCGAAGCGGCTTTGCATGTGCCGCCGGGAAACGCCAGGCACAGCAACAGACACGCCACGACGACGGTGGCAAAACGTGCCGATAAGCCCTGCCGCGAGAAAAATGCCGACATCGTCGATCGCGGGAAGGAAAACAGCCTGCCTTTCAATCATATAGGCGGAATGCCCGGCGCGCGATACGGCTGCGTGAGGAATCGCAAAGGTGCTTTCGCTGACATCGTGCGGCTCAGAAATGGACCCCCGCTTTCGCGGGGGCGACGAATGCTAAGGCAAAATCAAATTATTCCGTCATTCCCGCGAAAGCGGGAATCCACACGATGTCAGAGCGTCACCTTCGTCCACTTCGATTTCTTCACACGCCCGAAAGCGGGCATCCAGGGCCTCAAATGCGATGGCCGGGGCGTGTACCCGATACGGATCCTAAGCCTCCTCGGCGCAGATCGCTGTGCCTTCGGCAATGAGCCCTCGGATTTCCGAGGCGGTGAAGCCGTATTCGCTGAGCAGCGCGGCGGTGTGCTCGCCGAGGCGGGGCGCGTGATGCCTGACCTCGGGCTGCGCTTCACTCCAATGCTGCGGGATGCCCATCTGGCGGATCCGGCCTTCCGAGGGATGATCGACCGTTTGGAAGAAGCCGATTGCCCGCATATGCGGATCGTCCATCAGCCCTTCGGGCGTGGTGAGCCGCATCGCTGGGATGTCAGCCTCGCCCAAGAGGCGCAGCCATTCCTCGGTACTGCGTGTGGCGAAGGTCTCGGCCAGGAAGTCGTAGAGGGCGGCAATGTTCTGCGTACGGCTGAACATCGAGGAATAGCGCGGGTCCTGCGCCATGTCCGGTCGACCCGCAAGGGCGAAGAACCGGCTCCAATGCTTGTCATTGTAGACCAGCACGCCGATATGGCCGTCCCGGGTCCGATAGAGGCGGCGCTCGCGCATGCGCACATACTCGGCGGGTCCCAGGGGCGGCTCGAAAGTGTGGCCATAGAGATGGTCGCCCATGACGAACTCGGTCATGGTCTCGAACATCGGCACCTCGATCGCCTGACCCTTGCCGGTGCGCTCTCGGTGATAGAGCGCAAATCCCACCGACGACGCGGCCATGATGCCGACGACGCGGTCGGCGATCGCGGTGGCGACGAAGCTCGGCTCGCCGCCGCGCCCCTGCAACACCGGCAGCCCGATCGCGGTCTGGATCAGATCGTCATAAGCGGGCCGCGCCGCATAGGGGCCGTCCTGCCCGTAGCCGAACGCACCACAATAGATGATGCGCGGATTGGCCGCGGCGACCTCGTCATAGGCGACGCCGAGCCGCTTCATGGCCTGCGGCCGGAAGCTATAGAGCAGAACGTCGGCCTGGCGCAGCATGCGCTGGAGCACGGCCCGCGCCGCGGGCTTCTTGAGATCGAGCACCAGGCTTTGCTTGTTCCGGTTGAGATTGAGGAAATAGGGCCCCATCCCCTGGCTCCGCGACGGGCCGATGCCGCGCAAGGTGTCGCCTTCGGGCGGCTCGAGCTTGCAGATATCCGCCCCCATGTCGCCGAGAATCTGCGCGGCATAGGGACCCATGACATTCATGGTCATGTCGATGATACGGACGCCCGCCAATGGACCGCTCACGCTCGTCTCCTCTCGATGTTGGATGCGTCCCTCACCGCTCGCCGGCGCGAGCGAGGAGACGCTGGGCCATCACCAAATGCGGCCGGTCGAGCATGCGGCCCTCGACACCGACCGTGCCCAAGGTGGGATTGGCGGCGAAGGCGGCAACGACCTGCCGCGCCCAGGCGAGCTCCTCCGTGCTGGGCGTGAAAGCGCTGTTGATCACCGCCACTTGCGACGGGTGGATGGCCATCTTGGCAACGAACCCCGCGCGCCGCGCCGCCTCGCATTCCGCGGCGAGCCCGGCCTCGTCGCGAAAATCGGTGAACACGGTGTCGATGGCCATGACCCCGGCGGCATGGGCGCCAAGCACGCAGAGCGCCCGCACGAGACGGAACACGTCGTCATAGACGCCGTCGGGACGGCGATTGACGGCGCCCAGCACCGCGGCGATGTCCTCGGCACCCCAAGTCAATCCTTCGAGCCGCGTCGCGACGCCGCGATAGCCGCCGAGCTCGAAGGCGGCCGCGGGAGTCTCGGTGGCGATCGCAATGACCCGCGTGGCGCCGCGCGCAATCCCGTTCGCCGTCTCCAGCGCGAGCAAATAATGATCGAGCACACGGACATCGGCGGGCGTGCTCTTGGGCAGGATGATGCCGTCGGGTCGACCGGGCATGATCGCGGCGAGATCCGCAAGTGCGTCTTCACCGGCGAGCGGGTTGATCCGCACATAGAGTCGCTGCCGGGCGCGCGCTGGACCGCCGAGGAAGGCGCCGGTGATCCGTCGGGCCTCCTCGCGTCGCGCCGACACGACGGAGTCTTCGAGGTCGAGGATCAGCGCGTCCGCGCCGGACTCGCCCGCCCGGGCGAGCTTGCGCTCGCTGTCGCCGGGGACGAAGAGCAGGGAGCGCATGCTCACGCCGCCACCGGCCGGGACTTCATGAAGGCGGCGCGGCTGCAGACCGCCACCACCTCGCCCCGCTGATTGACCGCCCGATGCTCGAATTCGATGATGCCGGCCTGAGGACGCGACCGGCTCCGGCGCTTGGACTTGACGATGGTACGGACGCGGAGCGTGTCGCCGTGGAACACGGGCTTGGGGAATTCCACCTTGCTCATGCCGAGATTGGCGATGGTCGTGCCCAAGGTCGTGTCGCCCACCGTCATGCCGATCATCAGCCCCAGCGTGAAAAGGCTGTTGACCAGCCGCTGGCCGAACTCCGTGCCTTTGGCGAATTCCTCGTCGAGATGAAGCGGCTGGGGGTTGAGCGTGAGCGAGCTGAAGAGGACGTTGTCCATCTCCGTGACCGTGCGGCTCAAGGCATGCTCGAAGACCTGGCCTTCGCTGAACTCCTCGAAATAGAGACCGCCCATACGCTCCTCCTCGATCTCGTTGCCAATACCTGCTCCGCCTATCCGACATAGCTTTCGAGGATGCGCGGATCGCGTGCCACCTCTGCGGCCGGACCTTCCAGCATCACGTGGCCAGCCGCCATCACATAGGCGTGGTCGGCGCGACGCAGCACCTCGCGCGCATTCTGCTCCACCTGCAGGATCGCCAGGCCCTCGCTATGCAGCGCCGCAAGCCAGGTGAAGACCTGGGTCACCAGCAGCGGCATCAGGCCCCACGAGATCTCATCGACGAGCAGCAGCTTCGGCTTGACCATCAGCGCGCGCGCCAGCGCCAGCATCTGCTGCTCGCCGCCGGACAGCGTGGCCGCAAGCTGGCGGCGGCGCTCGGCCAGACGGGGAAAGAGCGTGTAGACCGTGTCGAGCGCGCGGCGCAGCTCGATCTCCGGCTGGACATAGCCGCCGACGCGGAGATTCTCCTCGACGGTCATCGCGCCGAACACCTGGCGTCCTTCCGGAACATAGGCGATGCCGCGGCGGTGCCGCTGCCAGGCGGGAAGCGTCGACACATCTTCGCCACCAAGGCTGATGCGCCCGCGATGCCGCGCCAACCCGGCGACCGCGCGCAACAGCGAGGTCTTGCCCGCCCCGTTGGCGCCGATCACCGCTACCCAGGCGCCCGGACCGACCTGCAGGCTGACCCCGGCGACAGCGATCGCCTCGTCGTAGCGGACCTCGATGTCATGAGCCTCGAGCATCGGCTACGCCGCATCCTCGCCGAGATAGGCGCGCACGACCTCGGGATGGCGCCGGATCTCGTCCGGCGCGCCCTCGGCAATGACGGCGCCGGCCTCCATGACGACGGCACGGTCGCAGGCCGGCAGAGAGAGCCGCACATTGTGCTCGACCATGACGATGCTGGTGCGCGCCTTGAGACCGCCGATGAAGGCGAGGAGATCGGCCGCTTCGCGCGCCGTGAGCCCGGCGAGCGGCTCGTCCAGCAACAGCAGGCGCGGCTCGGTCGCCAGCGCGCGCGCCACTTCGAGCCGCTTCAGCATGCCGAGCGTGAGTGCGCCAGCGCGGTCGTTAGCCCGGTCGGCAAGCCCGACATGATCGAGCAGCGACCACGCCGCCGCCACGCCGTCATGCAGCGAGGCGCCCTCGCTCGGCACCGCTGCCAGCACGTTCTCGACCACCGTGAGATCGCGGAAAGGCCGCACCACCTGAAAGGTCCGGGCGATGCCCAGACGCGCGCGGCGAAAGGCCGGAAGGCGCGTGATGTCTTGGCCGGCGAAGCGGATCTCGCCTCGGTCCGGCAGATGGGCGCCGGCGATGAGGTTGAAGAGCGTCGTCTTGCCCGCGCCATTCGGCCCGAACAGGCCCAAGAGCTCGCCGGCTTCGACGCGGACGGCGACGCCGCGCACCGCATCCACCCCGCCGAAACGCTTCTGAAGCGCCGATGCCTCGAGCAGCGGCATGGTCAGCGGCTCCCCTCGGGGGCGGGGCTCGGGACCGCCGCGCCGCGCACGCGTCGCCGGATGCTCCCGGCCACCGCCGGCGCGATGCCCTCGCGCAAGAAGAGCATGACGAGGAGGAGCAGCAGGCCGACGATGGTGAGGTGGAGCTGCGGCGCGACGACCTGCAGCAGCTCGCGAATCCCGACATAGAGCACGGCACCGACGACCGGACCGATCGCAGTGGCGACGCCGCCGATCATCGGCACGGCAAGCGCGACGAGCGAGATGTCGACCGAGAACACGACATCCGGATAGAGCGATGCCGCAAAGAGCCCATGCGCCGCGCCGGCGAGCCCGGCGATGGCGGCGCTGGCGCAGAACAGCGCAAGCTTGATCCGCGTGGCGTCGATGCCCAGCGCGACGGCGGCGGCCTCGTCGCCTTTGAGCGCAAGGATGCGCAGGCCGAGGCGGCTCCGCCGCAACATGGCGACGGCGATCGTCGCGGCGGCAGCGAGCGCGATCATCATCACATAGGGCAGCCAGGTCGGAAGGATTTGCTGCAGAACCAGCCCGCCGGGGCCGCCGGTGAAGGGCAGCTTGCGCAAGATCAGCAGCGTCAGCTCCTGGAAGAACAGCGTCGCGAAGGTGAAGGCGATGCCGCGCAAGCGCAGGCTCGTGGCGCCGATGACGAGCGAGGCCAGCACCGCTGCCACCGCGGCGGCGAACAGCGCCGGCAGCATCCGCCAATCGCCGTTGAGTGCGATCACTACGGCATAGGCGCCGATGCCGGCAAAGGCGCCATGGGCAAAGGACACATAGCCCGTCATTCCGGACATCAGGTTCCAGGCCTGGCCGAGCGCCAGGTAATAGGCCGCGTAGTAGACCAGGGTTTGGCCGTAGGACGAGACGCCGAGCCAAGGCAGCGCCGCCGCCAAACCGGCGACCGCCAGCGCCGCCGCGATGCCGCCCGGAACGGCGCTGCGCCGGTTCGGCACGCTGATCACGCTTCGGCTCCCCGCCGGCCGAGCAGCCCGTGCGGGCGCAGCAGGAGCGTCGCGTAAAGCAGCAGATAGGTGATGATCTTCGCCCAGGAATCGTCGAGCGCGAAGCTGGTGAAGCTCTGGACGAGCCCGATTGCCAACGCGGCCGCGAGCGCGCCGCCGATGCTGCCCATCCCGCCGAGAACGACGACGACGAAGCCGTCGAGCACCCATTCATGTCCGACCGTGGGCGTGGTGGTGCCGATCAGGCTGATCAGCGAGCCGGCCGCGGCGGCAATGCCGACGCCGAGACAGAACGCGACGCGTTCGCCGGAGACGACGTTGATGCCGCAGCTCGCGGCGGCGTCGCGGTTGAGCGCGAGGGCGCGCAAGGCAAGGCCGATGCGGGCGCGTTGGACGAGCAGCAAGGTGGCGCCGCCCATGGCGACGGAAAACAGCAGCACCGTCAGGCTGCGCCAGCCAATCATCACGCCGGCAAGCGACACGCTGCCGGAGGGGCCTGCGGCGTAGCTGCGGAAATCGCCGCCGAACCCCTGGGCGAAGAGACCGAGCCCGATGATCGACAGCGCATAGGTCACCATCAGCATGTCGAGCTCGGGCCGGCTCGTGACCTGCGCTATGACGGCGACCTGGACCACCCAGCCGACAAGCGCGCCAAGGGCGAAGGCGACCGGGACGCCGATGAGCGGCGAGAGGCCGGTTTGAGAGACCAGAAGATAAGTGGCGTAAGCACCGAGAGTGATGAACTCGCCATGGGCGAAGTTCACCACCCGCATGACGCCGAAGATCAGCACCAGCCCCAGCGCGACCAGGCTGAGCAGCCCGCCGACGACGAGGCCGTTGACGAGGAGCTGGAACAAGAGGGTGATGCTCATGGCAGCCCTGCCGGTTGCGCTGTCAGGGAGACGCCGCGATCACTGCCATTTCGGCTTCGGCCATTCGATCGGCGCCGTCGATGCACCGCCCACCACCTTGGACACCCCGCCCTGCCATTGGATGGCGACGTAGCGATAGCCCTCCTGCTGGCCAGTGGCGTTCACCTGATACTTGCCCAGGACCGTTTCCGGCGTCGCGCTGGCGAGGAAATCGCGTATGCCGGCGCGGTCGGCGCCCTTGGCAGCGATCGCCGCTGCATAAAGCTGGCCAGCCGCATAGGCGGCAGCGGAATGATAGGAGGGCACGCGACCGAATTTCGCCTGGTAAGCGGCGACGAATGCTTTGTTGGCCGGCGTCTCGACCGAGGCCTCCCAGGCCGAGCGCCCGAAGACGCCTTCGGTGTTGGCGCCGAGCGCCTCCTTGGTCACGCCATCGGCCGCCTGGATGAAATTGTAGGCCACCGGGTTGAAGCCGCGCTCGATCATCTGACGCGTCAGCGCGATGCTCGGCTGGTAATAGCCGCCCATGGACACCGCCTCTGCGCCAAAGGCGACGATATGTTCGAGGATGGACCGGAAATCTTGTCCGCCGGGGGCATAGCTGTAGGTCTCGACACTCAGCCCCATCTCCTTCGCCGTCTTGACCGCCCAATCCTTGGCCGCGACCGAAAACGGCGCCTCTTCAAAGACGATCACGAGCTTCTTCAGGCCGTTGCCCTTCCCGTGGAGGACCTTGAGAAAGCCCTCATGATCGTAGTCGGACGAGGGAAAGCCCTGGAAGCTCCAGTGCAGCTTGCGCCGGCTCCAGATGCTGCTGTCGGAAGCAATGGTGCCGACCATCGGCACCTGGGCGCGTTCCGTCGCCGTCGCCATGGCATCGGTGATGGGGCTGGAATAGGGACCGAGAATGGCGAGCACGCCGTCGCGGTCGATGAGACGCTCGGCCAGGACGCGGCCGGTGTCGGGGTTGCTCTCGTCGTCATAGACGACGATGTCGACCGGGCGGCCGGCGATCCCACCCTTGCCGTTCACCTGATCGGCCCAGAGGTCATAGCCCTCCTTCACATATTTGGCGGAATCCGAGAAGCGGCCGGTGAGCGACAGCGACGCACCGAGCTTGAGGGGCTCGGCGGCGAAGGCAGAGCGGCGCCAGGGGGTGGCGGCCCCGGCGGCGACCACCGTTCCGGCGAGGCTGAGAAGCGTGCGGCGTGAGAGCGTCGTCTTTGTCGTCTTCATGATGTTTCCTCCTGATTTCCGTGTCTTTTTGATCCTTGCCCGCCATACGCGCTACGGCTCGGGCCCGGTGGAAAGCTCGACAGCGATGCGGCGCAGCTCCTCGCCCACTTGCTTGACGCCGGCGCGCCGCAGCTGCTCGTTGAGGCCGACCGCAACCACCGCGTGGGAAACGCTGCCGTCGCTCGTCACCGGTGCGGCGATGATCGTGACGCCGCCGATGTAATTGCCCTCGTCGACCGCGTAGCCGACGCGCCTCGCGCTTTCGATGTCGGCGCGCCACTGCTCCAATTTCGGCGCATTGTCCCAGCGCAGGGCATGGAACCGCCGCTCGATCTCGCTCCAGGGCAGGCGGCTGTGAGCGGCGATGCAGCGGCCGGTCGCGCTGATCAGTGCCGGAAATCGGCTGCCGATTTCGGAGTGAAGATGCAAGCCCTGTCCCGCGCGGGAAATCGCGACGACGACGATATGGTCGAGGCCGACCACCTGGACGCCAATGGCCGTGACGCTGTAGCGCCGAGCCAAGCCATCGACGGCCGGCTGTGCCCGCTCGGCGAAGCTGTTGCGGCGCAGCGCGCTGCGCGCCAGGCTGATGATCCCGACATGGAGGCTGTAGCGCTTCGTCTGCGGATCGAAGGCGATGAGCTCCTCCGCCACCAGCACACGGAGGATGTGCAGGCAGGTGCTGGGGACGAGGCCCAGCGCGCGCGCAATCGAATTGACTCCGAGCGGCGCCTCGCTCTTGCCAAGCAGACGAAGAATGGCGATCGCGCGCGTCACGGCGGGCACTTGGCGCTCGCGGCGTCGCGGCGGCGCCTTGCGTCGCGCCGGCTCGGCCTTGGGTCGCGGCCCCTTGAGCACCATCGTCGGCGATCCCTCCGAAAGTTATTGTCCTAATACAATGACATGCGCCTATTGACAATGACGGTTTACCCATGATCGGATGCCCGCGCAAGCGCAAAGGTGAAGCACCCCGATGCCGGATCCGAAGCTGACGGAATTTGCGGACTACGCAGACGCCCAGCGCGAATTCTCGATGGCCCGGCTCTGGGAGCTGTTCGACGGCGATCGCGACGGGCTGAACATCGCGCATGAATGCATCGACCGGCATGCGTCGCAGGCGGATCGCGTCGCGGTCCGCATCGCTCATGCCGACGGCCGCGATGAGAGCCTCACCTTCCGCGAGATTGCCGAGCGGTCATCGCAGTTCGCGCATTGGCTTGTCGCCCGAGGCATCGGAGCCGGTGATCGCGTGGCGATCATGCTGGAGCCCTCCCTGCCCTTCTATGCGGCGATGTTCGGCGCGATCAAGCGCGGCGCCATTGCCGTGCCCCTCTTCACGCTGTTCGGGCCGGACGGGCTCCGGCTCCGGCTCGACGATTGCGCGCCGCGCCTTCTCGTCACCAATGCCGAAAAGGCGCCGATGGCGCGCGAGGTCGGCGGGCTCGAGGTCGCGGTTGCGGACGAAATCCTGCAGCACGAGCTCGGCCGTTATCCCGGCGAGTACCGCACGGCCACGCAGCCGGACGACCTCGCCGTCTTCCAATACACCTCCGGCACCACGCGCGAGGTTCCCGCTGCGGTCCGGCATACGCATCGGGCGATCGTCGTGCTCATGATCGCCGCGCTCTACGGCACCGGCATCCGACCGGGAGACGTCTATTTTTGCCCATCTTCGCCAGCCTGGGGACATGGGCTGTGGCATGGCACCCTGGCGCCGCTCGCGCTCGGGGTTACCACCGGCGCCTATGCCGGAAAATTCGACCCGGTCCGGCTGCTGCGCGCCTTAGCGGATTATGGCGTCACCAATCTTTCGGCGGCGTCGACGCATTATCGGATGATGAAGGGATCCGGGGCGGCCGGGAATTTTCGCTACGCCATCCGCAAACTCTCTTACACCGGCGAGCCGATCGACAGCGCGACGCTCGACTTCGTCGATGCGACGTTCAAGGTGCCTGCGTGCAGCATGTACGGTACGACGGAGGTCGGCGTCATCCTCGCGAACTACCCGGGCGCCGGGGACTTCCTCGTCAAGCCCGGCTCGCTCGGCAAGCCGGTGCCGGGCACGCGCGTGGAGGTGCAGCGCGCCGATGGGACCCCGACATCGCCAACAGAGATCGGCGAGATCAAAGTCTGGCGGCGGGGCGCGTGGTTCCCGACGAAGGATCTCGGCTATGTCGATGCGGACGGATATTTCTACCATGCGGGCCGCGCCGACGATGTGATCATCTCCGCGGGGTGGACCATGAGCGCGGTCGAGATCGAGAACGTTCTCCTGCGCCATCCGGAGGTGCGCGAAGCGGCGGTCATCGGCGTTGCCGACCGCGTGCGCGGCCAAGTGGTCAAGGCGTTCATCGTGAGCCCGCGCCCGGGCGATGACGGCTTCGTCCGCGAGCTGCAGGAATTCACGCGCAACCGCCTCAGCCAGCACGAATATCCGCGTCAGATCGCCTTCGTTGCCGAGCTGCCCAAAACGCCGGCGGGCAAGGTCAACCGCAAGGCGTTGCGCGACCGCGAAGGGCTGGACGGCACCGCCGCCGGCTGAAGTGCCATAGAGGGAGAACGTCATGAGCCAAGCTGCCCGATTGTTTCCGAAGATCACCGAGCGCGGACTCGACGAATTGCGCGAGCGTATCGGGATCAAGATCGAGGACACGCTCGAGCCCTGGTGTCATGAAGCGACGCGCGACAACATCCGGCACTACGCCCACGGCATCGGCGACGACAATCCGCTGTGGTGCGACCCTGAATATGCGGCTGGCACCAAGTACGGCGACGTCATCGCGCTGCCGAGTTTTCTATTTGCCTGCAGCCGCATCATCTCGGGCTATGTGGGCGGCCTTCCCGGCGTCCACGCCATGTGGGCCGGCGCCGATTGGCAATGGCACCACACCGTCAAGCGCAACGACGCGATCACGACCGAGGCATGGCTCAAAGACCTCATCGAGCACGAGACCAAGTTCGCCGGCCGCGCGGTTCAGCAGATCTACCACGTCAATTTCTACAACCAGAAAGGCACGAAGGTCGCGGAAGCCGACAGCTGGTGCTTCCGCACCGACCGTGATCAGGCACGCGAAGAGGGTACCAAATACACCGAGCTCAAATCGAAGCCGCCGCGGCGCTACACGGATGAGGAGCTCGCTCGCCTCTACAAGCTTTATGCCGGCGAGGAGGTGCGCCGAGGCACGCCGCGCCGTTGGCAAACCGTGGCGAGCGGCGACCCGCTGCCGACCATGGCCAAAGGGCCGATGACCGTGACCGGATTCATCGCCTTCGCCCAGGGCTGGGGCGGTCTCTACATTCGCGCCAACAAGCTCGCTTGGAAGCAGATCCACCGCCATCCCGGCCTCGGCATCAAGAACCGCTTCGGCATTCCGGATTGCCCCGAGCGTGTCCATTGGGAGAACGACTTCGCGACCATGGTGGGAGCGCCGGGCGCCTACGATTACGGGCCCGAGCGTTGCTCCTGGCTGACGCATCACCTCACCAACTGGATGGGTGATGACGGGTTCCTGCGTCGCGCCCACTGCAAGATCCGGCGCCACAATCCCGAGGGCGATCTGCTCGTCATCGATGGAAAGGTCACGCGTAAATATATCGAGGACGGGCGGCATCTGGTGGACATCGAACAAGAGGCGCGCAATCAGGACGGCGAACTGTCCGTCATCGGCGGTGGGACGGTGGAACTGCCATCGGCGGGTTGACCACGGCGAGCATCGCCGCGAGGACTACTCCCAACTGTCATCGAGTTCCGATAGGTTCTCCGCGGCCACCCCCTGGAGCGACCCTGCCGCCATGACCCCTTCGGACAGCGATACCAGCCCCGAGCTCAGTCGCCGCAAGCTGCTCGCCGCCGCCGGCATCGCCGCGGTCGCGGCCCCCTTGATCGGAACCGGAGACGCCGAAGCCGCCGCCGCGACAGGTCTGCCGCCTGACCCCATGGCAACGCACCCGGTCGCGGGACTGCACCTGCAGTTCGGCGCGGACGCGTCCTCGGAAATGGTGGTGTCCTGGCACACGCTGCAGCCGGTGCACCGTCCCCGCGTCGTCCTCGGGCGGCTCGATGGCCGGCTCGAGCATACCGTGGACGCCAAAGCGACCAGCTACACCGATGCCAAGTCGCGCCAGGTCGTCTACGCCTATCACGCCAGGCTCGCCGGACTGCAGGCCGACTCCGGCTACCTCTATGGCGCCCTCCATGACGGCGCCGCGCCGGAGTTCGGCACGTTTCGCACCTCGCCGCGGGGCCGGGCGCCATTCACCTTCACCAGTTTCGGGGATCAGGGCACGCCCACCCTGGGCAAGACCTACCAGCCGCCTGAGGGCGTGACGCTCGCCCACCCGCTCTATATCAACGACAATCTCGGCTCGCCGGCGGCCGCCGACACGACGCTCGGCGTGGAGCGGCTGCGGCCTCTGTTCCACCTGTTCAACGGCGATCTCTGTTACGCCAATCTCGCCGAGGATCGGGTGCGCACCTGGTGGGATTTCTGGGAGAACAACAGCCGCAGCGCCCGCAACCGTCCCTGGATGCCGTCGCCCGGCAACCACGAGAACGAGTTGGGCAACGGACCGATCGGCTACCAGGCCTATCAGACCTACTTCTCCTTGCCGCCCGCGGCCGGCCAGACCGACGTGACGCGGGGGCTCTGGTATGCCTTTACCGCCGGCTCGATGCGCGTGATCAGCATCGCCAATGACGACATTGTCTACCAGGACGGCGGCAATTCCTACGTTCGCGGCTATTCATCCGGCGCTCAGAAGGCCTGGCTGGAAAAGGAGCTGGCCGCGGCGCGGCGTGATCACAACGTCGACTGGATCGTGGTGTGCATGCACCAGGTCGCCATCTCGACGGTCGACAAGTTCAACGGCGCCGATCTCGGCATCCGCCAGGAATGGATGCCGTTGTTCGATCAGTATGGCGTCGACCTCGTGGTGTGCGGGCATGAGCACCATTACGAGCGCTCGCATCCGCTCCGCGGCCGGCAGGCGAACGCCACCCTGACGCCGATCCCTGTGGCCACCGCCACCGACGTGATCGATACGACCAAGGGAACCGTGCACATGGTCATCGGCGGCGGCGGAACGTCGGTGCCGTCGAACCAGCTATTCTTCGATCCGCCGGCCTGCCGGGTCATCACCGCCGTCGGCGAACGCGACGCCGCGACCGGCAAGCGTCCGCCGATCTACGTGCACGAGGA
>Ga0335081_10008023_pt1 | contig 16930 bp, 20 predicted proteins | sample Lox_Sample_35_FD_206713 | JGI IMG/M metagenome (GOLD analysis project Ga0335081, IMG submission 206713) | Soil microbial communities from Loxahatchee National Wildlife Refuge, Florida, United States - Lox_Sample_3.5 | ecosystem: Environmental > Terrestrial > Soil > Wetlands | place: USA... | reverse complement strand
GGAGATTACGTAAAACAGGTTTATCCATCTGCGAAGATCGCTGCCGGCGAAGCCTCAGAATGCCCAACGTTGCTTCTGAACGGTTACGGCACTCACAGAATCGAGGGAATCGGAGACAAACATGTACCATGGATCCACAACATCAGAAACACGGATATGGTCATAGCAATCGATGACAACGATCCCATGAACCTACTCCGATTGTTCAACGAACCGGAAGGGCGGAAGTATCTGACGAAAGAAATGGGCGTATCAGAGGAAGTGGTCAACAAACTGGACCTCCTAGGCATCTCAAGCATTGCCAACGTCCTCATGGCAATCAAATTCGCAAAATACTACGAGCTCACGAAAAGAGACCTCGTGCTAACAGTCTTCACAGACTCAACAGAGCTGTATCAATCCAGACTGCGAGAAGCGCGTGAACGGCAAGGCAACTATAGCGAAAGGAACGCAATTCGTGACTTCCATCAGCACCTAATAGGCCTGAAGATGGATTCGATGATGGAACTAAACCATTACGATAGGAAACGAATTCACAACCTGAAATACTACACCTGGATCGAGCAGCAGATGTTCAAACTTGAAGAGCTCAACCGACAATGGTACGACTATGAAAACTACTGGTCCGAAACACAGAAACTAACCCCTAAGATCGATGAACTAATCACACAATTTAACCAAGCCGTCAACTTACAATAGGATTGAAAGGCGTCACTTCAAACGGTAGTCCCTGCCAGAGGCTAAGTTTACTTAGCTATTGGCCGAGTGTGCGGCCGTAGAATCTTAGCACTCGTTCCCATGCGTCCTTTGCCGCCTCGGGGCGATACGTGCGTTCACTGGTATCGTTGAAGAACGCGTGCGGAGCGCCTGGGTAGAGTTGCATTTCAAAGTCCTTCTTGTAGGTGACCATGGCGCTTACGAGTTTGTCAACCTGCGAGCTAATCCTAACGTCCTCCCCACCATACAACCCAAGAACTGGGCCTTTGATGTTGTTTACCAACTCGATTGGGCTTGGATTTTCTCCATAGAATATGACGCACGCGGCGATTGGTGCGTGGCAGGCCAGGTTGATGGACATGCTACCGCCGAAGCAGAATCCAACGCATCCGATTCTTTCAGGTTTCACGAAGGGCTGCGAATTCAAGTAATCGACGGTCTTGACTAAGTCTTGGGTGAGTTTCTCTTTGGGCAATCCGCCGAATAGTAGACTGGTTGTTTTTTGGAGGAGCGCCCTTTTTTCCGGTTCTTGTTTTGCTAGTTCCTGTTGGACGTAGGATGTGTCTCTCACCTTGCCCGTGGGCAAAGTGGACATGAAGCGCATCGTTTGCTGAACATTACTAGGTGTTAGAGTGGACCTGAGGTTTTCGTCTCCAGAGAAGAGGTTTGGCGCTAATGCGACGTATCCTTGAGCAGCAAACCTGTTCGCTACATCCTTCGTGTGCTCGACGAGCCCGTATATTTCGTGGATGACAATGATTGCCGGGCTTGGTTCTTTTTCGGGCTTAGCCAAGTAAGCCTCTATTTCGCCGGTGCCACCAGAATACTTAGTCATTGATCCTGCCATACCGCTCACGACAACTAAATGACTGGATGACCTTTTCTCTTGAGTAAAAGGGGCAGGCGAAAAGTGGAATTCATTATCGCCGTTCCAGAGCTCTTACTCTACGCTCCAATTCCTCCACCCGCTTTGTCAACCCGTGGATTGCTTTGTGGTGGCCGGAACTGTGGTCCACAAGTTCGTTTAGAAGCTTCTTCAGCTCTCGTGCGGTTTTCTCCTCTACCAAAAACACATCCCTCTATAGCTGCTTGAGTAGTTTGCCTGCGATAAGAATAGCGGGGTAGGTTAGGTCTTCCTCAGCCTTAGCGTGTGCCTTTAGTTTTCTGGCGAATTGGAGGGCCTTCATGTTCTTTGCTTTCCATGCCTCCTCCTCAAGTTCCTCTAATGCGGCGACGATCTCTACGTGCTCTCCTAACATGCTCCTGTATTCAGGCTCAAATCGATCAAAAAGTTGTGCAGCCTTGGAGTAGTCCTTGGAAGACTTACCTTCTGCTAGTTGTCTCATTATGCTCACGATTGGTAACGCCAATTCGTTCTCTTTCTCGAAATGGGGATGCAATACTTCAGCTACGTGCTGAGCCGTTTTACCGACCGCGCCACGCATCCTCGTCACCTTCTTCAACTCATGGTGAAGCTCCTCATGCTCCTCCCTCATCGTTCGCGGAATACTCAAAGCCATAGTCACTCACAAAGACACCATGTTTCACTTCGTGTAAATGGCTTGGTCCCTAACAGGTTAGGGCGCAATACGATGAAATAGACAAACGCTTTCTCCGAACACTCCAGTTTACGAACATCCAGGTTGGCTCTGCAATTACCCACCCGCTACCAATGGAACTAGATCAACCTCATCGCCATCATTCAGAGCATGACTTAGCTTCGCGGGTGAACCGTTTACCAGAATCCACATGTTCGACATCATCTTTGCAATTTGCGGATGATCTTCGGTCACGTTGACGAGCAAATCTTGAACAGTAGCTGGAGTTTGGAGTATGAAATACTCCTCTCTTGTGGCAAAGTATTGGACCATCTGAAGGTAAACGACTCTCACACTCAGGATAGAGTGATCTGTACCGATTGTCGATCCATTCTCTATACTTTGCTGAGTGGCTTCAATGCTTGTTTCATTGTGAGTGATCGAATCAAGTTTCACCACACTATTTGCAGCTAGGAGGAAGCCTACACCAAGAGCAGATCCGAACATCCATTTGAGGAAATCGCGGCGCGAGGTCAACGTAACTCTTCTAGAGACATCACTGTTTGTCGACAGGTAAGTCGTTGCCCGAACATGTTAGGTATGACTACTGAACCGGCCGCATATCACACAAAAAGCGACTAGTTGACCCATCTCGGTTGTCCCATGCAGACGCTTGCGAACCAGTAGGTTACGTTCTCCTCGCGTGCGAATTGTTGGCGTGCCATAACCTCCAGTCTTACGGATGATTCGAGGGCTTCAAGCACCGAACATTCGGAGTTGTTGATGCGGGAGAGTTTCTTGTTCATTTGCTCTAGCGATTTGGATAATTGACGATGTTCGCGGCATATGTTCTCGCTGGCGACTGGATCCAAGTGTTCTTCAACTATGGGGACCAAGACCTGTTCCTCTTCTTTCTGGTGTCGATCTACAAGCTGTCTTAGAGCTTTTAGGTAACGAATCGAATCGGACGCATCACCGCGACGCATTTCACTTCCATGGATATTTCTTATGCTATGGTCGAACGTCTGTATCTGTTGTAGAATACGTTCGTGTTGTCGTTGTAATCTTGCGAGAGGCTTCGGAAAAACAGTCGAATGGGGGCGGAATGCCCGACTTTCTAAGAGACTTACCTTTGGACTTGTATCGGACGCTCTCGCATGACGCCTCATTCCTTCACGCTCTACGTTCCATCAAAGCGTCTGGCGGTTGAATAGAAATTGTCCCTAACCTGTTCAACAAAATAATCCCTATAGCAGACCAACCGCTTGCTCTGGCTCGGAAGCGGCCGTCGAATGCTTGAAGCTGTCGTTAGTATTACACCTCCCCATAGCTGGATCAAACGGATAGCAAGCAACTTCCCTGCCGTTGTCCGCGTAATTGATTGCCGAAAAAACGTGGATGGAAAAGAAGGCGTCCAGGAACTTTTCGAGATAAAATGCGAGGCAAACATTTCGGAGAAAGTGATCGACTTTCTCAAGCATGATGACTATGTCTACGATGTCGACATAGTGAAGGGAAGACCTGGCCGCATTGTTGGCTCATTGAAGACCAAGAGGTGCACTGCCTGTCGAACATTTGCAGGTGCAAATTGTTACCTCGTCTCAGCCTCAAGCAAACCCGATGGCAAGTTGGAATGGATTTTGCTTGGGAGCGACACGATGGTGAAGAACCTTCTCAAGGAATTAGACGAGGCAGGAATTGCAGCCGAGGTTCTAAAAATCTCAGAACTTGAAGACGAAGAGGAACTGACGGCTCGGCAGGAGCACATCCTTCAAATTGCGTTGGAGAGAGGCTACTTTGAATTTCCGAAGAAAATAGGTCTACGCCCACTTGCAAAAAGTCTGGGCATCTCACCTGCCACATTGACCGAGATCCTTAGGCGTGGACAGAAGCGAGTACTGCAGGAGCACTTCAAGGGACGCCCGTCTGTCCTGACGCGGCAAGAGAGATTTCTCGGCATATAGGCACGACAGCCGCCTCGCCAGCATGTGCGCCGACTTTTCCCTAACCTGTTAGGGAATATCGAGATTTAGGGAATAGACTTCCCTAGTCCATGAGGATCAAACTAATGGCTGTGAATCCGAGAGCAAGAATGAACCGGCGTTCCCTGCAGATTTTGGCGATAGTCTCGGTTTTGGCAGTATACATCCTCGTAGCACCAATGACCGCTCAGGTAGCAGGCCAAAGCGTACCTCCTGCCTCAGCTCCCGATAGAAGCAAGTCACCAACCGATATCTCCTCAGCTCCTTCCCCGGCAAACAAGGTCGTGGTCACTCTCGTCACTGAGGAAGTACTGGGTCAGCTCGCGGACGGCGTAACGTATACGTTTTGGACTTTCAACGGCACGGTTCCGGGCCCATTCATACGACTGCGCCTAGGGCAAGTTGTTGAGATGCACATTGTGAACCCGGCGAATAGTACGATGATCCACTCGATCGACTCGCACGCTATCCTTGGGACTGGCGGAGGCTCAGCCTATTCGCAGACTGCACCGGGGAACGAATCGATCTTCCAATTCACAGCCATGAAGGTAGGCCTGTTCATGTACCACTGCGCGACGGCCCCAATTCCAGCGCACATAGCTAACGGAATGTATGGATTAATCCTCGTGGAACCTCAAGAAGGACTACCCAAAGTGGACAGGGAGTTCTACATAGCTCAAGGTGAGTTCTACACTCAAGGGCCGATTGGTCAACAAGGTTACCAAGCGTTCAGTTACCAAAAGGCGTTCGACGAAACCCCCGAATACGTTGTCTTCAACGGAAGAGTGGGCTCCTTAACGGGCAATCGAACGCTGAAAGCAAACGTGGGCGACACAATTCGCATATTCTTCCTCAACGCCGGACCAAATCTAGATTCATCCTTCCACCTGATAGGCGGCATCTTCGACCGAGTCTACACCGAAGGATCTCTTCTCTCTCCTCCACTCCTCAACGTGCAAACGACACTTGTCCCGGCCGGGGGCGCCGTAATGGTTGAGTACAAGGCGGTGGTTCCGGAAACGGTGACGCTTGTAGATCATTCGTTGTTCAGAATCCTCCGAGGAGCCTTGGGAACGATAACTGTTCGCGGAACATCGAACGAGACCGTCATCTCGATCAAGAATGGGACTGGCCCAGCGCCTGGGACGAGCATGATGAATATGACTAATGAGACGCAGCCAGCAACCTCACCGGGAACAAGTTCATCGTCATCGAACAGTACTGTGATTGTGATCCAGAATTATGCTTTCAACCCCGCCCAGCTCACGATCACTGCGGGAACTACTATCACGTGGATAAACCAAGACTCATTGGGCCATACAGTGACACAAGGTAACCCTGACTCCCCCACCCCCGCTGCACAACGACTGTTCGACTCATCCAACGGTACAGAGGGAGCGAACGTGAAAACAATCGCCCCAGGGAAGAGCTTCAGTTACACGTTCACAACCCCAGGCGAATACGACTACTACTGCATTCCACACCCGTTCATGCGCGGACACATAACCGTCCTACCGGCTCAAACAGGCGCTTCACAATCATTCGGATACGGTGACCTAACCAACTTCTACCTCATACTCACGGGCCGAGAATTGGTCGCTCTGAGCGCATTTGGAGTCATGATCCTCGTAGGACTAACCGTAGTCCTCTCCCGAAGAGGCGGACAAGCAACAACTCAGTAAGGTTCATTCAATTCAGATGTAGCGGGTTGAAGACTTACGAGTTTCATGTGGATTATCTCCTCTTTGCGAGAAGCGATCTTGGCGAGAGTTTCTTGAGTCGGGTGTGGCTCAAGTTGAATTCGGGCTACCGCCGCTTGCGTTCCTTCGAAGATTAGATTGTGAACTTCGTGAACATGGATCTTCGCTTCCCTTAGGTCATTGAGAATGCGCGTTAGGACGCCCATCTTGTTGTAGTGGCGTATGATTAGTTCGTATTCGGCTGGGGTCTGCTTAGCGAAATTCACACAATTCTCCACGTTGCCAGTCCTAAGGTAAGTAGAGATTATCCGGACAGTTTCGTCTGCCGTAGCCCTCTGAGCCTGATCGGTGGACGCGCCAATATGATGAGTCCCCACCCAGTTAGGTACACCTGAGAGTATGTTCACGAAATCCCCGTGACTCTCGGTCGGTTCTCCTTCATACACGTCAAGACCTGCTCGGAGCCTTCCAGTCTGGAGCTCTTTTGCAAGAGCCTCATTGTCAATTAACGCGCCGCGAGCAGTGTTTAGCAAAATAGTATTGGGTTTCATTTTTGAGAGTCGTCGGGCCGAAAGAAAGTGTTCTGTTTCTGGGGTTAGTGCTAAGTGAAGTGAGATTATGTCGCATTTCGCGATGAGCTCGTCTATGCTTGCGGCTCGGGTGATACCCAGTCTCGCTGCCTCTGCATCCGTGAGCGATCGCGACCACGCTACAATTGGCATACCAAATCCTTTCACTCTTTTGATCACAGACCTTCCAATGGCACCCGTTCCAATGACTCCGAAGACTTTGCCCTTGAGACCGTCGGCCTTTCCAAACTCTGCCTTATCCCACTTCCCTGCCGCAAGCAACGAAGTCTGATCAGGTATCCTCCTGTCCACTGCTAATAGAAGGCCCATTGTCAATTCGGCTACGGCGGCTGAGTTCTTGTCGGGACAATTGGTTATGTAGATGCCTTTCGCTGACGCTGCCTCTAGGTCGATGTTCTCTATGCCCGCGCCAGCACGCACAATCAGCTCCAATGCATTTGCGCGTTCGATAACGTGTGAGCGAACCTTCGTTCCTCGAACAATCAGGATGTTCGCGTTGGGAATGTGATCCGCCAAAGTTACCTCAGTGAGATTCGGCGCATACTCAACTTCATCCACCATACCACGTAATTCTTCAACGTGCTCCGGGGGAAGCTTGTCTGCAATTAATACTCGCATGCAACGATCGCCTCACTCGCGGCAATCCTATCGGTGGAGGAGTAAAAGGAAAACAAGCCCCGTTCCAAACCTTTTGGTGATAGCTTCTATCACGCATGTTGATATGAACTAGTGCTTGCCTTTTCTCGTAGAAGAATGACGATCAGGCGCTTGAAGCTCTAAAATCAACCAAGCCGTCACGCAGCGATAATGGCAAGGTACTACATTCCGCGTATAGTCAAGGTAGAGTGGTAATACTGGGATTAGAGCGGGTAGGATTTATCAGACGCCTCCGGTAGTGACAACAATCCTCGCAACGTAGTTGAGATTTTATGCCGAAATCAAAAACTGGGATAAACACCCGTATGGCTCCTTTCTTGAGAAAGGATAGAGGAATAATCTTAGCCTACGACCAAGGCCTTGAACATGGCCCGTCCAAAGACTTCAACGCAACCAACGTTGACCCGTCCAAAATCATTGAAATCGCCGAGAAGGGAGGCTTCACAGGCCTCGTCTTTCAGAAAGGGGTCGCCGAGAATTATTACCGAAGCAAAGTACCGCTAATCCTCAAACTAAACGGCAAGACCAGCCTACCCGGCGGTGAACCGTTCGCTCGGCAAATATGCAGCGTGAAGCAAGCGATCGACCTAGGAGCAAAGGGAGTCGGCTACACACTCTACCCAGGCAGTGCCTATGAGCATGAGATGCTGGCTGAGTTCGGAAAAATCCAGGAAGAAGCACACAAAGAAGACCTACCCGTCCTCGCATGGGTCTACCCTCGAGGCGCGACCATTAAGAACGACACCGCCGCCGACATCGTTGCCTACGCTGCGCGCGTTGGCTTAGAGGCGGGCGCGGATGCGGTGAAGATCAAGTATTCAGGCGACAAGGAGAGCTTCAGTTGGGCGGTGAAGTCGGCTGGAAAGGCAAAGGTGTTCATGTCCGGGGGCCCAAAGGCACCAACCGACGAAGACTTTCTCAACCAAGTCAGAGGGGTCATAGAAGCGGGAGCGACCGGTATAGCTGTTGGCAGGAACGTCTGGCAGAACGATGACCCAATGAGAATGGCTGCATCACTCAGAAAGATAATCTTCGGCGAGTAAACGTGCCCGACGACACTTCAGACTCCGCCGACCGCGTTTAGCACCGGGTGAGAGATAGTGAAGTTCGAACGGACGATTATGGGATTCCTGCTTGACCACCAAGTAAGACACCAACGCACACTGGAATTCCTCATCCTGATGAACGCGCTGATCGGCGCCGCCAAACACATCGAACAATATTACTTGACTGGAACGCTGAAAGGAAATGTTGGTCTGGCGGGAACCACAAACGTGCACGGCGAAGACGTATTGCGCATGGACCAAATCGCCCAAGAGATTACCATCCACTACCTAAGAGATTCAGGGCGAGTCATTCAGGCAATCAGCGAAGAGTCTGAAGACATAATCTCGATCAACCCGAATGGGCGCTACTTTGTCTATTTCGACCCACTAGACGGCTCCTCAAACGTGGCTCATGGCCTACCCGTCGGTTTCATGTTCGGAATCGCTCGTAGGAACTTGGAAGGCCCCGAGGATAATCACCTGCGCGCCGGGAGGGAATACCTAGCGGCTGGGATTTTCGTAATTCCCACTGGAACCTTCACACTCGCACTCAAGGACGCGGGCGCATGGCGATTTCACATTGACGAGACGATGGAGTTCGTAAGACCAACTCCCATGACAATCCCAGACGATCCCAAAGGATGGGAGCTTTCTTTCAACTCATCAAACCGATATACATACGCCAAGTCCATACAGGAATGGATAGCTCACAATGAGCGAAAATACGCTTTCAGATACATCGGCGCACTAGCGGCGGACTTCCACCGAACTCTCGCAAACGGCGGAATGTTCCTCTATCCGGCCATTGTCAACCATCCCGACCCGAAGAAGAACCGTCCCAAAGGGAAGCTTCGTCTAATGTACGAGGCGTCCGTTGTCTCGTTCATTTGCCAAGAAGCGGGAGGATTAGGAGTAGACGAAACGGGAACCCCGATTCTGGACATTCAACCAAAAGACCACCACCAAAGAACAGCACTTTACGTCGGTTCAAAGCCACTAGTTGAGAGCGTGCGCCAAGCTCTAGCTCAAACCGTAACAGCGGCATAACCCCAACTACACCTCTCTCAAACCCAGCATGAAGCGTGAGCTACGATAATGCCCTCCGAAATCGAAAGACAAAGACAACAACTAATCAAAGAATTACGCAACGGCCCAAAGGCCTCTAGATCTTTTCCATTGCAATCATACCTCGGATCCCCTTACCCGGTACTTGGGTTGTCAACCCCCACGATGAGAACCATCGTTTCGAACTTCACGAAGACTCATCACGAACTGTCCATCAAAGAAGTCAACCAACTCACCGACGCACTTTGGAAAGGTAAGTCCTTCGAAGAGAAAACGCTAGCGATTAGCTTACTCAACAGGTTTCACAGAATCCTGAACGAAGACACGTGGAAGATGACAGATCGTTGGATTGAGCAAGCCAAAGGATGGGCACTTTGCGATTCACTAGGCTCCGGCCCAATCTCAAGTATGCTACAAAACGACCGAAAGAGGTTTCAGGAAGTATTGAGGTGGACGAGGTCTGAGAATTTCTGGAGACGCAGAATTTCCACCTACACGTTAAGAGACCTCGTCTACTCAAAGGACCTGAAACAACCATTCACGCTACTTGAGAAGTTGCTCTACGACAAAGAGTTCTGGGTTCAAAGAGCAGTCGGCACTTGGCTCAGGGAATGTTGGAAACAGAACCGTAAGATGACTGAATCCTATCTCATCAAACACGCCAACGGTCTACCGCGCGTTACCATAACAGTTGCTACGGAGAGAGCATCAAAGCAGTTTAGGGAACGACTACGGAAAATTAGGTGAACGGGTATTCAGCACCGTCGTTACGATGAGGTAGGTAATGCATATGAATTGTTAAGCGTCCAACTAATAGTCAGACAAGTCGTTTTCGCCGAGCGGCGTTAGTTTCTGGTAGTAAACGTCACCGCTTTTGGAATCAGGCTCGCGCTTAACTAGCCCTTGAGTTGCCAATGAGTCGCATGCTTTCTGAACCTCGTCCGGGTCCAGCTTGATGTTGAAGGCAGTTTCGACCTGATCTTCAATCGTATAGAGCCCTTTTCTCTGCACGTCAGCCAGAATCCTCATGATCTTACCCTCAAGCGTTTCAGTGCTCGGTGGTTTGGGTAATGAGAGAAGCTTCTGATCGCCAGATTTCAGGCGCTCGATTACCGGAGCCCAGTCGTTCAGATTCTTCCTCCTGCTGCGCCCCTCGACTTTCTCAATAAACACTCTACCCTGCTCTCCAGCAGCGTCGTTCCATTTCACTTCGAGGCTCGGTCTCTCCAATCCTCCTTTAGCGCCATGCCCAGTCACACTTGAAATGGCGACGACTGGAATGAATAGATTCCCAGGCACACGAGGGATGGCCTTGATGTCATCAACATCAGCATACACGAAACGAAAACGGTATCTTTGGTATCCGCCCAAAAATCCGGTGCGAACTGTGAAATCTTCCTCCTTCTCATGAGTAGTTACGAAGATAACTTGGCGGTTAGTAAGTAGAAGTGTGCCCTCTAACTCTCTACCTAGGCCTCCTTCAATCTCTTTCCCGAGACCCGAGGATCTCATGATAACAGTCTGTTCTTGGGCCAGCATGAGTTCTTCGTCGATCAACCACGAACACCTTCAGACGACTTCTCCCTGAACAATTAAAGCTAATCGCTACGAAAATGATCTATTGATACTACAGCCTGTGCCAAATCTCGCTTAACAATTCAGGATTCGTTCCATTTTCAGACACACAACACTTGCTGAGAGCGGGAAATCTCAGTGAACGTACAGGAAATACACACACTCGCTGAAAGCTGCATAGACTGAGCGACTACTGCATGTTTCAAACTCGTTTCAAGTCTGGGCGTAGTTGTGTCGTCCTAGTTCTGATTGTGATAATGGTGCTATTGAGTCCGAGCGTCGCCTTTTCTCAGGTCTCGGATTTCTCGCTATCCGTCTCACCATCCTCAGTGAGTATTGAGCAGGGTGGTTCTGGGAGTGTGACAGTTATGGTTACTTCATATGGTGACTTCAATTCAGCGGTTCAATTGGATTTGTCGGGGCTACCGTCCGGTGTTTCCTCAAGTCTAAACCCAAACCCCGTCACGCCTCCAGCTAGTGGTTCCGCTGACTCACAGCTTTCGTTAAGCGTTGACTCTCAGACCGCGGCTGGATCGTACCCTCTGACCGTTTCAGGAGTCGCAATGCTTGGAGCACCACCACACGAGACTTCATTAACCTTAACCGTAACATCGTCTGGGCCCGCGCCAGACTTCGACATCTCCGTGTCCCCATCGTCAGTTAGCATCCCGCAGGGAGAATCTGATTCAGCAATAGTAACCATTACTCCAATAGGATCATTCTCGTCACCCGTCTCACTTTCCTCAAATGGTGCACCTTATGGCGTGAGTTTGACCTTCAACCCTACGGTAATCATCACCGCGCCCGGAAGTCTCCCTCAATCCACGGTCACGATTACAGCAAGCTCGACTGCTCAGGTGGGCAGTTATTCAGTTACCATAGGTGGTTCGGCTGGTGGTGGACGTCCCCCGCATTTCTGCACGTTGAATATCGCCGTGACCTCTTCTGGACCGCCGCCTGACTTCGACGTTTCAGTATCCCCCTCCTCCCTGCAGGTTCAACAGGGCAGTTATGGGTCGTCTACGTTGGCGGTCTCGGTTATCGGGAGTTTCTCGTCAACAGTCTTCCTATCATCATATGGAGGGCCGTCGGGCGTTACCATTACGTTCTCTTCTGACTCTATCACGCCGGTTCCGGGAACATGGCTTGTCTCGACGGTAAGCGTTTCAGTGAGCTCGACGACCCAGCCCGGCTCCTACACTATTTCGTTAGTAGGTTCGACTGGTTATGGTGGAACCTCCCACGACTGTTCGCTCTACCTAACGGTAACCTCATCGGGGCCGCAACCCGACTTCTCCTTGACCGTTTCACCTAGCTCGCTGAACATTCAACAAGGATACACCGGGACTGCAACACTCACGGCCATGCCAGTAGGAAGCTTCTCCTCAACAGTATCCCTATCCGCATCGGGAAGACCATCACAAGTAAGCATCAGTTTCTCCCCCCAATCAATAACCCCAAACATAGGAGGACAGACGAGCTCTGTTGTCTCGATCAGTATAGGCAGCAGTGCTTCACCGGGAACCTACACAATCACCTTGACAGGCGTAGCCTCTAGCGGCCAATCACATAGCTGTCCACTAGTTCTCCTAGTTAGTTCAGGACGTTCTAGCGACTTCACCGTTAGTCTATCCTCAAGCAGCCTTGCCTCCCAGTCCGGCAGCACACTTCAAACTGTCGTGACCTTGGGATCAGTAGGAGGATTCGTCTCCCCGGTTACATTACAAATATCAAACCTACCCTCAGGGGTTTCAGCGAACTTCGGCACCAACCCCGTTATTCCACCCTCAGGCGGATCAAGTTCCTCTATCTTGACGCTGACCCTCTCATCACCCACGCAACCAGGAACATACACCATGACGATCACCGCGACGAGTTCTAACATCGTACATAGGGCTACGCTAACCTTGACCGTCAGTCAATCACCAAAACAGGATTTCTCTTTCAGCTCATCTTCTGCACTCGTTACGATCACTGCCGGATCGACCTCAACACTAGTCCTTTCAATATCCTCAATCAACGGTTTCAGTTCGAATATCCAATTCACCTCGACTTGGTTAGGAGCAACCCCTGCGGGCGTAACCCTCACGAATCCTACGGCTATTACGATTGCATCAGGAAAGACCACAACAGCAAACCTCGTGCTAACCACCACAACTAGCACAGGATCGGGGACATACACGCTGCAGGTCACTGCAAGTGGCAGTGGCATCAGCCACAGTCTGACGACTGTGATCGAGATCCAATCCGTGTCAACAGGAGATTTTGGTCTACAACTATCAGCCTCCAAAGCGACGTTAACTCCTGGATCCCACTCAACCATAACTGCGACAATCCAATCCATCGGCGCATTCAAGTCACCCGTCTCGCTTTCTCACACACCAATTGAGGAGATAACTCTCAGCTACAGTACACCGGTAACTCCAAGCGTCGGAGGAGTCGCGACGGTCAAGATACTGATTGAAGCTTCACCACAAGCATCGTCCAATGTTTGGACGGTCACACTAACTGGGAAGAGCAATGGTATGGTTCACTCTGTAACTCTAACGATCACGATCGAGGAAGTCATCAGTCCAGACTTCTCAATCTCTCCAGCAACAAATACGCTACACCTCTCCCAAGGAGGTAGTGACAGCACCGTAATCACGATAAGTTCGCAGGGTGGATTCACTTCCGCTGTCCAACTGTCAGCTTCTTGGGTTAATTCCATCCCTACCGGAATCACCTTCACTTTGCCCAGTTCAGTTACTCCCTTACCAAGCCTCTACGCGAGTTCGGTCCTGATGGTAAACGCAAACTCAAATGCACAAGTTGGAACGTATCTCATTCGAGTTGTCTCGGAAAGCGGATCGCTCATTCACGCGGCTGATCTCACGGTGATAGTAGGCTCCTCTGTCACAACCGTGACCACGACCGCCGATTCACCTGTTGAAATCCCGACTATCGCCTATCTAGTTCCGATCATGATCGTAATAGGAGTCGTACTCACAGTGATTCTGCTAAGGGGAAGAAAACGGAGCTAGCAAAAACGCCGGACTTGAGAACTAAGCTTCCTTCAATCCAGACGGTTTGACACGAGTCAACTTAAAGAAATTGAGCTAACGCCTTTATCTCTCTAGGACATCAGCATTTCGCGAGGGTCCATTGCACAAAGTGAACTTGACGCAAGTTCCAGACGCGGCTGTAACTGAAGAAGGATCGAAAGGGGCTCGGATTAAGTGGCTCATTAACGAGAAGGATGGGGCACCGACTTTCTTAATGCGTCATTTCAATCTTGAACCGAACGGATTCACCCCTTACCACAACCATGACTGGGAGCATGAGGTCTACGTTCTTGAGGGCCAAGGGAGAGTACGATACGGAGATCATGAGGAAAGTATCAAGCCTGGCGATGCAATTATGATACCGCCCGGTGAGAAACACCAATTCCAAGCAGGATCCGATGGATTGAAGTTCCTCTGCCTAGTGCCCAAATGAGATACATGAAAACCGATAAGATCCTTACTCGATCATGCAACTATTCCTAACATGAAATTCCACTTGGTGACATTTCCTTCTACTTAGTGACCTTTCCTACTTAGGAATAAGAAGCGTCTCCATTCCAAATTCAACATGTGCAAGAAATCATGTGCAATGGTGAACACGCTAAGAAAGCACTCTTCCTAATGTTCGCTGTCTCGGCGCTAACCCTCACAGTATTCCTTGTCGGCGCGGTGAACGCCGCGTCGCCGCAAGTGTCGTCGACCGTCTCATTGCAGTACTTCACGGTTCAAGTCCAATACCCCTCGATCGTTCAACCCGGAGACAACGTTCAGATGAACTTCCAGGCGACCGCAAAATCCTCGATAAATCTCGGAAGCTTGGACGCCCAAGTATTCTACATTCAAGGATCCAGCCTCCAACAAATAACATCCGCAACAATTGCCAGCAATCAGAATGTAATTTCCGGCAACACCTTTTCTAAGGTTATACAGGTGCAGATTCCTGGAAACGCCCCTCGCACCGCATTATTCGCGTCATTTACTGAGAGTGTGAAAGTCAGCTACACGAATGGGTACTCGTACTCTTACTATAACTACAACTACTATGATTATGGCTGCAGCTACTACACTTATGATTACTACAACAACCAGCAGTATTACTGCTACTATCCATCCGGCTACAATTCCTACAACGCCAACCCATCATACTCTTCCTACTCAACCTCAGACTCAGGCATCTCACCCCTATCCTACATCAACGCAACCACCCCAGAATACACCAACCTCCTCTCGCAATACCAATCAAGCCAACAACAACTCAGCCAGGCCCAATCACAGAATCAAAACCTGCAACAACAGCTCAACCAACTAAACCAACAGAACAGTCAACTTCAAGTCCAAAACCAACAACTACAACAACAATTACAGAACGCCCAACACTCAATCTCCCAAAGTCAATCAGATAACAACAATCTAGCCACACAGCTTGGCAACGAAAGCCTGACCAAGCAATACTTGGCCTACATAGTAATCGGACTTGGAATTCTAGTAATTGTCATGGCGGTGTTAAGCCGAGGAAGAGGAGAGAAGCGCCGAAAGACACAGAGCGTTAACCCGTACGCAGCGAACTACGAACCCCCACAACAGCCAGCCCGACAAAACTCAAACCCGCCTAACACGACGTGAACAAAATCTCCTCGATAACATTCAGCACCCGAGACGGATCGATTGCGAAGGCGTGGTCATCGTCCAGAAACGTAAGCCTTGCCTGCTGCGCCTTCGCGAACCGCATACTCCAATCCGCTGGAATCACATCGTCACGCAGACCAATCAGAAGGAATATTCTAGCCTTGATTTTCGTTCCAAAGAGCCTACCGTCTCTCATCTGCTGCAATATGGAGTCGGGAATTCCCCTCAATTTATCCGCCTTTGCTCCGGGTGGAATGATGGCCGGGTTGAGTAGAATGATAGTTTTCACGGCTTCCGAGTTGAGCGCTGTTTTTGCAGCAAGGAAGCCACCAAACGAGGAACCGATTAGGGATGGGTCAGCGTCGCCTTCAATAGTTTCTGCTATTCTTCGCAACGCCTCGTTGACGTCCAGACTCTCTGGCGGGCCTTCGTGATAATTGATTGACAAAGCGTTGAATCGTTCGCGTAACAGTTTGCCTTTTCTGCTGTTCGGTCCAGAGAGATAACCGTGCAGGTAGTATAACACAGGAACCCTCCTCAAATCATCGAGGAATCTGTTCGGCGTCCAGTTGAAGCTCGCCAGTCCGAGACCCATTTCGCTCCGCAATAGCACCCATCAGAAAACCCACCACCGCTAAAGAGAGAAAACTATCCTTGACCGACAACACGGAAGCCAACGTCCCCGCTAATATTGGCCCAATAGCCGACCCCAGACCGAAAACGGATTCATAGGAACCCACAGCCACTCCAGGTCTCCCCTTTGGAAAACCGCGCGAGATTAGAGTGATGGAAATTGGAAAGATCATTGCAAACCCAATTCCAAATATGATTAGTGCAACCAGAAAGACGAAAAATCCAGGGAACAAAGCGACCATAAGAACCCCACACCCTATCGCTACAGAGACTAATGTCAGAACCTTAGCTTCGCCCAGGCGTGCATAGTATTGGATCGTTGCAAATATCACGACCCTAGCGACTCCGAATGTAGCGAACAATATACCGACGAGTTCAACACCGACCCCCACAGAGCTTACATAGCCTGGAAAGATCGTTAGGACCACGTTAGAGACTACCCCGTACAACACAATCATAGTGTACCAGGGCCATAACTTGCTCATGCTCTCTCTAACATCTCGAAAGCCCGAGGGTAATTGCAGACTCGGATGCGCTTGTTCAGTATTGTAACGACGAACAACTCCAAGAAGTGCCTGAACAAAACCAATGAGCATTAGAAACGATGATAACTCAAAGAGAACCGGATATCCGAGTGCCGGAATGACAAAACCTCCAATCGCCGGTCCAATAAGATAGCCAGATCCCCAGACTACGCTGAAGGTTCCCATTTCTTTCACAAGTCCTTGCTCGGAATGCAGGTCAACAACTAGAACTT
>Ga0335081_10008022_pt1 | contig 16932 bp, 10 predicted proteins | sample Lox_Sample_35_FD_206713 | JGI IMG/M metagenome (GOLD analysis project Ga0335081, IMG submission 206713) | Soil microbial communities from Loxahatchee National Wildlife Refuge, Florida, United States - Lox_Sample_3.5 | ecosystem: Environmental > Terrestrial > Soil > Wetlands | place: USA... | reverse complement strand
TCACCTGGACATCCACTTCCGCCGCGGCAGGCTCGACCTCGAAGGCCGCAAAAGCGGACTTCAAATCGCCGCTCGTGTCCGTCGTGCCCAGCGCCTGCCCACCCGCTGAAACCGTGAATTGTCCGCCATCCGGCTGCTGGAGAAAGCATATCTCGAATCGGGACGCTCCTCCGCGTTCAAAGACAATCGCGGTACGCGCGGGAGGCGAACCGCTGAACGTCACTCCGCCCAGGCCGAACATGCCGTCGTCCGCGTCAAAGCGGCTGGCAGGCAGCATTGCCCAGCCATGGGCGTAGATCTTCATCCCGGCATGGCGATACCACGACCATGGGTTGTCGGCCAGGATGAAACCGTGCCCCGCATTGCCAAACTGCTTCTGAAGAAGCGACCGCACGTCGCCTGTGATCAGGTCGGCGGTGGTAGGCGAATCGCCGTAGTGGACGATCCGGGTGATCGCGCCAGGCTCCCGCCTCTCGCAGCGCAACAGCGCCTGGTAAAACCGGTCGAGCGAGCCGCGGGAGTCGTCGAACAGAACCGGCGGTTCTTTGGGTTTTGGCGCCGATCCCGGGGCCGGTGCCGTTTCACTTCGGGTTACGCGTGCCGGGGGCGCCGGTACGGACGGCATCGGGATGATGCCGGCAAACTGGGACAGCTCGGGGCCTCTCATTCCGGGCACCACCATTCCAGCGGCGCCAAGCAGCAACCCGAAGGCGAGAATCGCAAGTGCGGTTTGGAGGGGAAAGTCGCGCATTTTGTCAGAACCGCGAGTAAATGAATGGTGCATTGCCGCGTCCTGCCGTTAACTCGATTGCCGCGGCGACGATGACCAGGACCACGGCGTGGACATAGAACGGGCGCTGCGCGAAGGCTTCCATTGTGCGCGTATAGATTTGACGGCTGACGCACAACGCGGCTGCCGAAACCAGGGTTACCGCCGCGATCGTAAGCGAGATATTCTCGAATCCCGGGGTAAGCGAAGCGATGCGGCCCAACATGGCCGCGGCGTCGGAAAGGCTCCGGGAGCGGAAGAACAGCCAGGTAAAACAGACAAAGTGGTACGTGCAGATTACCGCGATCGTTCGGCGCCACGGCTTGCTGATCGGGCCGGGTTGGCCGCGCCATCGCAGCCAGGCGCGCGTGCCGGCCAGCCCGGCGCCATGCAGGAGGCCCCACACCGCAAAGGGCCACGTGATTCCGTGCCACAGGCCCGCCAGCACCATGGTGATGACCAGGTTGACGTACGGCATCAACCTCGTGCGATTGCCGGGCAGAGAGAAATAGACGTAGTCCCGGAGCCAATTGGAGAAACTGATGTGCCAGCGGCGCCAGAACTCCGTAAGGTTGGCCGATTGATAAGGGCGGTCGAAGTTAATGGGTAACTTGATCCCGAGTAACAGGGCGAAGCCGCGCGCGATATCGGTGTAGGCCGAAAAATCATAATAAAGTTGCAGGGAATATGCGTATACCGCGATCAAAGCTTCCAGTCCGCTATATAGGTTTGGGGTATCGAAAACGCGATTGACCAGGTTTAGTGCCAGGTAGTCGGCGATCAGGGTTTTCTTCAGCAGGCCCAGTCCGATCAGGAAGAATGCCCGCCCCCCATCCTCGCGGCTGAGATGCGGCCGCGCGGCCAGTTGCTTGACCAGGTCGGGCAGCCGCGTGATCGGTCCTGCCTGTAGCGTCGGGAAGAACGACGCAGCCGCGAGATAAGTCAGCGGGCTCGTCGTGCCTTCGGCGTCGCGCCGATAGAGTTCGATCGTGTAAGTCAGCGACTGAAGCGAGTAGAACGAGAGGCCCAGCGGAAAAACCCAGTCCCAGCCTGTGGCGGAGCCGGCGAGGCGAACGAGCAGCGCCATGTGTCGGGATCCGGCCAGGAGAGCCAGGTTGACCGCTACGCTCAGCGCCACCAGCGACAGGCGGATGCCGCGGCGGCGAAACCGCACCAGCCCCAGGCCGGCCAGGAAATCCAGCCCGGAGCACGCCGGAATCAGTGCGACATAGAGCAGCCCGAAGTGGACACAGAAAAGATAGTTGGCGGCCAGCACCAGCGCCAGGCGGAGAAGCCGGTATCGCGAGCAGCTCCAATAGACGAAGAAGACTGCTGCGACGAAGGCAAGAGACCCCCCACTGCCGGCTTGCACGTGTTCATTTTAGCCAAGTCCGCGGCTGTGGGGCGCTGCTTCAGCCCGCGCGGGACTTTTAGTCCCGCTGGCTCGGTCTAGCGCCGGAACCACGGCTTATGGCTATTCCTCTGATTCTGAGAAGCGTCCATCGGCGTCATCTCGAGGCGCGACTCCACTCCGCTGGCCCCGTCGGAACGAATGATCTGGGTGGTCTTCGGATAGGCACCGCCTGCCTGTGTGACGTAATCCGAATACAGAATTCTGAGGTCTGCGTCGCGGTCGGCAGACTCGACCCGGATTTCGCCCGGCCGGTCTCTGGCGTCCAGGGTCACGGTATAAGTCTTTGCGCCTCCCTCCGTTCGAAACGTGGCGGGGTTGTCGATTCCGAAGACCAAATTCTCCGCCGCCATCGTCAGGCCGGGCTCCCGCAATTGCTTCAGCAGCGTGGTCAGGCGGCCGTCCATGACCAGCCGGATGCTCTCTTCCACCTCGTGCTGGGTGTCTCGCGATTTCGGACGCTTCTTCCATACGAAACCGGAATCGGTTCGGGTGATCTGGTATTTCTCGCGCAGCCGGCTGATCTCGAACCGGGCCATATCCGGGAATTGCAGCCACTCCGCGACCGACCACTCGGCGCGTTGCCCGCCGGCCGCCTGCAGAGAAAGGATCCCTGTGGCGCGAAAGGCCGTCATCTCCGGTCCTTCGCCGAGAGCCTCGAGCATCCTCTTGAAAAGCGCGGCGCCCTCGGTGACCAGGGCGGCGTGCGTTGGCTTCAGTACGAACTCCACGCGAGCGATCTCGTTCGGCTGGATGCGGATTTCCTGCGGTCCCTGCGCCGCCTCGTAGCCGTCGCGGGCGGCGGTCACCGTCACGGCGCCTTGCGGGCGCTTGATCCAGGGCAGCAGCCCGTGGCTCGTGGTCCCGGCCATCTCGCCATTCAGCCGAACTTCGCAATCGACCGGCTCGCACGTCACCGACAGGTAACCATCCGTGGGTGCGGGTTTCGGAGGCGGCGGCTTGCGAGCCGCTTCCAGCGCCTTCAGCAGGTCGTCGGAAGCGGAGGCGTTTCTGAGTTTCGCCAGATCCTCCGGCGTCGGCCGGAAATCCAGGCCGTAGATTTCGATGAGCTTGATCACGATCGCTTCCGGAACCGTTCCGCCCTTGTAGCTCTCGAAGAATCGCAACAGGCCCTGAAGTGATACCGGCTGGACGCGAAGATCCGGATGCGGCGCGGCATCCTTCTCTTGAGACCAGCCGGTATCAGGCGCCGCGATCGCCGTCAGGACGACCGCCAGGATTAAGCGAACCACCGGTTCATTTCTTCTTTGCCTGTTGCTTGATCGGCTTGGCCGACTTCGACGGCACAAAGTCAGCGTCGTTCACGTTCGACGGGCTTAGCTCGACATCCGCAAATTTCAACTCGAAGCCGTTTGAGCCGGCTCCCGGCAGAATCAACTGGATCGTCTTCGGATAATAGGCGTCCGCTTTTTGGAAGTAGGCCGAGTAAACAATCTTCCGGCCGGTATCCAATCCTGCGGATTCGAGCAGAATCTCCTTCGGGCGAAAATCCGGGTCCAGGGTAACCGCGGTCCGGTCACTGCCCGCGGTGGCGTGTAAGACCGTGTCTTCGCCTGGACCCGGCGACAGGCGTTCGGTCATCAGGCGGAAGTTTGCGCTTCGCAGATGTCCAACCACTTCGGAGATCTGATATTGCTGAAGGAGCCGCAACGGGAATTCCAAATCCTCGCCGTCGTTGCCTCTTGGTGGCTTCTGCCACATCAGCCCTGTCTTGGTCTGTGTGACATCGTAGGTTTGACCTGTTCTGCGTATCATGAACCTGGCCTTGTCCGGCGCTCGCAGAAGCACGGTGACGTCCCACGTTGTCGGTTTGCCGTCGCGGTAGCAGGTGAGCGTTCCCGTGCCTCTTATAAAGGCGTCTGCTTTCAGGCCGGCATCGCCTCCAAGAGCGTCCACCATCCGTTGGAAGATCCTCCCGGCCGCCGCTTCCAGCGCGGCTGCCGAAGGCTTGAATTTGAACTCGACCAGTGCGGGTGACTTCTCGCTGATTGCGGCCACCTGTGGACCCTTGTCGGACTCGTAGTCCGTCTTGGACACCGAGACGGTAACCGGTCCCTCTTCCCGAGTTAGCGATAGCTTGCCGCCGACAGTTGTGCCGACTGAAGCACCCGCCACCGACACCTCGCATTCGACCGGCTGACAAGTCACAGTAAGTTTTCCTTGCGGTGGCGGCGGGGGTGGTGGCGGTTGCGTTGCCGGGGGAGTCTTTGGCGGCTCAACATGTTTGGTGGCGTGCTCTATGGCCTCGTTCACCTTGGGAAAATTGCCATGCTTCTGCACCTCAGCGCGAGACTCATCCGTCGGTTCGAATGAGATGCCGCAACGCCTGATCCTGGCTGCCAGCGAGTCGGGATTCAGGAGTTTCGCGTCGTGCTTCGACCCATCGAGCCACTCTGTAATTGCACTCAATGACACCGGAGGGCACGGTCCAGGCGGCCCCTGCGATTTTGGGGTCCGAGTCTGGCCGAACACAACCAGCCCGACCAGCAATAGGGCGGTCAGGGATACGGCTGCCTTTTTCATGAACCATCCACCATCCGAAGCAACTACTGCTTCTTGGGATTTACCAGCCCAAAGACTTTGTCGCACACTGCTCTCCACCTGGCAGCCACCTTATGGTCCAGGGGTTCCATTTGGTCGACTACCTTAGCCAACTCTTCGTACTCACCGTTGCCGTAAAAGGCATACGCTTTCTTTACCAGCGCGTTTAGCGCGGGATCTGTTGGAGGCGGCGGCGGTGGCGAAATCGATGGCGGACCTTTGCCTAATTCCTCCGCCCGCGTAAGTACGGCCGGGTCGACTGGACATCCCTGTGTCGCCAGAGCCTCCTTCGCCCTCGTCAAATCATCATCCGTTTCCCCTGGAGGCGCGCCGCCTTTCTTGCGCTCCTCCACCAGATCCATCAGCAGACTCGCCCTCTCGCCTTCGGCCCTACACGCCTCTGGCGTTCCAGGGAAATGCGCCGCAAGTGCCCGCAGCTTGTCGATAAACTCGCGACGCTGCTGCTCGCCGGCGCCTGCCGCGGGCCTGTCGACCGCCAGAAACTGCCAGGCGATCCGCGGGTCGTCGCTGCTCCAGTCGCCCAAGTCGGCCGTTCGTACATACCCGGCGGGCGAGTTCTTCTTTGGTGACACAAACTGGACGCGGATAAATGGTTGATCGGGATTTGTAAGTTTAGCAACCACGTTGACCGGAGTACCCTGCTCGAAGGCCGTCACCCGTTTGGCGCCAGCGCGCGGGGCCTCCAGCAGATCCGCCCGCGGCGCACGGACTCGAGCCGTGCCCAGCGCCCGCTCCGCCGGAACATTCCGTGAGCGGGAGATAATGAACGCCGTAACCACGGCGATGGCCACCAACATGAGCGCCGCCAGCAGAACATACGGTCTGCGCAAAAGCGGCTTCCGCCCTGCGTCCCGAACCGGCTCCCGGGACTCTGCATCTTTCAGTACCGTCTCCGGCGCTTCCGTAAGCGAGACTTCGGAAGAAGTGCCGCCTGAACTCTGCGGCGCAGCCTCCGCGAAAGTTTCGACGGACGACGCCAATGGTGGAACCGCAGCCCCTTCGATCGTCACCGTTGTCGCCTGCCCCTCCGGAATCGCTATCTCGAACTCTTCCACGCCTGCATCGCGCTTGCCCTTGACGCGCTCGACCTCTGCTTCCAGGCCCGGATAACGGTCGTAGATGGTCCTCAGAATCTCCCATTGCGAAAGCGCTTCGGCGAATTGCCTCTGCTGCTCGTAGCTGCGCGCGCGGGTCACAATCGTTTCCACCAGGTTTCGCTTGTCCCGGTTGCGCTGTAGCAACTGCTCGAAATGCGCTTCTCCGGGGTAGGCGGTCACCAGGTCGCTCAGCATGGCAATCCGGCGGTCCAGGTCCGGTTCCGCTTCGAGCGTCTGGTTCGCCTGCGCGATCCGGGCCGCAATGGCTTGACGCGACCGTTCTTCGATATCGATTTTCAGCGCCTGAAACATTGCGTTATCGGGATATTTTGCCAACTGAGCCGAGCAGATCCCGAGAGCTGCGGAGAAATTGCCGCTATCGAGTTCGCGTCTGGCATCGGCGTAGCTGCGCTGAATCCCTTCGTGTTCGGATGACAGTCTGTCGCGGAGTTCCTGGTACGCGGCCGCGCGTTCCGGTGCCGCCGGGTCGGGGAGCCGGCGGTCCAGATCCAACACCCGCTCCAGTTTGTTCAGCGCCGAGGTGATGTCGCCGCGCTGGCCGGCCTGCACCGCCGCCTGGTAGAGCTGCTCCTTCTCCAGCCGGGCTCGCTGGAACTCGCGTTCTTTCGCGTCCGTCTCGGCGAGCATTTGGACAGCCCGGCCGTCGCCAGGTCTGAGCTGAAGTACGCGCTGCAAGGCCTCGCGCGCCTGGGCGAAGGCGCACTTCTCGACGTTCCGGGCCGCCCGCCGGAACAACTCTTCGACCTCGTCTTCACGCCGCCTGAATTCGATCTTCCCCTTCAGGGTCAGCGCCTCGGCATGAGCCGAGTCCAACTGCAGTACATCTTGGACTTTCTGTAGCGCCAGGGAATACTCCGCCTCTTCAAAGCGGATGCGCGCGGTCTCCATCAGTTGCCCGACGTTCCGCTTGCGGATCGCTTCGTCGATTCTGCCGCGCAGTTCCCGGATCGAGGGGTCCAGGTGCCCCTCCGCTTCCAACTCCCCGAGGATCTCGGAGGCAAACTGGTAATCGCCGCGCTCGAAGGCATCGGTGGAACGCTGCAGCCGCGGCAGGATCCGCGCTGGGTTGAAAGCTTCGATCGGCTCGTTCCGCAGGGCCTTCTGCAGCGTCTCGGCAAATTCCCGCGCGCTCGCGTAGCGATGCCACTCGCGCTTGGCCATCGCCTTGTGAACCGCCTGGCTCACGGCCGCATTGATCGCCGGGTTGAGCTCCGATACCGGAGCCGGAACGTGGTGCAGAATCGCGTCGGCCACGGAATTCTCCGTCGCGCGCTCGAATGGCCGGTGCCGCGTCAACGTCTCGTAACACACCACGCCCAGCGAAAAAATGTCCGAGGCGGCAGACAGAGGCTTCATCTCGATCTGCTCCGGAGCCATGTAGAGCAGCGTTCCCTTGCGCCCCACGGTGCGGCTTGTCTCCATCCGATGGGCTACGCCAAAGTCGATGATCTTGACCGAGTCATCTTCCATGACGAAGATGTTGCTGGGTTTGATGTCCCTGTGGACCAGGCCCTTTTCGTGGGCCGCTTGCAGGCCGCGGCACGCCTGGCAGATGATGTCGATCGAGCGCTCCACGGTCAGCCGCTGGCTGGCCGAGCGAATCAGCCGGTCGAGCGTCCCGCCCGGCAACAGCGGCATCACCAGGTAGGGCCGGAAAACACCCTCTTCCTCAAACTGGCCCGCGTCGTAGATCTCGATGATGTTCGGGTGCGTCATCGACGCCAGGATGTCGCACTCTTTTTGAAAAAGTTGAAGCCCCGTCGTGTCCGTGATATCCAGCAGGGTCTTCACCGCTACGTGCCGCTTCATGACGCTGTCATGCGCCCGGTAGACCACGCCCATCCCACCCTTGGCGAGAATCTGCTGGAGTTCGTACCGGCCCTTCAGCTTGGTGGAAATGGCCATATGTTCGATTTATTATGCGCGATTTAGGCAGGGGAAGGCCAGAACCGCCTCAGTGGCGCTTTTTTGCATCCGCTGCGTCGATACCGAAATCATACCCCTTGCCGTAATTGCCCTTGGCCGGTTCCGCCGTACCGATAAGAAAAAAGGCATACTCGCCCTTGTCTAGCTTATTCGGCGTCAATCGGAACACACCACTAGCTACCTCTAGTGAGTCGAACTGCCGCATCGTTTCCGGTCTGAGCTCGGGTTTTGGTCCGGGCGGCCCCATGTCGAGCTCCCTTCGATCGTTTTTCCGATCCAGACTGACCAGAAGCAGTTCCTCGATTCCTTTTCCTTCCGGCAAACGAACGTAAAACATGGGCGCGGCCTCGGCGATACGCAGTTTCGACGCCGGACCAACCATGTAGGCGGTCACCTTTCCCTTTTTCATGAGGACCTTACCCAGACCAGGCTTGGCGCTCTCTCCCAGGAACATCTTCAGTTCGATCCTCGCGGCGGTATTCCCCGGGAACCTGTACAAGCCCGGTTCCGGAGGCACCCGGCCGGCGAACTCGTCGTCCGGGAATTTCCTGGGCGGCGGTCCTGCCTTGGGTGCCGGCGCCGTGCCCGCCGCGGCCGCCGCGGCCGGCGGAGGGGGCGGGGGAGTCGAATATGGCTGGCTGGGATCCAAAAGATACTTAATAATATTTTCGCTGACACCCGAATTTTTGAGTTCCAGTACTTCCTCCGAGCTGAGGTTGAATGCCTTCCCGTTCTTTTTGATTTGAATGATAATCAGATCCTCGGAGATTCCTCCCTTGCACAGCTTCAGAACTTCATCGACACTAAGCGGCGGCGTCCCGGCCGCGGGCTGTGCCATCGTGGGGAGGCAGTACGCCAGTACTAACACAGGTGTCAAAAGATAAGCGAAAACCGACGCCATAAACTCCACCGTTGAGATTAGATCAAACGGTACATTCTTGCAAACAGAATTGCTTGGGTGTAAGGTGACTAACCAGGACAATGGCCGCACGGTCTAGCCCCGATGAACCATTCGCGCCCGAAGCCGGGCCGCTGGGCGATCCTCAAGGGCCGTCCGAGAGCCTGGCGCTGTTGTATCAGAGCCTGCTCACGGGAATCGTTCGTTTGAAAGCGGAGCGCCAGCACATCACCGATGGCGATTCCTTCCGCCGGCGGTCCAAAACAGCCCTGCAGGAGGTGGAGCGCGTGGCGGTAGCCGCCGGCTACGACAGCCACGATGTGAGAGACACGCACTTTGCCGTGGTGGCTTTCCTCGACGCAGTTTTGCTTCACTCCAAGGATCCCGTCCGTGCCGAGTGGGAAAGGATGCCGCTGGCACTGGAGATTTTCGGATATGCCGACGCCGGCGTAGTCTTCTTTGACAAGCTGGATCAACTTCGTTCCAGGCGGGACTCGGAGCGGCTCGCGGAAATAATGGAAGTCTATCTGCTTTGTCTGCTGCTCGGCTTCGAAGGCCGGTACTCCGGTCGCCGGGGCGAGCTTGACGGCATCGCCGAGGGTCTTCGAATGCGAATCGACCATATTCGAAGGCGCGAGGACCAGCTTTCACCTTCGGGTTTGCCGCCGGTGTCCGTCGCGCCCGCACCCCGCGCGGAACGGCGCGACCGGCTGCGTCTCGTAACCCTGGCTGTAGTTATTTTCACACTCCTGTGTTTCGCGCTTCTCCGGCTGAATCTGGTCTTCCGGGGTGAGGAAGTAAGCGGCAAACTATTCTAGGTCGGTCTTTGGGGCTATCGTGACGATCAAAAGCCTTCTCTTCTGTCTGTTCTTATACATAGCTCTGGCGTGGGTAGGCGCGGCGTACTTCTACTCGGGTTCCACCGCGGACATTCTGCACTACGGCCTCTTGTGGACCGCGATCGGTCTGATCGTCGTTCTCGTGTCGATTATCGGCAGCAAGCTGGTGGGCTGGTGGCGGATACGCCGGGCCAGGTCGGCCGCCCAGCCCAAAACGCCGGCAAAACCGTCAACCCCTGTAGATCCCGATGAAGAAGCCCTGATTGCGCTAATCGCTGAAGCGAATTCGGCACTCGCCAAGTCGCCTGCTTTCGCCGATAAACGCGGAGCCCCGCCGCTCACGACCCTGCCCTGGTACCTTCTGGTCGGACCCGAGGGGACTGGAAAGACCAGTACGATGATCAACTCCGGCCTCGAGCCGATTCTACTCGCCGGGCAGGTCGCGGGTTCCGTTCCCATCGTTCCGACACGGCTCTGCAATCTCTGGATGGCGAAAGGCGCGATCTTTGCCGAATTCGGAGGGCGGGTTTTCGGCGGCGAGATTGGCCGCTGGAGCCAGTTGCTCCGGATTCTGCGCGGCAGCGCCCCGGTTCCTCTCTGGCGGCGTGTGTGGGGCGAGCCGGTCCGGCAGGTGGATCTTCGCGGCGTAATCGCATTCTGCAACGCTACCGAGTTCACCGCCGGCTCCTCCGATCCGCAGCGCCTCGAGCGCTCCGGCCGCGATTGGCAGGAGCGTCTGGGTGCCATCGCCGAGGCGTTCGGGCTCGACATTCCGGTCTACCTTGCAATTACGAAATGCGACAAGATCCGCTATTTTCCGGAATTCTTCCGCCGTTTGCCGGATCCCGAAGCCGGCCAGGTATTGGGCTCCTTTCTGCCCTTTCGCGAGCGGGCTTCCACCGATTCCGGCGAGGTGTTCGTAGAAGCCGAAGCCAAACGACTCACCTCGTCCTTCCGCCTCCTCTATCACGCCTTGGCGGAAAGGCGTCTCACGCAACTGGCGCATGAGCCGGACCCCACCCAGCGGCCGGCGATCTACGAGTTCCCACGCGAGTTGAAGCGAATCCGCTCGCCGCTGGTGCAGTTTCTCACCGACGCGTTCCGGCCCCGGTCCCTTGGGCCCAAGCCGGTACTTCGAGGCTATTACCTCACCGCTGTTCGACAGGTCGAAGCCGCGGCTCCGGACCTGGGAGCGACCCGATCGGCCGAGTCGACCGACAATCCGATGGAGGCAACCAGGTTGTTCCGGGGCGATGCGACGCAGCTCTTCCACGGAGACGATTTGACGAAGGTAGGGGGCGGCCGCAGGAACGGCGGCATGGCCTGGATGTTTTCGACCGACCTGTTCCACAAGGTGGTCCTCCGCGACCGGCCTCCCCGAAACGTTCCAGCCGTCTCCGGAAATCTGGACCGGCTGCACATCTGGACCTTTCGTGCGGTCGCCGCGGTGTGCGCCCTGCTTTGCTTTGCGTTCGTTCTCTCCTGGGTGCGCAACCGCGAGCTGCTGAGCGACGTCGCCGCGGTGCCGCTCGCTGCAACCCGCGCCCGCGGCCCGATCGCCAACCTGGGCGATCTGGAAGCCCTCGACAAACTGCGTCAGCAAATCGTCAGGTTGGAAGAGTCCGTTCCGCTATCGATGCGTTGGGGTCTCTACTCCGGCGATCGCGTCTTGCCCGCCGCCCGGCATGCATACTTCCAGCGTTTCCACGATCTCCTTCTGATTGACCTGAACAGCGTGATGATCGCCGATCTCGAAGCCTTGCCGCCCTCGCCGGCGGCAGGCGCCCCCTACGACCCTGCCTATCGCACGCTGAAAGCGCACCTGATGATCAGTGCGCAGGGCTGTCCGGTCGATCCGGCTTTTCTGTCGCGATCACTCAAAGACGTCCGCCCCAGAATCGCGCCCAACGCCGCCGCCGAGTGGCAGGCCCTCGCCGACCGGCAGATCGAGTTCTACGCCAACGAGGCGAAGTATGGCGAATTGCCCCGCCTTCCCGGGGATGCTGCGGGCCGCGAGCACGCTCGGGACTATCTTCGAAAGCTCAAGGGCGGCATCGAGCAGTTATATGCGAGCCTGCTGGGGGCGGCGGAGAAGAGCGTGCCGAAAACCCAGCGCCTCGAGGATTTGGCTTCGAACTACACCAAAGTGCTGGCCGGGCCGGAACCGGTGAGCCCCGTGTACTCCCCCGCCGGATGGGCTTTGGTGGAAAAGGCCTCCAAAGAGAGCAGCGCCCCGGCCGCCGGCGACCCGTGCGTGACCGGCGAATCGTCCGGCGCCGTGGGCGCCTGGAAGCAGAATGCCCAGACCGCGGAAGCCTTGCAGCGCATGTTCTTCCGCGATTACGCCGAGCATTGGCGCAAGTATGTAGACGGCTTTTCGGTGATCCGATTCGCCAGTCCCGACGACGCCGCCAGAAAGCTGGACTTGCTGTCCGATCATAGCTCGCCATTGCTGGCATTGTTGTTTCTGACAGCCAACCAGACCAATTTCCCCGCGCCTGCCGCAGCGCCTGAAACGCTGGTTGAGAAGCTGCCCGGGGTAAAACAGATCGTCGGCTCCGCGAAGAAGGCTGAGGGACAGGCCAAGGCCGTACTCAATGCCCGACCGCAGGGCTCGGATGTCTTCAACAGCCCGGCGGATGTCACCAGGTCGTTCCAGCCAGTGCACTGGGTAGAGCCACCCGGCAGCGACAAATGGGTAGGTGAGCGAACCGCGGCCTATGTCGACGCGCTCGGGTTGTTGCGCCGCTCCATGCAAGACATCGCACAGAGCGGCACGAAAGATCCGGCGGTGCATCAGACGGCGATCCAGAACTACGACAAAGCTCTCGAGACGGTCCGGCAAATTGTCAACGGGTTCAGTTCCATCGGGGTCGGAGCTCTGGATGGTACAGTACAGCACCTGCTCGAAGCGCCGATCAAGCTTACGAATCCTTTCATTGTCCGAGACATGGACAGGGCGGGTCTAGAAAAGATCAATCGCGAGCTGCGCTCCTTCTGCCAGACCGAGCGGAGCACCTTCAGCAAGTACCCGTTCCAGCTGACGAGCACTGACGCATCCCTGGATGAGTTCGCGAGTGTGTTTGACCCGGCGAAGGGGCTGCTCTGGAAATTCAAGGAGCAGTCGCTGGCAGACCTCGTGATCAAAGAGGGATCGCTCTGGAAGGCGAAAGACCCAGCGAAGAAACCGCTGGTGACCGCCGAGATGCTGGCGTTCCTCAATCGGGCGCAGCAGATCCGTGATGCTTTTTACGCTCCAGCCGCGACTCAGCTCGGTTTCTCCTATAACTTGCGCCCGAAATTGGACAGCCGCCTCAAAGACTTCACTCTTGCGCTCCGAATCGACGGTGTGCAGTTTGAGTGGACATCCGCTCTCAGACACCAATTCACGTGGCCGGCTCTCCCGGGCACGAAGGACCCGGGAGCGGTCGCATCACTAAAAACCGGCGCGACCGACCTTCCCTTTGTGTCCCAGGGTGGTGTGTGGGGAATTTTCCGGGTCCTGGGCGAGGCTGAGCCGCGGGATATAGGTGCCAGAGAGGTGGAGTGGAAGTATTCCAGCCGCGGCCGGCGAGAACCGATGGGCGTTCCTGTGCAATTGGAAATCGTCGAATTTCCGAATGGAGTTGACATATTCAACCCACGATTCTGGCAGGATTTTCGATGTCCCGCGGTGGCGGTTCAATAAATGCCATTTGAAACGATCTCCCTGATTCCGACACTAAAGCCGAGAGTACTGTGGAACTGGTACGGTTATTCGTTCAAGCCGTGAGGATGGACCCCGCAGGGCATTTACTACGCCCTTCGGTCGTGGTAGACTCCATCCACGTCAGGGTAAGTGCCCTGCGGAAAAGAGAAGCACTCTTGGAGACGATAGTCTCGGAGGAGCTGTAAAAAATGCCTAAGGAAAGTCTGCAAAAGAAAGTCGGCCGGGTCCGCCCGCCAAGGGTGCATATCACCTACGACGTGCAGGTCGGCGACGCAATTGAAAAACGGGATCTGCCTTTTGTCGTTGGGGTGATGGCCGATCTCTCCGGTATGCCCGATAAACCTCTGCCTCCGATTGCCAAACGGAAATTCGTGGCGGTTGACCGCGACAACATAAACGACGTCATGAAGAAAATCGGGCCTCGCCTCGCGTTCAAAGTGGCCAATCGCCTCAACGAGGACGATACCAAGCTGAACGTCGAACTGCGCTTCGAGAGCATGGACGATTTTCAACCCGCGCGGATCGCTCAACAGGTGACGCCCCTGCGCAAACTGCTGGAGCTGCGAAGCAGCCTGGCCAACTTGCGCAGCAGCCTGATCGGCAACGAAAAGCTGGACAACCTGCTGCAGGAAGTGATCCAGAGCGAGGACCTCCTCCGCCAGGCCGGAGCCGAAGCCGGCGTTCGCGTCGGTGAGGAGAAGGAGAGCTGATATGCCTGCCGAACCCAAGCAGCAGACGACGGTAGCTCAGCCTGCGGCCGAAGCCGAAAATGTCGTGGAGACCCGCAGCCTTCTCGATCGAATCGCCGAAGAAGGCCGAATCGGGCAGAGCGTGGAAGAACGGACCAGCGGTAAGCAATGGCTCAAAGACCTGGTCCAGGATGTCATGACCGGCCAGATGACCGTGTCCAAAGACACCGAGGCCATGATCAACGGCCGCATCGCCGCGTTGGATACGTTGATATCGCGCCAGTTGAACGAGGTGATGCACGCCGAGCCGCTGCAGAAGCTGGAAGGCTCGTGGCGCGGCCTGCACTATTTCGTACAGCAGACCGAAACTTCGAGCAGCCTGAAAATCAAGCTCCTCAACATCAGCAAGCTCGACCTGTTCAAGGATCTCGATAAGGCTGTCGAGTTCGACCAGAGCCAGACCTTCAAAAAGATCTACGAAGAGGAATACGGCACGCTGGGCGGCAGCCCCTTCGGCGCGCTGATCGGAGACTACGAGTTTGGCCGCCATCCACAGGATATTGCCCTGTTGGAAAAGATGTCTGGGGTGGCATCCACTTCGCACGCGCCCTTCATCGCTGCGGCCACACCGGCCATGTTCAATTTCGAAAGCTACACCGAGCTGGCCGGACCCCGCGATCTCGAAAAGATCTTCGACAACGAGGCCTACCTGAAGTGGAACATGTTCCGCAAGAGCGACGACTCGCGGTACGTCGGCCTGTGCATGCCCCACGTCCTGATGCGCCTTCCCTACGGCAAGGACACCACTCCGGTGGAAGAGTTCGACTACGAGGAAGGCGTGGATGGCAAGGATCACTCGAAGTACCTGTGGGGTAACGCAGCCTACGCGTTCGCGGCGCGCCTGACCGACGCGTTCGCCCGCCACGAATGGTGCGCGGCGATCCGCGGCGTCGAGGGCGGAGGATTGGTCGAAGGACTTCCCGCTCACACGTTCATCACCGACGATGGCGATATCGCCACCAAGTGTCCCACCGAGATTGCGATCACGGACCGGCGCGAAAACGAGCTCGCCAAGCTGGGCTTCATTCCGCTCTGCTACTACAAGGGCACCGATACCGCCGTGTTCATGGGTGCGCAATCCACTCAGAAGCCGCAGCTCTACCTGGATGCCGACGCCAACGCCAATTCCCGGCTTTCCACCCAGCTCCAGTACATTCTGGCCTGCTCGCGGTTTGCCCACTTCCTGAAGGTCATGATGCGCGACAAGATCGGCAGCTTCATGTCGCGCGATCAGTGCGAGGCCTTCCTGAACAAGTGGATCTCCCATTACGTGCTCCTGGACGACATGGCGGACCAGGATCTCAAGGCGAAGTTCCCGTTGCGCGAGGCCCGGATCGAAGTCACGGAGATCGCGGGCAAGCCGGGGGCCTACAATGCCATCGCTTTTCTGCGCCCGCACTTCCAGCTCGAAGAGCTGGCGGTATCTTTGCGGCTGGTGGCCAAGTTACCGGCAGCCAAGGGCTGACGCGGGAGTTACATCCAATCGGGTTCTCTTCGCAACGTGCGTTGCGGAGGCGCATGGTGCTCTCGGCCTGACTTTCGGGCCAGGGCAGTTATCAATCGGGCTTGAAGAGGAGATTTCGTAATGGCTTTCAACAGCTTCGTCAACTTCGGTGATATCAAAGGCGAATCCACCGACAAAGATCACAAGGACTGGGTGATGATCACCAGCTTCCACCATGAAGTCACCCAGCCGGCATCGGTTACGCAGAAAACCGCGGGCGGCCGCACGGCGGAGGCCGTTCAGCATTCCGAGTTCACGATCGAAAAGCTTACCGATGCCGCCACGCCCAAGCTCTACGAGGCCGCCTGCAAAGGTACGCACATCCCCGAGGTGACCCTCGAGTGCTGGCGCGCCGGCGGCGACCCGCTGAAGTACTACGAGATCAAGTTCAAGGAGGTCCTGATCAGCGGCGTAGTAGCTAATGGAAACCCGGGCGGCAATAGCGGCTTCCCGACGGAAACCGTCAAGATGACCTACGGCGCCATCCAGTGGACTTACACCAAGCAGAAACCCGACGGCACCGCCGGAGGCAATGTCGCCGCCAAGTGGTCTCTGAGTCAAGGCGCCGCCGCGTAGCTCCTCGCCACGCAACTCATCATGCCCACGGCATCGTTGTACGCCGACGATTTCTTTGGACCGGTCTCCCCCGGCCAACCTGCGGGTAGTGATCTGCGCTGGACGGCCGAGTGGGACCGGATCAAAGAAGCCCGGCGGAGCGACGACGACCTCGAGCCCGGTAAGTGGGCCAAAAAGGACCGAAAGGCCGCGGACTGGCGGCTCGTCGAGGAACTTACCTCCGTCATGCTCCGCGAGCGCACCAAGGACCTTCAGCTCGCGTTGTGGCTCACCGAGGCCGGCATGAAGCTGCACGCTTTTCCCGGTCTTCGCGACGGCCTGCGGCTCACCCGTGAGCTGATGGTTCGCTACTGGGACCGGGGGCTCTATCCTCCGATGGAGGACGGACCCGAAGATCGCGCCGGGCCCTTTGAATGGCTCGACAGCAAACTCGTCGACTCCATCAAGGCCATCCCCATCACCGCCCGCCAGGACAGCGGGCCGGACTACAGCCTGATCGACCTCCAGGACGCGCGCCGCACAGGCTCGGAGGCGAGCTGCCTCGACGCCGACGGCGAAATCGATACGGTCAAGAAGAAAACCTACGACGCCGCCCTGGCGCAGGGCCACATCTCGCAGGAAATGTTCGATAACGCCGTCTCCGGGACTAAACGAGCCGCCTGTGAGGACCTCTGCCAGGATTTCCAGCAAGCTCACGATGAGTTCAAGGCCCTGGAGAAGGTGGTGGACGAAAAGTTCGGCGATGTCGCGCCCAATCTCTCGGCCTGCCGAAACGCCCTCAACGAGATTCGCGAGGAGATCCTGGCCATCCTGGAGAAGAAGCGGCGCGAGGAGCCGGATCCGGTCGGTG
>Ga0335081_10008021_pt1 | contig 16933 bp, 15 predicted proteins | sample Lox_Sample_35_FD_206713 | JGI IMG/M metagenome (GOLD analysis project Ga0335081, IMG submission 206713) | Soil microbial communities from Loxahatchee National Wildlife Refuge, Florida, United States - Lox_Sample_3.5 | ecosystem: Environmental > Terrestrial > Soil > Wetlands | place: USA... | reverse complement strand
GCGAATGCGACATCGCGCCGGTGCATCTGATCGATCCCAAGAGCGGTGACTATAACGTGCATCTGGCGACCGCCGGCCTGCGCCTCGTGCCCGGCTGGCGGCGCATGCAGGGCCTTCTGTTCCGGCCTGGCGATGCCCGATTTGAGGGCCGCAACGCCGCGGAGGCGCTGAAAACGGCGCTCGCCGACAAGACCGCGCTGATGGTCAACCGCAATGCCGGCTCCGGCACGCGCGTGCTGATGGACAAGCTGCTCGCGGGCGCGAGGCCGGCGGGCTACGCCAACCAGCCGAAATCGCACAACGCGGTCGCCGCCGCCATTGCGCAGGGCCGCGCCGACTGGGGCCTCGCCATAGCGCCGGTGGCGAAGCTTTACGGGCTTGGCTTCATTGCGGTCGCACCGGAACATTACGATTTCCTCATGATCGAGGCGCGTGCGGAGCGCCCCGCCGCGCAGGCGTTCCTGGCGGCGCTGCGCGACCCGGCGACGCGTGAGCGCATCGCCGCGCTCGGCATGCAACCGGCCTGACATGTCCGGCAGGGATCCGCCGGGCGTGAAACGCGCGGCCTTGCCGCCGGGTCTTTTTGCTATAAGGGGTGCATGCGCATCATCGGTCTTGCCGGCTGGAGCGGGTCGGGAAAAACCACGCTGATCACCAAGCTCATCCCGTGCCTGATCGCGCGCGGCATCCGCGTCTCTACGCTCAAGCACGCCCATCACGGCTTCGATCTCGATCAGCCGGGCAAGGATTCGTTCTTCCATCGCGCCGCCGGCGCCACCGAAGTGATTATTTCTTCGGCGCGGCGCTGGGCGATCCTGCACGAACTCCGCACGGAATCGGAATGGGATTTAGCCGCCCTGGTCGGGAAGATGTCGCCGGTTGATCTCGTGCTGGTTGAAGGTTTCAAGCGCGACGCTTTTCCCAAGCTGGAAATTCACCGCGCCGCCAACGGCAAGTCACTGATCCACCCGGAAGATCCGCACATTGTGGCGATCGCCGCCGATTGCCCGCTGCCGCAGGCCAAGGTTCCGGTCGTCGATCTCAACGACATCGAGGCGATCGCCGATTTGCTGCTCGAGCGAGCCGTTCCTATCTCTGCAGTAAGGACGGCGTGATGGCGCAGCTCACCGACGATTGTTTCGCTTTTTCCGGCCCGCTGCTGCCGCTTCCCGAGATGGAGCGGCTGATCGGCGAACGCGTGGCGCCGGTCGAGGGTACCGAGCGCGTCGGACTGCATGCAGCGCGCGGGCGGGTGACCGCGGCCGATGCGCCGGCGCCGATCGACCTGCCGCCGTTCGATAATTCCGCGGTCGACGGCTACGCCGTGCGTCACGCCGACCTCAAACGCGACGGCGACACGCGTCTCGCGGTCGCCGGCCGGCTGACCGCCGGTGAACGAAAGGCGCTTGTGATCAAGCCGGGGCAGGCGATCCGCATATTCACCGGCGCCGCCATGCCGGGCGGCGCCGACACCGTGTTCATGCAGGAAGATGTCACGGTCGAAGGTGACACGGTGAGCGTGCCAAAGGGTCTCAAGCTCGGCGCCAACCGGCGGCTCGCCGGCGAGGACCTGCCGGCGGGGCAGGTCGCTTTGCAGGCCGGCACTGTGCTTGAGCCGCAGCACATTGCGCTCGCCGCCGCGCTCGGCATCACCGAGATCGAGGTGCGGCGGCGGCTCAAGGTCGCGATCTTCTCCACCGGCGACGAAGTGGTCGAACCGGGCGCGGCACGCGGCGGTGCCGCCATCTACGATGCCAACCGTTATCTTCTTGGCGAAATGCTGGAGCGGTTCGGCGCCGCGGTGACCGATCTCGGCATTCTGCCCGACGATCCCGAGCGACTGGCTGCTGCGCTGCGCGCCGCCGCCGCCGGTCACGATCTGGTGCTCACGTCAGGCGGCGTTTCCACGGGCGAGGCCGATCATGTGCGCAGCGCCGTCGAGCGCATCGGCAGCTTGGTCTTCTGGCGCGTCGCCATCAAGCCGGGCCGGCCGGTCGCCATGGGCGTGATCCGCGGCGCCGACGGACAGGGAGCGGTCTTTGCCGGATTGCCGGGCAACCCGGTCGCGGTCTTCGTGACTTTTGTGCGCGTGGTGAAGCCGCTGTTGCGGCGGCTTGCCGGCGCACGGCCGCAGAATCTGACTCCGCTACCGGTGCGCGCCGGTTTCGCCTACAAGAAAAAGAAAGACCGCCGCGAATATGTGCGCGTGGCGCTGCGCCGCGCGGCCGACGGCGAACTCGAAGCGGTGAAGCATCCGCAGGACGGCGCCGGAATCATCACGTCGCTGACCGAGACCGATGGTCTCTTGGAATTTCCCGAGGATGTGACGACGATCGAGCCGGGTGCTCGCGTCGGCTTCCTTTCGTATGCGGCACTGATCGGCTAGCGGCTCAGGCGCACAGCCTCACCGCGCCGGTCAAGAACGTCTTGTCCGGCTTGCAGCTGGATTAGATCAGCGCCACGGCAGGACCGACGACAAGGTCAAATGCCCTGATATTGCAATGCGATACGCTCGGCGCGCGCGGCGTCTTCGGGCGTGTTGACGTTGAGGAAGGGATCGACCGGCTCCGCCGGCCAATCGGCGACGGCAATGCCGTGGCGCGCCGTCCACACCTCGATCTTGCGCAGACCTTCTTCGACCAAAGCCTTGCGCAGGTCCCTGCGCAACGCCAGCGGCCATAAACCCACCACCGGATGCCGCCACTTGCCGGAGCGCGCGCAGGCGAGCGGCACGCCGGCGCCCATCTTCACGCGCGCAAGATGCAGCCGCTCGACCAGGTCGTCGGGCAGGAACGGGCAGTCGCCCGGCACGCTGAGCAGCCATTCGACGCCGTTGGCCTGTTCGGCGAGCCAATCGAGGCCGGCGAGGATGCCCGCGAGCGGGCCGGGATAGTCAGGCACGTTGTCAGGGACGATGGCGCAGCCGGTGTCCTCGAAGCGATGCGGATCGCCGTTGGCGTTGATGATGATGTCGACGCATTGCGCGGACAGCCGCGCCAGCACGCGGTCGAGGATGGAGACACCGCCGATCTCGACGCGCGCTTTGTCGCCGCCGCCCATGCGGCGCGCCAAGCCGCCGGCAAGCACGAGGCCATAAGTGGGGGGAAGAGGAAATTCAGGCATTAATCTTCATGCACCGCAGCTTTGCGCCGGTGCTTGGCGCTCTCTTCCTCGACAAACTCAAGGTCCTGATCGAACACGATGCGGTCCTCGCCGGCGAGCGCGACGAAGCGCTTGCCGCGGGCGCGGCCGATCAGCGTCAAATTGGCCTTGCGCGCGAGCTCGACGCCCCAGGCGGTGAAGCCCGAGCGCGAGATCAGGATCGGAATGCCCATACGCACCGTCTTGATCACCATTTCCGAGGTGAGGCGCCCGGTGGTGTAGAAAATCTTGTCCGCGGCCTTCACCTTCTCCCGAAACATCCAGCCGGCGATCTTGTCGACCGCGTTGTGACGCCCGACGTCTTCCATATAGACCAGCGGGCGATCTTCTTTTGCCAGCACGCAGCCATGGATGGCGCCGGCCTCGAGATAAAGCGACGGCGTGGTGTTGATCTCGTGCGTCAGCCGGTAGAGCCAGGATGTGCGCAGCGTGGCCTTGGGCAGGGTGACGGTCTCGAGCGCTTCCATCAGGTCGCCGAACACGGTGCCTTGCGCGCAGCCGGATGTCTGCACCTTCTTCTTCAGCTTCTTCTCGTAGTTGGTCTTGCGCTTGGTGCGCACGACGACCACCGATAATTCCTCGTCATAATCGACGCCGGTGACCACGTCGTCCGGCAGCAACATGTTCTGGTTGAGCAGATAGCCGATCGCCAGATATTCGGGGTAGTCGTTGATGGTCATCGCGGTGACGATTTCCTGGCTGTTGAGGAAGATCGTCAAGGCGCGTTCGACCGTTACCGACGTCTCGATTTTCGCACCCGTCTGATCGATCCCGGTGACGCGCTCGGTCAGCCGCGGGTCCTGCGGATCGGGCCGGATGAGGTAGCTGTCGGTCTTCTTGTCCATCACACAATTATAGCGATTTTTCACGCCGCCGAATATTGCCCACAGCGAGTGGGCAGACGCGCCGCGCATAACGGGAGTTTCCTTGCGCCGCGCCGTGCCTCTAATATGGGGTCAATGGCAAGAGCCGCCAACGGCTCACCGGTCATTTTGGGAGGTTAAACAAATGCTTCGCGCGACCAAGGACATCGTGCTGCCGACGACCATCACCGGCTCGCTGCCGCGACCGAGCTGGTACACCGAGCAGCTCGGCCATCGCAGCTTCATGGATGCGATGGTGAACAACCGCTTCCGCGAGCAGTATGTCGACGCGGTATCCGTTTATTTGCACGAACAGGACATCGCCGGCCTCGACATCGTCACCGACGGCGACGCGCATTTCGACAGCGACGTCGGCGGCCAGAGCTGGACCAATTATCCGACGCGCCATATGGGCGGTTTCGACCGCGGCAATCCGCAGCCGATCCGCGCCGGGCAGGGCGGTCTCGCGTTTCCGCCCGGCCACATTCTACACGACTACCTGGAATCGCGCGTCATGTCGGGCATCGTCGGCCCGGTGACGCGCGGCGACCTGCAATACGCGGCGATGTGGAAGGTGGCGCAACGGCTCACCAAAAGGCCGGTGAAATTCGGCACCATCGGGCCGGAGCTGGTCGCCTTTGCTGTTCCCGACTCCTATTACAAAAGCATTCGCGACCGCATCCTGGCGATCGCCGATGCGCTGAACGAGGAACTGCACGAGCTTGCCGACGCCGGCTGCCCGGCGATCCAGTTCGAGGAGCCGCAGATCCACTTGCTCGCGGTGCGCAATATCGTCGACGAGGTGATCAATCCGGCGTTCAGCGTCGAGGTATTCAACCGCACGGTGAAGGGATTGCGCGCCAAGACCGAAGTGTGGTGCCACACCTGCTGGGGCAATCCGTCGCAACAGCGCATGTTCAAGGAAGTGCAGAGCTACAAAAACGCACTGGAGATGCTCAACAAGGTCGATGCCGACGTGATCACCTTCGAATCGGCAAGCGCCCGCGGCATGGACCTCGAGGATTTCGGCAAGATCATCACCGGCAAAAAGATCGCCATCGGCGTCATCGACCACCATGGCCTGCAGGTCGAGCGGCCGGAGGAGATTGCCGACCATATCCGCCGGGCGCTCAAGCACATTCCGGCCGAGCGGCTGGTGCTGTCGTCGGATTGCGGCATGGGCCGCGAGGGCATGAGCCGGCGCCACGCCTACTACAAGATCGTGGCGCTGGTGCAGGGCACCAACATGGTGCGCAAGGAGCTCGGCCTGCCGCAGGCTGATGTACTCGCCGCCGATCCGCGCTATTCGCTGGTGGTGCCGGCGAAGTGAGCGCCGCCACGGTTAAGGGGTTCTGAATCGCACGGCCGATAAACGCCAGCGTATATTCGCGCGATTTAAATTGATGTCGCTTAGTTTGCTTCCCGATCGGAGCTTGGGAGCCTTGCCATGCGACTGGCCATTTTGCGGTTGATCCCCTTACTGCTTGTGGGCGGCGGCCTACTCCTGTCGACGGCGGTGCCACCGCCGGTGCCGGCCGAGACCGGCGCGGCGACGGCCGCTATCGATTTTGAAGCCCTGCACGCGCAAGCGCGCGAAGCGCTGGCGCGACTGCAGTCGGCGCGGCAAAACCGCGTCGCCCTGGTAGAGCGTTCGCCGCTCTAAACGCTACTTCGCCATCGCCTTCTGGCACGCTTCCCAAACCTTGAGCGGCGTCGCCGGCATGTCCATGTGGTCGGCGGCGCCGTTGGGGATCGCGTGCGCGATGGCATTCATCAGCGCGGCGATCGCGGCGGTGGTGCCGGCCTCGCCGGTGCCCTTGACGCCGAGCGGGTTAGAGGTCGCGGGCACCGCCATGATCTGCTCGCGCAATTCGACCGGCATGTCGTGCGCATGCGGCATGGCGTAATCCATGAACGAGCCGGTCACCAGTTGCCCGCCCTTGTCGTAGACGGCGTTCTCCAGCAGCGCCTGGCCGAAACCGTTGGCCAAGCTGCCATGCACCTGGCCCTCAACCACCATCGGGTTGAGCATGTTGCCGCAGTCGTCCACCGCCGTGTAGGTGACGACGTCGACATGGCCGGTGTCTGGATCGATCTCGACCTCGGCGATGTGCACGCCGTTGGGGAAGGTGAGCGGCGTATCGTTCTTTTCCTTGGTGTCGAGGCTCTCGCCCATTTCCTTGGCGCGCCGCGCCGTCTCGAACAGCGAAATGCGGCGGTCGGTGCCGACGACCTCGAAGCCGCCGTTGCGATACTGGATGTCGGCCTCGGCGGCCTCCAACAAATGCGACGCGACCTTCTTGCCCTTCGCCAGCATGATGTCGGCGTTCTTGACGATGGCGTTGCCGGCGGCCATGGCGGAGCGCGAACCGACCGAAGCAAAGCCGACGATTTCGCGCGCGCTGTCGCCGTGCCGGTGCTCGATCGTGGCGCGATCGATACCGAGATGGTCGGCGAGCAGCCGGCCGAACACGGTGGCATGGCTTTGACCGGTAGACTGCACGTTGAGCGCAATGATGAGCCGGTCGCCGCCGGGGAAACTCAGATACGCGCTTTCCGTCGGCAGCGCGCCGGCGTGTTCGAGCATGCAGGAAATGCCGATGCCGCGCCATTTCTTGCGCCGCGCTGCCTCGCGCCTGCGTTTGTTGAAATTCTTGTAGTCGGACATTTCCAGCGCCTTGGCGAACATCGCCGGAAAGTCGCCGCTGTCGTAAGTCGTCGTCACCGCGGTCTTGTACGGCATGGCCGACGGCGGAATAAGATTCTTGCGCCGCAGCTGCGCGGTATCGATGCCGGTGACGCGCGCGGCTTCCTCCACCACGCGATCGAGCGCGTAATTCGCCTCGGGCCGTCCGGCGCCGCGATAGGGCCCGATCGGCGCGGTATTGGTGAACACGCAGCGCGAGGAAAAATCGATTTTCGGAATGCGGTACATGCCGGGCAGGCAGCGCGCGACATTGTTGGTGTTGATGCCGATACCGGCCGGCGTGACATAGGCGCCCTGGCCACACAGATGCTTCATGCGTAGCGCCAGGAATTTGCCGTTCTCGTCGAGCGCCAGTTCGGTTTCGGTATAGGTGTCGCGCGCCTGCGTGTCGGTCATGAAGGCTTCCGAGCGCGTCGACATCCAATGCACCGGCCGTCCGATCCTCTTGGCGGCGACGAGAACCGCCAGATATTCCGGATAGACCGGCGTCTTCATGCCGAAGGCGCCGCCGACGTCGTCGGTGAGCACGCGCAGCTTGCTGTTGTCAACGCCGAGAATGGGCGCCGCTTGGTTGCGGATGGTGCCGGCGCTCTGCGAGCAGCAATGCAGCGTGTAGCTGCCGCTCGCCGCGTCATAGACGCCGGTGGCGCCGCGCGGCTCCATCGAAGCGACAATCATGCGCTGGTTGCGCACGGTGACGCGCGCGACATGCGGCGCGCTCTTGATGATCGCATCGACCTCGCGCTCGTTATCCGGGCTGTCCACCATGCCGGGCCAATCGACGGCGAGATTGCCCGGCGCGTCGTCATGCACCAGCACGGCGCCCGGCTTGATCGCATCGCGCGCGTCGATTACCGCCGTTGTCTCTTCGTAATCGATAGCAACGAGCTCGGCGGCGTCTTGTGCCTGTGCCAGCGTCTCCGCCACCACCATGACCACGGCCTCGCCGACGTAGCGCACGCGGTCGCCGGCAAGCGTGGGGCGGAATGGCTGCAGCAACTCCTTGCCGCCGCGCCCGGTGAGCGGTGGATGCCGCCCGGCGCTTTTCAGGCCCGCGGTATCCGCAGCGGCGAGCACCGCCAGCACGCCCTTGGCGCCGCGCGCCTTTTCGATGTCGACCGAGACGATGCGCGCGCTCGCATGCGGCGAGCGCACGAACACGGCGGCCGCTTGGCCGGGCAGCCGCGGGTCATCGACGTAATGACCTTGGCCGCGCACCAGCGCGTCATCCTCCAGGCGCAGTTCGGCTTTGCGGTGGGCGAGGGGCAGATTCATGCGATGGTCCAGGCTCTAAACGGGCGTCGTTTATAACCGAAATGGGGCGTGCCGACAGGGGCTTGCCTCGGCCTTTCGGCTGCGGCACTCAGACGCCTCACATCCCGCAGTCTTCCCGCGTTTTCAGAGGACGAAATGAGCAAACAGCGTACCATCGATACCCACACCCATATCTGCACGTTGGAAACGGCGGCATTGCTAACCAAGGCGGCGCCGAAGACGCCGGTCGCGATCACGCCTGACGACGCGGAGAACGCGGGCTTCGACGTGGGCGGCGTGATGTATCGGCCGTTCCCTACCGGTGGCTTCGACATCCCGCGCCGGCTCAAGGACATGGACGCGACCGGCGTCGACGTCCATGTGCTCTCGGCCACGCCGCAGACTTATCTCTACAATCAGGAACCGGAATTGGGCGCCGTGCTTTCCGCCATCCAGAACGACCAGATGGCCAAGCACATCGCCGCGCATCCCACGCGCTTCATGGGCATCGCCACGCTGCCGATGCAGGACCCCAAGCGCGCCGCCGACGAGCTCAAGCGCGCCATGACCAAGCTCGGTCTCAAAGGCTCGATGTTCGCTTCCAACGTGCTCGGCAAGAACCTCGACGACCCGAGCTTCGAGCCGCTGTGGGCGACGGCGGAAGAGCTCGGCGCCTTCATGTTCGTGCATCCGCACAACGTCGCCGGCATCGACCGCTTGCGCTCCTACTATCTCAACAATCTCATCGGCAATCCGCTCGATACCACGATCGCCGCGGCTTGCCTCTATTTCGGCGGCGTCATGGACCGCCATCCGAAACTGAAGGTGATCCTCGCGCATGGCGGCGGCTTCACGCCCTATCAGGCGGCGCGGTGGGAGCACGGCTGGAAGGTGCGGCCGGAGCCGAAGAAGAACATCAAGGCGCAGCCCAAGGGCATCGCCAAGCGCTTTATGTATGACACGATCCTGCATTCGGATGAAACGCTGACCAAGATGATCGATATGGTCGGCAGCGATCACGTGCTGCTCGGCAGCGACTACCCCTACGATATGGCGATGCTCGATTGCGTCGCCCATGTGAATGCGCTGAAAATTCCGCAGGCCGAAAAGGATATGATCCTCGGCGGCCATGCGGAGGCTTTGCTTTCGGGGAAGTAACGATGAACGTGCAGGCGTCGCCGAAAACCGGCCGCGTATCGACCGCGGCCGTCACCGCTTTCATCGCCGATGCCATGCGAAAATGCGCGGTGCCCGAAGGCGATGCCAGCAAGATCGCCGCGCTGATGCTGGAGGCCGATCTCGTCGGCGCCGACGCACACGGCATTTTCCGCTTGCCGCAATACGTGCAGCGATTGAAGCTCGGCTCGACCAATCCGCGACCCAACATCACTGTCAGGCGTAGCGCGCCGGCGACTGCTTTGGTGAACGGCGATAACGGCATGGGCCATCTCGTCGTTGCCAAGACCGCGGAAACCGCGATCGAGCTGGCGCGCGAAAACGGCGTCGCCTGGGTCGGTTGCCGGATGTCGGGGCACGCGGGAGCGGCCGGCGTCTATGCCGCGCTGCCGCTGAAGGCCGACATGATCGGCATTTACGCCGCGGTCGCCAATGCCAACCACATGCCAATGGCTGGCGGTGCCGAGCCGTTGCTCGGCACCAATCCGCTGGCGATCGCCATTCCCGCCGGCGAGGAGCCGCCGCTGGTGCTCGACATCGCCACCTCGGTCGTCTCCTACGGCACCATCAAGAACCACAGGCTGCTCAACCGTCCCCTGCACGGCGACTGGATGATCGATCCGGCAACCGGCGGGGCGGTGATCGATCCGCAAAAGAGCGGCGGGGCGCTGCTGCTGCCGATGGGCGGCTACAAGGGCGCAGGGCTTGCGCTGATGCTTGGCCTGCTCGCCGGCACGCTCAACGGCGCGCTGTTCGGCCGCGATTGCGTCGACTTCAATGCCGATCCCGGCAAGGTCACCAATACCGGGCAATTCGTCGTCGCGCTCGATCCGGCGCGCTTCCAGCCGCTGGCCGAGTTCAAGGCGGAAGTCGACCGGCACATCCGCAGCCTGCGGGCGTCCAAGGCGCTGCCGGGCCAGAGCATTCGTCTGCCCGGTGAAGAGCGTGCTAAGCGCCGCGCCGATCGGTTGGCCAACGGCCTTGCGCTGGTGCCGGAACTGCTGACGCAGCTCGACAAGCTCGCCGGCGAATTGTCGATCAAGCCGCTGCGGGAGCGCTAGATCGGCCTCATGGTGAGGAGCGTCGCGTCAGCGACGCGTCTCGAACCATGTGGCCGCCCATCCTTCGAGACGGCCCTTCGGGCCTCCTCAGGATGAGGCGGATTGGCCGTCAGTGGTTTTTGCTTTTCTCGCCGGCCTTGATCTGCTCGACGACCGTCTTCCACTTCGCCGACTCGGCGGTGACAAAAGCCTTGAAGCTTTCCGACGTCGGGCTCGACGTCGGCACCATGCTGGCGGCGATCATGTGCTGGCGCACCTGCGGATCGGACATCGCCTTGAGCACTGCGGCATGCAGCTTGGCGACGATCGGCGCCGGCGTGCCGGCCACGGCGAACAGGCCCTGCCAGGAGCCGCTCACGTCCTCCGGGAAGCCGAGTTCGACCATGCAGGGCACATCGGGCAGCGACTCGACGCGCTCTTTCGTGGTCACGGCGAAGCCTTTGAGCTTGCCGGCTTTGACGAACTGCGCCGCCGACGACAGCGTCACGAACATCACGTCGACATTGCCAGCGAGCAGGTCGACGACGGCCGGGCCGGCGCCGCCTTTGTACGGCACCTGCGTCATCTTGAGGCCGAGCCGGTGGCGGAATTGCTCCATCGCCAGCGTATTGAGCGTGCTCACGCCCGCCGCGGCATAATTGATCTTGCCGGGGTTGGCCTTGGCGTAGGCGATCATTTCCTTGAGCGAGTTCGGCGGGAATTTCTCACTGGCCACCACAATGCCGGGCGTTTCGGCGGCGAGCGAAATCGGAATGAAATCGCGCAGCGGCGTCACTTTCAATTCGGGAAAGAAATGCGGATTGATGGCGACGGTGCCGATATTGCCGAGGAATAGCGTGTAGCCGTCGGGCGTGGCGCGCGCCGCCAGTTCCATGCCGACATTGCCGGCGGCGCCGCTGCGGTTGTCGACGACGATCGTCTGGCCGAGCGCCTTCTCCATCGCCGGCTGAATGAGCCGGATGGCGAAATCCGAGGCGCCGCCCGGCGCGAACGGCACGATGATGTGGATCGGCCGGTTCGGGTAATCGTCCGCGGCTGAAGCGAAGCCAGGGGCGCCGGCAAACGCCAAGACGCCGAGCATCGCGCGCAAGACACGGCGGCGGTTGTGCATCGTGCTCCTCCCATTAGCCGATGGTTGTTTCCATCGGCTCGATTGTTTGCCCTTGCGAGAGTTAGGCCGCCGCCTTGAACGCCTCCGGATCGAGCGGCAGCTTCACCGGCGCATTGCGCTTGGCCGAGAGATCGAGCGCCTTGGTCAGCATCAGATTGCGGTGCGCTTCTTCCACCGTCGCCGCCGCGGTCGGCAGCCCCAGCGAGACGCGGTTGAGCCAACTGTCGGTTTCTAGCGCCATCGGCCCGCGCAATTCGCCGAGCGCCATGTCGCCGGGCGGATAGCTGCCGAGGAAGTCGACGAGGCGTGACGAGTCCGGGTTGTAGCCCTCCGACGTGCCCTTGGAGACCGCCAACACGATATCGCTGTGGGTGTCGTCGATGGTGAGCGCGCCGGTGCTGCCGATGATGCCGATATTGAGCGAGTATACCGCCGGAGGCCAGGTGATCGGCAGGCCCCACGACATGGCGAGATGGAAGAGTGTGCCGTCGTCGAAGGTGATCATTCCGGCGGTGGCGTCGATGCCCTGATAGAGCGGGCCCAGCACCTTGTCGATCGAACGGGCATAGACCTCGACCGGCGTCTTGCCTTCCAGGCACCACATGCAGACGTCGAGCATGTGCGTACCCGAAATGACCATCGGCGAGATGGTCTTAGGATCGTCGGTGCGCTTGTAATTGTCGATCGCCACCAGCCGGTTCATGAAGGCGCGCGCGGTGACCAGCGTGACGTCGCCCAAGGCGCCGGTGCGGCATTTCTCCTTGGCCGCGAGCCAGCGGCGGCGAAAGCGCTGGGTATAGCCGACGACGGCGTCGATTTTGGCGTCTTTGATTGCTTTGAGCACTTTGGCGGATTCGTCCAGCCGCGTCGCCAGCGGCTTCTCGATGAGCAGCGGAATCTTGCGCTCGAGCGCCACCATGATCGGATCGACGTGCAGATGCTCGTCAGTGGCGATGATCGCGGCGGTCACTTCCGGGCGCTTGAGCAGTTCGACGTGGCTCTGCGTGACGAAATCGGCGCTGATCTTCGGCGCCACCTCGCCGGCACGATTCGGATTCTTCTCGGCCAAGCCGATCCACTCGACCGCCGGATGGCGCGCCGCCACCTCGCCGCGGAACAGGCCGACGCGCCCGCCGCCGACGATGGCGAGGCCGACGCCTTTGGCTGACTTTTTCATTGCCTTTTCCTTACTTGTTATCGCCCTTGCGGTGTTTCGCCTTGAACTCTGCAATGGCCGAAATGGTCTGGTTGGAGAGCGGCAAGTCGACCGGCTCGTTGAGGTCGGCCGACAAGTCCGCAGCGCTATAGGTCTCCATCACCCGGCGCGCCGATTCCGGCGTCACCATCACCGGCGTGTCCTTGATGCAGGCTTCGAGGAAATGGATCGTCTCCGGCCCCATGCCACCGGCGAACACGTTGTCGACCCACTCGCCCGGCATGGTCGACATGGGGAATTCCTGGCCCCGCGCGACGGTGTTGAGCCAGTTGTCGCGCTGCGTGTCGTCGAGGAACAGTGAGCCCTCGGTGCCGGTGATCTCGATCCAGGTCGCGCAATAGTTCGGATAACTCGGCGGCAGGTTCCAGCCGCCGCCGATCATGACCGCCGAGCCGTTATCCATCGTGACCGTGGTGAACATGACGTCGTGCGAGCCGTTCACCGGCTCCATGTAGCCGAAGGCGCCCTGGCTATAGACGCGCACGGGCTTGGCCGGCTCCAAGAGCCAGTAGACGAAGTCGAGGTCGTGCGTCGATTCCATCACCACCGGCGACAGCCGCACGCGGCCGGCGATCTTCTTGCCCAAGTTGCGCGACAGGTGCCGGCTAACCAGCACCGACACGACCTTGCCGAGCGTGCCGTCGTTGATCTTCTTCTTGGCGTAGGCGATCTTGGGATTGAAGCGCTGCGAATAGCCGATGGTGAATTTGAGGCCGTTGCGCTTGGCGAGCGTGATCAGCTCGTCGGCCTCCCACAATTCGAGCGCGATCGGCTTCTCCAGCATCACGTTCTTGCCCGACTTCAGGCAGTCGCGGCAGATCGGATAGTGGTTCGACTCCGGCGTGGTCGAAATGTAGACCACCGAGATGTTGGGGTTCTTGATGATGTCGTTGTAGTCGAGCGTCGCCGTCGCCGGCTTATACAGCTCGCTTACTTCTTTCAGCCGGTCGGGGCGGATCTCGCACAGATGCAGCTTGTCGATCAGCGCCGTGCGCGCCAGCGTCTCCGCACGCGTGCCCCCGACCCATCCAACCCCGATGACTGCCGCCTCAACCGTCTTCACGCGCGTTTCCCCAAGCTAACCTGTTGATTTTTCACGGCTGGTCGGCCGCGCGGCCGCACACTAGCCGCTTGCCGTTCCCCCTGAAAGGGGGAGCTTGACGCCGAAAACCTGCTTTGCGAATTGCGGATAGGCTTCCGCTAGCTGCCGCGCCACGACCCCGCGCATGAGCGCCAGCGTCTCGGGTGACGGCGGCGGCGTCTGCGGCACGCTCGCCGGCCTGTCGAAATCGAAGCCGGTGTGCTCGATCACCTCCTCGACCGTGTGGCCGGGATGCACGCTCGCGAGTGCGAAGCCACCGTTGGCGAAGGTGAACAGGCAGCGATTGGTGACGAGCGCGATCGGGCCGCCGGGGCGAAAGACGTTCGGATCGCTGGCGCCCGGCGCCGAAATGAAATCGACGCGCGGCACCAGCGTGCGGCGCGAATGCTCGGTGCGGAACAGGATCACCTTCGGCACCACGTAATAGAGATAGGCCGAGCCGTATGATCCCGGGAAGCGCACGTCCGGGTGCCCGTGCTCGCCGATCTCGACCAAATTGACATTGCCCTGGCCGTCGATCTGACCGCCGGACAGAAAGAACACGTCGATGCGGCCTTGCCCGGCGCAATCGAATAGTTCGCGCGCGCCGTCGGTCCAGAAATTATGCTTGCGGCTTTGCAGCAGCGACACGTAAGGCCGGCCGTGCCCGCGTTCGCGCGCGAGCAGCGCGGCGGCCGCTGGAATCGGCGAGGCGTTGCCGACCGCGACATGACGCACATCGCCGATCAGCCGCGCGATGACATCGGCGAGAAGCTCTTCGGGGCGGAAATCGTTCGTCGTCATGGCCAGGGGAAGGCAGGTCATGCCGCCCGCTTCTCATATACATACTTGTCGAGATATTCGGCGAATCCAGCTTCCGTCGCCGCCATCTTCGCATACAAAGCGAGATGCTCGGCATCGGCGGCGTAACGATCGGGCAGCGGCAACGGCCACGCGCCGCGTTCCGCGACGGCGACGCTCTCGACATAAAAACCTGGCAGCGTGCCGGCGCCGAGGACGGCATCGTCGAGCAGATTGCCGTCGTGGATTTTTTCCACCGTCACCACGGTTTTCTCCGCCGCATGCGCCATGGTGAACAGCTCGCGCGTGCGCCCGACCCATACATTGCCGAAACGGTCGGCCATGGGCGCATGAAACAATGCCACGTCCGGCTTGATCGCCGGCAGCAGCACGATCGGATCGGCATTGGCGAAGGGCGAATCGATCACCTTCCAGTCGTCGCGATATTTCAGCACGTCGGAGCCGATCAGTCCGCGCAGCGGCATGAACGGCACGCCTTTCTCCGCGGCTTGCAGCGCGGCGTGCAAAGCCGGGCAGGTCGCGTCCAGCATCCTGATCGTGCCGTTGAGCACCGCGGCGTTGAAGCGCGGCGCCGGGCCGAATTCGCCGAGGCTGACCGCGCTCGTCTCCAGCGTGGCGACGCAGCCGGCGCCGATCAAGAGATCCGCCTGCAGGCTCGACGTCGGCAGCGCGAAGAGATGCAGCCGCTTGATGCCGCGCTTGATCAGCGCGCGCGTTGCCGCCATTGGCACGCCGGACACTTCGCGCGGCACAACCAGCATGCAGCCGTCGCCGATGGGCGCGAGCGCTTCGTCGAGAGATTTCATGGCCTGAAACATGGCGTTCACTGTCTCATTCTTGCGCTTGCCAGGTCCAGACAATTTTGCGACGTGAACGCCATGGGTTTGCAGGAGAGCTTGCGCGCCGGGCGCTTCGTCGTCACCGCGGAAGTCACGCCGCCGGTCAGCGCCGACCGCAACGCGTTCCTCGCCAAGGCGCTGCCGCTCAAGGGGCTGGCCGACGCAATCAATGTCACCGACGGCGCCGGCGCCCGCGCGCATCTGAGCGCGCTCAGCGCGGCAACGATGCTGGTCGCTGAAGGCATCGAACCGATTCTGCAGTTCACCTGCCGCGATCGCAACCGTATCGCCTTGCAGAGCGATCTCCTCGGCGCGGCGGCTAGCGGCGTGCACAACATTCTGGCGCTGCGCGGCGACGACCCTTCTGCCGGCGATCAGCCGGACGCTAAGCCCGTTTTCGACCTCGATCCGCGCCAATTGCTCGCCACCGCGCGTCGCCTGCGCGACGCCGGCGAGCTGCCGTCGGGCCGCAAGGTCGGCGGCCGTTTCAATTTCTTTCTTGGCGCCGCCGATAATCCGATCGATCCGCCGCCCGGATGGCAGCCGAAAGACTTGCAAGCGAAGATCGAGGCCGGCGCGCAATTCGTGCAGACGCAATTCTGCATGGATGCCGGGCTGTTGCGCCGCTACGTCGCGCGGCTCGCCGAGCATGGGCTGGCCGACCGATTCTTTCTCATTGTCGGTATCGCGCCGTTGCGCTCGGCGAAGTCGGCGCGCTGGATCAAGGAGAAGCTGTTCGGCGCCGTCATTCCCGACGCGATCGTCAACCGCCTCGAAGCCGCCGCCGATCCGGCGGCGGAGGGCAGCCGTATCTGCCTCGAATTGGTGGCCGAGCTTGCGGAGACGCCGCATATCGCCGGCGTGCATGTCATGGCGCCGAACAACGAAGCCGCCGTCCCCGACGTCATTCGCGCCGCGCGCGAGAGCATCAAGCGGCTGGTCCTGGTCTGACCGCAGCCCGTGGCGGGGGCGGTCCCGCTTCGCCAAAATGATGCTAGGATGGCGCGGGAACAGACGCCAAGGGCCTGCCGAAAAAAGCCCGCTAAAACAGGGAGGAACCATCATGTTGACTGTCCGAATCCGGGCGCTTGCGTTCGCCATCATAACGCTTGCCGCGCTCGGCCTTGCACCGCACGCGGTACTGGCGCAGGGCAAGCCCTGGAAGCACGCCTTGCTCAACGCCAAGGCCGATGCCGGCTTCTTCATGATGTCGGCCAAGAAGGGCTTTGCCCAGAAGCAAGGACTCAATCTCGAACTGCTGCAGGTCAAGGACGATCAGATCGGGCTCAAGGCGCTGATCGCCGGCGAGGTCGACAGCTACGAGGGCGGGCCGCAGGGCGTGTTCGCCGCGGTCGCGCGCGGCGCCGACGTCAAGATCGTCGGTTGCCATTGGGTGGTGCTGCCGCACGGCATCTATGTACGCGACGACATCCACAAGGTGTCCGATCTCAAGGGCAAGTCGATCGCCGTATCGGCGCCAAATTCGATGCCGGACGTGCTGGCGCGCTTCGCGCTTGAAAAAGAAGGCGTCGATCCGTCGCAGGTCAAGCTCGCCGCGGTCGGCGGCGACCGGGAGCGCTACCAGGCGCTGGTCGGCGGCGTGGTCGAAGGCGCGGTGGTGTCAAACGAATATCAGCCGGA
>Ga0335081_10008019_pt1 | contig 16934 bp, 22 predicted proteins | sample Lox_Sample_35_FD_206713 | JGI IMG/M metagenome (GOLD analysis project Ga0335081, IMG submission 206713) | Soil microbial communities from Loxahatchee National Wildlife Refuge, Florida, United States - Lox_Sample_3.5 | ecosystem: Environmental > Terrestrial > Soil > Wetlands | place: USA... | reverse complement strand
CAGCGATTGGACCATGGCTATGACCAGATAGGACAGGACTGATCCCATCACGATTTCGGCGCTGGTCGTGGGCGTGACCAGGATCCTCCCAAGCACCCCTGTATCCCTGTCAGAGGTATAGGACTGGGCCACTATCATGATCATGTAGATTGAAGCGAATGCGAAAAGACCCGGAGCAAACGACTGGAAGACCGACGTCCCCTTCACTGTCACCTCGGAGGGGGACGAGAGCGAAACCGGGGTGGCTGCAGTCTGAGCCTTGACCCCGAGGACGCCCTGGTCGAGCACCTGGGCCAGCATCGTGGGAATAACCTGGGTTGTCAGCACCGATCCCCTATCGAGAAAGATCGAGACGGTGGAGTTTGTCCACTCTCCCGGCTCTCCAGGGTGCGCCTTGTAGGATTGGACGCTCTGGTCGAAGCCGGAAGGCAGGAGGACCAGCGCCTGCAACCGTCCCTGGCTGAGGGCGGACTGAGCGGTGGCATTGTCTGGGTAGTAGCTTACGGAGAACGCTCCCGAGGCGGTCAGGTCCAGAGATAATTGGGTCGAGGAGGTTGTGTTGCCGCCCAGGGCGACGACTCCTATCTTGAACTGGGTGGCTTGGTTGCCGCCAAACGCTCCGAAAGACGTCCCGAAGGCGACCGTCATCATCACGGGGAAGAGGATCAACAGGAATAGGAAGGCGGGTTCTCTGAAGATTCTTCTCCAGTCTTTCTTGGCCAAGGCGAGCGCGTGACTGAGCCTCATCGCTATGCGCCCTCCCTTATCCTCCGGCCGGTGAGCCGAATGAAGACGTCCTCCATGTCTCTAGCTCGGTATTTCTCTCTGAGATTCCCGGGGGGTCCAAGCTCAATGAGCTTGCCGTGGTCGATTATTCCGACCTCATCACACAGTTCGTCGGCCTCTTCCATGTAGTGCGTGGTGAGAACGATGGTCTTCCCATGGTCCCTCAATTCCAGTATGAAGTCCCAGACCGCCCTCCTTGCCTGGGGGTCCATGCCGACCGTGGGCTCGTCGAGGAGGACCACCTTGGGGTCCGTGACAAGGGCCATGGCGATGCTCACTCTCCTCTTCATGCCACCGCTGTACTTGCCCACTCTGCGTTTCGCATCGTCGAGAAGGCCCACCTTCTCGAGGACGTAATCGACCCTTGCGTCGAGGGTCTTCTTCGGAACAGAATATAGCTCCCCGAATAGCCTTATGTTCTCCTCTCCCGTCAGATAGGGATAGACAGCAGTCTCTTGGGGGGACACGCCCATGACCTCCCTGGCCTCGGGGCCTTGCCGTTGCACGTCGAAACCCAGGACCCTGACGGTCCCCTTGGTTGGCTTCAGGATTCCAGTCAGACAGTTGATGGTGGTCGTCTTCCCGGAGCCGTTGGGGCCGAGCAGCCCGAAGACCTCAGCCTGGGGGATTGCAAGATTCAGCCCATCGACAGCTCTGACGCTTCCGTAGTCCTTCGTCAGTCCATCGATTGACACTGCGGCGGCCTTGCCTTCTTCCCGTTGCATGGCACCACCCGTGTCCCTGAAGTTGTTAGGTTCGCGTCAACTTCAGGTGGGAAGGACTTGACAGTCATTCCCGCAAAATGGACCTTCCTTCACCCGTCGGGTTCACTTTTCGGAAGGGCGCCGGCCATTCTGCTGTGACCCGCCCGTCATTTTGAGCACCAGCCCGTCTCTCCAGGTGTCGAACATGTACCCTATCTGAAGGACGTTCAGCATTACCGTACCGACCCCTTCCGCCCCGGCGACGCTCAACCTGAGGTCCTCCATCTGCTTCATCGAGTTCGTCCACATGAATAGCACGATCTGGTTCGGGAGATTGCCGAAAAGGACCCACACCAGGATGTTCTGTCCGAACAGCGCCTTCAGCGACTCCAGCACTTTCATGCGGTCGGAACCTTCAGCGACATCAATGTGGCAGAGGGAGACTATATCGTTCGAGGCATCGGGATACCAGTCTATGGTGAACTCGACAAGCCCCTTCTCGAGCATCCATTCAAGGCGACGGTGGACGGTCTTGGCAGACGCGTTGACCTCAGCTGCGACGTCAGTCGCAGGCTTCCTCGAGTCTTTTCTCAGCGCGGCGAGGATCTGGTAGTCAAGGGGCTTGAGCGACTCCGCGGAGCGCCTCCCCGTCGAAGGGATTATTCCCACGCTGGGACTGCTCATCTCTGTTTCTTTCTTCACGAATCCCACATACTCCTCCAGCTCGGAAATGTCACGGAGGTACCCTCCGACGTAGACATATCCTCCCCCTGAGTTCGCTGTCCAGTAGGTCCTGTCGTCGGCATTAAGGCGCAGGCGTAGGTCGCCGGGATGGGCCGCCTCCGACCTTCCGTAGATCCACACTGAAATGGCCCCGAGGGATGTCAGGCTCGGGTGCGCCGTGAAAGCCCTGATTATCCCCAAGTTCGACATCATGCCTATCCTCTTGTGGACCGCGTTGATAGACAGCCCGAGTCTGGCCGCCAGTTCATGATAGGGGGTCCTAGAGTTCGACATCAGAAAGAGACAGAGCGAGATGTCTGTCCTATCCATCCCCCATCCGGCTGCTCGGCGCCCATCGGAGCGATGTTAAGGTTTGTCCGTTCTCGCTCAAGTCCCGGCGACACCAGGCGGCGGGTGCCTCAGCCGCTGCGCAGCGGTCTGACGTCGAACTCGGCTCCTTGGACGTTCTTTTCTGCCTTGCCGTATTCTGCGAGTCTCAGGTTCTTTCTTCTGATCTTCCCTGAAATGGTCTTGACGGCCTCGAGGGACGTCACGAACTCGATCTTGCGCGGGTGCTTGTACGGCCCGGTCTCTCTGGCAACGAATGCTGCGAGCTCGTCAGCCAGCGCCTGCGAGGGGGCATGCCCCTCCCTCAGGACCACGAACGCCTTGACCACGGCCCCCCTCACGGGATCAGGCGCAGGGACCACTGCCGCCTCGGCGACGGACGGGTGCTTGATGAGCGCGCTCTCGACCTCGAAAGGCCCTATCCTGTACCCCGAGCTCTTGATTACGTCGTCAGCTCTCCCCACGAACCAGAAGTATCCGTCAGCATCCTTGGTGGCCCTATCTCCGGTATAGTACCAACCGTTTCGGAATACATCGTTTGTCTTTCCTGGATCCTTTGCGTATTCTTTGAAGAGAGCGAAAGGTCTCGGCGTGGTCCGGATAGCCACGTACCCCTCCTCGTCTGCCGGAAGGATCCTCCCTTCCTCGTCCACAATGTCCACGTCGTAGAGTGGGCTCGGAACCCCGACCGATCCCTCCTTGATCCTTAGGCCAGGGAAGTTGGCGATGGCGAGCACAGTCTCTGTCTGCCCATAGCCATCCCTGATGGTGAGCCCCGTGGACTTCCTGAACCTCTCCATTATCTCAGGGTTCAGCGGCTCCCCGGCGCTGCAGACATTCCTCAGGCTCGTCAGGTCGTACTTCGAAAGTTCCTCCAGAGCAAACATCCTCCAGATGGTGGGAGCGGCGCAGAGCGACTCGACCCCGTGCTCTTCTATCTTCTGCAGGTGCTTCGCGGCGTTGAATCCGCCTACGTAGTCGTAGGACAGGGTGGGTGCCCCCGCGTTCCAGGGCGCGAATATGCTGCTCCAGGCGTGCTTGGCCCAGCCTGGGGAGCTGATGTTCCAGTGGAGCTTCCCCTCCTCGATACCAAGCCAGAGCGCTGTCGCCCTGTGGCCGAGCGGATAGCTGACGTGAGTGTGGACAACCATCTTCGGGAGCCCTTCGGTTCCCGAGGTGAAATATACCAGCGCGGTGTCGTCAGCCCGAGTCTCGGACCTTGCAACACGGGCGGACTCGGAGAACCCATTGTTCAGGTCGAGCCAGCCTTCCTGAGCCCCTTCGGCCAGGAACTTTCTGCTGCCGACAGCTGCACCCGTCACGCCCGAGAACTTCAAGGCGTTTTTTCCGTCCGAGACCACGGCCTTTATGCCAGCGGCCGATATCCTGTATCCTAGGTCCTTTGTGGTCAGGGTCGGGGCGGACGGGACCGCTATGGCTCCCAGCTTGATGAGGGCAACAACCGAGAGCCAGAGCATGGGTGTGTTCGGGAGCATCAGCAGGACAGGGTCTCCCTTCCTGACTCCGCCCTTGGAGAGGTAGTTTGCGAGTTGGGAGCTCTTGGTCGAGACATCGCCGAAGGTGTAGGTGACGGCACGCCCCTGGTCCCTGTCAAGTATCAAGGCCGTTCGAGATGGCTGCTCTCTTCCCCATCTGTCCACCACGTCGAATCCCCAGTTGAACATAGGCGGTGGCTGGACTGAGAAGTTCCTCACCGCCGGGGGCGCCGCCGCGTAATTCTGGACGATCACTATTTTTGCCGCCCAGACGAATCCGATTTAAGAATTGGTTCTGCCGAGGTCGTCCAGAATATTCGACGGAGACGAATCGCCGCCTTGGTCACGCTTCATACGGAGACCGCAAGAACCAAGGCGGCCACTATCAGCAGCCCCCCGGCAAAATCCCTTGGTGCGGGAGTCTCCTTGCCGAGGGCCTTGGCCAGCACCTGGGTTAGCAGAGGCGAGAGGCTGGTCAGGATCACTGTGAGCGCGACCCCGACGGCGCCTACGGAGTAGACGAAAAGGGATGAACCTATGGCCAGGTCGCTGACCGTAAAGGCGCAGATAGATCCGTACGCCTTGAGCGAAAGGCCAGATGGCCATGTCCTCGTTTTCCTCGTCACCAGCACGGCCAGGCCCAGAGCCAGGGCGGCGCTCAAGTCCCGGGTGAAGGCCACGGCCAGGAAGCTCCCTCCGGCGTTCGTCGACGCCTGGACGAACTCTTGGCCTGCCGTCCAGACCAACCCCGCGCAGATGGCGAACGCTATCCCCTTCGGCCTCAGGCTACCCCGCCCGCCCTTCGAGAGCAGGTATACTCCCGCAATCACCATGGCTGCGGAAGCGAAGTTCGCGGCCGGGATTGACTGCCCGACGGCTGCTCCCACGAACTGAATCATGAGAACGTAGGTGTATACCACAGGCGTCGCCACGGATGCGCCCACTTCCCTGAGGGAAAGAAGGAAGAAGCTGTCGCCGCACGCCAGAGCGATCACTCCGCTCAGGGCTGCGAATCCGAGCCCATCCGATCCCCAGAACAGCAGCGCGGGGACTGCCAACGCCGCTGCACCTGAAGACGTCCGCAGGAGGTTGAAGTCGAGGAAGTCGAACTTCGAAAGAAAATCTCTGTAGTAGATCGGGGCTATCGCCCAGATGCCTGCTGCGCATAGGGCGAATGCCGGGCTGGCCAAGCGGCGGGCCACGCGCCTTGAGGCTAATTAGCCCGTCCGGACTTCCTGCGAAACGCCTCGACTTTGGTAAGGAGGCTCGCAGGGACCGGCCTGCAGCCGCATGCGGCTGCGTGTTCCGCATGCCAGGCAACTCTCTGCTCCTCGGACGGGTTCGGGGGCATCACGTGGGCGGCGTGCCACTCCTTGTTCATCCTGTTTCCCTCAGGGGGACCTGCCCGTGAGCTGGTGTTCTACGCGCATGCACTTGTCCATCACATAGTCGATCTTCGCGTCCGCGAGAATCTTCTTGGCCTCCTCGTTCTCCAGTCCCAGCTGCCCCCAGAAGACAAAAGGCCTTCCAGTCTTCTGCTTCATCTCGGCGACCTGCCTCGCCACCGCCGGGAACTCCTCCGATGGCCTGAAAACCTCCACCACTTCCACCTCCCTCGCTAGGTCCGCCGGGATGTCTGACAGGGACGGGTAGGACTTCTTTCCGTTCACCTTGTCGGTCGTCGGGTTCACCGGGATTATCGTGTACCCGTGCTGCTGAAGGTACGCGGGCACCGTGAAGGCCTCCTTCTCTGGGTTCTTCGAAGCCCCCACGACCGCTATCACCCTGTACTTTCGCATCACTTCGGCGGGGCTGACTGTGAACTTTGGCATGGGCGTCAACCGCCGCGCCCGCCTAATATCAGTTCTCCAGGCTAAGGGCGCCTGAGCTCCGCCTCTGATTCATTGATCCTCATGCGCGCCCTGACAAGCTTCTTCACCAACGAGACAGGAATCTCCCTGTCCAGGGGGAGGTGGACCGCAGATTTCGTTGTCACGTACCCTTCAAGCTCCTTCGGGTGCTCTTGTATGACCGGAGGCCGCAAGTAGAGCCCGATGTAGTCCCTTTGAAGGCCGAACCACGCCAGGCGTCCCTTGTAGTCGTAGTAGGGCATCCCGTAGCTGATCCTCTCCTTGGCGCCTGGAGCGACCTCCCTTATGGCGCTCCGCACCGTCATGAGCTTCTTCCGGGCGCTTCCTTCAGCTGCGCTGATGTAGGCGTCGACTTCCCGCTCGCCCCGATCCATGGATGGTGCCATTCCCTGAGGCCCCATTAACTCTTGGCCGCTCCGCCCCGGCTGCGGCAACCCGACTGTCCCGCGCGTCTAAAACATAAAAGCCGAGGCTGGCGACCCCTTCTTCGATGTTCAGTTCCCTGCTTTCGAACGTTCCTCTGAGCACAGCAAACACCCTGTCCTACCTGATGCTGGCGGTGGTGGCCATCTTCCTTCTCTCAGGGCCGTCAATAACCTACTACTATTGGCGGAAAAACAAAAGGATGAAGGCGGCTGCGCCTACTGGCTCTGCTTGACGCCCTGCCTGGATTTCTCATGCCTCTGAAATGGGATCAAAATGGCCGCGGCGACCCCCGCCAGAGGGAGTACAATGGCTCCCACCTCGACTATGCCTTCGACGACGCTGAGGAACAGGCCCCCGACGTAGCCGAAGAAGCCGCTCACCCCTGAGGGAGACGGAGCTGCAGCCACCTCGACGGTCGCGGCACGCTGAACCACGGTCCCGTTCTGGTCTGTCGCGCTGACGACCACCCTGTAGTTGCCGGCAACGTCGTAGGTGTGGATGACTATCTGCCCCTGGGTGGCGGTGCCGTCGCCAAAGTTGTAGTTGACCACATAGGGCTGCGCTCCTCCCTTCACGATGGCGTTGAAAGTCACGCTGAGCGGAGAGGTCCCGTTCAGGGGAATTGTGCTGAGCGTCATGGTGAGAGGTGTCTCCTGAGGAGTCTCTGTCACGGTCACGTTGATCGTCGCATAGTCGACAAGGGTCCTCGTCTGGAGGATCTGGCTCTCCACGTCGTTGATTTGCTGGTCAACCTGCTGCAGCTGAGATTCGACGGCCAGGGTCGAGCTGATCGAAGACGTCCGATTGAGGAGCTTCAGAAGGGCGCTCTGTTCTGTGCGAAGGGACGCCAGGGTGGCGTTCATGTCCGTGTACTGGACAGACACGTCATTGGAGTTGGAGCTTTCGCTGACGAAGGCCCCCAGTGCCTGGATCTGGCTCAGCACCTTCTGGTAGTCTGCCGATGGCACCCTGATGACTATGTACGCCGAACTGCTGAATGTCGACTGATAGGCCACGTAACCTCCGACGGAGTAGGCGAGCGCCGATACGGCCGACGCAGTCTGCTGAGGAGCAGGCGCTGTGATTGCCAGGTCGGTGGAGAACTCGATCATGCCGCCGTTGCTGCCCGGGGAACCCTGGGTCACATTGGTGTGCTGCCCTGATCCTTGGTATTCGGTCGTGGCAGTCAAGGTGGACGTTGTCGCTGTCGCAGTCAGGGTGACGGTCTGGGTCCCAAGTACTTGGGTCGTGCCTAGGTTTTCGCCATAGGGGCCGGGGACGGCCGCAGCCGAGAATGCCGATCCGGCGACCGCATTCACATACGAAGTCAGGTCTCGGACCCCAGGGTTGGATGGGGCTGCCGTCCCGTAGATGCCAAGGTTTGATAGCAGAGCCAGCCCGAATCCGCCAACGACTATGAGGGCAGCGACTCCATAAAGCGCCCTCCGTCTCGTAATGCCTCCGAGCTGGTTCACGGCATTGCTCCCTGCATGGGCCGAGTTAGTCCCAGCGTGCAGAACGTGTTGTTCTTGGAGCGCGAACACACACTTATCTCCGCTAGGGCCGCCCATGGCGGCCGTTGTCCGAGGCCTCCAAGGAACAGATCGAATACGCCCTCCGCGGGAAGACCCTCAAGGTCTACCTCTATCTCCTGAAGCACGGCAAGGCGGTGGGGGTCAGGGAGATCCAGAAGGCCCTCGGGTTCTCAAGCCCTTCGGTCGCCTTTCATCACATGGACAAGCTCGTAGAGCTCGGCGTCGTTGAGAAGGACCAGTATGAGAGGTACGTCCTGGCGAAGAAGGTGGATACCGGGATACTCAGCTCATTTGTGAGCATAGGTGGCCTCACCCTTCCAAGGCTGGGGTTCTACGCCGCCTTCTTCACAACGATCGCGGCTGCATACCTGTCTGCCAACCGGGGCTCCCTGGACCTCTACGCGCTCATCGGCACGCTGGGAGGGGCCGCCGTGTTCTGGTACGAAGCGTGGCGCTTGTGGAGGCGCAAACCGTTCTGAGAACTAGAACTATCTACCCACGCACGGGAGACTTGTAGCCATGGAGGGAAAGCGCTTTGGCGTAGGGCTGGCCGTTGGCCTCCTGCTGGGTGTAGCCCTCGTTGGGGTCTCCGGAGGCCTTGGCTTCACCCCCATTGCCCAGTTCAGCGTCAACAGGGGGGCCGCTAGTACCACTGAAGTGACGTCAACTTCGTCTCAGACATTGTCATCGGCTACGCTCTCAACGGTGACCTACACAGCTTCCACCACTACTACCACAGGGGGGTCCTCGAATCCGTCCCAGTGGACCAGCGCAACCAATGCCTATCCGAGCACGTCGACCGCCACATTAGGCACCACCTCTACCACTACACTCAGTATCACGTCATCTTCAGCCGGCACAACACCCGCTTCCCCGGCCGACCAGGGCAGCGCCGCGAATGGAAACGGTGGGACTACGGGCGGCTTGTCTAACCCTGGATTGAACTTTGGCCCCAGCCATCTGGCAAACATACCGCAGCAGCCGATTATGTCAAACGCCGAGATCCTCGTCCCGGTGCTGGTCGCTTTTCTGCTGGGCGCATTCCTGTACAGGGTCACCATGAAGGAAAGAGAAGGGTCCGGCGTCGAAGCCTAGATTCTTCTTATTTCGGGACCAGGTATTCTCTGCTGTTCGGCTCCTTGCCTTCCCAGCGCTTCGACCAGCTCGCAAGGTCGCAGAGTATCTTGTAGACTTCGTGCCCCTTCACAGTGAGCGAGTACTCGATTCTCGGCTTCTCTTCTGCATACACCTTCCTCTGGACCACGCCGAACTTTTCCAGCTGCGACAGCCTCTCCGCTAGAGACGTCGCGCTTATGCCCTTGATGTGGTTCTTCAGCTGGTTGAACCTTGCGGGCTCCATCTGCCCCAGCATGTGGATGGTCGGCAGAGTCCAAGTCCTCGTTATCTGGTTCCAGGTCTGATGCACCACTGCGCATGAGTCGAGTGTCTTCTGGTCAAGTTGCTCGGATTTGGTGAGGTTGCTCATACCTAGTTAGTCAGGAAAAACTACCGGTTTTAAAAACCTGTCTCGTCTACCCCCTCCAGGATTGATCGAGAAGGAGCGAATCGCTGGTAGGGCCGTCAGGTTCAACGACGCTGAAGCTGAATACCTGGCGGAGAACTTCATTGGCCGGGTGGCTACGGCGTCGCCTTCAGGGCAGCCCCACGTCGTCCCTGTCGGCTATCGGTTCGATGGTAGCGCCATCACTTTCGGCGGCTGGAACCTGTCAAGGAGCCTCAAGTACAAGAACCTGGTCTCGAACGACAAGGTCGCCTTCGTCGTGGACGATCTCGTGTCCACAAAGCCGTGGAAGGTCAGGGGAGTCGAAATCAGGGGGCGGGCCGAGCCTGTGGTCTCCGAAGACGGTGTGACTATGATACGGATAACGCCGCTCAATATTAGGAGCTGGGGCCTGGAGGTCTGAACATGGCACTTTCCGGATTCGAGAATCAGGTTACACAGGCCGTGGACAAGCTGAGCGAAAGCATAGTTAGCGTGAGCAGCATGCGCCTAGAGCGACGTTTCTTCGGCGTAGTCCCGAGCGAGGGGCAGGGGTCAGGAATAATCCTCGGCATGAAGGGGCTCATAGTCACCAACAACCATGTCATTGACGGCGCCAACCAGGTGCACGTCACCCTGAAGGATGGGCGAATGTTCACAGGCGAAGTCGTTGGCTCTGACGAAGCCACGGACGTGGCTGTCATTAGGGTCGACGCTTCAGACCTTCCTGCGGCCGATCTGGGCGACTCGGAGCTTCTCAAGGTCGGACAGATCGTCCTCGCGATTGGGAACGCTCTCGCGCTCCCCGGAGGTCCAACGGTGTCCATGGGAGTGCTGAGCGCAAAGGGAAGGCCCCTGCCCGGCTCAGATTTCATATTCGAAGGGTTGCTTCAGACCGACGCGGCAGTTAACCCAGGCAACAGTGGGGGGCCCCTCGCTGACCTAGACGGCCGGATCATCGGCATAACCACCATGATGATTCCATTCGCCCAGGGAATGGGGTTCGCAATCCCAATCAACACGGTGAAGAAGATAGCCCAAGAAATCCTAGAGAATGGCAAGGTGAGCAGGAGGTGGATTGGCATCTCCGGCGTAGATGTGACACCGCAGCTTGCAAGAAGGTACAACCTGCAGACAGAATCAGGGTTCCTTGTCGCAGAGGTGGTCCCGAGGAGCCCGGCCGATTACGCCGGCCTCCGCAACGGGGACATAGTGGTGGGTGCGTCCGGAAACAGCGTGAGGCACACCAAGGACCTTCTCCTCGCCATCTCGAAGGTCGAGGCGGGGGAAAGCATCAAACTGGACGTGGACAGGATGGGGCGTAGAGGAGCGCTCGACGTGAGGCCGTCAGAGGCTCCCGCCGTACAGAGCAGTGACGGAAGGTAGCCCCAGAATATCAATAACGTTATATAACCAGCACGTTATGCACACCCGCATGGACGCAAGAATAAGTCAGATAACTCTCGTCGTCAAGGACCAGGCGGCATCCCTCGAGTTCTTTACTCAGAAAGTCGGGTTCGAGAAGAAGACTGATTTCACTCCCCCTGGAAGCTACAGGTGGGTTACTGTCGGGCCGAAGGGCCAGGACCTCGAGTTGGCGTTGTTCCAGGAGGACTTCCCGGACAGGTGGTCAATGAAATGGAAGCCTGCTGGCATCCCCCCGATCGTCATTAGGGTGGATGACTGCCGCAAGACGTTCGAGGAAATGACATCTAGAGGGATTAGATTCAAGACTGGAAAGCCAGAGGAGTACCCATGGGGAATCTCGGCGACTTTCGCTGACCCGGACGGGAACCTCTTCTCCATCAACCAGCTCCCCAGGAAATCGTGGTAGTCGAGGAGATGGCTAGACCCAAGCAGGCGGCCGACCTTGTCTTCTCGGCCGTGTCGAATCCAGAGAGGCGCAAGATACTCGACATGCTCAGGGGAGGCGAACGTCCGGCCGGGGACCTCGTCGCCAGCTTCCCAGGCCTACCTCAGCCCGCCGTATCCAGACACCTGAGGATATTGCGGGAGGCAGGACTGGTCGACGTCTCTCCGAGGGCCCAGCAGCGCATCTACGTTCTTCGGCCGCAGAGATTGCGGGAGGTGGACCAGTGGGTCTCCCACTACCGAGAGTTCTGGTCGGGCAGGCTCGATTCGTTGGAGGCTCATCTAAAGTCCGCAGGGACCCGACCCACCAGCCAGAAGGGAGCAAGACAGTAGTGGCAAGGGACGAGTACGGCCCGTCAGGTGCAGTGGTCTCCGAGGGTGACATGGCGACTCTTGTCTTCAGAAGGATCCTCCCCAGCCCGCCGGACGTCGTCTGGAGGGCGCTCACCGAACCTGCAGAACTATCAGGGTGGTATATGACGAAGGCGGCAATCGAAGGACTGAAGAACGGGGCCATAGATTTCCTGGCCGGCCCTTCGAGGCTCCACGTCACGGGCCGCGTCCTCACGTGGGACCCGCCCCGGGTCTTCGAGCACGAGTGGAAGGTGGCTCCGCGACCGGAACTGCCGGCGGGTGAAGATGCGGTCATCAGATGGGAGCTCCGCCCGGAAGGGGAGGGGACCCTGCTCCACCTGGAGCACAGGCGGCTCAACCGCCAGACTGCCTTCGGGTTCGCTCCGGGAACCCACGCATACATGGACCGCTTGGAGGCGCACCTCCGGAACGCCACTCTCCCGAACTGGCAGGAGCGGTACAAGCAGGTAGCTCCGAACTACCCTCCGTCCTGGGTGTCGAGGTAACACTGCAAGGGATAGAGAACGCAGAGCGAAAGCTTCGAGCGGAAGGCTCGAAGGATCTAGGTCAATCTAACCTGAAGCTGATCTTCTCTTGAGCGAGCGGAGCTAATCTCGCGTTTCAGCCTCAAGGTAAACCTGAGGTCGCTTATCCCGACGTAGAGCCAAATAATCACAAGGACTACTAATCCGATTTCCGCTGCGATGATGGTAGGGTCGGCAGGGTTCACAGTCTGTGTAGTCGTCCCATCAGGGGAAGCGCCAGCTGGACCAGGTAGGAGGCTGCCAGTAGCACAGCAACCACGACGGTAATGATTGCGAGCGCCCGCATCCTCCCGACGCTCTGCTCGATGCGAGACACCAGTTCCTGATATGCGTCCAGGATTTCGGGGCCCCTCTCTGCCTCTTCAGACACGGAGTACTTTCACCTTCCTTCACCATAAGAGGCCTGCTGACCTCAGGTCACTCAAGTGGGAGCCTCCTCCAGATTTCCAGCCAGTCTTTGTGCAGCTTGTAACCCTCGTCACTTATGAAAAACATCTCCAGGCCATCAACGGTCTGCGACCTGACAAGCCCCTTCGCAATCATGGGGCCTGACGAGGTTCTCTACCCTCCCGGGGTTGATGTTACGCGACTGACACAGTCTCGTAATCACCTTCGGCGATGCAAAGAGGGAAGCCAGAATCTCCATCTTGATGAGGATTGGCTCCCTTTTCCTCAAGCTACGACCTTTGGGACGCAGGTTTGTCGATAGATAAGCGACACTCAGTCCTCGCGCCATCGGAAGAACCTGACAGCCAGGGCAAATACCACAATCGAGAGCCCGATTAGCAGGCCCCCATCGAAGAGAGCCGGGCCATAGTTGCCGTAGATCATGATGTTGTTCAATCCGTCGATCATGTAGTAGAGCGGGAGCACATGGGCGACACCTTGGAGGTACATGGGCATGGAAGAAACGGGGAAGAAAGTGCCCGAGAGGAACATCATTGGGAACGTCACCAGGTTCCCGACCACGGCCGCAGACTCGGGTGTGTTCGAGATGGTACCGACTAGCATTCCAAGGGAGACGAAGAAGAATGGGCCGATTGCGAGGAACATTCCTATCCACCAGGTGAGGGCGATGTGGGCGCCGAACGCATACACCCCGACCACTGACATCAGGACGAACGAGACGACGGTTGTTCCAATGTACCAGATTATCTTTGAGAGGAGCCACTCAGTCTTCGTAAGAGGGGTAAGTGAGAGCAGCTTGAACACCTTGTCTCTCCGGTATGACGAGCTGATGTTCACCAGCGCAAACATGGGGCTGGTCAGGGCTGAGAATCCGATTAGCCCCGGGATGAGGAAGTCAATGTACTTGTAAGACGAAGAGACCGCAGTGCGTGAAGTCACTCCGACGTTGTGGACATTTGATGCCCCGAAGGTGTTGAAACCGTTCACGACTTCTCTGGTTATTCCAGACACAATGGCACTCGTTGTCGAGGCGGGATTTCCGAACAAAGTGACATTTACCTTCTGCCCGGCCGTGAACGCAGCGCTGAAGTCGGACGGGATGACGATTCCATCCGAGACCGACTTGGACGAGAGGTACTCTGAGAAGTTCTGACTCATCGCAACCGATCTGAGACAGAGCCCTGTCGTCGAGTTCGGGTTGCAGTCGTTCGACGTGCCGTTTAGCGCCGCTATGAATTGAGCCCCCACGTTCAACGTTGAACCTGTGGGGAGTTGCGTTCCTTGGTCGAGATTCTGGACGTAGACGGTGGTCTGACTTGCCCCGCCCCCGGCGAAGATGGCCCCGAAAAGGAGTATCAGGATGATAGGGAATATCAGTGTGAAGAAGAAGCCTTCCCTGCTCCTAAGGTTGCTCCTGGCGTAAACCTTGAGCTCTGCTGCCATCCGCCTCAGACTGAAAGCCAGACTACTCGCTCCCCTTTTCGGACTTGCCTTCGGGCCCGACCAGCCTGAGGAAAACGTCTTCGAGGCTGTCCCTCTTCACTGTAAGATCCCCCCACTGAGTCCCGGACTCCTCTATGGAGCCCAGTGCCACCAGCGCGTCGTCCCTGTCCCTGAGCGAGATGATGACAGTCCCGTTGGCCCCCTTTTCCGTCTTCAGCTTGGTGTTCTCCTTCAGGAAATCGAGCAGGTCATCCTTCGCCTTCACGACCATCTTCTGGCCCGAGCCGTACCTTGTCTCTATCTCTTCCGTGGTACCCATGGCAGCAATCCTCCCATGGTTCATTATTGCGACCCTGTCAGCAAGCTCTTCAGCCTCTTCCAGGTAGTGAGTCGTCAGCATTACCGTCCTCCCCTCGTTCTTCAACTTCCTGATGACCTCCCACACCGCCCTCCGTGCCTGAGGGTCGAGGCCCGTCGTCGGCTCGTCGAGGAAGATGACTTCGGGGTCGTTGACCAGCGACAGGGCCATGCCTAGCTTCTGCTTCTGCCCTCCAGAAAGGTTCTGGAACCAGACGTTCGCCGCGTCCTCGAGTATCACCCTCCTCAGCATCTCATCCGGGTCAACCTTGACACCGAAGAGGGCACCGTAGTAGGCGACGGCCTCCCTCGGTGTTGGATAGTCCAGGAACTTGAACCCCTGGGGGATGACACCTATCCTCTTGTGCAGGTCGTACCCCTTGCTCCAGGGATCCAAGTCAAGGACCCTGGCCTTCCCTCCGTCCTGCTGCCTCAGTCCCTCCAGAATCTCGATGGTCGTCGTCTTTCCCGCCCCGTTGGGACCGAGAAGGGAGAACACCTCTCCTTTCTCGACACTGAAAGAAACGCCGTCAAGGGCGCGGAGCTGCCCGTAGCTCTTCAGAAGTCCATCCACTACGATGGCAGGCAATGGATTGGGGAAGCCCCGTCCGTATTTAGGCGATTCTGCCCGAGAGAGCTAGATGCTCGGTGCCAGAACATGCCGGGGCCGGACGCCGCCCTCCATGATGGGAAGGTTGCCTCGCCCGCTCTCGAGGGCCATGGGGACCCGGGGGCAAGCAGCCGCCTATCCCGTCTGATCTCAGACGCCCCAGCATTCATTAACGAGATTCTTGGGGGAAGTCCTATTCTGACCTCCCTGCTTACCGTTCACGACTCCTTGTCTCGCACCCCTGACTCCGCCCATTCGTTGAAGCGTTCGACGCTCCGTCCCGATGGATATTAAGAGCACCCGTCGCGACCCCGATCCGACGTTAAACTGACGATTTCAATCCAAGAATCGGGAATCATGGTTGAGCCCCAGCTTGGGATGAGCATGGACGGCCTGCTGGGAATCGCTTCGAAGGCCGAGGAGCTCGGCTTCGGGTACTTCTTCCGCTCAGACCACATCCTCCCCACAGACGCGAGGCGGGGAATGGACTCGCCTGAGTGCTGGACCAGCCTGGGCGTCATTTCCGCTTCGACCAGGAGGATCAAGTTCGGGCCCCTCGTTTCCCCCATAGGCTTCCGGAACCCGGCTCTTCTTGCGAAGATGGCTTGCACGGTTCACTCCATTTCCCATGGAAGGCTACAGCTCGGTGTCGGGGCAGGCTGGTACGAGGCCGAATACAGGGCTCACGGCTATCAGTTCCCAGGCTTCCGCACCAGGGTTGCCCAGTTCGCCGAAGCCCTGGAGATCATCTCGGCCATGGTGAACGATGGAACTGTCGATTACGACGGGACATACTTCTCGGCGCACACCGATTGCCTCCCCAGGCCTCAGGGGCACATGCGCCTAATCGTCGGCGGGAGGACAAAGGCGGTGGTGAGGCTGGCTGCAAGATTCGCCGACGAATGGAACACATTTCGCAGTTCAAGCAGCGACCTTTCTGGATTGAAGTCCCTCCTCGGCGAGGGCACAGTTGGGCGCGTCGTCGACATCACCGAGATGGGCCCCTACCTCATAGCTGGAAGCCAGGCGAAGCTCGAGGAGTACGCCGCGCTTCAGGCGGCCGCTCTCGGGCAGCCGATATCTCCGAGGGATGTAATTGCCCGCATGAAAGCTCGGGGCGCCCCGTGCGGGACCGTGGAGGAGTTCGTCGACCAGCTTCGTTCCAAGTCAGATTCCGGCTTCAAGCGGGTGTATTTCCAGACGCTCGCCCCTCAGAACACCGATATGATGGCCCTCCTCGCCGACACGCTGAAGGGAAAGCCCTGAACCTGCTCAGCCTTCCCACATCCCGTCTCCTTAGGCGTGCCCCGGATAGCAACTCTAGAGACCTGAGGTCATGACCTGAAGTCAGCAACGATCTATAAGCCGCTGCCTGCCTTTCTCGACATGACTTCCCATCAAGTCTGGATGGGATACACCTCTGACGGGGGCAGGGCGGTGCTCGACGTGGGGAGCCCCGGGAGCATACCTCCTTCCCTTGGATCAGGGGCCGCGGCTGATCTGATGAAACTCAAGTTGTCCCCTCTGAAGCCTGGAGAAGACTTCGCGAAGTCAGTGGCAGCCGTGTCAGGCCTTCTGGTTCTCGAGTGCAGCGGAGGGAGCGTCAGGAAGGCGGCGGCCTTCGCCGTGGAGGGAACGGCACAGACTCCTGCTTTCCATGCGAGGCCAGGCTGTCTCGACGCGCCACCTCTGACTTGGGAGATATTCGACTCAATCGGAAAGCGGACACGCTGGCCCGACCCGGACCGTTACTCCGACCTGCTTGATTCAATGCTCGCAACGAGAGGAGAGCCTTTCCCAGAACGGTTCACGCAGCTCGAATCGTCGGAAAACCGTTTGACCGTCCGTACCCTGGCCGGGGCGGACGTGGTCGCCACGCGGGCCCAGCTCAGGGCCATCGTCTCGTTGTACTCCTGACTCAGCGTTCTTTATAACTGCGCACGGTCCGGCCGGCA
>Ga0335081_10008018_pt1 | contig 16935 bp, 13 predicted proteins | sample Lox_Sample_35_FD_206713 | JGI IMG/M metagenome (GOLD analysis project Ga0335081, IMG submission 206713) | Soil microbial communities from Loxahatchee National Wildlife Refuge, Florida, United States - Lox_Sample_3.5 | ecosystem: Environmental > Terrestrial > Soil > Wetlands | place: USA... | reverse complement strand
TTGGCCGCGAAGAATATGGAGTGCGGATATTCCTTAGCGATTTCCAGACACATCCTCTCTGCCTCGATAAGAACTTCTGTTCCAACGCCGAGCTTAAAATCGGCGGCGAAGCCCAGCTGATTTGCCAGACTCACGTATTGCTTCAAGGAAGCTTCTGTGCCCTCGATAGCCTGGTCAAGGTCGGCGGCTCCTTTGAGGCTGCCTGCGTCGACGATGTGAACGGTTGCAAAGATGAAGTTTTTGAAGTGATTGGGAAACAGGCGCTGAATGGAGAGGAACGAATGGATGCCGAGCCCGCCGTACTCCTTCACAAAAAGCACGGCGGTTTGGGCTCGTGGATTGGTCTCCCTGGGCGCCTCGATCGTGACGGCCGGGATGTCGCTCAAGATATCATCGAGACGCTTGAGATGGACCGAAACGTTGTCATAATGACGTTTGATGATGATACAGAAGCCAATCAGGAGCATTGTAACGCCAAGTGTCACCCAGCCCCCTTCTGTGAATTTTTCGACGAGGCTGATTGTCAGGATCGAAACGCAAAGGACAAGGCCAATCAGGTGGATGAGAATGTGTCGAGACCAGTCGGGGTACTTCTGGCGATGGCGAAGCCAGTAGCGGACCATGCCCATCTGTGACAGCGAAAACGTGAGGAATACGTTGATCGAATACATCAACACGAGGGTGCTGGTGTGCCCCCGTGTCATCACCAACGTTATGATGGAAGCCGCTGAAATCAGGAAAACGCCGTTCTGCATCGTAAGCCTGTCGGAAAGCGACGTGAAACGCCTTGGAAGCCACGAATCGAGGGCCATATTCGACATGACCCTTGGTCCGTCGATGAACCCTGCCTGGGCGGCGACGAAGAGCAGCGCGGCTTCCGCTGCCAGCGTGAGGACCACGAAAAAACTCCCTACCGGGAAGGAGCCCAAAGACCATCCTGCGGCGAATTTCTGGAGAAGGACGGCATTCATCGTCTTTCCCGATTCCGGAGTTACGTGGAAGAAGAGGTAACACAGCATAATGCCCGCGGCGGTGAGGGCGAGGGATGTTGCCATATAAAACATCGTGCGGCGGGCCGTCTCCACCTTCGGTTCCCGCATGATCTGTATGCCGTTGGAGACCGCTTCAATCCCCGTATAGGTCCCCGCACCCATGGAATAGGCCCTGAAGAAAAGGGTCAGCATGCCGGCGATTCCCAGCGTTGCCAGACCGGAGCTGAATCCGTGCTGCACTTCGCCCGCAACGTGCGAGGCTTCCGTCAGGTGAAACCCTATGCCGCCGAAAATGAGAATGACGTGGGTGACGAGGAAGAGAAGGAAGATCGGCATCAGGATGGTGACGGATTCCTTCACCCCCCGCAGGTTGAGAAGCATCAGGACGACAATCGTTAGCGTTACGACGATGAGTTTGTACCCTGCGAGATTCTCCGGCAGCACGCTGAAGACCTGGTCAGCACCGCTTGCGATCGACACGGAAATCGTGAGAACATAGTCAACGAGGAGCGCCGAGCCTGAGATGACGCCGTAGGTGGGCCCGAGGAGCCTGCTGGCAACGACGTATCCGCCGCCACCGAACGGAAAGTGTTCGATGATTCGGGAGTACGAGTACGAAATGATGAAGATGGTGAAAGCAGTTGCGAGCGCCAGCCCGATGGCAAGATAGGTGTGTTCGCCCAGCGCTCGAAAGGACTCATCGGGTCCGTACGCCGAGGAGGAAAGTCCATCGGCGCCGAGTCCGACCCAAGCAAGGAAAGCTATAAGGGAGATACGATGAAAGACGCTCGGGTCCTTGATATTTCGCGGGGCGCCGAGGATGGCCCGCTTAAAGCGGGCCGCAATGGATAGCGGGGGCTCGACCGATTCGCTGGTCTCAGTGGCCGAAGAATTTGAACTGCTTTCCGTGTTGTTCATGGGAGTTTGCCTGCTCGGGGAGCAAAACGGCGTCTATCTTAGTGATAATTGATATTGGAATCAAGGAAGCATCACTTCTTCCCGAGGACATGCGTGAAAAAAAATGTGCCAAATGTTCTTGAATCGCCCTTTCCTTGCAATTTGAAAGTTTATTCTCCATCATTGCATTAGTAATGACAGCACAAAGGTGTGAACTCCCCCTCTTCACCTCACAAGGACAGAGTACGACGCATGGATCGCAGAAAGTTTATTCAGGTTGCAGCGGTTGCAGGCTCCTCAATTGCGGTTCTGGATCATTCCCAACTTTTCGGAGAAGAAAACCGGCGCGGTGGACTCTCGCAGTCGGCAGATCGAAACCCGGTCGTGGTTTCAACGTGGGACTTCAAGCTACCGGTCAATGAAACCGCCTATCGAATCTTGTCGTCGGGAGGATCTCTGCTTGATGCCGTCGAGCAGAGCATTATGCTCGTTGAAGCGGACCCGACGATCACCAGCGTGGGACGTGGCGGCTATCCGGACCGCGACGGACGCCTGACGCTTGATGCGTGCATGATGGATGAGAACGGAAATGCTGGTGGCGTTGCCTGCATCGAGCACATCATGCATCCCATCTCCGTGGCAAGGCAAGTGATGCAAAAGACCCCCCACGTCTTGCTGGTGGGGGATGGAGCCCTTCAGTTTGCCGTGGAGCAAGGATTTAGAAAAGAAGACCTCCTCACGCCAAAAGCGAAGGAAGCCTACGAAGCTTGGCTTAAAACTGCCAATTATCAGCCGCCTGTGGATAAGAGCAATCACGACACGATCGGACTGCTGGCAATGGACACGAAGGGCAGTCTGGCGGGTGGATGTTCCACGAGCGGGATGGCGTGGAAAGTGCACGGACGGGTGGGAGATTCGCCCCTTATCGGCGACGGCCTCTATGTCGACAATGAAATCGGTGGAGCCACTTCGACAGGGGTCGGCGAGGCCTGCATCAAAGTCGCAGGGAGTTTCCTTGTCGTGGAGTCCATGCGCAACGGGAAATCACCGCAGGAAGCCTGCAAGATCGCGGTCGAACGGGTCGTACAGAAGCAGCCCCAGTACAAGTCCGTCAAGGATTTTCTCATAGGGTTCATTGCCATCAACAAACTGGGTGAGGTCGGTGCAATGAGCTACCACAAGGGACTTCAGTATTCTCTTTGCATCGATGGTACAAATAAAGTGCTTGATGCGGACTATCTTGCCGACGAGGGTTAGCACGGAGGATGCGTTTCCTTCCGATGTTGCACAATGATGTGACCAAACAAGCAAAAGGAGATTGAACTTGATAACGCAGTGGGCAGGTGTCTTCAGTGCAGTGACGACGAAATTCACCAAGCAAGGCACCATTGACTTCAAGCTGCTGGAACGACACTACAATGCTCAGATCGGCGCGGGAGTCCACGGCCTTGTCGTGCTCGGATCGCTCGGAGAAAACGGCACTCTCTCTGCCGATGAAAAACAGGACGTTGTGAGACTTGCTGTCTCGGTCAGCAACGGAAGAGTGCCCGTTCTATCGTCCGTGGCCGAGACGACGACGATCGGAGCCTGTCGGTTTGTAGAGAAGGCGACCGCGCATGGGGCCGACGGATTCATGGTTTTGCCGGGGATGCTCTATGTGTCCGACCATCGTGAAACGATGGTCCATCTCAGAAGTGTAGCCTCGGCTTCGGATAAACCAATCATGATTTACAATAATCCCGTTGCATACCGGGTCGACATTACACCGGAGATGTTTGCAGACCTTGCCGATGAACCAAAATTCGTCGCGATCAAAGAATCGTCGGACGATGCACGACGGATCAATGACATCCGCCATCTCGTGGGGGATCGGTATCAGATCTTTACCGGTGTCGACGACCTTGCCCTGGAAAGCCTGCTCCTCGGGGCTTCCGGTTGGGTGGCGGGCCTGGTGTGTGCGTTTCCAAAGGAGACGGTGGCCCTCTACCATCTTGTCAAGAACGGACGCGTCCAGGAAGCACTGGAGCTGTACCGATGGTTCCTGCCACTATTGCATCTCGACGTTTCCGTGAAGTTCGTTCAATACATCAAACTGGCAGAAGCACTTGTCGGAGTGGGGAACGAATATGTTCGTGCACCACGTCTCGTACTGGTTGGTGAAGAGCGCGCGCGGATCCAGAAGATCATTCGGACCGCTCTCAAACGAAGACCGAAACTTCCCAAGATTTAAGAGGTGCCTATGTATAAGAATCTGGTGAATGGAGAATGGGTGGAGGGGAGCGGTGGACGGGATGATATCAACCCCTCGGACATCGCCGACGTTGTAGGAACGTACGCGAGGGCTGATGCGGGTCAGGCGAACGCTGCGGTGGAAGCGGCGGTAGTTGCCCAATCCTCGTGGGCTCAAAGCACGCTGCAACAGCGATTCGATGTCCTCGATTTTGTCGGCAGCGAGATCCTTGCCCGTGAGCGGGAGCTGGGAAGCCTGCTTGCCCGTGAAGAAGGAAAGATCGTTCCGGAAGCAATCGGCGAAGTCATTCGAGCGGGTTACATCTTCAAGTTCTTCGCCGGAGAAGCTCTGAGGTACGGCGGCGAGCACGTGCGCTCTGTGCGACCCGGAGTCGAGATCGACGTGCTTCGACAACCGATCGGTGTCGTAGGACTCATATCGCCCTGGAATTATCCGATTGCAATACCGGCGTGGAAGATTGCTCCTGCGATTGCGTTTGGAAACGCCGTCGTATTCAAGCCGGCGGAGCTGGCACCCGGCTGTGCGTGGTCGCTTGCGGAAATCATTTCTCGGTCGGGCCTTCCCAAGGGGGTTTTCAATCTCGTCATGGGATCCGGTGCGGTCGTGGGAAATGCCCTGGTCAATCACCCGAAGGTTGCCGGAGTCAGCTTCACAGGCTCCGTTGAAGTGGGACAACAGTTGGCCGCACAAGGGGCACAGACGATGAAGAAAATACAGCTTGAAATGGGCGGCAAGAATCCCCTGGTCGTTCTGGATGATGCCAGCCTTGACGTTGCCGTCAATGCGGCGGTGAACGGTGCCTATTTTTCGACCGGCCAACGTTGCACCGCTTCCAGCAGATTTGTGGTCACCGAGGGCATCCACGATCGTTTCGTCAAAGGGGTAACCGGACGACTGAGCAAGCTCAAGGTGGATGATGCGCTTGCGGAAGGAACCGAAATGGGTCCCGTCGTTGATGATACGCAGCTTGCGAAAGATCTTGAATACATTGCAGTCGCACAGAAAGAAGGAGGAAAGCTCGCATACGGCGGCGAACGCTTGAAGCGCGCGAAGAACGGATATTACATGTCTCCCGCTCTCCTCACCGACACGAATGGGGCGATGCGCATCAACAAGGAAGAGGTTTTCGGCCCCGTAGCTTCGGTGATCCGTGTAAAGAATTACGAAGAGGCCCTTGCCGTCGCGAATGACACACCGTACGGGCTGTCGAGCGGTATTTGCACGACGTCATTGAAATACGCAAGTCACTTCAAGGAGCACGCCCAGGCTGGAATGGTCATGGTCAACCTTCCAACGGCCGGTGTGGATTACCACGTTCCGTTCGGCGGACGGAAGGGATCCAGTTACGGCAGCAGGGAACAAGGGAAATACGCTGTCGAGTTCTATACAACAGTAAAAACCTGTTATGTCGCTCCCTAGCGATTGGCCATCCCATACTGGCTTTTAGCCAAAAGCTATCCGCCAACCACCAGGCACTGTTTTCTGACAGGTTATTGCTGGTTTTTCTATGTCACGACACACATTTACCTGCATCGATGCGCACACGTGTGGTAACCCCGTTCGTGTTGTTACCGAAGGGGGCCCTTCCCTCAAGGGGAATTCGATGGGAGAGTTCCGTCAGCACTTTATGGCGGAGTACGATTGGATAAGGACTGGCCTGATGTTCGAGCCCCGCGGACACGATATGATGTCCGGGGCGATCCTTTATCCTCCATTCCATGATGACACCGATATCGGCTTCTTATTTATCGAGACAAGCGGGTGTCTGCCAATGTGCGGCCACGGCACGATTGGCACTGTCACAGTCATCGTGGAGCAAGGGCTTGTGAAGCCGAAGGCCCCGGGGAAACTCCGCATTGAAGTTCCAGCCGGTCTCGTCGAGGCGGAATACAAACTCGAGAACGGCTTTGTCGATTCCGTCAGGCTGAGGAATGTTGCCTCGTATCTCGATTCAACAGACCTTGACGTCGATTGCCCGGGGATAGGAACGCTGAGGTTCGACGTCGCCTACGGCGGGAATTTTTATGCTATCATCGATCCCCAGGAGAATTTTGGGAGTCTCGACCAACTTTCCGCATCCGAGATCATACGATTGAGCCCGATCGTGCGCAAGCTCATCAACGAAAAGTACACGTTCGTGCATCCGCTGGATAAGACCATCTATGGTTGTCATCACATTCAATGGACGGGCAAGCCGAAGAACCCGAAGGCAGATGGACGTAATGCGGTATTCTATGGCGATAAGGCGATCGACAGGTCTCCCTGCGGAACGGGAACATCTGCCAGGATCGCGCAATGGACTGCGAAAGGGAAATTGAAACAAGGTGACACCTTTGTCCACGAGAGCATTATCGGGAGTCTGTTTACCGGCAGAGTGGAGGAAGAAACCAAGATCGGAGAGAGAGACGCTATCATTCCAAGTATTGAGGGGTGGGCACGCGTCACCGGTTTCAACACGATTTTCATCGATGACCGTGACCCCTACGCGCACGGATTCCAGGTACTATGACTCCTCTGCATCTTCCCTTTATCCCTAAGCGCAGACTCGCAAGAGATCCCAACGTATGACCAGCGAAAAACCGGATGTTGTGGTGATCGGTGGCGGAGCGATTGGGCTATGCTCTGCGTACTACCTCTCACGTGCCGGTGCCACAGTCGTTGTGGTGGATAAAGGGGAGATGGGCCACGGAAGCTCTCTTCACAATGCCGGTTATGTGTCACCAAGTCATTTTGTCCCGCTTGCAGCGCCGGGTGTGTTCACACAAGGCTTGAAATGGATGCTCAAGCCGACGAGTCCGCTGTACATCAAGCCAAGGCTCAACGTCGACCTTCTTGCCTGGACGTGGAGATTTGCGAGGGCGTGCAACGAGAAGGTGGCAACCCGCGCAGCGCCCGTCTTGCTCGAATTGCTGCTCGACAGCTCGGAATTGTCGAGGCAGCTTGCCCTCCTCGAAGGGATGAATTTCGAGTTGACGAACCGTGGGATTACCGTGCTTCATCACACCAGGGAGGGAAAAGAATCTTTGCATGCCGAACACGAGTCCGCCATCAAGATGGGGCTGGAATCGAGGCTATTAGATCAAGCACAGTTACACGAAGCGGATCCGGGGATCGAATTCCGTGCAACGGGAGGCTGGCACGTTCCCGTCGATTCGCATTTGGTGCCAGCGACCTACATTCGCAACTTGTCAGAACACCTCGAACGCCACGGAGTGTCGCTTCGGCGTTTCGAGGAGTTCAAAGCCTTCGAAGCCTCCGGCAACAGAATCACCGGCGTACGCACGGAAAAGGACGTGCTGAGGGCGAATGAATTTGTCCTTGCGAGCGGAGCCTGGACACCGGTTCTTCTCCGCACTCTGGGAGTCAAAATGTATCTCGAAGCGGGGAAAGGATACAGCGCTACATTCAAGAGTCCCAATGTGAAACCGATCAGGCCGTATATCCTGAACGAGCGCCGCGTCGCCGTGACGCCGTTTTCAGACAGCCTGCGTTTTGCCGGCACGATGGAAATTGCAGGTATCAGCACGACAATCAACACACCTCGCGTCGAAGCGATCCTTGATGCGATACCGCTTTACTTTGCCAACATCGAACGGCCGGCCACATCGAGCGGGGAACTCTGGGGTGGAATGCGTCCGGTAACACCGGACGGAATGCCGTACGTCGGCCGGTTCAGGCAATTTCCGAACCTGATCGCAGCGACGGGTCATGCGATGCTTGGAATTTCTCTTTCAGCTGTTACGGGCAAATTGGTTGCTGAAATCGTGGCGGGCACAAAACCTTCGCACGACCTTACACTGCTGAACCCAAATCGATTCGACTAGACAAACCTTCTAACCATGGCAAAGTCGTTCGAGGAATTCTTCCAGCCCCTTGTCGGATGGAATCCACCCTCCCATTGGAGAAGGATAACGACCATTGATGCGCACACTGCCGGCGAACCTTTACGCATCATCGTCACCGGATTCCCGGATTTGCCGGGACAGACGATCCTGGCACGCCGACGATACGCAGTAGAGCATTTCGATTATCTCCGGAAGATATTGATGTGGGAGCCAAGGGGACACGCGGATATGTACGGGTGTATCATGACGCCTCCGGCGACCAAGGAAGCAGACTTCGGAGTGCTCTTCCTCCACAACGAAGGATACAGCTCCATGTGCGGTCACGGTGTTATCGGTGTGGCTAAAGTTGCCGTTGAAACGGGTCTTGTTCCGATCACCAGACCGGTTACCGTCGTCCGGATCGATAGTCCGGCGGGCTTGATAACAGCCTTCGCGAAAATCAATCGCGGCAGCGTCGAAAGTGTTGCATTCCGGAATGTTCCATCATTCGTTCTCGCACTCGACGAGACGGTTGATGTGGAAGGTCTCGGCCGGATTCGGTACGATCTTGCATTCGGTGGAGCCTTTTATGCTTATGTGCAGGCGGAGCAGGTGGGACTCCGGTGTATGCCCGATGAATATGGATCGATCATCGAGAAAGGGATGGCGATCAAACGGGCAATCATGAAGAGCCGGCCAATTCCTCATCCATTTGAGCAAGACCTGAGTTTTCTGTATGGTACGATATTCCTCGCCCCCGCGGTCGGGATTGGTGTGCAGAGCAGAAATGTCTGCGTGTTCGCGGACGGCGAGGTCGACCGATCGCCGACGGGCACCGGCGTGAGCGGCAGAATGGCGATACATTTCGCAAGGAAGGAAGTAACGATATCGCAGCCGTTGGTTGTCGAAAGTATTATTGGAAGCCGGTTTACGGGAAGGGTCGTCGATGTGACAACGTTCGGGCCTCATGCGGCGGTAGTTCCTGAGGTCGAGGGCTCGGCATTCATCACCGGTCGCCACGAATTCTATATTGACCCCGAGGATCCTCTTCGCAATGGTTTTTTTCTACGCTGATCGAACCGATTCGTTCTCAATCAAAGGGACAGGTGAACTATGAGCGATACAAGAGTGAGCTGGAATGAATATTTTATGAACATTGCCGAGCAGGTTGCCACGCGCAGCACGTGCGACCGAAAGCACATCGGCGCTCTGATCGTGAGAGACAAGACGATCCTGTCTTCCGGATATAATGGGAGTCTCCGGGGGGCACCGCACTGCGACGACGCCGGCCACGATATGGAAAACGGACACTGCGTCAGGACCGTCCACGCAGAAGCCAATGCCGTAGCCCAGGCCGCCAAGAATGGTGTCCGGATCGATGAGGCGGAAATGTACGTCACGGCCTCCCCGTGCCTGACCTGCTTCAAGCTGGTTGCTAATTGTGGAATTCAGACGATCTACTACAAGGAATTCTACCGGGATGAGCGTATCAGCGAGTACGCAAAACAAGCTGACGTAAGGCTCGTTTATATGGGGAAACAGCCCGCAAAGTGATCGTGCATCACTCGTATCTACCCTCAATGTCCAACAGAATGTTCTATTCATACAGGTTGATTATGCACAGAAGAATTCGGTATCAATGGCTCCTGCTGTCCCTTGTTGTAACGCCACTAATGGCTCAACAACAATCTCAATACGATCCCAGGGAAACGTTTGATCCGTCGTTTGACATGCACGGAAGCTCAGTCTGTAGAAATGCAGATGGATCGCCTGGTTCAGGTTACTGGCAGAACAGGGCCGACTATGTCATAAAGGCCAGGCTGGATGTGCAGGACACGAGCGTCACGGCGGATGAGGTAATTACATACACCAACGACAGCCCAAAGGATTTGCCATACCTTTGGCTCTATGTCGATCAAAACAGGTTCGAAAGCGATTCGCGTTCCAGAATGATTTCCGGGCCAAATGTCAGCGGGAGACGGGAGTTCGAAGGAGGTTTCAAGATCCAGGACGTGTCCATATCCGAGGGAGGCAAGTCAAAACGTGCGCACTATCTCATCACCGACACGAGAATGCAAATACGGTTGAACAAGCCTTTGAAATCAAAGGGAGGTAAAGTTAAGATTCACATTGTGTATTCATTCAAGATCGCCCCGGAAGGCTTCGGACGGTCCGGTTGGATGAATTCCAAGAACGGAGTTGTATATGATATCGCGCAATGGTATCCTCGAATGGCAGTGTACGACGACCGAGAGGGTTGGAATATCCTCCCGTTTCTGGGGAGCGGAGAATTCTATTTTGACTATGGAAACTACGATTTCAGCATCGATGTTCCGGGGGATCAAATCGTCGCTGCATCTGGAGAATTGGTTAATCCCAAAGAAGTATTAACCGGGACTGAACTCGAAAGACTCCACAAAGCAGGACAAAGCGACAAGACCGTCCAGATCATCTCGTCATCGGAAGTCGGCAAGAGCGAAAGCAGACCGGGCACCAAGGGGAGACGAGTCTGGCACTTTAAGATTCAGAATGCGAGGGACGTGTCGTGGGCCAGCTCAAAAGCATTTATCTGGGATGCCGCAAGGATAAATCTTCCCAGCGGCCGTCAGTGTCTCGCCAATTCGGTGTATCCTGTGGAAAGTGCAGGCGATTCTGCCTGGAGCAGGGCAACGGAATACCTGAAAAACAGTGTCGAAATATTTTCCAGGCACTGGTATGAATACCCTTATCCGAATGCTGTCACGGTCGGCGGGCCCGTTGGCGGGATGGAATATCCAGCGATTGTTTTCTGCAGCTACAGGGCGACGGGGAAAGGACTGTGGATGGTGATCAATCATGAAATCGGACACAATTGGTTCCCCATGATTGTCGGTTCTGATGAGAGGGAAGATGCCTGGATGGATGAAGGCTTCAATACTTTCATCGATCTCTTATCCTATAAGGACTTTAATCACGGCGAATACGAGCCGAAGAGGGACGGTGAGTACGCGCCGCACGGCGGCAATCCGGCTCGTGAAATCGTGCCATACATGGTGAACGAAGCATTACCACCAATCATGACGTATGCCGACAACATTCCGGGCAGATATGAGCATCCGTTGGAATATTTCAAGACCGCCTTTGGTCTTGTGCTTTTGCGGGACTATGTCGTCGGTGGCGACAGGTTTGACTACGCTTTCAAGAATTATATAGGAGAGTGGTCATTCAAACATCCGGGACCGTTTGATTTCTTCAGATGCATGAACAACGGCGTCGGTGAGAATCTTGACTGGTTCTGGGAAGAGTGGTTCGCACGCACCTGGAAGCTCGATCAGGCCGTCAAAGATGTAACCTACGTCGACAACGATCCGACGAAAGGTACTCTGATAACGATTCAGAATAACGATCGCATGGTGATGCCTGTGACGGTCGAGGTGAGAGAATCAAACGGAAAAGTCGGAAGAGTAAAACTGCCGGTGGAAATCTGGCTCCACAATAAAGACTTCCAGTTCAAGTACCATTCGACAAGCACGGTGGATTCCGTTCTCGTCGATCCCGATCAACAGTTGCCCGACGTTGATTTGACGAATAATGTGTGGAGAAGATCCGGGAAGCCTTAGTGTTTTGCTTTTGCCACGAGATAGATATACCGCAGCGTATCTGATCCCGTATTGAAGACATTATGTTGTGTGTACGGTGGGCAATAAGCTACGCTGTAAGGGTGAAGCTGGAGCGTAGGTCCCCCCACCATCCTCATTTCGCCGTTTCCCGAAAGGATGACGAGTGCTTCCTCATTATCCTTGGTGCTGTGTTGCCCCACCGACTGTGTAGGCGCTAGAACTACATAACCCGAGCGCATAGAAACGGTCTCCGGCGAACCGTTCAGAACATGCATGGACTTTTGCGCGCTGGGATCGAGTGAAATCAACTTCGGAGACGGTTTCACGGCCTTTTTCTGCGCATAAGCAAACGTTGACAAAGAGGCGAGCAATATAAGGATTCCTCGCATTGACAGTTTTGGGAAGCCATTTGTTGATTTTGTCATTTGGGTTTTTCTCCCGCTAGAGGCCTTCTTATTACGTCATCGTTTAATCGGCAACCGCCCCCTGACGAACGAGGTCTTCCAAGGGGTCAAATCTGTACCTTGATGCTGGCACTTGCCGTTCTCCCCGGCATGGGATAACCGTAAATCATCTGGTACGACTCATTCAGCAAGTTCCTTGTACTCACGGACATCAAAATTGTCGGCGTCAGCTGTGCAGCGACCCGAAATTCGACATTGGTGTAATCCGGCAGTTTGACAATAGCGAAGGTATTGTCCAGACCATATATGGAATGGATGAACTGTGCATCAAGGGAAATCGTGAGGAGATCCCAGCGATATTCCGCGTCAAGATAGGCTTTCTGTTTCGGAACGGAAACTGTTTGCTCCGTAATGTTGATGTACGAATAATTAGCGTTTGCCTTCAATGCATCTGTGATGAACCATTGCACCGACCCCTCCACGCCGCCATAGTGCGACCCTCCGCCGTTGACGGTATGCATGGAATACCATTGATCCACGATAGTGTTGGTGACATCGTTGATGAAGCCGGCAACATCCACCACGACCGTCTGACCGAACGTGTGGGATGCGCCGATTTCATAACTCCACAGTTCTTCCGGCTTCAATGTCGACACAGCGGGTGTCAACTGAAATACTTCAAAGACCTGTGGTGCCCGGTATCCTTTGCCCGCCGACGCTCGCAGCGTTGTTTGCTCGTCGACCTGGTAATTGATGCCTGCTTGCGGAACGAAGATGTCACCGAAATAACTGTTGTGTGCATATCGAACCCCGGCATTGGCGAGGAAGTGACTCGCGAGAGTCTGCTGCACGCTGAGATACCCTGCGTAATCTCGTAGCGACTTTGTGCCGAAATTTGCGAGCGCGTTGGATCCTGTGCCGCCGTTTTCCTGGAAATCGATACCGACGGCGATCGAATTATCCCTGAACAGAGCGAGGGTTTGGTAGAGGTTGAGGACAGCCAAATGATCGTCCGATACCCAGCTGAAATTGCCATAGTAGGGAGAAAGTTCGTTGTGACCAAAGTTGTATGTCAGACGCATACCACCGCGGGAGACACCAAAGTCGTTTTCCAGGGATGCGCCGACGTAGCCGCGACTGATGTGCATCCAGTTGTTCGTGTCGGGAGAGGAAACCGTTCCGGGGTCGTACGTCTGGAATTGCGTGACGCTTCCGTCGAGCGAAAATCGATAACTCGGGCTCAGTGTCGCGGAAGATTTGACATATCCGCTGTTGGCGGTGTATTCAGACCAGGGACGCGAACCGTCCGTGTGTTCGTGGGTGTACGATCCCAGCACATTCCAGCCTTGTTCTTCATAACCAAGGTGTGTTCCATATTGCTGCGCGTCATAGCTTCCGTACGAGAGCGAAGCATCGCCAGACAGTCCTTGCCGGTTTGCCCGATGAGTGATGATGTTGATGACACCACCCATCGCGTTGGATCCATACAGCATTGATGCGGGTCCACGTATTACCTCAATACGCTCAATGTTTGTTGCGAGGTATCCGTCGTCAATGGGGTGACCGTACCAACCCATATACTGTGGGCGGCCGTCGATCAACGTAAGCACTTCATTGTTAGGACTGCCCCCAATTCCACGAATAGTAATCTGGCCTGCTGCTGAATTCACTCCGAATCCAAGGACGTCCCGTTCCGTGACAAACACACCCGGCACATCTTCACTGATGAGGGAGAAGATGGATTTGTCCGGATTTGCTTTGATCTCACTGGACGAGACCACGGTGAGAGACGGCGAAACGAGACTCCGCGGAATGTCCGTTCGCGTTGCTGTAACCGTAATCGGATCCAGAGAGTAAATCTTCGCTGAATCGCTCTGCGCTTGGGCAGAAGCCAGACTGATAACGAGGATCTGGCTAGTGATGATGATCCGGCATCGCATCGTGGGTTTCATGGTTCTGCTGTGCTGATGTGAGCACGAGTTTGGTATGCTGGACACCTTTCAGACTCGATAGCGAGAGTGCAATTTGCTGCAGGACGCTTACCTTCCCTTTGAGCAGGATCACTTCCAAACAGTTGTCGTGATCGACGTGCACATGGGTTGCGGTGATGACATTGTCGTGGTAGTCGTGCTGAACATCGGTGAGTCGTTCTTCCAACTGGCGTTTGTGGTGATTGTAAACAAGAGTGAACACGCCCAAAACATCCGCATCACTTTCCTGAATCTCGTTTTCCACAAGTCTGGCGCGCATAAGGTCGCGAAACGCCTCCGAGCGGCCGACATATCCAGCCCTCTTTGTGAAGTCATCGAACTTCTTCAAAAGTGAAGAATCGATTGAGACGCCGAAGCGCGAGAGCGCAGACATAGTAACACCTTTTTTTCAAAAGTAGCACGACGTTGTCAAAAAGTCAATGAAAACAACGAAGATTACTGAATTAATTTTGATTTCCGCTTCCATTGCGGGAAATCGACTGGTTTAAGGAAAGAAAGAGTTCATGAACACGGAAGGAGGAATCTTTCCTACCAGCACAATGTTAAGAAATTGACAAAATCACCTCTTATCAGAACCGCTCGTGCTTGAAGAGAAGCACCTTCACACGCTGGAATCCTAACCGATATATATTTTCGTGAAAGCTTTCTTGACGCGAATCCTGGGTATCATCATTCTGTTTGCCTATTGCGGCACGTACCTGGATCTCACGCTATTTTCCGGACAACACATCGTCCATTGCTGTGGAGCGAAGACCGATGCGGAATGCTGCTGTGGCAAAGGCGTGGAGCAACACGCATCGGATCCCATATGCTCGACTGCGACATCGAGCGAACGCACCTGCACCTGCGGCTTTTCACAGCCGGACTGCCATCCGGAATCGAACGCACATTTGCTGACCCAAAATCGCGACATCTCAACGTATTTCATTGCGGCACATCTCACGGTTTTTCCACGCTTCACAGAGTATCCGGTGTTGAGCGTGAGCGAAACGAATTCCCTCATCGCCAGATCGATCTTTCATCCCCCCTGTTCCTGACTCCTTTCTTGTAACGCCATTCCGCTGTCACGTGTGTCGGTCTCAGACCAACGCAAACGTACGCGGTGAATTCTACTGTACACACTCTCGAACCCGGAAGGAGATTGAGAAGTGTACGGCTTGTTTTCTTAACCAACTTACTTTTGCTGATGAGAGGCAACCGAAATGAATATTCACACACAATACCACACTACGATTCGAACGAAGTTGCTGGTTCTTCTTGCTTGGGTGTCTGCAATACTTGGGATTCCGTCTCATGGGATGGCGTGCGCCTGCGGGTGCAACGTCTTCACGGTTGGCACACCGTGGTCAATGCCGATACGATCCGGCTTCGAAGTGTTTTTTCAATATAATTTCATGGACCAACAAACGAACTGGAACAACTGGTCAAGTGCGCCGGCAAGCATGAATGAGGACCTTGAAATTCGCACCAGCTTCTACACGTTGGGACTGCAATACATGCCATCCAGAGAATGGGGTATCATGATCGATGCCCCAGCATGGGATCGGTATTTCAATACGACATTGGACGACGGAAGTCTCGCCTCCGTGACACACAGTTCGTTCGGCGATGTTCGTGTGACGGGAATGTACACGGGACTGAGCGACGATATGTCGACAGGACTGCAATTTGGACTCAAGTTGCCCACCGGGTCGTTTGATCAGTCCCTGATGGATCGAGACACCCAGATTGGGACCGGGACGACCGATCTTCTCCTGGGGGGGTATCGGATGGGACAAGAGACAGGCTGGGGTTGGTATGCTCAGCTTATGTGGCAACATGCATTCAACACACGGGACGGTTACAGGCCCGGGGATAGCTTTGATGTCAATGGGGGAGTTCACTTCGATCGTGTACTCTCGTCCATTGGAATCATTCCTATGGTTCAAATCGCCGCATCCTTTCGCGGAATCGACAGTGGCGATGAGTCAGAACCGGAAAATACCGGGTATGACAGGGTGTACATTGCGCCCGGCATTGAAGCAATGCTTGTGAATGGTGTGAACATCTTCGCAAATGTCAAGATCCCTTTGCTGACACACGTTCGGGGCAATCAGCTTGTCGCGTCGGAACTGGTCGGTGTAACGCTGAGTTATGCAATCTAGTGCTGTTTCAAGAAGGTGTTGACACGCGTAACGGAAGAACAAGCAGGACAGATTTTATGGACGGTCGGCCGAGCCTTGAACAAGGCTCTTCGGCCGTTCCCTGTTTCTTTCCTTGCGTTGCTTTCATTTAACCGGTACATTGTCCGCACATCAGATGAGGTTTGTGAGCGCAGTCTCCATCGCTTCAGAAGGAAAAAATGCATATTCCGGACGGTTTTCTTGATGCAAGAACTGCCATAACGACGGGAGCTCTCTCTGTGGGTGGGGTAAGCGCGGCTCTGCGGCATGCGAGTCGCCACATCAATTCTCGTCAGATTCCGCTGATCGGACTTATGGCGGCATTCATTTTTGTGGCACAGATGATTAATTTTCCTGTCGCTGGCGGAACGTCGGGCCATCTGGTTGGAGGGGCTCTTGCGGTCGTCTTGCTCGGACCGAGTGCGGCGATCATTGTTATAACGTGCGTCCTCCTCATCCAGGCCTTCATCTTTGCGGATGGAGGACTGCTCGCCCTTGGAGCGAATGTTCTGAATATGGCGATCGTAGCGCCGATATTTGCATACGCCGTCTACGCCCTTCTGAGGCGGTGGCTTCGCGATGAGCGAGGTCTTTTGGTTTCTGCATCCGTCGCGGCGTGGGTTTCAACAGTCGCAGCTTCAATCTTCTGTGCCGGCGAGCTGGCATTGTCCGGCACTGTTGCCTGGAATCTCGCCTTCCCTGCGATGGCAGGCGTGCATTCGCTGATCGGAATCGGAGAATCGTTGATCACGATGCTCGTCCTTGCCGCCATCGGGAGAACCCGGCCGGAGTTGTTTCGGACCGCAAAGAACCCC
>Ga0335081_10008017_pt1 | contig 16935 bp, 13 predicted proteins | sample Lox_Sample_35_FD_206713 | JGI IMG/M metagenome (GOLD analysis project Ga0335081, IMG submission 206713) | Soil microbial communities from Loxahatchee National Wildlife Refuge, Florida, United States - Lox_Sample_3.5 | ecosystem: Environmental > Terrestrial > Soil > Wetlands | place: USA... | reverse complement strand
GGGCGACGCCTCGCGTGATCTGCAGATAGACAATCCCGTAGTCGACGCGATTGCGAGCGACCACTTCGCGTATGATGACGTCAAGCGCGCGCATGGACACCGGCATGTCGATGCGCAATTCGCCAAGCGAGCGTTTAAGCCGCTCAAGATGTCGCCGCTCGTCGATGAGGCGGCCCCCCCTCACCTCGCATACTTCGTACACGCCATCGCCGAACTGATAGCCGCGATCCTCGACGTGAACTTTGGCGTCCGAGAACTGCAAATAACGGCCATTGACGTAAGCGATGCGGGACATTGCGATCGGCGATGGAAAATCAGCGCTCTGGGATTTGTCTTAAATAAATGCTTTTCCGATTTCTGTTAACCGAAAGATGTCATCTCAATCAATCCCGAGCGCTTTCAACTTGCGATGCAGCGCCGAGCGTTCCATTCCGACGAATTCGGCGGTGCGTGAAATATTGCCGCCGAAACGGTTGATCTGAGCCAATAGATACTCGCGCTCGAACACCTCGCGCGCCTCGCGCAAGGCGAGACTCATCAAATGTTCGCCGCCATTGCCGTTCGGCATATTCGGAATCATCGAGCCGACATCCTGCGGCAGCATCGACGCGGTGATCACGGCTTGGGGCTCGCCGCCGGCAAGAATCATCAGCCGTTCCACATTGTTGCGGAGCTGGCGCACGTTTCCGGGCCAATCGTGCGACTGCAATACCGCGAGCGCATCGGCCCCGACAGTGCGCTTGGGCAAGCCGGTGGTCTGCGAAATCTGAGTCATGAAAAATTCGACGAGCTCGGGAATGTCCTCCCGCCGTTCGGCCAATCCAGGCACGCGAATGGGGACTACCGATAGGCGGTGATAGAGATCTTCCCGGAATTTACCGGCGCCAATGTCCGCCTCGATGTTACGGCTCGTCGAAGACACGATCCGCACATCAACCGTCACTTTCGTGCTGCCGCCGACCCGTTGGAAAGTCTGATCGACCAGGACACGCAAGATTTTGTTCTGCGTCTCGCGCGGCATATCGGCGATTTCGTCGATGAACAAAGTGCCGCCATGCGCTTCTTCAAGCGCGCCGACTTTACGACTAGCCGTACCGTTGCCACCCTCAACCCCGAACAACTCGGTTTCCATATGCTCCGGCGTAATCGCGGCGGCGTTGATCACCACGAAGGGTGCGTTGGCGCGCGCCGAATGGGCGTGAATAGTTCGCGCCGCAAGCTCTTTGCCGCTGCCGGACGGGCCGACAATGAGAACACGGCTGTTCGTCGGCGCCACTTTCTCGATCGTCTGGCGCAACTGATTAACTGACGGAGAATGTCCAACTAGTGTGGCGGCCAGAGGGGCGAATTGCTTGAGCTGCCGCACTTCGCGCTTAAGCCGCGAATTCTCGAGCGCACGTTCGGCGACCAGCAACAGACGATCGGCCTTGAACGGCTTTTCGATGAAATCATAGGCGCCGCGCTTAATCGCGGACACCGCGGTTTCGATATTGCCGTGGCCCGAAATCATGACGATCGGCAGTTCGGAATGCTGCTGCTTGAGGCTATCGAGCAGCTGCAAACCATCAAGCCGGCTGCCTTGGAGCCAGATATCGAGGAAAACGAGATTGGGCCGGCGCGCCACCACGGCGGCAAGCGCCTCGTCGCTGTCGCGGGCCGTGCGCGTGCCATGGCCCTCGTCTTGCAGGATGCCCGCGACCAACTCGCGGATATCCGCCTCATCGTCGACGATTAGGATATCGGATGCCATGCTGTGATCGTCGCCCTATCCTTGCATTATTCCGCCGCCGCGCGCGTTTCGAGCGGCGGTTGCCCGGCAATTGCTTCGGAGACACGCTCGGCGCCAAAGCGCAGTTGCATCCAGGCGCCGCGGGCGCCGGGGATCTTCTCCGACGCGTCGCGCAGTTCGAGACGTCCGCCGTGCTCCTCCAAAATGCGACCCACGATCGCAAGGCCGAGGCCGGTCCCCTTTTCCCGGGTGGTCACATAGGGTTCGAGCAGACGAGCGCGGTTCTCCTTCGGCAGGCCGATACCGTTATCGATCACATCAATGACGACATCTTTACCGTCGCGATGCGCGCGCACACTAATGCGGCCGCACCCAAGTTCGATGGGCGGCACGGCACCGATCGCTTCAGTCGCGTTCTTGATGATATTCGTCAGGGCCTGCGAGATCAGCCGCCGATCGAAGCGGGCCGGCATCGTTTCGGTCTCGAGCTCGACGTCGAAATCGATATCGGAGTGAGCCACGCGCAGCAAGAACACAACTTGGCGCACGGTATCGGCGACATCTTCGTCGGCGAGCACCGCTTTGGGCATGCGTGCGAAACGGGAGAACTCGTCCACCATGCGTTTGATGTCGTCGACCTGGCGCACGATGGTCTCGGTACATTGTTCGAACACCGCCGGATCGTCGGAGATCGTTTTGCCGTATTTGCGACGCAGCCGTTCGGCCGAAAGCTGAATCGGCGTCAGCGGGTTCTTGATCTCGTGCGCAATGCGCCGAGCGATGTCGGCCCATGCCGAGGAACGCTGCGCCAGCACCAGTTCGGTGATATCGTCGATGGTGAACACGTAACCATGCTCGGCCTCGGTAGCCTGCTCGCTGGTGACGCGCACGGAATAATTTCGCTCCTGCCCGTCACGCGTCAGCGCCAACTGTCTTTGAACGAGCCTCTGATTGCCGGTGCGCGCCGCTTCGAAGATTTCCGCAAGTTCAGGCGCGACTTGCGCCAGCGGTAGACCCAGAACTTCGACTTCGGATCGTCCCATCAACCGCTCCGCGGAACGATTGAGTATCGAGATACACCCGTCGGCATTGACCCCGATCACGCCGGCGCTGGCGCCGGCGAGCACCGCTTCGGTAAAACGGCGCCGGCTGTCGATAAGGTCGCGCGCGCGTACAATATCTTCATGCTGGGTGCGTAGCTCCTGGGTCATCTTGTTGAACGTTTCGCCTAACCGGGCGAGATCGCCTTCTGAGCGGCGCACTGGAACTTGAATGTCCAGATTGCCCGTCGACACCACATTTGCGGCGCCGATCAAACGACGAATGGGAGCAACCAGGCGATTGGCAAAATCCAGGCCGATCCACGCCGATGAGAGCAGCACGATGAGCGCGATAATCGCGAACATCAGCCCGAAGGCGATCTGGATGCCGAGACGGCGTGCTTCGAGATTGGCGAATTCGCCGACGCTTTCTTGCGTGGCGCGCAACTGCGCCACCACTCGAGGGTCGAGCATGCGGGCGCCGTACAAATACATGCCGTCATAGCCGTGCAGCTTGACCACAGCGGCGAGATGATTGTCTTCCGGAATGAGCGCGACTCGAGGCTCGGTTTCGTTGATTTCGGCGAGCAAGTCGGAGTTCGGCAGCACGACTTTCTTGTCGACCGTCACGCCGGCCTTATCCACGGTCGATCCGTCGGATTTGAGAAGAATCGCCGTAGAGAGATTACGGCCGGCAGCTTGCGCGCTGACAATTTTCTGAAATTGATCGCGATCGGAATCGAAAATCGACTTGGCGCGACCGAGATCGTAAGCCATCGCCAAGAGGTCGCCGCGTATCGCATCGGCGTGTTCGCTCACGTAAGCGTTGGCGACGATCATCGATTGTTCGATCATCGCCCGCGTGCGAGTCGAAAAGAACCGGTCGAGTCCGCGGTCGAGCGTGGTGCTCGCAACCACCGAGACCAGTACGGTCGGCACTGCCGCGATCACTGCAAACAGGCCCACGATCTGAACGTGGAGCCGCGACCCGGCCCGGCCGCGGCGGCGGGCTTGCACGACCTTCCACACCTCGCGCCCAATAATGCCAAGCAACAGCAGGCCGGTAACGACGTTACCGAGGAGGAGATCGACCACCACCTCGTGGACCGGCGCGATTGGGGTTAAACCGGCAAGCACCAGGAAGGTCGCGGTCGCAGACAGCAGCGCCACACCGACGGCACAAGCGCCAACGAGCCGGGACACGAACGGCACAGGCGTAATGCCGGCCGGGTCCAGCGCGGCTACTTGGTCGACCGTCGCCATGTCAAAAGGTCCGGAGCCTATGCCCTTGCGGGGGTGGAAGACTGACCGGATGAGCAATGAAATTACGCTCAGCCAACCCCGAAGTGATGCTTTTGTACAACAATGTTGCCCGATTGCGACAATAACTAGGCAATCGGGCAGTTAAAACGCCCGGTTTGCAGGTTTTAGCCGCTTCCCGTACGGTAGATTTGGATGTCCAAATCGCGGATTTTCTTCCGCAAAGTGTTGCGATTCACGCCAAGAAGATCAGCGGCGCGGATCTGATTGCCGCGGGTCGCGGCCAGTGCGGCGGAGACCAGCGGGCCTTCGATCTCGCGCAGAATGCGGTGGTAGAGGCCAGGCGGAGGCAAGTCGCCGTCGAACCCGGCAAAATATCTTGCAAGATAGCGCTCGACCGCGTTCGACAGATTCTCATCGCCGCCGCGGCTCTCTCCGGGCGCCGCCAAAGCCGGCTGCGATAATTCGGCATCGACGACGGCCGCGGTGATCGTTTCCTGCGGGTAAAGCGCGGCCAGTCGGCGTGCCAGATTCTCCAATTCCCGGACATTGCCCGGCCAGCGATGGCGCTTAAGCCGATCGAGCGCGGCCTGATCGATCTGCTTGGGCGGCAAGCCCTCGCGCTCCACCAGGGCGAAGAAATGCCGGATCAGGTCGGGAATGTCTTCGCTGCGCTCGCGTAACGGCGGCAGCCGCAGTGGCACGACATTGAGCCGGAAGAACAAATCTTCGCGGAACAGGCCTTGCTGGATGAGCTGCCGCAAATCCTTGTTGGTCGCGGCGATGATGCGCACATCGGCTTTGATCGGCGTGCGGCCGCCGACGGTCGTGTACTCGCCTTGCTGCAACACGCGCAGAAGCCGTGTCTGGGCTTCCATCGGCATGTCGCCGATCTCATCAAGAAACAGCGTGCCGCCTTCGGCCTGCTCGAAACGGCCTGAGCTGCGCGTATTGGCGCCGGTGAAGGCGCCTTTCTCATGACCGAACAGTTCGGATTCGATCAAATCGCGGGGGATCGCCGCCATGTTTATTGCGACAAATGGACCATTGCGGCGTTTGCCATAGTCATGCAAGGCACGCGCGACCAGCTCTTTGCCGGTGCCGGATTCTCCTGAAATCATGACCGTCAAATCGGTCTGCATCAGCCGCGCCAGCACGCGATAGATTTCCTGCATCGCCGGTGAACGGCCGACCAGCGGGATGGACTCGAAATCTTCAGATTTCGGCGAAGGGCGCGTTTTTTCTTTCGGCTCCGATAGTGCGCGGCCGACGATCGCTATCAGTTCTTTGAGATCAAACGGCTTGGGCAGATACTCGTAGGCGCCGCGTTCGGACGCGCGAATAGCGGTCATGAAGGTGTTTTGCGCGCTCATTACGATGATCGGCAGATCGGGTCGCGCTTTCTTAATGCGCGGCAAAAAATCGAAGGCGCTTTCGTCTGGCAAAAGCACATCGCTGATGATCAGGTCGCCGTCGCCTTGGCTGATCCAGCGCCACAGCGTCGCTGCATTGCCTGTAGAGCGCACTTCATAGCCGGCGCGCGACAGCGCCTGGTTAAGGACGGTCCGGATTGCCGCGTCATCGTCCGCGACAAGAATGCTGCCTTCGGGCATCAATGATTCCCTTGTGCTGGTGCGCGGCCCTCCTGCTGGCCGCCCTCGCCGTTGGAAATCGCGGCGTATTTCGGCATGAGGATACGAAACACCGTGCGTCGCGGCTGCGACTCGCATTCGATGATGCCGCCATGATCGCCGACGATTTTCGCCACAAGCGCAAGCCCGAGCCCCGAGCCCGTCGGCTTGGTGGTGACGAAGGGATCGAATAGGTGCGGCATCAATTCATCGGGCACGCCCGGTCCGTTGTCCCTGACGCAGAATTCGAGCGGCAGGGAAATGCGCGCATTTGTTCCAGGCAGCGACAGGCGAACTCCAGGTCGAAACGCAGTCGATAGCGCGATTTCGCCGGCGCTTGCAGTTTCGCCGATCGCTTCGGCGGCGTTCTTGATCAGGTTTAAGAATACCTGAACGAGATGATCACGGTTGGCGAGGACCGGCGGCAATGACGGGTCATAATCCTCGACAAACTTGATGTGTCGCGCGAAGCCAGATTGCGCCAAGCGCTTCACATGATCGAGCACCACATGGATATTGATTGGCTCGCGTTCTACCGGTCGCTCATCGCTGAACACTTCCATACGGTCGACAAGCTTGACGATGCGATCCGCCTCCTCGCAGATCAGCCGCGTCAGAGCACGATCGTCGTCATCCGCCGATTGTTCAAGCAATTGCGCCGCGCCGCGAATCCCCGACAGCGGATTTTTGATTTCATGGGCGAGCATGGCGGCAAGCGCAATCACCGAACGCGCTGCACCACGATGCGTGAGCTGTCGGTCCATTTTGTCGGCGATCGTACGCTCTTGCAGCATCACGACGACGTAATCCGGCTGCTCCGGCAACGGTGCGACATGCAAATCAACCAACCGGTCGCCGGGGTTACGCGGCGTGCCGAGGTCGACCTTGTATTCGTTCACGGCGGCGCCGCGCCGGCGCACCTGCTCCACCAGCACCAGCAGCGGGCTGCCGAATGGGACCAGTTCGCGAAGGAGGTGACGCCGCAATAGCGGCAGCGAAACTTCGAAGAAGGCTTCCGCCGCGGCGTTGGCGTCAACCACTTTGCCGTCAGCGGCAACGACGATAACGGGATGCGGCAAAGCGTTGAGAACAGCGTCCGCCGGCGTTCCGGCCAGCAAAGGTTCAACCGCGCTCATCTACCGCCCCGAGGTGGCTGAGGGTCGGACTGCGGTGTAGGGAAAACCCATGCAGCCTCATCACGTTAGGCCATATTTGCACATCAAACACGCGAAATGGCGGCGCTCCTGCACACGGATTAGGCGATATCAAATCGTTGCATAGAGTTTAGCCAAATCTGGGCTGGGTGCAAGTGTTGCAGTGCAATACTAATACCCCTGTGCACCCTCAGAATTCACGCAAGGTGGCTGCAAAAGCATTCGCTGCCCCAAAGACATGCGATAAAGCAAGCCAAGTCGAAGCAAGGTGTCTGATGAGCGAACCGATAGCGGCCGTAATCGTTGCGGCCGGGCGCGGTGAACGCGCTGGAGCAAACATTCCCAAGCAATACCGGCCCATTGGCGGCGAGCCGATGATCCGCGCGACGCTGCGTGCCTTTCTGGCGCACCCGCGCATCGATTTTGTGCAGCCGGTGATCAATCCGAACGACCGGGATACATATCAGCACGCGATCGCCGGTCTCGAAGATCTGCTGCCGCCGGTCGCCGGTGGTGCCACGCGGCAAGCTTCGGTCTTCGCAGGGCTGGAAGCGCTGGCGTCACGCAGCCCCGGGCTCGTTCTTATCCATGATGCCGCCCGCCCCTTCGTCAGCGCCGCGCTGATCGACCGCGCCATCGGCGCCGCTCTGAGCAGCGGCGCAGCAGTCCCGGGTATCGCGCTTGCGGATACCGTGAAATCCATCGACGAGAGCGCAATAGTAACTAAGACGCTCGACCGCAGCCGCCTGCGGATCGTGCAAACGCCGCAGGCTTTTACTTTCAATTTGATCCTCGAGGCGCATCGCCGCGCGGCCGCGGCGCGACACGAAAGCTTCACCGATGACGCGGCGCTAGCCGAATGGGCGGGCCAGCGCGTCAGCGTTTTTGAGGGCGAAGCCGACAATTTGAAAGTGACGACCGCCGACGATCTTGTGCGCGCCGAGATGAGGCGGCTTGCAGCACTTTCCGACGTGCGGACCGGCAATGGATTTGACGTACATGCATTCGCCGAAGGCGATCATGTGATGCTTGCCGGAATACGGATCCCGCATTCGCGCGGCGTGATGGGTCATTCCGACGCCGACGTCGCGCTCCATGCGCTCGTCGACGCAATTCTTGGTGCTCTCGCCGAAGGCGATATTGGCGCGCATTTTCCGCCGAGCGATCCGCAATGGAAGGGCGCCGCCTCGGACCGTTTTCTCGCTTTCGCTTGCGAGCGCGTCCGCAAGCGGGGCGGCGCGATTGCGCATCTCGACGTGACCGTCGTTTGCGAAGCGCCACGGATTTCTCCGCATCGGGACGCCATGCGCGCGCGCATCGCCGATATTGCCAATGTCGCAATAGACCGCGTGGCCGTTAAAGCCACCACCAGCGAAAAGCTCGGCTTTACCGGCCGCGGGGAGGGAATTTTTGCCATGGCAACCGCAACGATCCGGTTGCCCTGGGGCGCAGAATGAGCGGACGCGTCCTGCGCGAGCACGCCAAGCGCCTACTCGATCTGTATCGAGCACAGGGTATGCGCGTGGCCACGGCGGAATCCTGCACCGGGGGTCTTGTCGCGGCAGCGCTTACCGCGATCGCCGGATCTTCCGATGTATTCGAATGCGGTTTCGTGACGTATTCGAACGGGGCGAAACAAAAGCTGCTTGGCGTTCCCACCGCCACACTTCGCCGCCACGGCGCGGTGAGCGGCGAGACGGCCGCCGCCATGGCAAAAGGCGCCCTGCAACGATCGGGCGCGGATTGTGCGGTCTCGATCACCGGCATTGCCGGCCCGAGCGGCGGCTCCAGGGCGAAGCCTGTCGGTCTCGTGTATTTCGCAGCCCTCAGCCGCAACGGCACGACCCTGGCGCGGCGACGCCTGTTCGGCAATATCGGACGTGAACGCGTGCGCGAACTTTCCGCCTTGGAAGCACTCGCGCTTTTGTCGCGTCTTGCTAAACAAAAACCTGCGACGCGGCGAGCAACCTAACCGGCCTGGGCGCCATAGATTTGATCGGCACGCCGTTCGAACGCCGCCGAAAAGCGGCGAAAAGCGGCGTCGAACATTGCCCCCATCAATAGACCAAGCGCGCGGCTGCGGAATTCATAGCTGATGAAAAATTCGACGTCGCAGGCGCCCTGCCCCGCCGGATGAAATCTCCAGTGGTTGTTCATTTTTCGGAACGGTCCTTCGAGATATTCGACGAGGATTTCAAACCCGGCACGATCGAGCGTTACGCGGCTCGTGAACGTTTCGTAGATAAGCTTATAGGCAACTGTCATATCCGCGACGATGACTTCCCGGCCGCCTGCCTCCGCTGATTGCTTGCGCACGCGAAGCGACCGGCACAACGGGACGAACTCGGGATAATGTTCGACATCGGCAACGAGCTCGAACATGTCGGACGCGGAATGCTGGACATGCCGCTTGGTCGAGAACTGCGGCATTATTGATGCAAGGTCCGTAGCGCCTTCAGTCGAGCAAAATCATCGCCCGCATGATGAGACGAGCGTGTCAGCGGGCTCGCTGCAACCATCGAAAAGCCCTTCGCATAGGCGATCGCCATGAGTTCCTTGAATTCGTCAGGCGGGACGAAACGCAACACCGGGTGATGTTTGCGCGAGGGCTGCAAATATTGCCCGATGGTTAGAAAGTCGACGTCCGCGGCGCGCAAATCATCCATGACTTGCAAGATTTCATTCCGCTCTTCGCCGAGCCCGACCATGATCCCTGACTTCGTGAACATCTCCGGATCGATTTCTTTGGCGCGTTGCAACAGCCGGATCGAGGCGAAGTAACGCGCTCCCGGCCGCACACTGACGTATTTGGATGGAACCGTCTCCAGGTTGTGATTGAAGACATCGGGACCGGCGGCGACCACGATTTCGGCAGCGCCCGATTTGCGCAGAAAGTCGGGCGTCAGGACCTCAATCGTCGTATCCGAGCAGCGCGCCCGAACGGCGCGAATGACCGCAGCAAAATGCGCCGCTCCGCCATCGTCAAGATCGTCGCGATCGACTGAGGTGACGACAACATGCGTCAGTCCGAGTTTTTCTGTCGCCGCAGCAACGTGCTCGGGCTCGCCGGGATCGAGCGGGCTCGGCAGGCCGGTTTTGACGTTGCAGAACGCGCAAGCCCGCGTGCAGGTGTCGCCCATGATCATGAAAGTGGCGTGCTTGGCCTCCCAACATTCACCGATGTTTGGACAGCTGGCCTCTTCGCACACAGTGTGCAGATCATGTTCGCGAACGATCCGCCGAGTCTCGAGATAGCCTGCCGAGATCGGCGCCTTGACGCGGATCCAATCAGGCTTCTGCGAAACGGGTTGATCCGGCCGATGCGCCTTTTCCGGATGACGCGGGCGGCTCGGCTTGGCAACGGTATCGATCAATGTAGCCATCGCCGGATCGGTTCCCTGCAAATTCCCCTGCGCGGACAATCGGCCCGCAGACGATACTTACGGATGCGCTTTGGGTGCCGCAAGCCGCCCGCCGCAGCGACGAGGAGATGAACGGATCCCAATGTAAATGGTGCGATTGCTTGCTTAGATATTCAAGACCCGCCCGTAAGCATCCAACACAGCTTCCTTCATCATCTCCGACAGCGTCGGATGCGGGAATACGGTGTGCATCAATTCTTCTTCGGTTGTCTCGAGGTTCATCGCGATCACATAACCTTGGATCAGCTCGGTGACCTCGGCGCCGACCATGTGTGCGCCCAAGAGCTGACCAGTTTTTTTGTCGAAGATTACCTTGACCAGCCCCTGATCCTCGCCGAGCGCGATTGCCTTGCCATTGCCGACGAAAGGAAAGCGCCCAACGCGGATGTCGAGCTTCTTGTCCTTGGCGGCTTGTTCGGTAAGCCCGACCGAAGCGATCTGCGGCGAACAATACGTGCATCCGGGAATCAAAAGTTTGTTCATCGGATGCGGATGCAGCCCCTTGATGGCCTCGACACAAATCACGCCTTCATGCTCGGCCTTGTGCGCCAAAAGCGGCGGACCGGCGACATCGCCAATGGCATAGAGTCCCGGTACGTTGGTTTTGCACATCCCGTCGATGACAATGGCGCCGCGGTCGGTTTTCACTCCGAGCTTTTCCAAGCCGAGGTTCTCGATATTGCCGACGACTCCGACTGCCGAGATGACGCGCTCGACCGCAAGCGTTTGTGTCTCACCCTTGCCGTCATCGATCGTCGCGGTGACGCTGTCCGATTTTTTGTCGAGCTTTGTCACTTTGGCGCCGGTGAAAATCTTGATGCCCTGTTTTTCGAAACTCTTGCGCGCAAAGGCGGCGATCTCGGCATCCTCGACGGGCAGGATTTGCGGCAACACCTCGACTACGGTCACCTCCGCGCCGAGCGTGCGGTAGAAGGAAGCGAATTCGATGCCGATCGCGCCCGAGCCGATAACAAGGAGCGATTTCGGTATCCGATCCGGCACCATGGCTTCGAAATAGGTCCACACCAGTTTCTTGTCGGGCTCGATGCCGGGCAACACGCGCGGCCTCGCGCCGGTCGCGATAATGATGTGCTTGGCCTGATAGGCACCGGCGCCGAGCGCGCCCCTGGGCGCTTCACCGCGACTGGACTTTACGGTGACCTTGCCGAGCGCGTCGATCACGGCCTCGCCCCAGATCACGGCAATCTTGTTCTTCTTCATAAGGAAGCCAACGCCGTCGTTGAGCCGCTTGGAGACGGCGCGCGAGCGTTTGACGACCGCGGAGGGATCGTAGGTGACCTCTCCGGCCGACAGCCCGTAGTCCTTGGCGTGCTGCAAATAGTGCAAAATCTCCGCCGAGCGCAGCAGAGCTTTGGTCGGGATGCAGCCCCAGTTGAGGCAAATGCCGCCGAGATATTCACGCTCGACAATGGCCGTAGCCTCCGGGTCCAGAACCGATGATGATAACGTCGTAGGTCGTGTCAGCCATTTATTCCTCGCCAAAACGCAACTGCGCTGCACCCTACCGACTTTAGACATGAGCGCAGAGCGAACCAAGCCTACTGCTCAGCTCTGCAGAAACATGAAGGGCTCAATCGGCAATCGCGCGAAAAACGCCGTCGCCGCCGAGCCGCTCCAAAATACCGGAACGAATGTCAAAAAAGCAGCCGTGAAGTTTGAGTCTCCCGGCGCTGATCGCCGCCGCGATCCATGGGAAGGTGATCAGATTGTCGAGCGAAAGCCGGACCGATTCGTGCTCGCAAGCATCTTGCCGGCGCTCTGTCGGCGCCGCCATGGCCCGCAGCCGCGCCGGTTCGGCGATACGCACCCATTGACCGACGAAATCAGAGACTTCCGCGGGCGCACCGTTCAGGAGCGCTTGAATGCCGCCGCACATTGCGTGCCCCATCACGATGATCTGGGGCACCTTGAGCGCCCGCACCGCAAATTCGATTGCGGCGCTGATCCCGTGCGGCTGATCATCCGGTCCGTAGGGCGGAACGAGATTGGCGACATTGCGGATGACGAAGAGCTCGCCCGGGCCCGCATTAAACACCATTTGCGGATCGGTTCGGCTGTCCGAACAGCCAATTACCAGTGCCCGCGGCTGCTGTCCGAACTTGCTCAAGGCGTCGAAGCGAGCGCGTTCGTTGCGCCAAGTGCCGGCGCGAAAGCGGCGGTAGCCAGCGATGAAGTCTTCCATATCGACCGTGACCCCGATTTCTGTTTCGCCCGCTCATTCGCACGCGATATAAATCGATGCAACAAGGATCGTTGGCGATGAACGAACTAGGTGTTTACAGCAGTATCGGCGTGCGCAGTGCCGCCGAGGAACTGTTCCGGAAATTCGAAAAACAAAATGGCAGCAGACTTGCCGTCACCTGGGGCACGGCGCCGATGCTTGTCGCGCGCATCGAGGCCGGCAAGCGAACCGACGTCTTTATCCTCAGCCGGGCCGGCATCGATACGTTGCACGAGCAGGGAAAAATTCTATCGGGCACGGATGTGACGCTGGCCGGGTCGGGCGTCGCCATTGCCGTCAAGGCGGGCGCCGCGAAGCCGGATATCTCCACTCCCGCGGCTCTCAAGCAAACACTGCTCAAGGCAAACTCGATCGCCTATAGCGAGCCGTCCGCGGGCGGCGCCAGCGGCGTCCATTTCGCCAAGCTGCTCGAGCGCATGGGCATCGCCGAGCAAATGAAGCCGAAGACCAAATATCCGCCGGCCGGCGGTTTTTCGGCCGAACTGCTTTTGACCGGCGAGGCTGAGCTTGCGGTTCAACAGAAACCTGAATTGCTGCACGTCCCCGGCGTCGAAATCATCGGTTTTCTCCCGGGCGATCTGAACCTTGTCACTGAATTTACCGCAGCCATCATGACAGGGAGCAAGAATGTGGAAACCGGGAAAGCGCTGATTGGTAGTTTGCGCTCGCCCGAAGCTGCCGCGGTGTTCCGCTCCAAGGGCCTCGATCCGCGCTAAATCGTGTCGCGCTACACCAGCATCATCACCGGATTTTCGATCAGCGATTTGAACGCGCCAATCAGCTCTGCGCCAAGCGCGCCGTCAACGGCGCGATGGTCGCAGGACATGGTGACGCTCATGATATGGGCGGCTTCAATCTTGCCGTTGCGCACCACCGCGCGCTCCTCGCCGGCGCCGACCGCCAGGATCGTCGCATGCGGCGGGTTGATCACCGCGGTAAAATCCTTGATCCCGTACATGCCGAGATTCGAAACCGCCGTCGTGCCGCCCTGATATTCTTGCGGCTTGAGTTTGCGCGCACGCGCCCGGCTTGCGAGTTCGCGCATCTCGTTTGAAATCATCGACAGCGATTTGCTCTCGGCGTTGCGGATGATCGGCGTGATCAAGCCATTCGGCATCGCCACTGCCACGCCGATATCGGAATGCTTGTGTTTGAGCATGCCAGCTTCGGTCCAGCTGACATTGGCGTCGGGAATGCGCTGTAGCGCCAGCGCCAAAGCCTTGATGACAAAATCATTGACCGAGAGTTTGTAGGCAGGCTTGCCGTCCTTGTCCTCCGGCGCCGTGGCGTTGATTTCCTCGCGGTCTTGCAGGAGCTTGCCGATGTCGCAATCGACGGTGAGATAAAAATGCGGGATCGTCTGGACCGATGCGGTCAGACGCGCCGCGATGGTGCGGCGCATGCCGTCGTGCGGCACGACCTCGTAGCTGCCCTCCTCGTAAAGTGCGCGAATCTGCGGATCGGTCATCGCCGGCGCGACCATCGGCGTCGGGCCGCCAACGGGAACCGCCGCAAGCGCACGCAAGCCACGGCCTTCGCGCGCCGCCGCGATATCGCGGGCGACGACGCGGCCATGCGGACCTGAACCCTGGATACGGCCAATCTCTATGCCAATTTCTTTGGCCAACCGGCGAGCCAGCGGCGATGCGAAAACGCGCCCCGCGGCGGAAGCTGTGGTCGCAACTGAATCTCGGCCATTGGTCCGGGCCGGCTCGCCCCCGTCGCGTCGCGGCACTGATGGAGCGGGCGGTGGCGGCGCAACCGGCGGAGCTTTTGCCTCCCGAGCGACCGAGGGAACAGCCGGGTGCGCCGGCTTCGGCGCCGCCTCCACCGCACTCGGCGCCTTCGCCACCGGACCGCCTTTCGCCGCGGATGCAGCGGCCGCCTTCACATCCTCGCCTTCCTGAGCCAGCACGGCGATGAGCTGATTGACCGGGACATCATTGGTGCCTTCCGGCACGACGATCTTGGCCAGCGTGCCGTCCTCAATCGCCTCGTACTCCATCGTCGCCTTGTCTGTCTCGATCTCGGCGATCACATCGCCGGTCTTGATAGGATCGCCCTCTTTCTTGAGCCACTTGGCAAGGTTGCCCTTTTCCATCGTGGGCGAGAGTGCGGGCATCAGGATATTGACGGGCATGGCGCGCCAGTTTCACCGCGTTACCGGTAGCAAACTGCCTTGGTCGCCTCGACGACTTCGGCGACCGACGGCAGCGCGAGCTTTTCCAAATTTGCGGCATAAGGCATCGGCACGTCCTTGCCGCAGATACGGATCACGGGAGCATCGAGATAATCGAATGCATCTTCCATCACCCGCGCGGCAATCTCGGCGCCGACGCCCGATTGCTTCCAGCCTTCTTCGACGGTAACGAGCCGGCCGGTCTTTTTTACCGACTCGACGATCGCATCGGTGTCCATCGGCTTGAGCGTGCGCAGATCGATGAGCTCGGCCTCGATATTCTCCTTGGCCAGTTCTTCGGCGGCCTTGAGTGCGTAGATCATGCCCATCGACCAGGCGACGATCGTGACGTCCTTACCCTGGCGCACCACACGCGCGCGGCCGATCGGCAGCACATAATCGTCGAGCTTTGGCACCGGCGACGAATGGCCGTAGAGAATCTCGTTTTCGAGAAAGATCACCGGATTCGGATCCCGGATTGCGGCCTTGAGCAGGCCCTTGGCATCGGCCGCATTGGACGGAGCAATCACTTTCAAGCCGGGGATGTGCGAGTACCAGGCCGAATAATCTTGGCTGTGCTGTGCGGCGACGCGCGAAGCCGGTCCGTTTGGACCGCGGAAAACGATCGAGACTTTGACCTGTCCGCCGGACATGTATTGAGTTTTCGCCGCTGAGTTGATGAGCTGATCCATCGCCTGCATGGCGAAGTTGAAGGTCATGAATTCGACGACCGGCTTTAAACCGGCGAGTGCCGCGCCAATGCCGACGCCGCTAAATCCATGTTCGGTGATCGGTGTATCGATGACGCGCCGCGCGCCAAATTCGTCCAATAGTCCCTGCGTGACTTTATATGCGCCTTGATATTCGGCGACTTCCTCGCCCATGACGAAGACGTCGGGATCGCGCCGCATTTCTTCGGCCATGGCGTCGCGTAACGCTTCGCGCATGGTCATAGACACGAGCTCGGTACCCTCGGGCACTTCCGGCTCCGGCATGATCTCGGCCGATGGCGGCTTGGCGGTGGGCGCCGGCGCTTGTGTTTGCTTTACGGCTTGAGGTTTTTGCGCAGGGGCTGCGGATTCGGCGGCCTTCTCCTGACGCGACGGCTGCTCGGCCTTGGCCTGCTTGGCGGGTGCCTGCTTGCCGTCCTTGAGCGCTGCAGCGTCTTCGCCTTCGGCTAGGATCATGGCGATCGGCGTATTGACGGCCACGTCGGCGGTGCCTTCGGGCACCAGGATTTTGCCGAGCGTGCCTTCGTCCACCGCCTCGACTTCCATGGTGGCCTTGTCGGTTTCGATTTCCGCGATGACATCGCCGGACTTGACCGGATCGCCTTCCTTCTTAAGCCATTTGGCGAGATTGCCCTTCTCCATCGTCGGCGACAGGGCGGGCATCAACACTTCGGTCGGCATAGCAGCTCACATCAAAACGCGGCAATGGCACTTCAGTGATAGACGTCGGTATAAAGTTCGGCGGGATCAGGTTCGGGATCGTGGGTAGCGAATTCGGACGCCTCATTGATAATGGTGCGGACCGCAGCGTCGATCTTCTTCAAGTCATCCTCGCTCGCCCATTTCTTGTCGAGCAGGCGTTTGCGCACCTGTTCGATCGGGTCGTGTTCGGTGCGCACTTTGTCGACCTCTTCCTTGGTCCTGTACTTGGCCGGGTCCGACATTGAGTGGCCGCGATAACGATAGGTCAGCATTTCGAGGATGATCGGCCCCTTTTCGGCGCGGCACCACGCAAGCGCCTCATCGGTAGCCGTTTTAACTGCGCGCACGTCCATGCCGTCGACCTGCGAGCCGGGGATGTTGAAGGAAGCCCCGCGTTTGGAAAGATCGGGCTGTGCCGAGGAGCGCACGACCGAGGTTCCCATCGCATAACGATTGTTTTCGATAACGTAGATGACCGGCAGCTTCCACAGCTCGGCCATGTTGAAGCTCTCGTAAACCTGGCCTTGATTTGCCGCGCCGTCGCCGAGATAGGTCAGGCTGACGTCGTTGCTGCCGCGATATTTGTTGGCAAATGCGAGCCCTGTGCCCAGCGGCACCTGCGCGCCGACGATGCCATGACCGCCGTAAAATTTCTTCTCTAGCGAGAACATGTGCATCGAGCCGCCCTTGCCCTTTGAACAGCCGCCGCGGCGCCCGGTGAGTTCCGCCATCACGCCTTTCGGGTCCATGCCGCAGGCGAGCATGTGGCCGTGATCGCGATAGCCGGTGATCATCTGATCGCCGTCGCGCTTGGCCATCTGCAT
>Ga0335081_10008016_pt1 | contig 16936 bp, 15 predicted proteins | sample Lox_Sample_35_FD_206713 | JGI IMG/M metagenome (GOLD analysis project Ga0335081, IMG submission 206713) | Soil microbial communities from Loxahatchee National Wildlife Refuge, Florida, United States - Lox_Sample_3.5 | ecosystem: Environmental > Terrestrial > Soil > Wetlands | place: USA... | reverse complement strand
CGCGGCGCGACCTTGTTCCTCGAGGCCATCCGCTTCGTCGTTGAAGCGATTTCTTCCTCGCACCGTGAAAAACGTAACCGCGCCGAAGATCACCACCGGTGGCAGCATCAGAATCAGGACCCCGTGGCGCAATGCCGTGATTCCCCTACTGCTGGCGGCGGCCGCGGTGTTGTAACACAGGGCACAGCCTTGCGCCAGGATGGGACTGGCGGCCAGAAGTCCGATCACGCTTCCCGTCAAGGCACAAATCCATCCCCAGGCCTGCCTTGGAAACTGGAAACTGGAAACTGGAAACTCGCCCAGCCCCCTTGTCCGCCGGCGCAGTTGCCAGTCTCGAGTCTCAAATGTCCAGTTTCCAGTCTCCCGTTTCCAGTTTTCAATTTCCAATTTGGACATGCCTGACCTCCGAGTGTACTCTACTTTGGCCTCATATAGAAGAGCCGCACGCCGTCGGGGAAAACGACGAACATCATGACGATCACAAAAACCAGCGCCGGCATCAACGTCCACACCAGGCTGGGCCGTTCGTAGCGCAGGTGCATAAAGTAGGAGATGATCAGGGCCGCCTTGACGATGGAGAGGGACATGAGGATCACCAGCATCACTCGGAGATCGAGCTGCTGGTAAGCCAGGATCACTTCGATGCCCGTGAAGGCGAGAAGAAACCCCCACACAATCATGAACGGCTTTTTCGGTTCAACGTGCGCGTGCACCACGTCATTTGCCATGACACCCTCCTTGTTTGACCAGTGGCCAGCCACTAGTCACTGCCTTCAGGCTGTTTTCGCCGACATCAGATAAATGAGCGGGAACAGGAACATCCACACCAAGTCGACGAAGTGCCAGTAAAGCCCGCTCACCTCAACGTCGTCAGCATTGTATTTCCTCTTGTTAAATCCCCATGCGATGACGCCCAGATAGACCACGCCGATGGTGACGTGGGTCATGTGGAGGCCGGTCAGCGTAAAGAATGACGCGCCAAACATGGGGACACCCCAAGGGTTCTTGAAGAGAACCACTCCCTCGTTGATCAGGCCCAGCCATTCACGAATGTGGAGCACGTCAAATAGGATGCCGCCCACCATGGTGGCCATCAGCCACTTGGCGGCTGAGGCGCGCGCGTCCATCTTGGCGGCGCGTACGGCCATCACCACCGTGATACTGCTCGACAGCAGGATGATGGTCATCACCGTGGCGTTGGCGATGCTGGCTCCCTCGAAGGGCCTCGGCCAGGAGGCGCTCGAAACGCGGGTGTAAGCGTAGGCGATGATCAAGGCCGAGAAGGTGATCGCGTCGGAGACGATAAACAGCCACATCCCCAGCTTCTTGGGAACCACTGCGTAGGGCGACGTTCCGCCGCTCCAGACGTCCGCCTCGGTGGTGGCGTGCAAAGAACCCATCATGTCTTCCGTGGCCATCGTTATAACCTCGTCGAGAGTAGAATCAGGAGATAGATCCAAAGTCCGTCCATAAAGTGCCAGTAGATCGAAGTCACATCCACCGCCACCCGACTCCTGGGCACGGCGGCGAGTTTGGGCGCCCGGAAAGCAAGCACCAGGACCGCAATGATCCCACCCAGCAGGTGGATTCCGTGCGCAGCGGTCAGCAGGTAGAAGAACGAACTGCTCGGATTTGTGGCCAGGTACACCCCACTGGCATGGAGTTCTTTCCAGCCAGCCAGTTGCCCGGCTACGAACGCCAGCCCCAGCGCCACCGTCACATAGAGCCAACGAGCGAATGCCTCGCGGTGTCCGGCGCGCAGTGACCGCCGCGAGACCTCGAGCGTCACGCTGCTCACTACGAGCACTAGCGTGTTTAGATACAACACCGGCGGCAGCGCGGTGGGTACCCAATCGTTGGAGATTCCCCGCCTTACCACCAAGGCGCTGGTGAAGGCGGCAAAGACCATGACGATGCCGGCGATTCCCATCCACATGCCGGTGTGGTAGGCACGAGCCGGGACCGACCACGGCACCGATTCCCAGCGGTCGCCGCCACCGCCGAAGTCGCCGAACCCGTTGCCGTTGCCGGCGCCATGCTCGGGCTTACGCCGGGCACCAGACTTGGGCGGGATGAGGGTTGTTGCCATACACGGTTTGTCGCTTTCTAAGGCTCGAATAACTAAGTCCTCGGGTTCATAAGTAGGGCCACGTATTTTGTGACCCTCATATGCTACCTTACTAATTAACTCCAGCACTAGTTCCCGAGCCGCTATCCGGCCCTTTCCTTCCCAATTCTCTGCTTCCGTACCTCTCTCGCGCCGAGGTCCGCGCCAACCTTAGCCAACCGGTCCTGCCCAATGGCCTCCCTCGTTCCAGTAATGCCGCTAACCAGAGAGACGAGACCCCTGGGAACACAGCGCTTTCTGGGATTTCATCATACTTCCCATGTTCCAACCGGAAGATGGAAACGCCCGTTCCGTCGTATCGCCACACTTCCGGCACGCCGAATGCCGCAAAGAGCGGGAGCTTGCGAATGGATGAGCGCGTGATCTCAATTTCAATCACCAAGTCCGGCGGTGGGTCGGTCTCAAGATCGATCCGCTCCTTGCCGCGCAGACGCTCCACGTTCTGAATATAGAAGCAGGAATCCGGCTCAAAGCCACGCTCCAAATCCTCACGCTTAAAAGTTGTTGCCCCGAAGCCCTCCGCCTCAACATTCATTTCGTCGGCCAGCACTCCTACCAGATCAGCGATCCTCAAGTTCCACCGCTCGTGTTCGGGTAATGGGCTCATGATCTCAAGCACTCCGCCGTCAAAAGTAAAGCGAGGCGAACGATCATCGCCCTTTTCGGAGAGCAGACGCTCATAGGTTTCCCAAGAGAGATTCCGCAGGACGACTCTCTCTTCCGGAGGATTGAGAACCATCGTCATCGTCGTTCACCGGTCGGCCCGCTCCGACATGCTGATTCTTCGAACTCTGATGCCGAAGCGAAGAGCGGGCAGGATGCCTGCGCTCCCAGGCATTAATCATTGACAAGTACGATAACTGTCTTTGCTTTCATAAACATCGTGGCTTTCAAAAAATCGCCCTTTGTTTTCAATAATATCGTGGCTTTTTCCATAGATTCATGTTTTCAAAGGGGTTAGCCATACATGGTCTCATGGACGCTGCGACATACTACTATTGTAGTAGTAGTGGCTTCGCCCGCCCAAAACCTGTATCGTCGGTGTAGACTTGCTGACAGCGCTCACCCGGCCGGCACCTCCTCCGGAGAATCCTGCATAATGTAGTCCTTCGCCGCGCCAGGGACGCCAAACTCATAAGGACCGTGGTGTACTACCGCGTGGCGCCCGCCGAAGTTGTCGAAGGGCGGCGGTGAAGGAATGGTCCACTCCAGCGTCGTGGCTTCCCAGGGATTCTGGGAGGCCTCCTCGCCTTTAAACATGCTCCAGAACAGGTTGAACAGGAAGATGAACTGCGCCGCGGCGGTGATGAAAGCGGCAATCGACATGAACATGTGGAGGTCGATGATGTGCGGCGTGTTCAGGAAGTTGACTTCCGTGAACCGGGAGTACCGACGAATGTTGCCTGCCAGTCCCAGATAGTGCATGGGCATGAAGATGCAGTAGACGCCGATGAAGGTGATCCAGAAGTGGATCTTACCGAGGGTTTCATTCATCATGCGCCCGAACATCTTGGGGAACCAGAAGAAGGTCCCAGCGAACATCCCGAAGATCGCCGCTACTCCCATCACCATGTGGAAGTGTCCAACCACAAAGTAACCGGCGTGTAGGTTGACGTCGACCGGCGGCTGGGCGAGGAACAGGCCGCTTAGCCCTCCGGTTACGAACAGCGAGACAAAGCCGATGGCGAACAGCATGGCCGTCGTCAATCGCAGGCGGCCGCCCCAGAGCGTGCCCAGCCAATTGAAGGTCTTGATGGCGGAAGGGACGCCGATGGCCATGGTCATCACGGAGAACGCAAAGCCAGTATAGGGGCTCATGCCGCTCACGAACATGTGGTGACCCCAGACGCAGAAACTGAGAAACCCGATGGCCATCATGGAATAAGCCATGGCACGGTAGCCGAAGATCGGCTTGCGCGAGAAGGTGGAGAGGACGTGGGACGTAATACCCATGCCTGGGAGGATGGCGATGTAAACTTCGGGATGGCCGAAGAACCAGAATAGATGCTGCCAGAGCAAGGGTGAGCCGCCAGAGTGACCCGTGATCAGCTTGTCGTTGACCACGAGTCCCGCCGGAATGAAGAAACTGGTGCCGCCAACGCGATCGAGCATCAGCAAGATACCGGCGCTGAAGAGCACCGCAAAAGAGAGGAGGGCAAGGATCGCGGTAATAAACCAAGCCCAGCAGGTGAGCGGGAGACGCATCAGCTTCATGCCCCGAGTACGTAGCTCCAGCAGGGTAGCGATGAAGTTCAACGCTCCCATCAGGGACCCGACGCAGAACAAGGCGATGGAGATGATCCAAAGGTTCTGGCCCGTGCCTTCTCCGGGACCGGCGACCGAGCCTAATGCGCTCAACGTCGCGTAACCTGTCCAGCCGGAAAGCGGCGGGCCGTCCGCGACGAAAAAGGCAGCGACCAGGACTGCGAGTCCAAGGAAAGTGGTCCAGAACGACAGCATATTCAACGTCGGAAACGCCATGTCCTCGGCCCCGACCTGGATCGGCAGGATGTAGTTGCCGAAGCCGGCCTGGGGTGCCGTGGTGAGGACAAAGAACACCATCAGCGTGGCATGCATCGTCATCAGAGAGAGATAGTACTCGGGCGTCATCTGGTCGTGCGGAGCGCCCACCGCGGAGAGCAAGTGGAGTCCGGGAATGTGCGCGTCGGGCCACACCAGGTGCCACCGCATCAGCACCGACAGGATCATGCCCACAAAGACGGAAAACAGGGCGAGGAAGTAATACTGCTTGCCGATGACCTTGTGGTCGAGGCTGAAGATATACTTCCGGATGAAGCCCGTGGGCTCGTGATGCACATGGATTGCTTCCGCGTGCGCGTCTGCCATCGATTGACCTCCGTCAATAGCTATCAGCCGTCAGCTATCAGCGAAGACGGTTGTTCTTTGCTGATTGCTAATGGCTGATAGCTGACCGCTTTGTTACTGCATCGCCGCCTGCTGCTGCAACCACTTCTCAAAATCCGCTTCCGTCATCACCTGAAGGAACGCCCGCATCTTGTAATGCCCAAGGCCGCAGAGTTGGGTGCACACAATTTCGTAGCGGCCTGGCGTCCCGGCCTCTCCGTTTTTCAACGCTTCATCACTAGCCGTGAAATGAATGGGGATCTCCATGCCCGGAACCAGGTCTTGATGCACCCTCAGCTCCCGGCAATAAAACGAGTGGTTGACATCTTTCGAGCGCAGGACAAGCTCAACCTCGCGATTTGCCGGAATGGCCAGCGTGGCGGTGACGATATCATCTTTGGCGACCGAGTCGTGCACTCGATCCAGGCCCAGGTAGTTTCCCGTTCCGTCGTTCATCAGCTCCGAATGGCTGGTGCCGAATTGGCCGTCGGGACCGGGGTAGCGGAAATACCATTGGAACTGCTCGCCCCAAGCCTCGATGCGCAGCGCGCCGGGCGAAGCGCCCGTGAAGTGCGTTTGCGCCCACACGTGGTATCCGAGCAGGTTGAGCCCGACAAACACGATGGTGGCCGCCGTGGTCCACGTGACTTCGAGCGCGTTGTTCCCGTGCGAGTAGGTAACCTTGCGGCCGTCGCCACGGTCGCGGTACTTATATACGAACCAAGCCAGCCCAAGCTGAGACGCGACGAAAACCACCGCGCAGACCATCAGCGTCAGATTAAACTGATGGTCCATCGCCGCTCCGTGGGTGGAGATGTCAACCGGGAACCACCAATAATGCCCCCAGAAGATCACCACGGAAATAACCGTGATCAGAGCCAGCAAGACCATCCAAGCCAGAGCGGCCATAGCAGGTTGCTCCAAAAGTGATTTGTCAGATTCCGAAGGGTAAAGCCCAACATTAACCCGGGCCCCGGGGCCCGGGGTTCGGAGTTCACCGATTCCCTTTGCGCACTGATTGTTCCCTGTGAACGCCGAACCCGTCTTTCAACCGCCTGCCAGGTCCCGGTTTCGAGCGGATGACTTTATTCAATACGCTGAATTCTGTCAACTGTAATCGTGCGTGCTGATGTAGAGCGGCCGTCCCGGCCGCTGTCACCGGAACGTCCGGCTCCGACCGAACACGACCGTGGGCAAAGCCGGCCCTGAACTTGGCGCAGCGGTGCCTACACAACAGCGGGCGAGGCGCCCGCGCTACCTTAATTTAGGACCCAGCCTTGAAAGTGAAGTCAGCCGTGGCCGACCCTTTGGCCGGCACCGTCACCTTGGTTTCCTGTTGGCCGTAAGTGGCTGTCCAAGCGCCGATGGTGTAGTCGCCCGGCGGCACGCCCTTGATCGTGAAAGTGCCGTCGGCATTGGTTACCGCGTAAAGCGGATTCTTGCTCACTCCAATATAAGCCTTCATCCACGGATGCTGGTTGCACTTTACCGGAATCATGACTTCCGGGCGCGTGAACTTCTCGTCGATCGGCGGCGCGCCGGGCGCCTGCGACTGGTTCCATTCCCGGTTGTCCGTCGGCATGGGGTGGATGTTGTGCGTCGTAGCGTCACTCGAAATCACGTGCAAATCCTGCCCCACCAAGATCCCCATCACGTGCGGCTGGTACATACAGCCGTTCTGGTCGAGCGTCACCTGGTCGGTGGGAGTTGGGAAGCTGTACTTGTCCGCCCCGTCTTTGACGTAGACGAACACGTTGGGCAACGTGCCATTGGCGTTCACTTCGCCGTCTTCATAATAGACGGGACCGTTGTGCTTCTTCACGCACACGGAGTCCTGATCCATCATAATCGCCTTGGGCTTGGGTTTCTCCCCATCAAACTTCACCGTGCCGGTGATTTCACCGACGGTTGACTGATCGACGGGCGTTCCGGCCGACTCGGTGGGAGCAGCCGTTTCCTCCGTAGTCGTTTCGGTCTTCTTGCTGCAGGCTGCCAGGAGAGATAGAGCAGCAACCACCGTGAAAAGACAAAACACTTTCCTCGAATTCATTGATTGACCTTTCTGCGCTTCCTTCGGGAAGCGCTAGTTCCTCGGGAGTGCTTTTGATCCCGAAGTTTGTAGTCGCTTTCGCCATTCCTCTCGCCACCGAGGTCTGTTACTCCCGGCAGAGGACGAAGGACCACAGACCAGGGACAGAACGCGCTCCCGGCCTAATGGGATGTTTCCAGCATTCCTGCCAGCGTTTGCGTCGCGAGGAGTTGGGGTTTGCCGCTCTTGCCTCGCAGTTGCGACGTGGCAGGTTTGGCCGTGGCCGGATTCAAGCTCCCGCCGCTCATCTGGATGAGCCGCTGCTGCTCCTGGGGAGTCAACTCCAGCAGGTAGCGGACCAGCAAATCAGCCTGATCACCATTATAACCCTTGAAGATGGGCGGCGTGGGGCCGGCAAAAACCCAATGCTCGTCCGCCTGTTTGAACAGCCCGGAAGGCATAGCCGTGCCGGGATCAATCTTAGCGGGATCGAGAATCCAGTGCTTCACCCAATCCGGCTTTAAGCGTTCGGAAGCCAGGAGGAAATTGGGTGCCGTTGCGTACTTATCGTGTGCCGGCGATCCGATCGCGTGGCACTTCAGGCAGGGTGCCGCCTGGCTGGTAAACAAAGCGCGAGCCATCGCCGCTTCCTCGGTGGTCACCGGTTCCAGCTTCTGCGGAATATAAGGCAGAGGCTGCGCGGAAAGTGCCTGGAAGAACTTCACGAGAATACGGACCTCGATTGGTGACAGGTAAAACGTCGGCATCCGCACTTTCAGGTAGCTGCGAACCCCATCACGATCGGTGTCCGTGTCGCTGAGCGCAGGGTTGGCCAGGAAACGCGCCAGCCATTCCGGGTTCACGCGAGCGCCCTCGGTGAGCAGGCGAGGCGGAAGCTGCCCCTTGCCTTCCGGAGTCTTGTACTGCGGCAGGTTCTGCAATATCGATTGCTGGTCGAGAGTAAACTGATGGCACCCCACGCAGTTGTATTTTTTAACCACCCACCAGCCGGCCTGGATATCTGCGCCCGGGCCGCTCGGTTCGAAAAAGTATCGCTCCGGGTATTGGGAATCCGCCGCGCCCATCAGGAAGGTGGTGATAGCGTTCACCTGCTGCCGATCGTGGTCGCTCAGATCGGGCAAGGCGTCGTGGGTCTTCTTGCTGACCGGCTCGAAGAAATCCGGCATCTTCAACTCTTCGCCTTCCGCCCGGATCATACCGTCGTCATACATTTCGGGCCGGGAGAGCTTGTGCTCGAAGAAACCTTTGTGGGTCCACCAATCCTGTTCCTTGGCCTGACGTACGTAGAGGGCAAAATCCATCTGCTCCAGAGGTTTAGAGCCTTCTTTTGTCAGCTCGGTGCCGATCCGGCCTTCATCCTCCATGCCGGCGATCTCGTGGCAGCCCGCGCAGCCGTATCGCTGCACGATCTCTTTTCCCGCTTGCTTCAACTTGGGATCGTCCAAATAAGCGGCTGCCGAGTAGCTGGAAGGGTCCTTTTCCTTCAGGGTCATCAGATAACTGGCGATGTCGCGCGACTCATCCCAGGAAAGCCGGAGGTTGGGCATGGGCGTCATCTGCTCGAACTGGAGCTCATGGCCGTCGTTGGGACACTTGGAGTGGTCGGCGTCGAAGACGTAGGGCAGACCATGCTTTTTGTAGTCGTCGGCCGTCAGATCGCGCTTTTCGAGCGGGCAGTAAGGCGCCAGGCGCTCGCGAGGGTTGTGGATCCAGCGTACCAGGTAATCGTAGTTCACCTTCTCGCCCACGCGGCTCAGGTTGGCGGCCCACCAGCCTCCCACCGCATTCGATCCCTCCCCGACAGCGTGGCAGGCCATGCAGCCGCGGCTCTCGAAGCTCTGCTTGCCCTTGACCGGGTCGCCAGCCGCCTGCTGAGGGGCCTGGGCGTCAATGCCACTCTGCCAGACGAAGGCGGCCACGGCGGGCAATTCATCCTCGTCCAACCGGAATCGCGGCATGCGCGTGGTAGGGCGGAAAGCATGAGGATTCTGGAGCCACACCGGAACCCACTCGGGCCGCAGCTTGGCGCGCACTTCTTTCAGGTCCGGCCCCACCTTCTTGCGGTCCATCAGCAAGAACTTGGTTTGGCGGTTCAAGTGGTCCACCTGCATGTCGGCTTTGCTGATCGCGACCTGCAGCTCAAGGGCTTTGAGATAATACGCCTGCGCGGTGGCATTGTCCGGGGCGTTGTCGCCCGCCTGGTTGTCCTTCTGGATGTCCAACTCGTCCTGCGCACGCTGCGTCCCCAGTTGCTGGATGGTGCGCTCCGTAGTGGCGAGGTCCTCCGGCTCCTTGTCGTATCCCTCAAAGCGATGGCAGCCGACACAACCGCGCCACTGGAAAAGGTCCTTACCCTCGTTGAGAGTCGCCGCGTGCCCAAGTACCATGTCGCGGGTGTGGCACTGCTGGCATCCGGCCTCGACGTTCTCGTGCGGATAGAGTGGCCACAGCCAGTGCTCGTCGTGGCCGTGGGCTTTTTCGACGTGTGCGATGTCCATGCCGTTGCCACCGTGGCAAGGCGAGCACCCGAATTGGTCAGGGTCGTGGATCCGAAGCAGTTCCGGCTCCGGATGGTTGGTGAACGCGCCCGACATTTCGTCGGCCACGAGGACCATCTTGCCCCCGCGCTTCTCCGGCGCTCCCATCTCGGCCCGAGTCAGTTTCGCCGGTTCGCGGATTCCTACGTGGCACGATTCGCAGCGGTCCACCACTCCCATGTCAGGAAGGTTGATCTGCTTGATTTCAACGTTGAAGGTCTCCATCTTGGCCTGAAGTCCTTGCAGCGCGTCGACGGTGAGGCCGTTGAGGTGGTCTTTGACGTAGGAGTTGACCTTGATCTGAAGTTCCGAGGCCGGTTTGAGCAAAGCGGCCTTTTGCAGCAGGAGCTTGCCTTTCTCCTGCTGCAGCTCACTGAATCGGTCTTCGAGTTGGTCGAAGCTGAGGCTCAACTTCTGGTCGTTGCCGCCCTGCCCTCCCGGCAGAGTCACCGCAAACGGCCCCTGCTTGTATTTCTCCAAGTCTTGCGTCCGCGACTGTTTGCCGCTCTTGCTCGAAGTATGCTCGATGATGTAGTTCTGCGATCCCACATAGGCGCGCGCGGTGGTGAGCACGTTCAACACCGCGTTGGTCCGATCTTCCACCAGGGCCGACTCCGCGTCGATCTTCTGGGCCTGAGGACTGATGCTCTTTTGCAGGTTGTCCAGTTGCTGCTGCAGGCCTTTGTACTCCGCCGAGTTCTCCAGCGCATGCTCGGCAGCCCTTTGCTTCGGGAGCTGCCGGGCCAGAAAGTCGCCGTAGCGCTGGACAAAAACACGCTGGTAATCCTTCCACGGGCGCAAGCCGAAGAACTCGTCGTACAAGGCCCAGCCCAGGGTCAGCACCATCAAAAGTGATGCGATGAGCAAAAGGAAGGCCAAGGATTGGCTGACGACTGGGTCCTTTTCCGGGGTCTCAGGCAAACCGTTCCTCCATCTATGTCGACGTGGACACAGCAAAAAACTCTCTTCGTGGAGCTCTCAGCTTTCAGCCATCAGCTCTCAGCAAGCGGAGCCCACCTTATTCTTGCTGACTGCCGATAGCTGAGAGCTGACAGCTTCCTACACGTTAAACCATGGCGTGAGCCAGATGTACTTGATCCGAAACAGGTGCCGGATCAGGATCTTGATCGGCAGGAGCAGCATGATGATCAGGAACACTTGCATCGTTGCGTACTGAATGATGCTCATCCGTTCGAAGATCTTGCGGTTAAAGCCTTTCCGCGTGATCAGCTTGTGAAAGCCGTAGCCGGCCACCGCACCGTAAAGCGCCATCACGATAAGACCGAAAATTGTCTTCCCCGTCAGACTGGTGATCCCGAACAGATCGGGTAGATCGCGATTGACCTCGAATACCACGCGGCTCGGGTCCCACGTCTGCCCCGGCCAGAACCACATCCATCCGGGCCCGCGGATGAATGTCCCGATCACCACCATCAAAAGCCAGAGAACCAGGAACCCAAAGCAGAACGTGATGATGGCCCACTTACGCTGCTTCAGGGTGTAGTAGCCCGCACCCAACGGGTTGGAATCGATATAAGGAATCACCATCAGGCCCACGATGATCAAACTCGGCATCACCACGCCGGCAATCCAGGGATCGAAATACACCAGCATCTCCTGGAGACCGAGGAAGTACCAGGGCGCTTTGGCGGGGTTCATCGTCAGGTTTGGGTTGGAGAGTTCTTCCAGGGGAGCGTTCAGGGTAAGCGACCAGACCGTGAGGATAACGGTGACGATAATTGCTGCCAGCAGTTCAACGCGCATCAGGTACGGCCAGGTGTGGACTTCCTTCGCCCAACCCTTCTGCCACGGGTAGGTCTTGCGATGGTGAGTTTTGGCGAGTTGCGGATCCGCCTCCAGCTTCTCGATCAGTTCGTCGTTTGCCTCAGCGTGACGATAAGCGTACCAACAGTAAAAAGGCACGAGAAACAGAAGCGCGACAATGGGGACATTGTCGGGCGCCGAGACGATTTCCCAAAGTTGGTGCCAGTCCATAAGAACCTCAGGGAACAGGGAATAGGGAACAGGGAACAGAAAAAAACGGCTCGGGGGCAGGCTTGATCCTGTAACCTGTTCCCTGTTCCCTATTCCCTACTTCAGATCTTCCGGATCGCCTTGATCTCAGACTCCAGCATAACGGGCGCGGGACCGGAGATTCCTCCGTCCTTCCGAACGCGCCAGAAATGCACTCCCATAAACAGCGAGGCAATGATCGGAATCGCCAGGCAGTGCCAGATGTAGGCGCGCAGCAACGCGTTGGCGTCGACGATCGATCCGCCCAACAGTGCAAACCGAATGTCGTTATAAGGCGTCATACCGAGCTGCGAGCCGAACGGCCCCTCGTGTCCGAGAAGCGGTGTGGCACGTGCCATGTTGGTGCCCACGGTCACTGCCCAGAAGCCCAGTTGATCGTCGGGCAGCAGATAACCGGTGAACGAAAGGAGCAACGTCAGCACCAACAGCACCACACCCACACACCAGTTGAACTCCCTCGGCTTCTTGTAGGAACCGGTGAGAAACACGCGGAACATGTGCAGCCAAACGGCCAGCACCATCAGGTGTGCCGCCCACCGGTGCATGTTGCGCAAGAGGCGGCCGAAGGGTACGTCATTCATCAGGTAAATGATGTCCCGGTACGCCTGCCCCTTCGACGGGTGATAGTAGAACATCAAAAGCACGCCCGTGAAGGTCAGGACGATGAACAGGTAGAAGGTGATGCCGCCCATGCCCCAGGTGTAGCTGTAGCGAGTGGCGTCGCGATTGACCTTGGCCGGATGCAGGTGGAAGAAAACGTTGGTGAGGACGCCTAAGGCTCGCCCGCGGTCCGTGTCGTCATGCTTGACGCGGAACATCGACTTGTAGACTTGGGTCTTCTCTGGTTTCTTGAGGTTTTCGACCTCTTCCTTGACCTTTTCCTTGAGGACCTTGGTCCCCTCGCGCAAGTCATCCACAAGAACCGCAAGCCCTTTCTTGGCTCCGTTTTCCTGATCCCCCATCAGATTGCTCCGCCTTTCATATAGCGCCGCCCTTCAGGGCGGTACGTTCCCGGCCGAAACTCGGCGCTACACATTGATAAATGCCCCCGGATCGTCAAAATGGTCCGGACCGCCCTGGGCCTTGAACCACGAAAACAATCGACTGGTGTCAACGATAATCTCCCCTTGGGCGTTGACCTCCACGTGAGCACGGTCCATGGGCCGGGGCGCGGGACCCTCGAAATTGATCCCCTCGGGCGTATAGCCGCTCCCGTGACACGGGCACTTGAACTTGTTCTCTGCCGGTTTCCAGTCGGGTGTGCAACCCAAGTGCGTGCACTTGGCGAAAATGCAGAACAGGCGCGGTGGCTCTTTTACCACCCAGATGCGATATGCCTGCTTGTACTTCTCGTTGACGCCGATCTGAAAGTCCGACGGGTAACCGATGTTGTGGACGGTGTTGGGTTCGAATAGTGCGCGCGGGAAAAAAAAGCGCAGAAACATCAGAAAATTCACGGCCAGGTATCCCCAGATGGCCGTCCAGATGAGGCGGCGCCGCATCTTGCCGGGCCCCGGCTGCGACGAATCACCGCCTTCGGTCTCCGCTTGAGGCTTGGGCGCGGGCCGCGCCGTGGGAGACTTCACTGCGGCGGCCGGCTTGGCCGGTGGCTTTGGAGCCTCGGTCGTGGCTGCCGCCGACGCTGACTTTGGTGCGCCCGGGGCGCCGCCCTCGATATCTGCCATAACTTCGATCCTCTCGATCTGAAGTGGCTTACCGGTGAACTGAGAGTTTGTCTTGAACCCAAGATCGGCGAATATAGTCGAACAGCGTTGGGTCTGTCAAGAAAAACGAGTGAAGTGAACTAATTTTTTTCCGCTTCGCATCAAAACCGACTTGTGAGGTAACCCGCAGGTCCTCTCCGATCAGCTTTGACCGGCCGCGAATGCTCCAGCAGGACCGCCGAAGCGCGCCCAAGCGCTATGGCAGCAGCCGCTTCCCGCGCCAACAAGCGCGCTGGAGTAGACGAAGATCGCAACTCAGTTCTGAATAGCCCATTTAGAATGATGCGGAAAACGCTTCGGCGTTTGCCCGACGGCTGGAAGAGGGAACAGGGAACAGGCGAAGACGAACTATTCCCTGTTCCCTGCTCCCTATTCGCTGTTCCCTACTCGACGTGGAACTTGTACCCGGCTTGCTTGATGGCCTTGCGGTAATCGTCCGACTGCATCTCGATCACCTTGCACATTTCGTAGAGCCGCGACCGCAGCGTCACACCTAGATCGGCCAGCGTGCGCTCGACGCTGGGGACGTTCTCTCCCGAGGGCGTGCGGACATCCTGGCGCCGGCCGCTCTCCTCAAAAGGGAGGGTGGTGGTGATAAGCGTCACGCGCTTGCCGTTGTAGCGTGAATTGATAATGTAGGCCAGCGTGTCGCGAACCCAGTCGGTGGCGTTGGGAGCCACCAACTCGTCGAGCAGCAAAACCTCGGTCTCGAGAACCGGGGCCAGGACGCGCGACTCGGTGGTCCCCGACACCGCATTATAACTCTCCCGGATCTGCTTCAGCAGGTCCTGAAAGTCCTGGAAGAGACACTCCACACCCTTGCCGATCATCAACTCCCGCAGAACGGCCACGGCCAGATGCGTCTTACCCGCCCCGGTCGGCCCCACAAACAGCAGGCCGAAGTCGGTGGGATACTCGCTCACGAATCCCTGCGCGTAGAGCTTGGCGCGGGATAGGCTGGGATTCGCCAGGCCGGTTTCGCGGTTCTTGCGAATGTCGAAATTCTCAAAAGCGCAGTGCTCGTAGCGCGGCGGAATCATCGCCTGCTCCAGCAAGCGCTCGGTCACCTTGGCCTCATTGCAGCGGCAGCGCTCCACGCGCCGGATGCCATCGATCTCGATGGGCCTCCAGCCGGTGCCCTCACATTCCGGACAGTCTTTCTTTGCCATGGAGAATGATCCGAAGAAAATGACGAATTGAAGAACGATGAATTATGAATGATGAACAAGAAAGAGTCGAGAGTCGAGAGTCGAGAGTCGAAAGTTGAAAGTGGAAAGTGGAAAGCCTTCGCTTCTGATGTTCATCATTCATCATTCATCATTCATAATTCATCATTCATCATTTCCTCTATCGGCGTGTCCGAATCAAGAAAGGCGGCGGGACGCGCACCAGGGCATTGGGAGAGGCTTCGACGGCACCCGCGTCGCGCGCGAACCACTGCTTGCGCGTGAACTCGACGAAAGCCTGCATCTGCCGTTCCATCTCGCTCATGCGGTCGCGCATGTTGAGGATGATCTCGATTCCGGCCAGGTTCACTCCCAGGTCCCGCGCCAGCTTCAGGATGAACTCCAGACGCTCCAGATCCTCCTCCGTGTAGAAGCGCGTGTTGCCCTCCGTGCGCGACGGGATCAAGAGTCTCTCGCGCTCGTAGAGCCGCAGGGTCTGCGGGTGGATGTCGTACATCTCGGCCACCGCGCTGATCATGTAGCCTACTTTGCCCCGGGGCTTGGTCCGCCTCGGCTTGGGCTCGGGTTTGATTCGAGAAGCCATAGGTCAGTTGGCAGTCGGCCGTTCACAGTCGGCAGCCAGCAGCCGGACTGCCGACCGCTGACTGCTAACTGCCGACTGTTTTCCTCATCTCCGCCCGCGGATCCTCCGGGTTCAGCCGCGCCAGTTCCCGCAGAATCTCTTTGGTGCGCTCATCCCCCACCTTCGGCACCACCACCTGGACCTCGACGAACTCGTCGCCACGCACTTCTCCCGGCGTGCCGCGCAGCGACGGAGCGCCCTTGCCTCGCAGCCGCAGTTTTTGACCGCTCTGGGTGCCGGGCGGAATCTTGATGGTGCTGGGACCGTCGATGGTGGGAACTTCCACCTTGGCGCCCAGCGCCGCCTCGGTGATGGTCACCGGAAGCTTCACGTAAAAATTGTCGCCCTTGCGCTCGAACACCGGGTGCGGCTCCACTTCCGTCACGATGAAAAGGTCACCCGGCTCACCGTGAGGTATGGAATTGCCTTTGTTCGGGATGCGCACGCGCGACCCGGTGTCGACGCCGGCCGGGATGCGAACCTCGAAGCTTTCCGGCTTCCGCAGCGACCCGGCGCCCCCGCAAGTAGGGCACCGCGGCTGGATCTTCCCCTTACCTCGGCAGGTGGGGCAGGTGACCGTGAAGCGCAGCGCGCCCGCGTGCTGAGTGGCCTTGCCGGTGCCATTACAGGTGGGGCACACCGTCGGCGATCCTTTGCCGGCGCCGGTCCCGTGGCAAGTGGTGCACGTTTCCTCTCGACCCACCGTGATGCGCACCGTGGTGCCGCGGATGGCATCCCAGAAGCCCAGGTGCATCCGGTACTCGATGTCGCCGCCGCGCTGCGGTTCCTCCTCCGCCCGGTTGCCGCGGGAGAAGATGCTGGAGAAGAGGTCGCGAAAGCCTCCGCCGCCACTCGCCGGCTCGCTCCCGAGGTCCGAAAAGTCGAATCCGTCAAAATCGACCTCGGGCGGGACAGGGCCGCCCGATTCCGGACCGGCCGCAGGCCCGCCCGCTCCAGGGTAGGCTCCAGGATAGCCCCCCGGGTAGGCGCCGGGCGGAATGTTGTCCGAGTAGAATCCGTACTGATCGTAGACTTGGCGCTTCTTTTCGTCCCCCAGGATGTCGTAGGCTTCCTGGATAACCTTGAACTTCTCTTCCGATGACTTATTGTTGGGATTGAGATCAGGATGGTACTTGCGTGCCAGATGCCGGTACGCCTTACGGATCTGCTCGGGCTTCGCCTTGCGATCCACCCCGAGCGCCTTGTAGTAGTCCTTCTGTACGCCAACGGCCATAGAATAGGGATTAGGGACTAGGGACTAGGGGCTAGGGAAGCAGGGGTAGCGCAGACCTGCTTTCCAGACCTGCCTTCCAAGGTCTGCGGTCCCTTCTTCGACCCGCGAAGGGAACCTTCGAGCCGCAGACCTTGGAAAGCAGGTCTGCGCTACCCCTCTTTTCTGCTAACCACTCGCCACTAACCACTAGCCACTGCCTTCCTCAGTTCTTGCTGAAACTTGCGATCACCCCAAGATGGTCCGGGCAGCGCGACCGGATCCACTCCTCCAGTTCCTTCTGGATCTTCGCGTAGAGAGGCGACTGGATCATTCTCTGGTCGATCTCCACTTCCACGAAATGCTTCCAGTGGCACTGGGGACATTCAACCCTGACCTGCGCGCGTTGTTCCATAGAGGTTCTCAGTTCTCAGTTTCAGTCCTCAGTATCCGAAGCCCAAAGGCTGACAACTGCTGCAACTCGGCAGTTGAAGGTCGAATGCTTTAACCTTCGACCTTCACCTGTCACTCGCCACTTTGTCACTCTCACTGCTTTTTCTCGTCCACCACCTCAGCATC
>Ga0335081_10008015_pt1 | contig 16937 bp, 19 predicted proteins | sample Lox_Sample_35_FD_206713 | JGI IMG/M metagenome (GOLD analysis project Ga0335081, IMG submission 206713) | Soil microbial communities from Loxahatchee National Wildlife Refuge, Florida, United States - Lox_Sample_3.5 | ecosystem: Environmental > Terrestrial > Soil > Wetlands | place: USA... | reverse complement strand
CCGCATCGGCTCATTCGCGCGTACTCTCACTCCCCGCGAAGCTTCCGATTACTTCAGGCACGCAGGCTATGCGTGAAATCGAACGGAATCTGCTCTAGTCCGAAAACAAGTTCCCCGCCGCGGCCCGGCGGCAGCGCCGCAACGCGGCGTTTACCATAATCAAGGAAGAAAACGCGCTGGTGCCCTAAATTGCGCAGATGCGCCGCCTGCATGGCGATGCGCCCGGTTCACCACATCATGCTGCCGCATTTTCGTGGTTGAAGCCCAGCTGCTCGCGGCGGCAAGGCTTCACCATCTTCAACTTGCCCCTGCGAGCTCAGCCCTCGGCGACTCCCAGCCGGGGGCACTTATTTTGCCGGGAGCGCTGGACGCTACTTGCTGCGGACGACCTGGGTGTAATCCGGCGCTTCGGTCAGAAACCCGCGCTCCATCATCCACTCGACTTTCTCGTTGAATTCACCGGCTTGATAGGTCTTCACCCCGACCAGTTCCGGCATCAGGCCGCCGGCGCGCTGCGCGGGGTCGAGATCGCGCAGCACTTCTTTGCGCGAGCGGTCCTCGTTCTCGCGTAGCCAGTCGATGGCGCGATTGAGCGCGCGGCGTATTTTCGCGGCGGTTTCCTCGTCGACGTCATCGCCGGCGACGATGCCGCCGCGCCAACGCAAGTCGGCGAGCGTCCGTGCACCGGCGGCAGCCGCATGGCTGACCAGCGGCTCCATCAGTGCGGCGGCTTCGGTCGCTCCGCTGAGCAGCGCATCGAGGCGATCGTTGGCGTGCACGAGCTTGATCTCGGCGAACGGGACGCCAGCGGCTTCCAGCGCCTCGATCGCGGCGTAGAAAGTGCCGGCATGCCAAGTCACCGCGATCGGTACGTTGCGGAGCTCGCCGAGCGATCGAATTTTGGAATCCTTGCGCACCATCAGCGCCCCGGTGCGCACAGTCGTGTCGAGGCCGATGATCTTACCGCCGCCGAGCGCCTGCACGCGCTCAATCGCGCCCCATTCGCAGACCGGGTAAACTTCGAGCGCGCCCTTCTGCAGTTGCGATTCCTTCCAGCGCTGCGAAAAGTCCTCGACCCGGCCCGCGGTGCCTTTCGGATTGTCTTCGTGATACTCGACGTCAAGGCCTTCGGCGGCGAAGAAACCTTGCTCGACAGCGACGCGCCAGGGGCGATCATGAGCATTACTGTCGCTCTGCAGACGTATGGTTCGGGTCATTGTGCGAGATCCTTCAAGTGCCGCCAGATTCAATGAGCGGCGCAGGTTAGACAAAGCCGTTAGACGAAACCATGGCCTCGTTCAACGCGATGCGGGCCGGACGCTCATAGCGGCTCGCGGTCGCTGTCGGCGCGCGCGTCGCGCGACGCCCTTTCGTCATAACCATGCCGGCTCGAATAGAACAAGAGCGCCATTAGCGCGATGCCGATCAGAAGCGAAAACACAACCCCGATCGTCATGGCGACATAGCCGACCCCGGGCATCGGCGGGCCTTCGACCGAGGTCCAGCTTCGCACCGCGAACAGTGTGGCCGCGATCAATAATCCGAACAGCGCGACGAAGAGCGCGATCGTTCCGAGCGCGCTCGTTTTCTTAGGGTTCGGTGCGCTGGGTCTATCCATCCGCGGAAGATAGTGGCTGGGGCCGCCGAATGTGAGCGCCTCTCCGCGGCGCAGAGGCGGGAACTTACGCCATCGCCGCTTTCAAATTCGCGTCGATCTTGTCGAGGAACGCGGTGGTCGAAAGCCACTTCTGGTCCGGGCCGACAAGGATGGCGAGGTCCTTGGTCATGAAACCGGCCTCGACCGTTCCGACCGTGACTTTCTCCAAGGTTGCAGCGAACTTCGCCAGTGCGGCATTGTTGTCGAGCTTGGCGCGATGGGCGAGGCCGCGCGTCCAGGCGAAAATGGAGGCCACCGAATTGGTCGAGGTTTCGCGGCCTTTCTGATATTCGCGATAGTGCCGCGTCACCGTGCCATGGGCGGCTTCCGCCTCCACGACTTTGCCGTCCGGCGTCGTGAGCACCGAGGTCATCAGCCCGAGCGACCCATAGCCTTGCGCGACGGTGTCCGACTGCACGTCGCCATCGTAATTCTTACACGCCCAGACATAGCCGCCCGACCATTTCAGCGCCGCCGCCACCATGTCGTCGATCAGCCGGTGCTCGTAAGTCAGCTTCTTCTCGGCGAACTTGTCCTTGAACTCGGTGTCGAACACTTCCTGGAATATGTCCTTAAACCGTCCGTCATAGACTTTGACGATGGTGTTCTTGGTCGAAAGGTAGAGCGGATAGCTGCGATTGAGCGCGAAATTCATGGAGGCGCGCGCGAAATCGCGGATCGAGTCGTCAAGATTGTACATCGCCATGGCGACGCCGCTGCCGGGAAACTGGAATACTTCGCGTTTGATCTCATTGCCGTCGTCGCCGATGAAAGTCAGGTAAAGCTTGCCTTTGCCCGGCACGCGGAAATCGGTGGCGCGGTACTGATCGCCATAGGCGTGACGGCCAATGATGATCGGCTTGGTCCATCCCGGCACCAGGCGCGGCACGTTCTTGCAGATGATCGGCTCGCGGAAGATCACCCCGCCGAGAATGTTGCGGATGGTGCCGTTCGGCGAGCGATACATTTCGTGCAGATTGAATTCCTTCACGCGCGCTTCGTCCGGCGTGATGGTGGCGCATTTCACCGCAACGCCGATTTTTTTGGTGGCTTCCGCGGCGTCGATCGTGATCTGGTCGCGCGTTTGGTCGCGCTTCTCAATGCCGAGATCGAAATAGAGTAAGTTGATATCGAGATAAGGATGGATCAGCTTATCTTTGATGTATTTCCAGATGATCCGGGTCATCTCGTCGCCGTCCATTTCGACCACCGGATTGGCGACTTTGATTTTGTTCATTGGGATTTAGACCTTTTGCAGCACAAAATGGATTGAAACCGGCGGGATCGCCCGTCCGTGAACAAAGCCCCCGCCGAACCGGCGGCGTCGCTATAGCACTGGGGGCGCGGAGGAGAAAGCCGAATTGCTCAATGCGGGGCCGCGTCTTGCGAAGAGCCCAGAGTCCATAAACCTCACTTGAAGTGTTCGCGTTTTCCTGACACCTCGCCATGGCGGTCGGGTTGCGGGCTCTTACCCCAAAACCTTGCGGAGAGGCCATGCCCGGAGCAGGCACTGACAGAACTAGGGATTGGAGCGCCGGCCGCGGCCCGATCGTGGTCTTGGTCGAACCGCAGCTTGGCGAGAATATCGGGGCCACCGCCCGTGCCATGTCGAATTTCGGCTTGTCGCAGTTGCGGCTGGTCAATCCGCGGCAGGGCTGGCCCAACGACAAAGCCCGAATGATGGCGACCGGAGCAGGCCGGGTGCTTGATGAGGCGATGCTTTACCCGACGCTCGCAGCCGCCATCGCCGATTGCAGTTTCGTTCTCGCCACGACCGCGCGCGCCCACGATCAGGCCAAACCCGTCGTCGGGCCTGCCGAGGCGGCGGGTGTCATCGCGCCAAGGATTAGCGCGGGGGAAAACATCGCCATCCTGTTCGGGCGCGAGCGCAATGGGCTGGAGAACGACGAGGTGGCGCTGGCCGACGCCATTGTCACGCTGCCGGTCAATCCGGCTTTCGCGTCGCTGAACCTCGCGCAGGCGGTCGTCATCGTCGTCTACGAATGGTTCAAGCTTGCGAGCGCCGGCAAATTGCCATTTGCGATGCCGAACAAGTCCGCCCCCGCGCCCAAGCAGCAGCTCCTTGCTTTCTTCGAAACCGTCGAGCGCGAACTCGAGAAGGTCGAGTTCTTTCGTCCGCCGGACAAGCGCGAGACCATGCAGATCAATCTGCGCAACATTTTTACCCGCATGCAGCCGACGCAACAGGATATCCAGACGCTGCACGGCGTGATCATGGCCATCGCCGAAGGCCGCAAAGGGCCGGCGCGCGGCGGGGTGCTGGACGGCGAACAGGCCGAGCTTCTGCGTGCGCTATTGGCCGAGCATGGCGGCGGCCGTACTCCAAAAGAGCGCGGCCCGGTTCGCGGCTTGGCGCGCCTACTCCGCCGCAATCCGACCGAGGCGGAACGCGCGTTGTGGACCGCGCTCACCAACGATCGCCGCTTTGCCGGCCGCGGCTTTAAGCGGCAGACGCCGGTCGGCCAGAACATCTGCGATTTTGTCTCGTTTCCACTCCGGCTCGTGATCGACTTGGTGCCGCACGAAGAAATCGAGCCAGCCGCCGCCGCGCGGGCACAAAAACGCGCTTGGCTTATGGAACGCGATTATCGCGTCATTGAGATCGCAGCGGGCGAAGTGGAGGCCGACCCCGCGGCGGTGCTCGAGCGGCTGGCGCAGTCGATTAAGCTTTGAGCACCTTCATGGCCGCCGCCGCGCCGGCGCGCAGCATAGACAAGTCGCTCGACACGGCCAGAAATTTGACGCCGCGCTTGGCGAGCGCCACCGCGCGTTCGGCGGAATGACAATAGGCGCCGGGAATTTTCTTTGCACGCTGCGTCGCAGCGATGAGCCGATCGAGCTCGCGTTCGACGTCCTTTGAGAGCGGATCGACGGTTTTGCCGTCCGACAGCGCGATGGACAAATCGGACGGGCCGAGAAAAAAGCCGTCGATGCCTGGCGTGGCAATGATCGCGTCGAAATTCTGCAGCGCGATGCGGGTCTCGATCATGGCGAGCGTGACGATATGATCGTTAGCCTCGCGCAAATAGATCGATTGATCGGTAAGACCCGCAAGCGTGGTTGCGCGGTGCGGCCCCCAGCTACGCTCCCCGATCGGAGGGAACTTGGCCGCTCCGGCAAATGCGCGCGCATCGTCGGGCGTATTGATCATCGGTGCGATGACGCCCTCGGCGCCGAAATCGAGCACGCGGCTAACTAGCGCGAAATCGCCAAAGGGCACACGCACCAGCGGCGCCGCACCGCCCTGGCGAATGGCGGCGATGCCGGCGAGAATCCCGTTGACGTCCCAAAGCCCGTGCTGGCTTTCGATCGCCACTGCCGGAAAACCGTCGCGGGCGAGCGTTTCCGCAACCAGCGGGTAAGGCAGCCCGCACCATCCGGAGAACACGGTTTCGCCGGCGCGCAGCCGGGTCGCAAGCGTGAATGCTGAAATCGCCATCTTAGATCACCGGCCAGCCTTGATATCGGCGACGGCCTTGGCCATCAGCTCGGTCATAGTGCGGCTGATCTGGTGCTCCGACTGAATGACGCCTTTGGCTTCGAGATCCTTGCGGATCTTGGCGACCACCGCGCTGTCGCCGCCCTGCTCAAACTCCGCCAGCACGACGGCGCGTGCATAATTCTCCGCCTCGGCGCCGCTCAAGCCGAGCCTCTCCGCCGTCCAAAGGCCGAGCATCTTGTTGCGGCGCGCGGTGGCCTTGAATTTGAGTTCCTCGTCGTGGGCGAATTGCTTCTCGAACCCTTCTTCGCGCTTGTCGAATGTGGTCATTGTCCTTGCCTTTGCCGCCAATGGGGAACCGCGGATAAGCGCAAATCACTCGCGCCTTGCATATCGAGGCTAACGCGTCAAGGCAACGGCCATCTGTCCTGCACAATGGCGTTGCGACCACCGACATGCGGGTCTATGTCGATTGTACTCCGCTTCACCTTCGGCTAGCCTTCATGTTGCGGAGGGGCTGCTGAGTTGAGTCGCGCCCGCTATCGCCGCCGCGGATCTCGACATCCGAAATGGAGCCACGGCATTACAATGGATTTCTCTAAACCCCGGTACACTCCGATGAGCCGCCGTCGCCGCATTTACGAAGGCAAGGCGAAGGTCCTCTATGAGGGGCCCGAGCCTGGAACATTGATCCAGCACTTCAAGGACGACGCGACCGCCTTCAATGCCAAAAAGCATCAGGTGATCGAAGGCAAGGGTGTCCTCAATAACCGGATTTCGGAATACGTCTTCCAGCACCTCAACGATATCGGCGTGCCGACACATTTCATCCGCCGGCTCAACATGCGCGAGCAATTGATCCGCGAGGTCGAAATCATTCCGCTCGAAGTGGTGGTGCGCAACATCGCCGCCGGGTCGCTGTCGCAGCGGCTCGGCATTGAAGAAGGCACCCAACTGCCGCGCTCGATCATCGAGTTTTATTACAAGAATGATCAGCTGAACGACCCGATGGTGTCGGAGGAGCACATCACCGCTTTCGGTTGGGCGACGCCGCAGGAAATCGACGACATCATGTCGCTTGCGATCCGCGTCAACGACTTCCTCTCCGGTCTTTTCCTCGGCGTCGGCATCCGGCTGGTCGATTTTAAAATGGAGACCGGCCGGTTGTGGGAGAACGACCTTATGCGCATCGTCGTTGCGGACGAGATTTCGCCGGACTCGTGTCGGCTGTGGGATATCAAGTCGAACGAGAAGCTCGACAAAGACCGTTTCCGGCGCGATCTGGGCGGATTGGTCGAAGCCTATACCGAAGTTGCCAAGCGGCTCGGTATCATGAGCGAGGGCGAGCGGCCGCAAGGGACCGGGCCGGTTCTGGTCAAAGGTTGAGCTTCCGCCGCCGGCCGATCCCGCGGCAACCCCTCGCGCGGCCATCACGGCGCCGGGCTTTTCCCCAGATTGCCCGTGATCGGCCCCCTGTATTGCGGCGGGGCCGATTCATACTTATTCAATGAGCTATGAAGGCGCGCGTCACGGTCACGCTCAAGCCCGGTATTCTCGATCCGCAAGGCAAAGCCATCGAGGGCGCGTTGCGCTCGCTTGGCGTCGGCGGGGTCACCAGCGTGCGGCAGGGCAAAGTCTTCGACATCGAAATCGAGGGCGCTGATCGCGCCGGCGCCGAGGCGGCGCTCAAAAGCGCTGCCGAGAAGCTTTTGGCCAATACCGTGATCGAGAATTACCGGATCGAGATGCGCTGACAATGGAAGCTTACCGGCTGCGATGAGATCGGCTGTCGTCGTCTTCCCCGGAATCAACCGCGAGCGCGACATGGCGCGCGCGCTGCGGTTGATCTCGGGACGCGAGCCGGCTTTGGTCTGGCATGCCGATGCGTCGCTGCCGCCGGGCACCGATCTCGTGGTCCTTCCCGGCGGCTTCTCCTACGGCGATTACCTGCGCTGCGGCGCGATCGCCGCCCGCGCGCCGATTATGGACGCGGTGCGCGTTTTTGCCGCCAAAGGCGGACTTGTTCTGGCGATATGCAACGGCTTCCAGATCGCCTGCGAAGCGGGATTGTTGCCGGGCGTGTTGATGCGCAATGCCCAGCTTCGTTTCATCTGCCGCGACGTCTATTTGCGGGTTGAACGCTCCGACACGCCGTTCACCCGCGGCTATAATGCCGGGCAGGTGATCCGGGTCCCGGTGGCGCACGGCGAAGGCAATTACATCGCCGACGGGGAGACCATCGCGCGGCTCGAGGGCGAGGGCAGGGTCCTGTTCCGCTATTCGTCGCCCGACGGCATGATCGATCCGAATTGGAATCACAACGGCGCGATGAACGGCATCGCCGGTATCGTCAATGAGCGTGGGAACGTGCTTGGGATGATGCCGCACCCGGAAAATCACGTCGAAGCCTCGATGGGCCGAACCGACGGCCGTGGCCTGTTCGCGGGGCTGGTCGATCATCTTAAGGTAGCGGCGTGATGCGCTGCCGGCTTACGACACCACTGTGATCTCCAACGAGCCAGCCATCACCCCCGAATTAATTGCCGAGCATGGGCTCAAGCCCGAGGAATACGAGCGTATTCTGAAGCTTCTCGGCCGCGCGCCAAGCTTCACCGAGCTCGGAATTTTCTCCGCGATGTGGAACGAACACTGCTCGTACAAATCATCGAAAATTCACCTGCGCACGCTGCCGACCAAGGCGCCATGGGTGATCCAGGGACCTGGCGAGAACGCCGGCGTCATCGATATCGGCGACGGTCTTGCGGTCGTGTTCAAGATGGAGAGCCACAACCATCCAAGCTATATCGAGCCCTATCAGGGCGCTGCGACCGGCGTCGGCGGTATTTTGCGCGACGTCTTTACGATGGGCGCGCGGCCGGTCGCCTGCCTCAATGCGCTGTCATTCGGCGATCCGAAACATCCAAAGACGCGCGCACTGGTTGCCGGCGTGGTCGCTGGCATCGGCGGCTATGGTAATTCGTTCGGCGTGCCGACTGTTGGCGGCGAAGTACGCTTCGATCGGCGCTATGACGGCAATTGCCTGGTCAACGCCATGGCGGTCGGTCTCGCCGAGACCGACAAGATCTTCTACGCCAAGGCAACCGGCGTCGGCATGCCGATCGTCTATCTCGGCTCGAAGACCGGCCGCGACGGTATTCACGGCGCCACTATGGCATCCGCCGAATTCGGCGCCGATGCCGAAGAAAAACGGCCGACGGTTCAGGTCGGCGATCCGTTCTCGGAAAAACTCTTGCTGGAAGCCTGCCTCGAAATCATGGCCAAGGGCTGCGTGATCGCCATTCAGGACATGGGCGCAGCAGGTCTGACCTGCTCGGCGGTCGAGATGGGCGCCAAAGGCGATCTCGGCGTTGCGCTCGATCTCGACAAGGTACCGTGCCGCGAAGCCGGCATGAGCGCCTACGAGATGATGCTGTCGGAGAGCCAGGAGCGCATGCTCATGGTGCTCAAGCCCGACAAAGAGAAGGAGGCCGAGGCGATCTTCCGCAAATGGGGTCTCGATTTTGCCGTCGTCGGCGAGACCACACCGACCAAACGCTTTGTCGTGCGCCACGCTGGCGCGGTCGTCGCCGACCTGCCGATCAAAGAGCTTGGCGATGAGGCGCCGGTCTATCGGCGGCCTTTCGTCGAGCGCCGCAACGAGCGCAAACTTGATGCCGGCTCCATCGAGCCGCGTGTTGCTGTCGCTGTCGCTGACGCTCTCGAATCATTGCTCGCCTCGCCGGATTTGTGCAGCAAACGGTGGGTATGGGAACAATACGATCACGTCATTCTCGGCAATACCGTGCAGCGGCCGGGCGGCGATGCTGCGGTTATCCGGATCAATGACGGTCCCAAGGCGCTCGCACTTACCGCTGACGTGACCCCGCGCTATTGCGAAGCCGATCCGTTCGAAGGCGGCAAGCAAGCGGTCGCCGAAGCGTGGCGCAATCTCAGTGCGGTTGGCGCACAGCCGCTGGCGCTCACCGATAATCTTAATTTCGGCAATCCCGAGCGGCCAGAGATCATGGGGCAGTTCGTCGACTGCGTACGCGGCATCGGCGAAGCCTGCCGTGCGCTCGACTTCCCCGTCGTCTCGGGCAATGTCTCGCTCTATAACGAGACCAACGGGCGCGCCATTCTGCCGACACCCACCATCGGCGGGGTCGGTCTGCTCAATCAATTCACGAAATCGATGACGATCGCTTTCAAGGGCAAGGATGAGGCGATCTTTCTGATCGGCGAGACGCGCGGCTGGCTTGGGCGATCGGCGTATTTGCGCGACCTGTGCGGCCGGGAAGAGGGCGCTCCGCCGCCGGTGGACCTCGCCGCCGAGCGGCGCCATGGCGGCCTCGTGCGTGGCTTGATACGGGATGGATTGATTACGGCGGCGCACGATGTTTCCGACGGAGGTCTCCTTGTCGCCCTGGCGGAAATGGCGATCGCATCGGGAATCGGCGCGGTATTAGAGCCGCCGCCTAACATGCTCGCCCACGCATTCTGGTTCGGCGAGGATCAGGCGCGTTACGCGATCACGACCAAACAGTCGCAGCGCGTGCTCGAACGGGCGAAGGCGTCCGGCGTGCCGCTCGTCCCGCTTGGCGCCACCGGCGGCAAGCTTCTCGCCATTGCCGGAGAACGGCCGCTGCGGGTTGACGACCTTAAGCGCCGCTTTGAGGCTTGGTTGCCGGCCTATATGGCCGGCGCAACCTGAAACCTATTCGCTCACCCGCGCCAGCGCCTCGTAGCAAGTCGGCGACAGCTGCTGCGCATTCGCGGCGAGGCAGGACAAGATTTTGCCGCCGCCGGCAGGCACTCCCGCACACAATCTTTACTGGTCGGGACGGCTTTGCGCGAGTATCATAAGCGCCCTTCGCGGCAGCATCGGGCGTATCAGCCCAAGCGGTGCCACGATCGGCGCCGCGGCTGGTCCTGACGCCGATCCGCTGGTTGCTGCGGATGCGCTTGGCGCGGCCGGCGCCGTCCTCGCGCGCATTGCCCCCAAAGTTTTCTGCGCCGGGGTAGTCGCCTAGTGTGAAGTCTTTGCTGACGGCGGCGCAACCGCGGCTGGTGTCGATGACTGGCCGTGCGCGGGCGCCGAGGCGTCGCTCGGTTCAGGCGGAGCAGCCGCTGTTGGAGCAGGCGCTGCAGGGCTGGAAGCTGGTGCCGCGATCGCGCTGACGGCGCTACGGCAGGGCGGCGACAACTTTGGTTCATTGCGCAAGAGGCATTCCAGGGCCTCCTTGCCGCCGGGTTGCACGCTCGCACAATTGGCCATGAAATCTGAACGGCAGGTGGCGCGTACCGCGTCACGCTGCGCTTGTGTCGGCTGCTGCGCTGCCGTTGGACCGGGCGTTAGCGCTATGAGACAGCCCACAACCAGCGAAGATCTGAACATTGAACCCTCTCTGGCATATTCCGGTACTTCAAGGATGCCTGTCATCGCATGGGACGTCCAGCAGACGAGGGGCCTTCTTGCCGCAGCCTCTCTTTGCCGGCGATGTTCGTTCTGCTAGTTGAGGTGGAGGACGGGCGGCGACTTAGTCCAGTGAGGAAGCGCGCATGCCTATGGCTGCGAGCGATATCGAGCGTTTGATCCGTGCCCGGATACCGGATGCGGAGGTGACGATCCGGGATCTCGCCGGGGATGGTGATCATTACGCCGCCACCGTCATTGCCGAATCATTCCGCGGTAAATCGCGCGTCCAGCAGCATCAGATCGTCTATGAAGCGCTGAAGGCGGAAATGGGCGGCAAACTGCACGCCTTGGCGCTGCAAACGGGTACGCCGGATCGGTGATCCGTCGGCTTATTGGCGGTGGAAACGCGATTAGAGCGCGATCGCGCGCCCCTCATTGGTTGCAGTACCGCCATGAGCTTTGTGTGCATGAGCCTTGCGGGTGGGCTTTGCGCGCCAATTCGGCTACATATATGCGAGATGGATTCCGCGCTGGCGGGTGCCGCGCGCCGCCAGGAAGGACAAGCGCAATGGGTATCGAACAGTTCATTGATAACGAGATCAAGGCCAACGATGTCGTGCTGTTCATGAAGGGCACGCCGCAATTCCCGATGTGCGGCTTTTCGGGACAGCTCGTACAGATTCTCGATTACCTGGGCGTTCATTATAAGGGTCTCAACGTGCTCGAGAACGAGGAGCTCCGCGGCGGCATCAAATCCTATTCCAATTGGCCGACGATCCCGCAACTTTACGTGAAGGGTGAATTTGTCGGCGGTTGCGACATCGTGCGCGAGATGTTCCAGGCGGGCGAGCTACAGTCCTTGCTCAAAAACAAAGGCATTCCGGTAAGGGAGAATACGGCCGCCTAGCGGCGGTATCGGTTTGCGCCAACTCGCTACGGCCGCGGTTATCGCATTCGATTGGCGAGCAGAACGATCAACGCCAGCACCAGCGCTAGGCCCACGAGGCTTTGTGCGGGAATGTCCGCGGCAAATTTCAAGACATTGTTGGCGACCCCGGAGACGAATACGCCGGACGAATCCGGTCCAAGGATCAAATAAATCAAAACGACGGAGACAACCGTCAGAAAGCCAATTTCAACAAAGACCCAAAGATATCGTTTGGCCTTCAGCAAATAATCCAGCATAGCACGCCCTCATAGAGCGATTGCCCAGATCGGAACCGCCCTAGCCTGCGATCATGCTTCTGCGGCGCCGGGTGGAGAGCTTCTCCACCCGAACACCGTGCGGATTTCTCGCGTTGCCGCGCAGCCCGAACGCTGCTTCAGGCCACTTTCCGTCCCGAAAACAGCCAAAGAATCACGCCCAGCGTGATCAGTCCCACGAGACCGGCATCGCCTAAACCCTTCACCAACGCCATGATGTTGTTGGTGACATTGCCAAAGAACGGCAAGTTGGCGCCGACCAGCAGCGCCGCGACGATCGCCAGCGCCAACAGCATCAGCCCAATTTCGGTTAGCGACCCGATCCACCCCTTGATTCTTTGTAACGCGTCCATGTGCGTTCTCCCTTGCAATCCGTTAGGAAGCCCCAACCGTTACGCACCCTACGCACGCGAAGTTGCGACAATTTGCATCATCAACGTAGCGAAAATAGGCGGCTTTTCAAGCACGACCCGAAAAGTCCGGCGTGTGCGCGCGTGATTCGCCCGCATTTACCGGCATATCGACGCGAAGCGCCTGGGGATAAGTACCGCGCGAACTCGGTGAAGGAGATTCGGCGAAGAAGGCGAATCCCCTTGTGATCGTTCCGCAGTTCGCGTTAGCGCGAATAATATTCCACGACGAGGTGCGGCTCCATCATAACTGGATAGGGAACCTCGCCAAACACCGGGATGCGGCTGAGTTTTGCGGTCATCTTCGAGTGATCGGCCTCGATATAGTCAGGCACGTCGCGTTCGGCGAGCGCGTTCGCTTCCACCACCAGCGCAAGCTGTTTCGATTTTTCCTTGACCTCTATGACATCACCGACTTTGACGCGGAAGCTTGCAATGGTGACGCGTTTTCCGTTTACCCTGATGTGACCGTGACTGATGAACTGTCGGGCGGCAAAAACCGTGGGAACGAACTTCGCGCGATAAATGACGGTATCGAGCCGGCGTTCCAAAAGCCCGATCATGTGCGCGCCGGTGTCTCCCTTGAGCCGCCGCGCTTCTTCATAGATGCCGCGAAAGTGCCGTTCCGACATATTGGCGTAATAGCCCTTCAGCTTTTGCTTCGCGCGCAATTGCACGCCGTAGTCGGACAGCTTGCCTTTGCGACGCTGACCGTGCTGGCCGGGCCCGTATTCGCGTTTGTTGATCGGTGATTTCGGCCGGCCCCAGATGTTTTGGCCCATTCGCCGGTCGATCTTGTACTTCGCCTCATGGCGCTTGGTCATCGCGTCCTCGCTGTTTGTGCCAAATCCGGCGTGGTCTTCCCCAAAGAACGATCTTCCTTAGGAGCTGCGCCGTGTGCTGAGGATCGCGCCCTCCTCTGTCCAGGGCCATTGCCCGGAACCGACAGGTTGACGCCGAAGCGCCGGCTCCAAACCACGGGTCGCGAAACACCGCGCGGGCCCATCGGGCCCCGCGAAGTGCCGGGTTTCTAAGGCGAAAGCCGCACCCTGTCAAACCGATCGTGGCTAAGGCGCGATCGAGTAAAGCCGCTGATCCGCTCGCATGCCAAAGCCCGCGAGAATCGCCGCCGGCGCGGCGCCCGAGGTAAAGATCGCGCGCGTCGTACCGTTCGCCGCAACGGCGGCCATGCCCTCGAGAAGATGCACGACCCGGCGCGCGATCGCGGGCGCAGGATCGATGAAGTTGACCGGCCACGGCGCGATTTTTTCCAGACGCGCGCTCAACAACGGATAATGCGTGCAGGCGAGCACCACCGTGTCCGTGCGGTTGCCGTCGTCGCGAAAGCAGGGGTCGATCTCCGCCAGCAGGGCCGCGTCGCTGACCGGCCGGCCATACAGCTCGGCTTCCGCGTAAGCGGCAAGTTGCTTGGCGCCTATCAGATCGACGTCGCAGCCCTGAGCATGGTCGCGAATGAGCGCGCGCGTGTATTCGCGCGCTACCGTTGCTTCGGTGCCGAGCACGGCAACGCGTCGCGTCCGTGAGGCGGTGCAGGCAGGCTTGATTGCGGGCACTGTGCCAACGAACGGCACGGCAAATTTTTTGCGCAGTTCGGGTAGCGCGATGGTCGAGGCGGTGTTGCAGGCAATCACGGCGAGATCAGGCTTGTGGGTTGCAATCGCTTCGTCGAGAAGCGAAACGAGTCGCGCGATCAGAGCTGGTTCCGCCAGCGCGCCGTACGGAAACGCGGCGTCATCGGCGAGATAAACAAAATTGGCATCGGGACGTACGGCGGCAATCTCGCGATAAACGGTGAGGCCGCCTAGGCCCGAATCAAACACCAGGATCGTCGGACGTGCCTCCATCGGCTCACGCTCAGGCCCGGCCGAAAACACGGCGGAAAATGGTGTCGACATGCGCGAAGTGGAAATTGAGATCGAATTTGTCGGCAAGCTCCGCTTCACTGAGATGTTTGCGCACGTCTTTGTCGGCTTTGAGGAGCGAGAGAAGATCGCCTTCGCCGGTCCACGCTTTCATGGCGTTGCGCTGCACCAGACGATATGCGTCTTCGCGGGTCACGCCCTTTTGTGTGAGCGCCAGCAGCACGCGCTGCGAATGGACAAGCCCGCCGAGTCGGTCGAGATTCTTTTGCATGTTTTCGGGATAGACGATGAGCTTGTCGACGATGCCGGTGAGCCGCGCCAGGGTGAAATCGAGCGTGACGGTGGCGTCCGGTCCGATCATGCGCTCCACCGACGAATGCGAAATGTCGCGCTCGTGCCATAGCGTGACGTTTTCCAGGGCCGGCACCACATAAGCGCGCACCATGCGCGCAAGGCCAACTACGTTCTCCGACAGGACCGGATTGCGTTTGTGCGGCATGGCCGAGGAGCCCTTTTGCCCTTCGGAGAAAAATTCCTCGGCTTCCAGGACTTCGGTCCGCTGCAAGTGGCGGATTTCGGTCGCCAATCGCTCGCAGGAGGCGGCGACCACCGCAAGCGTGGCAAAATACATCGCATGCCGGTCGCGCGGGATGATCTGTGTTGAGATTGGCTCGACCGCGAGGCCCATTTTCTCCGCAACATAGGCTTCGACGCGCGGATCGACCTGGGCGAACGTACCGACCGCGCCAGAGATGGCAGCGGTCGCCACTTCGGCACGCGCCGATTGCAGACGTCGCTTTGCGCGTGCGAATTCCGCAAAAGGGAATGCAAGCTTGAGACCGAACGTGGTTGGCTCGGCGTGAATGCCGTGCGAACGGCCGATGGTCGGCGTGTATTTGTATTGGCGGGCGCGTTTTTCGAGGGCGGCTAAAAGCGCATCGACGTCTGCGATGAGCAGATCCGCCGCGCGTACCAGTTGAACGTTAAAGCACGTATCCAGGACATCGGAGGACGTCATGCCCTGGTGGACGAAGCGCGCTTGCGGCCCCACGATCTCGGCGAGGTGAGTGAGAAAAGCAACGACGTCGTGCTTGACCTCGCGTTCGATCGCATCGATGCGCGCGATATCGAATTTGGCGGCCTTGCCCTTTTCCCAGACCGTCTTTGCGGCCTCCTTCGGGATCATGCCAAGTTCGGCCATGGCGTCGGCAGCGTGGGCTTCGATCTCGAACCAGATGCGAAACCGCGTCTCCGGCGACCAGATCGCTGCCATTTGCGGCCGTGTGTAGCGAGGGATGGTCACGCCGCCTCACCACGAATTAGCGCCGCCGCGTTGCGAATCGCGGCAATATTGGCGCGATAGGATTCCGGAGTGCGATCCTTGAACACCGCCGAGCCGGCGACGAACACATTGGCGCCGGCCCGTGCCGCCTCGGGCGCGATTTCAGCCGTGATCCCACCGTCGATCTCGATATCGATTGGCCGTGCACCGATGAGTGCGCGCACATTGCGGAGCTTGCCGAGCGCTTCGGGAATAAACTTCTGGCCGCCGAAGCCAGGATTGACCGACATCACCAGGATGAGATCGACGAGATCGATGACGTGTTCGATTGAAGTTTCCGGCGTCCCCGGATTCATCGTCACGCCGACCTTTTTGCCGAGTGCGCGGATCGCCTGGAGCGAACGATGGATGTGCGGCCCCGCCTCGACGTGCACCGTAATGATGTCGGCTCCGGCTTTGGCGAAGGCTTCGAGGTAAGGATCGCACGGCGCGATCATCAGATGGACGTCCAGCGTCTTTTTGGTGTGCGGACGGATCGCGCGAACGATGTCGGGTCCGATGGAAATGTTGGGGACAAAATGGCCGTCCATGACATCGACATGGATCCAATCGGCGCCGGCGGCGTCGACCGCGCGCACTTCCTCGCCGAGTTTTGCAAAATCGGCGGCCAGGATCGACGGCGCGATAACCAGCGGACGGGGCATGGGATTCTCCCAAGCTTATGCGTTCGCGTAACACGTCATTCTCGGCCGAGCAACGCGGCGGATGCTTGGCAGACCGCCATTTGCGACCCTTGCCGGCTCGACCGAGGCTGCGGCAAGGTTTTCGGAAAGCTGTCACAGCGGAGGTTCCGTGGCGCGCACCGATGTCATTGTCCTTGGGGCCGGAATCGTTGGCACCTCGATTGCCGTTCACCTCGGCAAGCGCGGTCTGGCGGTCGCGCTGATCGACCGCGGCGGGGCGGGGGAGGGGACCTCGTATGGCAATGCCGGTGTGATCGAGGGCAATACTGTTTTTCCTCCGGCATTTCCGTCGGATTGGGGGGAACGCCTGCGGGTCGTCCTCAAGCGCTCGCCGCAGGCCAACTATCATTTTTCGTTTCTGCCGAAGATCGCGCCCTGGCTGGCGGCATTCTACGCGGCTTCGCAGCCCTCTCGACTCATTGAAACGGCTCGCCTGATGCGGCCACTCATGGCGCGCGCGGTCGCCGAGCACGAGGCGCTGAGCGGCGAGGCCGGCGCGGAGCGATATTTCCGCCGCACCGGGTGGCTCAAGCTCTATCGGAGCGAGCGTGGATTCGCGGCGCAGCGGCGAGAGCTGCAACTGGCCAAAGATTTCGGCATCGCCAACGTGTCGCTCGACCTTGACGGAGCGCGCGCGCTCGAACCCTCCCTCGCACCGGTGTTCCGCCACGCCGTGCACTGGACCGGGGCTGTCAGTGTGGGCAACCCGCTGGCGGTAACGCGCGCTTATGCGGCGCGCTTCACCGCGCTTGGCGGGCTCAGCTTCTCCGGCGACGCCCGTTCACTGCATCGGGTCGATACGCGCTGGAGGGTGGATACGACCACCGGTCCGATCGACGCCGGAGACGCCGTCGTGGCGCTGGGGCCGTGGGCGCCGGACCTG
>Ga0335081_10008014_pt1 | contig 16937 bp, 14 predicted proteins | sample Lox_Sample_35_FD_206713 | JGI IMG/M metagenome (GOLD analysis project Ga0335081, IMG submission 206713) | Soil microbial communities from Loxahatchee National Wildlife Refuge, Florida, United States - Lox_Sample_3.5 | ecosystem: Environmental > Terrestrial > Soil > Wetlands | place: USA... | reverse complement strand
ATTTGGGGCCGGCTTGTTCTCAACCGCTGGTGGAGCTGAGGCCAGTGTGCGTGCCGCTTTTGCTTCGAGTTCCCGCGTCAGCGATACACAGTCGCCGAAGATGATAAGCTTGCGGACGAAGTTCTCCAACTCCCGCACGTTGCCGGGCCAGTGATAGCACATCATCGTGTGCTTCAGCTCAGGTGTAAGCGCGGGCGCCGGAGCGCCTTTGGCCGCATGTTTCTGAATCAGAAACTGGGCGATGGCGAGGACATCTTCCCTGCGCTCGCGTAAAGGCGGAACGTGCAGATTGATGACGTTCAGGCGGTAGTAAAGATCCTCGCGGAAAGTGCGATCCAGGATTGCGCCTTCCAGGTTCCGATGCGTTGCAGCCATGACGCGCACATCCACTTGGATGCTTTCTTTGCCGCCGACACGCTGAAATTCCTGGTCCTGCAAAACCTGAAGAAGCTTTGCCTGAAGCCGGATCTCCATGTCGCCGATCTCGTCCAGCAGGATCGTGCCACCATCGGCGGTTTCAAACAAACCGACCTTTCTCTGAAATGCACCCGTGAACGCGCCGCGCTCATAGCCAAACAATTCGCTCTCCACCAATTCCGGCGGAAGAGCGGCGCAGTTCAGTTTGCGTAAAGGTTTGCCGGCTCGCGGCGACTGGGCATGTAGTTCGCGCGCGATAATTTCCTTTCCGCTGCCGGTTTCTCCCTGAATGAGAACCGGTGCGTCCGCCCGGGCGATCTGAGCCAATCGCGACTGAATCTCCTTCATACGAGGGTTGCTGCCGAAAAACGCCTTGGTGACGACCGCGGGAGTTGGCGCAGGCGCGGGATGCACAGCCGCTGCAAGAGAGTCGTGGAACTCTAGTTCGTCTTCGCTAATCAGGGTTGTTGGACCGTTCGTTGAAAATTCCATTGTTTAACTTCCAGTGCAGGTTCGAAATGCGTGTGACAGTCGCCAGTCCGCACAAGGTGTGAAGCGTCCCCGAGCAATGGGTAAACGCCGGACACCGATGACTGTGGACGCCGGTTCCCAGTATTTTCAATGCCGCCACATCGCGGCACGACTTGTCTTCGGGAAAAAATCCCGTCTTTCGGGAAGGTTCTCAGGCGCGTGAAGCAACATAGTCTAGAAAATCCAGTCAAATCAAGTACGTCGGCGAAGCCTCGTCGGAGGATCGGGCTGCAAAAATCCTTCTGTCTCCACTCTGCTATTAACCTGCGTAATCTTCGCCGAAGACTGTCACTGTCAGGCTTCGATTTTACACTTTGCCCGTTCCAGGAGCCGGAGCATCGGACGCAAATCGAGGCCCGGGCTCGCGAGTGCTTTGGGAGCGTTCGTAAACTCGATCCGGAATGGCGGACCTGGATATGGTCTGCAGCGCACCGTCAGCCGGTTCATAGGGCTGGCGAAAGCCGGTCAAAATCTGGGCACTTTGGTACCCTTTGTGAGGACGATCTGGACCAATGACAGGAATATCGGTTGGGCAATCGCGTCGGAGACATTCAATTTGACCTGCCATCCATCCCATGCGGCAATCGATTCGCCTGGCTCGTCGTTTTGATCGAAGAGAGCGATCGTTTTCACTTGGCCCTGCTGCGAGGAACGAAGTTCCGCGGCAAATCCATCCGCGCCGGGCAAGCTGCGTCGTACCATCAAAACGTCGACCCAGACATCGAGCTCTTCTAACGCGGCCACTGCCTCGGGAATACCAATAGCCGGCACAGCCTCGTACCCGGCTGCGTCCAATACCTGACAAAGCCAAAATACGAATTCCAGGTCATTATCCACAACAAGAATGTTCTTCACCGATGATTGCTCGATTCTGGTGCAGGTCAAGGCGGGCCGATCGGCTCTAGTGCGGCACAACGACAGTGTCATCCGGCAGTAAGGCGATGTTCATCTCCATGTGCTCCCCCTTAATCACAGCATCGTAATTAAAAGGAACCCGGGTTTGCCGCCCGTCTTCATTACGCAGCACATAGATCTTCTTCCGCTTCGCGTAATCGGTCAAACCGCCGCCTTCGCTGATCGCCTGTATCACGCTCATGCGGTAGGTGTAGGCGACCGGCCCTTCCTTCTTGAGGGCACCAACTAGGTAGACTTTTTTGCTGTTGATTTCGGCCACCACCAAAGTCACGTCGGCATCCGTGATGAAGCGGCGAAGCTCCTCGGCGATCGTGGCTTCGGCCCTTTTTGGCGTCAAGCCTAGAACCGAAACGTCCTTTACCAACGGTAGAGAAATCATTCCGTCCGGCCGTACGACGACCGAAGGAACCGATGCGTCGGGTTCCTTCCACACGCTGATTTGAAGAACGTCGCCGGCCCCGATTTTATAATCGTAGGGAACGCCGCGGCTGGTACGGGATAAATCGCCCGGGGCCGCCGCTACTGCCGCCGGAGTCGCGGCCTCTGCCGCCACAGCCGACCGTTCTCCCGCCGCCAGAGATGCAAGCATGATGATCAGATAGCAACCAATTGGTCTACGCATAATTTGAAATCCGAACTGCGTCGTTTTAGGAACGGAGTTTCTTGCGAAGCAACTTTGTGAAAGCGAGCAAAGCCGCACCCAATAAGGCCAGCGACGCCGGTTCCGGAATCGCGATGCCGATGACTTCGTAATGCAACGCGCCCGCGCCCATAGCGCGCATTGCCAGCAGCGGGACAGCCGCGAGAGTTGTCAGAAGGCTCAGTCGCATCGTTGGTCACTCCTCCGCAATCGCTTCGTCAAAGCGTTCCCTGCAAGCAATCAGGACGCCAAAGCACTGTGTCGCGTGGGCAATTCAATGGATGACTGTCTTTGAGGACAAAGTCCCCAGCGCCAGCCACGTTTTTCTTCGAACCGGCACCAAGCCGGCGCCTTTGCAAGTTCGGATGAACCCAAAGAGGTTTGGTCCAGTGCGTGCATTCGCAAGCGGCGATAATCCATGAAAACTTCAGGATCTTCGGACCGAACGCAAAAAGCGTTATCAACTACGCCGCTTTCGATAATCAGAATGATCTGGAAGCGAAAGTGGCTGTTATTGGGCGTATGGGTGATCCTCAGTGCCGCGACTCTCGCCGTGGTTCATCATCTCCCGCCCACCTATCGCGCTGAAGTTGTTGTTCTGGTGGATTCTCAGAAGATTCCCGAACGCTATGTCCCGTCTACGGTGAATACGGAGCTCCAGGCGCGGCTCGCGACCATCAGTGAACGGATCCTGAGTTTCAGCAACCTGCAGAAAGTCATCGACAAACTCTCTCTCTACTCCCGCAACCGAAGGAGTCTCACCCCGGACGAGCTGGTGGACAGGATGCGGAAGGACATCAATATCAAGTTTGAGCGAGGCTGGACGGGCAACCAGGCCGGAGCCTTCCGAATTGCCTATTCAGGCGAGGATCCCAATTCGGTCGCGCAGGTAGTCAACCGTTTGAGCGTCTTGTTTGTCGACGAAAACTCGCGCACCCGGGAAGTTCAAGCGGTCGGTACCGAGCAGTTCATCATGGCGCAGCTAGCTGAGGCGAAAAAGACCTTGGATCAACTGGAGGCCAAGGTCAGCCAATATAAGCTCAGTCACAGCGGCGAATTGCCCGAGCAGGAGCAATCACTCATTAGTACATTGGCGCAGTTGCGATCCATCCTGGATGCCAACCGCGACAGCTTGAATCGCACACAGGATGCTAAGATCGCGCTCGAAAACAATCTGAACATGACCGAAATTACGCGTCACGCTCTGGAGAAGAGCCTCGGTCAGGCGCAAGTGGAGCCGCCTCTGCGGCAAAGGTTACAGTCAGAGGTTCTGCGGGAGCGGTATGCAAGCATGCTGAAGCGGTACGCTCCGAAGCATCCCGACGCGGTGGCGCTCCGTCGGGCCATCGAAGCGGCACTCGATGAGGAGCGCTCGAGCGCGCAGCAGACGCCCCCAGCTCCGGCCCGAATCGAGGCAGAAGCGACTGTGGCATCGTCCAGTACATTGCAACTGGAACAAACGCGCGAACGCATTCGAATGCTGAATTCCGAAATCGCCCAGACAGAAAAAGAACTCATCAGCCGTAAGGCTGAACAGGATTCGATCTTGAAGGACATCGCAACCTATCAGGAACGCCTGGCGCGGCTTCCGCTGCGCGAGCAGGAAATGGCGCGGTTATTGCGCGATTACGAGAACTCCAAAAACAACTACCGGATGCTGCTTGACAAGAAGCTGGCGGCCGAGATGGCCACCGATATGGAGCACCGGCAAAAATCAGAGCGGTTCACGATCGTGGATCCAGCGCGCACGCCTATCAAACCAATCAGGCCCAACCGCCCTCTCCTTAATGCCGCCGGCTGCTTGTTGGGGCTGGCGCTGGGCGTCGGCCTGAGCTTGCTTCTCGAGTCGCGCAAAGCTGTCCTCCTCGGCGAATGGGAATTGCCTGATGGCGTCGTAGTGCTGGGACGGTTGCCGATGGTCGAAATCTTGACCGATTCCGGAGCGGAGCCGAAAAACTCTGGCTCTTGGCGGCGCCGGCTGCTTCGAGCACGGCCCCTGACCACTTCGGCCCAGCCCCTTCAATAGATCATCCCGTTGCGATTGTAAGCCATGTATAACACTCATTTCGGTCTGAAAGCAAATCCTTTCAATCTGACTGCCGACCCGGGATTCCTGTATCTCAGTAACGATCATCGGGAAGCACTAGCCGGACTGATCTATGCGATCCATGCGCGGAAGGGCTTCGTGGTCCTAACGAGTAAAGCTGGCATGGGCAAGACAACGCTTCTGGGAACGCTGCTCCAGCGGTTTCAGGGGGATATTCGCAGCAGCCTCATCTTGAATCCGGCGCTGACGCCGAATGAATTTCTCGAAGCTACTCTCCTGGATTTCGGTATCACAGGCATTCCCCCCAGCAAGGCACTCCGGCTGAACCTACTCCAGCAAATGCTCCTGCGGGCGCGTCACCAGGGCAAGTTTGCGGTCCTGCTCATCGATGAAGCGCATAAGTTAAGTTCCGAAGTACTGGAAGAGATCAGGCTGCTCAGCAATTTTGAGATGGCGGATCAGAAGCTGCTGCAAATCGTACTCTGTGGACAGAAAGAATTGGCGGTGACGCTCGATCGACCGGAATTATGGCAGCTCAAACAGCGGGTCGCCTTCTGGATGACAATTCAACCGCTCCGTGCGGCTGACGTCGCGCGGTACATTCAGCACCGCTGGAAGACAGCCGGCGGAAGTGTGCCTACCCCGTTCAGAGAGGATGCGATTGAGCTGATCACGGCGGCATCCAGAGGCATACCCCGCGTGATGAACGTGATTTGCGATAACGCGCTGACGTTGGGTTTCGCTGACGGTGCGCGCACGATTACGGCGAACTACATCGCGAAAACGTGCGGGGAATTGCGCTTAAACGAAAATGCCCAGCCGGCGCCAATCGCCCGAACGGATTTTCCTGCTGCGCCACCACGGGTAACGTTTGACGCACCGATCCTCCGTACTTTGTATCGCTACGACCCAGCCAGCAAGCCCCCATCCAGGTGGTCACGATGGTTCAGAGAACCAATGATCAATCTCGCAACAACGGAGAATGTGTGAGCCGAATATTTGACGCACTCAATTGCGCAGATGGAAGATATGAGAACCTCCTTGAACCACTGAGGGAACAAGCCGCGGAACCTTCGGCAGAACGGACCACACAGGTTGGCGACGCGGACTCAGGATTGCAGACCTTACCCCATGCTGGCGCGCGGGTCGTCGATCTGAGAATCCCACGCTACACGCCGGCACTTCCCTTTGACGGCGTGCACGGCGGCGCTAGCGAAGAGTATCGGAAAATCCGCACGCGGATTCTGCATCATCCTTCCAAGCCGAGAGTGTTCCTGGTTTCCAGCCCCTGCGCGGGAGATGGCAAGACGATAACCGCCTTGAACTTGGGCGGCGCGCTGGCCCTCAACGAAAGCGCGGACGTACTGGTGATTGACGCCGACTTTTCTCGCGGCACACTAGAAGCCGTCACCGGGATTCCCGATTCTCCAGGTTTGGGAGAAGTACTTTCCGGAAAAGCATCATTCGAGGATGCGATTGTGCGAGCGTTGCAATTTCGTAGCCTGTACCTCTTAAGCGCGGGGCGGAGTGACACGAATCCTGCGGAGCTGTTGGATTCCGAGGTGTGGCTCGGATTCACGGCAACGCTGCGCAAGCGCTTCGGTTATGTGGTGTTCGATTCGCCGCCCATCGAGGCTGTTCCGTTTTACGAGAGGTTACTGGCCGCCTGCGATGGAATGCTCCTGGTAGCGAGGCCCGATCACACCGGCCGGAATGAGCTGAATGACGCTCTTCAAACTGTTCCGGAAAGCAAGCTTCTGGGCGTCGTGCTCAATTGCAATCCGCGTTGGTTCCTGTACAGGAAAGATCAGGGACGTTACAGCTACTACTCACAGGCCTAGGACCGTCACCGATGCTGCCCCAATTCCTTCCGGCACTGCTCACTTTATCCGCGGGGCTGGTTCTTTATACATATCTCGGCTATCCGTCGGTCCTGGTGCTGCTCGCCAGCGTCAAGCAGATCTCCTCGGACATACGCTTCGGTTTAGGAAAGCGAAACCGACGCCGCAACAGGGGGAACCTGCAAACGCCGAAGGTATCTCTGGTGTTCGCGGCCCACAACGAAGCGCGCGTGATCGAACAGAAGATGAGGAACTGCAAAACTCTTGACTATCCCGCGGATCGTATCGAGATCCTGGTCGGTTGTGATGGCTGCACGGACAGCACCGCCACACTCGCACGTCAGGCCCGAGTACCCAACGCGCGAGTCATCGAAATTTCGAATCGGGGTGGGAAACCGGCAACTCTCAATCTACTCGTTCCCCTGGCTCAAGGAGAAATTGTAGTGCTCTGCGACAGCAATACGATGTTAGAGCCTGGGACTCTGCTCTCCCTGGTTCGGCACTTTGAAGAGGGGAACGTGGGTTGTGTGTGCGGCGAGTTGCGCCTCGTGGACCGGGGACAGAAGCGGAGCTCCGAGGGCTTCTACTGGAGGTACGAAACCATGTTGAAGTTTCTGGAGAGCCGCCTCAACATGCTGGTCGGCGCCAACGGCGGCATCTTCGCAATTCGCAGAGAACTCTTCTCGCCTCTTCCCGCCGACGCGATCATTGATGACTTCCTAGTCGCGATGCGGATCCGGGATGCAGGCTACCGGGTGGTCTATGACCCGGAAGCGGTCGCGGTCGAAGAGCTGGCGGATGGCGTGCGCCACGAATTCCGGCGAAGAGTCCGGATTGGCGCCGGCAATTTTCGCGCGCTGAAGCACACCTGGAGATTGTTGAATCCAGCCATGGGATGGGTGGCATTCTCCTACTGGTCCCACAAGGTTTTCCGCTGGATCGTGCCGCTCGCCTTGTGTACTGCGGAAATATCGGCGATTCTGCTCGCGAGCGATCCGCGGTATGCCGCGGTAGCTGCGGCGGGGGCGCTGTTCTTAGGGCTTGGGCTCGCCGGATATCGTCTCGATCTTCGTGGCGCTCATAGCGCGCCGTTCAGTCTGCCCTATTACTTTCTTTCGATGAACCTGGCCCTGCTCTTGGGGTTTGTGCGTTTTCTTCGGGGATCGCAATCGACGGCCTGGGAACCAACTCCAAGACCATCCTTTCCCGAGCGTCGCGCGAACTTCGAGGGGGCCGACGCATGATGCAGGCGCTGCAAACCGCGCACCTGTGGGTGCCCGGATGGTGCCGGTCGGAAATGCGCAGACGCGGCCTGGAACAGCCGAAACGGATCTGGCTCATGATCGCGGATCATTTCGAGCCTTGGTGGCGAAACCCAGACGACCAAAAGGCCCTTGAGCGCGTAGCTCGTTGGACTGGCTTCTGGCCCGAAATTGCCTGGAGGTATCGGGACAGCGCCGGCCGCCCGCCTTGCCATACCTTCTTCTACCCCGCTGAACAATACCATCCGCGCGTCATCGACGAATTGACTCAGTTGTGCCAGAAGAAAATCGGCGATGTCGAGATCCATCTGCATCACGACCACGACACCGCGGATCAGTTCCGCAATCGCATGGGTGTGTTCATCGACCAATTGCATCATGCGCACGGCCTGCTCCGCACCGAAAACGGCCGGCCTGTGTTTGGATTTATTCACGGAAATTGGGCGCTGGACAACTCGCTTCCCGGCGGACGACACTGCGGCCTCAACAATGAGATATCGCTACTGCACGAGTTGGGCTGCTATGCGGACTTCACGCTTCCCAGCGCGCCTTCTCCGGCGCAGGTGCGAATGGTGAACACCATCTATTGGGCCACCGGCAATGCGGCGCAGCCTAAATCGCACGACTGGGGCATACCGGTTCAACCGGGCGGTGACGTCTGCGGCGATCTGCTGATAGTGCCCGGCCCGTTGACCATAAATCTCAACGAGTGGAACCAGCGGCTCGTGCCGAAAATCGAGACCGGGGAACTGGCTGGATATGCGCTCCCCTCCCGGCGCCGGGCTTGCCTGTGGACCATGGCTGCGCCGCGAATTGGCGCGGACGTATTCATCAAATTATTCACGCATGGCGCGCCCGAAAGGAACTCCGCGGCTCTGCTTGAAGGCGGCGCACTGGTTCGCACAATCGAATATGTGACCGAACAAGCTAATCGCATCGGCGCACAACTGCTATTTGTCTCAGCCTGGCAGATGTGGAAAGCGATCGAGGCGGTCCGATGCCAGTCCGACCCGTTGGACGCCGTGGGTATCGCTGACCATGCTGGAGCGATGAGGAACTGACATGCGCCTCTACCAGCATGTGCTCCGTTCGCTTCTCTTGCCTGCCTATGATCGAATTCGGTCTCGGCGGTACATAGAACGCAGCCGGTTTCTGGAAGCAAGTCAGTGGTGGGAACCCGAACAGCTCGTGGAGTTTCAGTGGGCGGAATTGCGCAGATTGCTACGGCATGCCTTCGAGTTCGTTCCTTACTATCGCGAGAAATACAGCGCCGAGGGCGCATCTTTCTCCGACATCCGAACGTGGGACGATTTTACCCGCCTCCCGTCGTTGACTCGCGAGGAAATTCGTGAACACCGTCACCAACTCTGTTCGACCTCATATAAAGGAAGGCTGCTTCCGCACGCCACCGGAGGTTCCTCTGGTGTGCCTATCCGCTTCTACCGCACCTACGAAAGCTACGACTGGCGAACCGCCGCCAAAGATCGGGTTTATTCGTGGGCGGGATTGCACGTTGGCGCTAAGTCCGTCTCCTTGTGGGGCTCACCAGTGGGCGCCGTTCCCAAACACAAGATCTGGAAGACGCGGATTCACGAAGCACTGCTGCGTCAGCGGGTCTTCAACACGTTTTCCCAAACCGACGAACTCTGGTCGCGGATTCATGCGGAGATTTGCCGCGAACGCCCCGACGCGATCGTCGGCTATGTTTCGAGCCTGCAGCAGTTCGCTGAATTTCTTCGGCGGACCAGGCGCAGCGTCCCTCGGGCGAAAGGCGTTCTTGCGGCGGCCGAACCGTTATTCGAAGACGGGCGCCGAAGTATCGAAGGAGTGCTCGGCGCGCCGGTGTACAACACCTACGGATCGCGTGAGTTCATGTCCCTCGCCGGCGAGTGCGGGCGGCGGGACGGACTTCACATCAACGCGGAAAACGTCGTGGTGGAAGCCGGGCGCGATCGCGACACGCCGTCACACATCATTGTGACCGACCTTCACAACTACGGAATGCCCTTCATCCGGTACGAAATCGGTGACCTCGGCAGCTTGAAGGACGGTCGGTGCGCCTGCGGCCGCGGCCTGCCGCGTTTGCTCGGAATCGAAGGACGCGTGCTGGACACGTTGCGCACCGCTGACGGCCGAATCGTCCCGGGAGAGTTTTTCCCGCACCTCCTGAAAGAGATTCCCGAGTTCGCGCGGTATCGCGTGGAGCAGAAGAATCTGGACCGAATTGTCATCACGGCGGTAATGAGCCGTGAGCTCTCCGGCCGTAGCCGGGAGTTGCTCGATCGCGAAATTGGTAAAGTCTTCGGTAGCGCGACCCGCTGTGACATCCAGCGGGTAAGGGAAATTCCGGCTCTTCCGTCGGGAAAGCGGCGAATCACCGTCGGGATGGCGGCTGAGTTTTGAAAATCAGAATTGCCCACGTAATCGACAGCATGGAGGTCGGCGGCGCGGAAGCCGTAGTAGCTGCGCTCTGCCGCTTGCAGGCTGCCGCCGGCCATGAGGTGTCAGTACATTGCCTTTTCAAAGGCGGCGCCGTGGCCGAAAAACTCGAGACGGACGGATTTCGCGTCGTCGTGCACGGTCCCGCCGCCGCGGGCAAGCTCATCTGGCGGCTATTCCGGGAATTCCGGCGCATCGGCCCGAACGTAGTGCATTGCCACAATAAGGCGGCCACCGTTCACGCAGCACCCGCTGCGCGGACGGCCGGCGTCGGCGCGGTATTCAGCACCCGGCATGGAATGGCCGCTCCTCCTTATCGCTTGCGCAAAGACTTCAAGTATTGGGTTTGCGCGGCTTTGTTTTGCAGCCACGTTGTGGCTGTCTGCGAGACTGCGCGGCGCCATATGTATCGGAACGCCGGGGCGCTCGCCCGCCGTGTCATTACCATTCGTAACGGAGCGTATCCCGCGCTGTCGTCGGGCGACCGGCCCATGGCGGCGCAACACGGCTTCAAAATCGTGACCGTCGGAAGGCTGGCGCCGGCAAAGAACCATCAGGGGCTTCTGCGAAGTGTGGCGGCGGCGCTGCCTCAGGTCCCCGACCTCCAACTTTGGATTCTAGGGGACGGACACGAAGCAGCGTTGTTGAAAGCTCTGGTTGCCGAGTTGGGGATTTCGCAATCCGTCCAATTCTTCGGTGTGCAGCGGACGGTCGGTGATTGGCTGTCTCACGCTGACCTGTTCGTGCTGTCCTCGGTCAGCGAGGGTTTGCCCATCTCGATTCTCGAAGCCATGGCGGCCGGGTTGCCGGCGATTGTCACCGATGTTGGAGGAATGCCGGAGGTCCTCAGCCTCTCGGGCGCGGGCAAGGTGGTGCCGGCCGGGAAAGTGGAGTTGCTGGCGCAGGCCATCACCGAGTTCGCGTCGCGTCGCCAGGAGCTCAAGGAACTGGGAAACAAGGCCCGATGCTGCTACCTACGGCACTTTCGGCCCGAACGCATGGCAGGAGAGTATCTGAATCTTTACCGCTCCTGTCTATCCGGATCGCAGGCGGCAATCTGATATGGGCTTCTTCTTTCTCATTCTCTACCTGTTCGCCTCCTTTATCTTCCCCGCCGAATTGTTTGCAGATCTGGCACCGTACCACTTGCCTTACTGGATTGGGATCGGCGGCCTGGCTGTCTCGGTCGTGCTGGTCTTTGTTCGTCGCGGGGATCCGCTACGAAGCATCCAGGTATACGTCCTGTTCAGTTTCTTTGCAGTGCTGGTTCTCTCTTGGATGATGGCTGACCGTATGTTGGCGGTCGTGCCGGAAGCAATCAACCAATTTGCGCCGTCGGTGGCGATGTTCGTAGTGACGCTGTGCACCGTGGACTCACTCAGAAAGCTGAACGTCGTGACTGGGTTGGTGGTGTTCTTCTCCTTGGTTGTCTTCGCTCAGGGAGTAGTGGCGTACCACTTTGGCATCAACGAAAAGATGTTTCTACTCGATCCGGCGAAACGAGAAGATCCCGCGAAGGACGTTGCCATCGATGACGAAGCGTTCATCGGCGAAACGGATCCACCGGATCAACCAGCGGACGAAAACGATGGTTTCGCGAAGCGAATTCGAGGGCTTGGCATGCTCCACGACCCCAATGATTTGGCTCTCAGTTTCGTGGCCGCTCTGCCGCTCATCAGCATCGGACTGAGAAGATGGCGCCCTCTAGCGCCGCTGTTGGAATTTCTTCTGTCCGCGGCCTTGTGCTACGGCGTCTATCTGACCCACTCTCGCGGGGGCACGCTGGGGCTCCTGGTTGTGCTCTTGTGCATACTCGCCCAACGACTTGGACGATGGCGTGCCCTTCTGCTAGTGGGCCTCCTGGCAATCGGCTTACTCGCAGTTGACATCGGCGGCGGACGTAGTTTCTCCGCCCTGGACGAGTCTGCGGCTGACCGCCTCGATGCGTGGTCGGCAGGTCTTCAGATGCTGAAGTCGCAGCCATTGATTGGTGTTGGTTACCGCCAGTTCGAAGAGCACCACTCCATGACGGCTCATAACTCCTTCGTTCTTTGTTTCGCCGAGACCGGCTTGGTGGGCTACTTCTTATGGCTCAGCCTGCTCGGTATTACCTTACTGCAATTGCAAAAACTGAAGCATCTCCCGGAATCCGTCCCGGCCGAGCCGGCCATCAGAAAGCAAGCCTCGATTCTGCAGACCGCGCTGATTGGGTTCATGGTGGCGGCTTTCTTTCTCTCGAGAACCTATGTCCCATTTCTATATCTGTTGATCGGTCTCTCCGCCGCGTTGGTTTTAATCGCAAACAAGAACGACGTGGCGGTCGTGTGGCCAACTTACCTCAAGATGGGGTCTCTGATCGCGGCATCTGAAATGGCAAGTGTCATCCTGATCTATTTCATTGGAAAGTGGCAGGCTATTGGCTGACAACATGTCGAGCGATAACCCTAAGACGATAGCCGGCAATACGCTCTGGTATGCAATGGACGCGTCAGCGACAACCGTTGTTATGCTCATTGCGTCCGTGCCCGTGGCGCGGGTTATGGGTCCAAGTGTTCTTGGCCACTATATTTACCTGTTGTTTCTGACTGGCACAGCTCAGCGGTTAGCCAACTTTGGTCTTCCCGCAACCTGTTGCAAGTACATGGCGGAGTTTCTTGGACGCCAGGAATATGGCGTCGCTCAAGGAGTGTTTCGTGTCACGTTCCGCTATCAGGCGACGATTTCGGGAATCATCACTGCTCTTGGTCTCTGCCTGGCCGTCTTCTCGGAACCAGCCCACCGGTTGATCACGGTATTGATCGTACTCAGCATGTGGCCGGCCATGATCAGCTATATTCCGGGCCAGGCCAACATCGCGGCGGAAAACCTTCGGGCCAACCTGCCCGCTAGTGTCGCCTACCTCGTGACCTACAGCGCATTAATAGTGTTTTCGCTGAAGCTGCGTTGGGGCCTGATTGGCTTAGCCACCGCCACCCTGGTGTCGCGAGTATTGGAGGCAGCGGTCCGCTACTTCGGAGTCCTGAGGTGGCTGCGAGGGTATCCAACCGGTTCGCTGCCGCCGGATCTGCGGAGCCGGATGCTAAACTTCTCGCGTCATAATCTGATCCTGCTGGCGCTCGGCCTGATTGTTTGGGATCGTTCGGAAGTTCTCTTTTTGAAACAATTCTCGGACGTCACGCAGGTGGCGTTTTATTCTTTGGCGTTTAGCGTCGCGAATCAGCTTCTGATGGTGCCAAGGGCCCTCTCGTTCGCCATCGGGATGACGATCCTTGCGCAGTACGGACGCGATCCGCGGCGGCTCGGCGCTCTCATGAGAAATGCCGTCCGTTATGTCAGCGTGCTGACGATCCCACTGTTTCTGGGTACGGCCGCGATTGCCGAACCTCTCATCCGCTCTACCTATGGGAGCGGGTATCTGGCCGTGGTACCCGTCCTCTCCATTCTGTGTATTGCCTCGATTCCACGCGCGTTCCAGCCGCACACGGAGAATCTTTTGCAGGCAACCGAGCAGCAGGGATTCATGGTGAAGTGGCTGGCGATTGCCGCCGCGGTGAATTTGTCGTTAGATGCGCTTCTGATTCCGAAGTATGGCGCCTTGGGCGCTGCGGCCGCCAACGGACTGGCGCAGACAATTGGCATTGCGGGCTTGTTCTGTAAGGCGGGCGGAGCGGATGCAATGCGCTCGCAAATCCGGTTTCTTGGAGCGCTTTCGGTGTCGGGCACCGTGATGGTATGCGCCGTGCTCGAGGTAGTTCGCGCTCTGCCTCCGTGGCCGGGCCTATTCGCCGGCATCGGCGTCGGCGCCATCGTTTTTTTCTTGGGTCTTCGCACCACGCGATCCCTGGAACCTGAGGATTGGGATCGCCTCCACCAATGGACAAGGCTGTTGCCAAAGCCGGTTCATCGGATCGTGCTTCCTCTTCTGACATTGCGCCTTGGGCCAGACCCCGCAAGTGAGCCGGCGGTCGCGGCATCGCGATCAAACCAGTGACATGGCACTATTCGGAGGAAAACGCGAGTTACTGGCCGGTGCCTCACGCCGTGCTGACTCAATTGGACGCCGAACAACAGAGATGTGACTTGATCCAGGGCGCGCTCTCTCCTGAGGGAATATCTGAACATTGAAGCCGATGCTCTGGCGTACCCGGTCGGGGCCCACACCAGCATTTCGAGTCAAACACAAGAGTTAGCGCGGGACGTTGCCTATCGCGCGGCGTTCTCTTCTTACGGTGGGATGAACCTGATCGGACGACACACCCATACGACATCAAGCGAATCGGCGTTGGCCACCAAAGCGTCGGACGCTTTCGGGTTCGGTCAGGGATCTGCAGAATCAAGGGGCGATATTGGCCCTAGGCTGCGCGACACTACATGAAACACGAGTGGGCACCTCTTCTTTTAGCTAGCCATTTGGGTTCAGTCGCTGAGCCGTGTTCGTATTCTCTTCACGGCGCGGCGAACGCCATCGACGGCAGCCGTCATCGAGATATCGAGGGCCACCGCGATTTCGTGATACCGGAGCCCTTGTGCCTTCAACCGCATGCATTCGCGCTGCAGTCTAGGAAGACGCAGTAGTTCCTGCTCGATGAGACGGATCCATTCACGCTTCAGCATCAACTGCTCCGGATTGGGCTGGGAGTCCGTCTGTGCGTGATCCGCCTGACGATGGTCGTCCGGGCCCTCGGTCCTGTAGCGGCGCCGTTCCCGCTCGTGGTCGATCCACAGATTCCGCGCCACGCGAAAGACCCAAGCACGCACGTCCTTGACCTTTAATCCATCCTTAAGCGCACTATGTAGGCGAAGAAAGGCTTCCTGGGCTATTTCCTCAGCCAGCCAGCCTGGGCAGCCCAAAGTGAGGAGATAACGAAATACCGGGTCACGAAACTTGAGAAACCATCGCTCGACTTCCCTCCGTAGCCGAATAGAGCCCGAGTCTGGCGGCAGAACTTCCTCCCCGAAGATGAGCCTCTGGCCGGGTGAACCGGGATCGAGGGAGACACCGCGGTCTCCGCATTTCACGCGTGTGCTGGATCCGATGCTCCACAGCCCCGTTTCTAACCTGCGAAATCGAGACGGCATTTTTCCAGTGGAAGCACTTGAATTTGCAGATGTTTCGTGGGCTCGCCACGGGGCGATAGGAGATCCAACGTGGGCGCCCTGCGGAGGAGATTCCTACTCCGATTCGTCAACGTTCTACGTCGTGAACGATTGCTTGATAACCATTTTCAGGGCCAGATTTCTTCAAAATTTGAGTGCCCCACCGTCTTTTCACTGTGGGAAAAAGCAGACATTGAGACGGAGACTCCCAACGACATGAAAACCCAAACATTACGCGTTCTGGGAGCGCCGCGACGGCGCTTTGTGCTCGCGTTGCTCGCCGTGTCCACGGTGTATGCCAATACTACGATTACGTTTCAGAATGGCGTCAACGGATACTCAGGCGCCAAGGATGTGTCGATCAATACGCAATACTCGCAATATAACGGGGGAAATGGTGTCCTCTGGCGCGGTGACCCGGAATTGGGTTGTTACACGACCACCGGCAGCGGCGCGTATTCAGTCCGGTACCTTTTGAGATTCAGTGGGCTTTCCGTCCCAGCGGGATCCACAGTGTTTTCGGCCACGCTCACTCTTTCGCTCGATTCGTGGAATTCGGGCAGTGGAAATATCACGGGATTCTATTTGAAAGCCTCATGGAATCCTGCTTCCAATAAGATCGGCTGGCTGCATCGCGACGACACGAATAACTGGGCGGCGCCGGGCGCATCGGCCGCGGGAGTCGACACCGTCGCCGGAAAGAATTTCCGGGTCCCACCGCTTCGACCGATCGGAGCGCAGACCATGAACATTCCGCTCGACCCGCTACAGGTTCAATCCTGGATCGGCTCTCCGGCAGCGAACCAGGGAATCATGTTGGTCAACAACAACCCCGGAGAAATCGTCAATCTCGTCAGCACCGTGGGCAAGCAGAGCATGCGGCCCAAGTTGACGGTGGTCATCGCCGCCGGATCAGGCGTGCAGGTAACCGTCTCTCCCACCAGCGCTACCCTGCAACCAGGCGCCACTCAGCAATTCACTGCCGCCGTCACAGGCACTTCGAATACCGCAATTACTTGGACGGCCACTGGCGGCACGATTACCACCGGCGGCCTCTACACGGCGGGCAGCAGTCCCGGCAACTTCATCGTCACGGCTACGTCCGTCGCCGATTCCACGAAATCGGGATCGGCGCAGATCACTATACCGCCGCCAGCCGTGCAAGTTTCGGTAACTCCGGCAAACGTCACGCTCCAACCAGGCGCAACCCAGCCCTTCACAGCCACCGTCTCGGGCAGTTCTAATACTGCGGTCACCTGGACGGCTACGGGCGGCACGATCACATCCGCGGGTCTCTATGCCGCTGGGCAGACCCCGGGGAATTTCGCAGTCACCGCGACATCCCTGGCGGATAGCAGCAAGACCGCGACGGCGGCGGTTCAAATTGGGAGCACGCCAGATCTGCCGCCGATCCCGCGCCAGGTCGATGGGCCGTACATCCGCATTCAAAGCCCTGTCACCGGCATGCGCTTCACGGCTCCCGCGACGATCCGCATCTACGCCGATCCATCCGACATCAACGCGAACGATCAGGACGCCTTTACGGTCAATTTCTTCCTCAACGGGCAATCTATCGGCACGTTCACAGGAGACGCGTCTCACAACGGATATTGGGCGCTCACCGCTAGCAATGTGCCCGCAGGCACGTACGCCATCACTACGCAATTTGTCGCTTCGAATCACCAGACTGTGACCAGCCCGCCGGTAACGGTCTACGTCGAGTCGCCGCCCGTGTCTAACGGTCCGGT
>Ga0335081_10008013_pt1 | contig 16938 bp, 14 predicted proteins | sample Lox_Sample_35_FD_206713 | JGI IMG/M metagenome (GOLD analysis project Ga0335081, IMG submission 206713) | Soil microbial communities from Loxahatchee National Wildlife Refuge, Florida, United States - Lox_Sample_3.5 | ecosystem: Environmental > Terrestrial > Soil > Wetlands | place: USA... | reverse complement strand
AATGTCCTGTTTTTCGCGGAAGATGAAGCACTGGTGCAGGCCGCATTTCACTCCGCTTTCGAGTTCGTAAGCCGGGTGCCGGTTGCGCGTCTCACCTTCGTACCCGATGCCCGGGTGTGGGAGCTGATGCGATGAGCAGGCTTTTTGTGGCGCGGAATCCGCGGGTGGCGGCGCGAGTCCTCGACGGCGAGATGATGATTATGTCGGGGAAGGATTCGACGCTGTTCACCTTGAACCGGACTGCGACCATCCTTTGGCAGGCGGCGGATGGCAAGACTCCGCTGGAAGAGATCGTGCAGGCGCGCATCTGTCCGGAATTTGAAGTCGAGCCTGCCGAAGCGCTGAAAGACGCCGAAGCTCTGGCCCGGGAACTGGCCGGGCACGAGATTCTGCAGATTTCTGAAGAGCCGATCCCGCCGCGCGTGCCGGGAGAATCCGGGGCTGGGGAATAATCAATGAGCGGATTGCTCGAGGAGATGACCGTCAAAGCGCTGCGGCGGAACATCCCGCTCAGCGTTCAACTCGACCTCACCTACCGCTGCAACGAGCGCTGCGTTCACTGTTATCTCGATCACGACGATCACGGCGAGATGACTACGGCCGAGATCAAGCATCTGCTCGATGAGATGGCGGATGCGGGCGTCTTCATCTTGACCTTGAGCGGCGGGGAAATTTTCCTGCGGAAAGATTTTTTCGAGATTCTCGAGTACGCGCGCCGCACTCTGACCTTCTGCGTGAAGCTCAAGACCAACGCAGTACTGATTCGCGAGCGCGAGGCCGCGCGCATCCGCGATCTGGGCGTCGAATCCATTCAGGTCAGCATTTACTCGCACCGTCCGGAGGTTCACGACGCCATCACTCTGGTGCCGGGGTCGCTTGAGCGATCGCTCAGGGCGATTCGCTTCCTCAAGGCTCAGGGCTTGCGCGTCGTCATCGCCAACGTCCTGATGACTCTCAACGCGCAGGATTACAGCGGCGTTCGCGCGCTGGCCGACGAACTCGGCGTCGAATGCACGCTTGATCCGACGATCACGCCAATGATGGATGGCAACCGCTCTATTCTGGCGCTGAACGTGGACCAGAGCACGCTGCGGCAGGTTTTCCGTGATGGCGCGCTGGTGGAAAACGTGGACGAGTTTTGCGCGATTGCGGAGCCCGCCGATGAGAATTCGTTGTCAACGCTACCTTGCAGCGCCGGCCACACCGCATGCTATGTCTCTCCCTACGGCGACGTTTTTCCCTGCGTGCAGTTTCCTGTTCCCACCGGCAACGTGCGGAAGCAACGTTTTCTTGACATCTGGCGGCATTCTGATCAGATGAACGAAGTGCGCTCGATCCGGATGAAAGAGTTGCCGACCTGCTCACGTTGCACGCACGTTTCGAACTGCACGCGCTGCCCGGGGCTGGCTTACATGGAAGGAAATATGCGTGGACCCTCCACGGCCGATTGCCAGAAATCATTCGCCAGGACAGGAATTCCTTCGGCGAATATGCTGGCAAAGGCCCGCTCGGCACCGAACCTGGTGCAGATTCGGACTCAGCCCAGCCTGGCAGGCATTCCTGCCTGAGCAGTCATCAGTCATCAGCGGTCAGCGAATAGCCTAGACTGATGACTGAAGACCCATGCCTGACGATCGTCTCGATCCCGAGTGGTCGCTTCTGCTGGCAGCGTGTTCTGTCGCGCCTCCTGAACTGAAACGAGAACGACTTCTGCAGCTGATTCAGCAGCCGGTTAGCTGGCAGCGGCTGCTTGCTCTGGCCGATCACCACGGTCTGAATCCGCTTGTATGCCAGGCTCTTTCTTGCGTTGAGCCAGCGGTACCTCGGGAACAGATGCAGGCCCTGAGGGAATTGCAGCAGACCAATCTGCACAAGGCCCTGTTGCTATCGCGCGAGCTGATAAGAATCGTTGACCATCTGACTGCTCGCGGCCTTGAAGTGATGCCTTATAAAGGTCCCGCGCTGGCGGAGGTGCTTTATGCCGACATCGCCCAGCGGCAGGCGGGCGACATTGATTTGCTGATCCATCCTCAAGATCTGGCTCGCATCCGTTCGGCGGTTGGTGAACTTGGCTACAGTCCGCATCTCCGATTCACTGCCTGGGAGGAGCGCGCGTATCTGAAGTCAGGCTACGAATATGCCTTCGACGGCGCGGCCGGGCCGAACCTGCTCGAATTGCAGTGGGCGATTCAGCCGCGATTCTATGCGGTTGATTTCGACATGGATGGTGTGTTCCGACGCGCGGTCACCATTGACGTGGCCGGGCAGCCGATGCGGACTCCGGCGATCGCCGACTTGTTCCTTATTCTCTCGCTGCATGCCGCCAAACACATGTGGGGACGGCTGGTCTGGCTGTGCGACATCGCGCAGATGATGAGCAGGCCTGATCTCGACTGGGAGTGGATCGGATCGCAGGCGCGGGAGTTGGGCATTGTGCGCATTCTGCGCGTTACGATGCTCGCGGCGAATCAGATGCTCGGAGCTTCCATACCGGCGGCTGCAGAGAAGGTTCTCCCCGAAGACAGCACGAGCCTGAAGCTGGCTGCGGAGATTCGCCCTCACATCGTCAGCCCGGACGTCTTCAGTGTCGAGTCGGCCTCGTACTTCCGGTTGATGATGCGACTGCGCGAGAGAGGGCAAGACCGGCTGCGATTTTTGACGCGGCTGGCGATCACTTCCGGGCCGAGCGAATGGGCGGCGGTGCGCCTGCCCGGGCCGCTGTTTTGGCTGTATCCACTGGTCCGGTTGTCGCGGCTGGGGGCAAGATTTCTCCGCGGGTAAACCAGTTGAACCTCGCGGAATAGGACGCCCTCCGGCCTTCTTGGCGACCTTTGCGAGTCCTCTGCGCGCTTTGCGGTCGAGCACTTGTAACCGCAAGGTCCACAAAGAAAAGCCGCAAAGGTCGCGAGGAACATCGAATCGCCTGCTCATCCTTATCTGCCGTTGAGCCGTTGCTTTGCCTTAGTCAGTAGTCAAAGTCCCCTGAACCCCGTGCTCCAACTCTGCCGGTTTCCACGCCCGCAAATACAGGAAGAACATTGCTATCGCCCCGATCAGGGGAACGGCGAGTCCAGCCTTGAGGCTCCCGAAACGATCCGATGCGATGCCGACCAGCCAGGGTAATGACCCGCCACCAAGGTTGGAAAGCGTGAACATGAGCGAGCCGACTCGGGACGCCGCCAATCCAAACTCACGGGACAAAAGCGCGATCGTAATCGGATACACTGAGGAAAGGCCCAAGCCTGCGAGAGAAGCGCTCGCAGCGACTCCGAGTAACTCCCGCGACATCACCAGGCCCACCATGCCGGCGCACGCCAGCAGAAGCCCAGCCTGCGCCAGCCGGACCTCGGCGATGGTGCGCAGCAGCAGCGGAGCCAGCAAGCGGCCGACCATGAGCGAGACGTAGAAGAAGGACGGGGTGATGACTGCCATCGCCTCGGTCATGCTGCCGAGCGCCTTCGAGTACGAGGCGACCCACAGTCCGAACGCGTTCTCCGTCCCGACGTATATGCAAAACAATGCCGCCAGCGCAGGCAAAGCGCCGTGCTTCCAGTCGATCCGCAGCTTCGGGCCGTTTCGATCGTTGCTCGAGGCAGGCTCGACGACCGAGGATGGCATCGCTGCGATACCTGCCGCCACCACGAAGCAAAAGACGGCAACCGTCCAAAGAAAAAATGGAATATGGTGGCTCTTGGTCGCGGCCGCAAGCAGATATGGACAAGCCACCGCGCCTGCGCTCCAGCAGAAATTCAGCAGGTTCAAAGCTGCGCTTCGGCGCAGCCGATTGACTTCCGCTACCATTAGATTCGCCGCAGGCACGGCCAGCCCAAGGCCGAATCCATAGGCCGCGATCGAGGCCATCCCCAATTGGCGTGACCCCGCCAGCAATAGTGCCACGCCTACAGCGGTAAGCATCAAGCCCGACTTCATCGGGAACCGAAACCCGCGACGGACCGCGAGCTCGCCGGAAAGAAGAACCGCGACAGTTGCCGCCACATACTGGGTGGTGATCAGCGCGCCGCCTTGGGAGTAGTTCAGAGACCACCGCTCCGACAAGATTGGAAGCAAGGGGCCGAGCAACACAGTCACGATGCCGATCGGCACAAACGAGGCGTAGGCCGAGAAGGTCAGGGCTTTGGCTGAATTTGGAGCCGGCGGCGTGAGGGATATCATGAAGAAAAGCGCAGCCGCGCTATGGTATCACCGCCCCGAGATGGAAAGGTTAGGAACGTTTAAGAGCGGGGAGCCTTCCCGGTAGACTCGCGGATGATCAGCTCGGGTTCAATGGCAATCTCTGCCGGGTAATCGTTGTTTCCTTCAATTCGCTCCAGCAAACTCTGGGCTGCCACTTGTCCCATGCGGTTGAGCGGTTGCCGGACCGTGGTCAGGCTGGGACTTTGCAAGACGGCTCCCGCAATGTCATCAAACCCCATCACCGAGATGTCCTCGGGAACGCGAATGCCGTGATTCTGAAAGGCCCTTACGGCTCCAATGGCCGAGATGTCGTTGTAAGCGAACAACGCCGTGAACGGCTTCTTGCGCGCCAGCAATTGCTCGGCAAATGGATATCCCAACATCGGCGTAGGATCGTCACCTTCAAGCTGGACGACCAGATCGGGATCGATTTTCAGGCCGATCTCCTCGGCGACCTGGCAAATCGAGTCCCAGCGGTCTTTCGAGTCGGAGCTGGCGGTCTGCCCCTTCATGAAAGCGATGTGCTCGTGATGCAGTTCCTTGAGATGGTGCAGCGCCAGGACCGCCGCTCTCTGGTGGTCGAGGACGATGTTGGTAACCCCCTTTAGTTTCTTGTGGCCGGCGACGGCTACCGTAGGCAGCAAGGGCCTCTCGGACACGGTTGTGTCGACGGTGATAATGCCTTCGACCCCGCGCTCGGAAAGAATGTGCGAGTACTGCGACAGCAATTCCGGATCGTGGCGGTGGGCCACGGTCAGGAAGAAGTAGTTCTGCTTTCGCAGATACTGTTCTACTCCGCTGATGACGGCTGAGCCGTAGGCGTCGCCAATTTCCTCGGCGATCACTCCCACCGTGTAAGTCCGCTTGTTGCGCAGAGTGCGGGCAAAGAAATTGGGCCGGTAGTTGAGTTCCTTGGCCGCAGCGAGGATGCGATTCTTGGTTTCCTGCGGAATGGAACGGGCCGACGGCGCATCGTTGAGGACGGCTGAGACCGTCCCGGGGGTGAGTCCCAAATACTGCGATACGGTTTTGAGAGTAACAGCTTGAGGTTTCTGGCGAAACTTCCTTTCTTGCCTCATGATTTCGTGCCCCGAAGGGCCCCCGTTATTTCGTTGCATAGCGCTCACTGTTGGGTCGAGATCCACTGACGGCGTAAAAGAGGATGTAGAGATAGCAGAGAGTCGCGATGATCAGTGCGTAGTGAATGCCTTGGCCCCAGCTCAGTTCGCCCTGTGTCATGGTCGAATAGTGCGCGTGATTAATGGCGTCAGCGACCTTACCGACGATCCACGGAATCACAGCTCCCCCCACGATTGCGGTGTTCAAGATGCCCGATCCATCGCCGGTAAGCTGCCCGAGTTCGGCGATACCGCTGGTGAAGATACAGGGGAACATAATGGAGTTAAACAGGCCCACGGACAGGATGGACCACATCGCCACAGGCCCGCTGGTGGCAACGGAAACTGTTACCAGCAGCGACGTCATGATGGCGCAGAACGCAAGCACCCGCGAGGTTTTCACCTTCTGGAGAACCGCCGATCCAATGAACCGGCCGACCATTGCTCCGAGCCAGTAGACAGATATGTATCGCGCGGCAACCGCCTTTGCGGCCAGGTAGCGAGCCGCGGGGTCCACAATATTCGATGCAAAATGTCCGATGTTGCTGAGCGCGAGATAGTTGGATATCGAGCTACCGATGGCAACCTCGGCACCAACGTACACGAAAATTCCGATTGCGCCAAAAACCAGGTTCGGATGCTTCCACACCGAATCTCCGACCTTCTGGCCGATTCGGTGCTCGGCGGCTTCCATCTTGGGGAGTTTGAAGACGGCAAACAATACTGCCAGCAGAACGAGAACAATCGCAAAGAAATAGACGTAAAGCTTCACGACCGCATCCTGCGATGCACTCTGTGCGGCCGCGCTCACTGACTCTTTCAGGATCAACTTGGCCCCTACCCAGGGAAAGACGGCGGTTCCGAGAGAGTTGAAAGCCTGGGTCAGATTAAGGCGGCTGGAAGCAGTTTCCGGCCGGCCAAGTACGGCTACGTAGGGATTAGCGGCAACCTGCAGCACGGTGATACCAGCGGCGAGGATCAATAAAGCGGTCAAGAAAAAGGGGAAAGACGGGATTTTTGCCGCCGGGTAAACCAACAGGCAAGCCGCGACCATGGTGCTCAGCCCGACGATAATCGCCCTTTTGTATCCGATCCAGTCGATGATCCTCGCTGACGGAATAGAGAAAATGAAATAGGCGAAGAAGAACGCCGTTTGGATCAGGAAACTTTCGGCCAGGTTCAAATTGAAGACATTTTGCGCGAATGGAATCAGCACGTCATTGAGGGACGTGAGCGATCCCCATATGAAGAACAGCGTCGTGAGAACCGCCAGCGCGGGGCGGAAATTTTGCCCTGTCCCGGGCGCGGCCACGGTCGTCGAACTACTGGGAGAGGTCATTGCCATAAGTCCAGTATCCACCCTTCAGGAGAAAGCCTGGGAACCAGGAACCTCGCATGATAGCATCGAACGTTCGCAGTGTCTGAGCTTTTTCTTGGGGGGTGGAGACCGCTTCCACCCTCTAAAAAATCGTTTCTCTAGCGTCGTCATTGTATCCCTGCGGCAGCTTTCTGCAGGCGCAAACTCCGGCAGGTCAAACTCATGCCAAGACTCGGAATCATTGCCATGTTTGCCTTCACTCTAGTCGTTCCACAGCCCTCATTCAGCCAGGTTGCCTTGCCCGGCAGCGTGGTTTTCACTGAAGCCAGTTTCCCCGCAGCCGATTCCGCGGCGCCTTCGCCGCAACAGCTATCGGCAGCTTTTCCGGGTGCTCAACTGACAGACGCCGACAATCTGCCGTCCGCTTTGAGTGCGCCGAGCGCACGACTTCTGGTTCTTCCTTACGGCTCGGCGTTTCCGGAAGGAGCGTGGGGGGCCATTCAACAATTTCTCGACCGGGGCGGTAATCTTCTCGTGCTGGGCGGCCGTCCCTTCACCCGCTCTGCTTATCGTGATCTTTCTGCGACACCCAGAGGCAACTGGCATCTTCGCGACTATAGCGTGCGCTTCACCCGTCCGCTGATGATCGACCAGTACCAGGAGACTCCCGGCTCCGACGGCTACGAATTTCAGACGAATCCGGAGCTCACGTTGCAGCTTCATCCCTTTGCCTGGAAGCGCGCCTTCAGCCCGGTGATCCGTCTCAGTGCCGTGGATCTTTACAAACGTGGTGGGACCGCAGGATCCATCGATGCGCGCCTCGACACGCTGGCCTGGGGAGTCAAAAACGGCCGCAAGCTGTCGGCCCCGGTCATCCAGGTGGACCATTACCGAAACGGCTTCGACGGCGGACGCTGGATTTTCGTGAATGCGGAACTCTCGCACGACTTTTTCGACAATGCAGGTCTCGTGCAATCGCTGGCCGAGCGGGCTATGCAAGGCGCCGAAGAGTTTACGGTGCGGCCGGTCTTGCCGCTTTATGTTCACGGAGAACCGGTGGAACTGCAGGTTCTATGGCATGCGGCTGTGCCGCCGAAGGCTCCCGTGTCGGTGAAGATCACTTCGTTTCCGGAAGGCGAGCCCACGAGTCGCGTGACGGTGACGGCTTCCGTCCCTACGAATTCGTCGCTCGTGCTGCCCGCGCCGGAAGGCAAGGGCCTTTACATCATCGAAGCGCAGTTGCTCGAAGGCGACCGAGTGCGCGCCATTTACCACTCCGGATTCTGGATTCGAGACGAGGCATTCCTCCGCTCCGGGCCGCGGCTCACGGTCAACCACGATTACTTCGAACTCGACGGCCATCCCCTCGCGGTGATCGGCACCACGTACATGTCGAGCGAAGTGCAGCGGCTCTATTTCGAGCATCCCAACGTGTATGTGTGGAACCAGGATCTGGGGCAGATTCATGACGCTGGTCTGAACATGATCCGCACCGGATGGTGGACGGGCTGGGACAAATTCTGCGATGAGAACGGCCAGCCCTACGAACGCACGCTGCGCACGCTCGAAGCCTATCTCATGACCGCGCGCAAGCACGGGCTTCCAGTGCAGTTCAACCTGTTCGCGTTCTTGCCTGATGTTCTCGGAGGCACGAACGCTTTTCTTGACCCCGAGGCCGTCCGCAGGCAACAGACATTGATTTCGTCTCTGGCCGCGCGTTTTCACGATGTGCCTTTCCTTGCCTGGGATCTGATCAACGAACCCAGTTTTTCCCAGCATTTGTGGACGATGCGGCCGAACGGCGATGCGATCGAAACGGAGGCATGGAATCGCTGGCTCAGCGCGCGCTATCCCGACCGGGCGAAGCTGGCCGCGTTGTGGAACGTTCCTGCCGCTGCGGTAGAGGGAACGATTTCTCTGCCGGGCGAGGACGAGTTTGCTCCGCGGGGCATGTACACGAGCACGAATTCGCTTCGGATCCACGACTATTTTCTTTTTGCCCAGGATTCGTTCAACCAATGGGTGCGCGGCATGCGCGACGCGATCCGCGCGACCGGTTCGCAGCAACTCGTGACTGTCGGTCAGGACGAGGGCGGCATTCAAGACCGGTTGTCGCCCGCGTTCTGGGGATCGTCGGTTGATTTCACGACCAATCATTCGTGGTGGCAGAACGACTACGTTTTGTGGGATTCGCTCGCCGCCAAACAGCCCGGCGAGGCCATGCTCATCCAGGAAACAGGCTTGCAACGCGAGTTGAATTTGGACGAAGTTGCCCGTCGCACGCCGGAGAACGAAGCTGCGCTCCTCGATCGCAAGATCGCCATGTCGTTCATTCAAGGTGCGGGCGCGATCGAATGGTTGTGGAATACCAATTCCGATATGACGGAAAGCAACGAAACGCCCATCGGCGCGGTACGCACCGACTACACCGAAAAGCCGGAGGCGTCGCTCCTCCGAGCCTACGCGCAGTTCGTGCCGTCGTTGCATGAGCATCTGCGTGACCCGCAACTGCCTGCGATTGCAGTCGTCACGTCGCAGGCGGCGCAGTATTCAGTGATGGCTGAATTTCAGTTGGAGGCACAACGGCGTGCGGTGCGCGCTTTGGCCTATGATGTCCACCTGCCCGCGTACATGATTGCGGAAAATCAGATCGGGAAGCTGGGCGCGCCCAAGCTGGCGATTCTGCCATCGCCGCAAGCGCTGGGCGAACCGGCATGGCAGGCCCTGTTGAAGTATGTGGATGCAGGCGGGAATCTCCTGGTCACGGGCCCGGTCGATCGCGACGAACACTGGCAGATGACGCGCCGCGCCGGCGACCTGGGGCTCCAGGCCCGCGTCGAGCCGCTGACGTTCCACAACGCAACCATTCTCCTGGGCAAGGCTTCAGCGCCGCTTGCGTTTGGGCAGATGGAGCAAAACTGGCTGGACGCGCTGCGCTTCGAAGATGGCTCCTCGCTGAAGGAGATCCCCCACGGCAAGGGGCGGATCTTCTGGGCAGCCTATCCCGTGGAACTTTCTGAAGACTTGCAGGCGACTGCGGCGCTCTATACATACGTCACCGGCCGGCTGAGCCTTGCACCAGGCTTTACGTTGCAATCGCCGCTGCCCGCGGGTGTTTTGGCATTCCCGACGGTGCTCGCGGACTCGGTAATGTATGTTTTTGTCTCCGACGCGGCGACGGATAGCGCGATCAACTTGCGGGATCAGACGACCGGTGCGCTGATTGCGTTCAATCTGCCCGCGGAGCACGCGGCGATCGCGGTGATCGGGAAGAAGGAAAAGAAGATCGTCGCGAAATATGGGTTCTGAGGGAAGGTGGCGCCACGCTTTCGCGCGCGGAAGAGGCCGGTGCAACCGTGGAAGAGCGGCTCCAGCCTGGGAGTGTTGGACTGAGCAATTTGATTCACTCGGGCTCGCTACATGCGCACCACCGCTCTTTGCTCGGCCAAGCGCTGGCCCAAGAAATTCAGGCAGTCATCCATTCCCTCCCCGGTCTTCGCCGATACGCGGAAGACCTGCATTCCCGGGCGCACCGCCTGAATGTTCGCCTGAGCAGCATTCCAATCGAATTCGACTGCGGCCGCAAGATCATTCTTGGTCACGACGGCGACATCGGCGCTGTTGAAGATCGTTGGATACTTCAGCGGCTTGTCTTCCCCCTCGGTCACCGACATCAGCACCAGCCGCAGACTCTCGCCCAGGTCATACGATGACGGGCAGACCAGGTTGCCGACGTTCTCGATAAACAGAAAATCCAGCTGGGGCAATTCCCAGCCGATGAGCGCGCCCTGCACCATCGCCGCTTCGAGGTGGCACAGCGTGCCGGTCGTAATCTGCTTCACTGGCGCCTTGCTCCGGGCGAGACGCACGGCGTCGTTTTCCGTCGCCAGATCGCCGACCAGCGCGGCCACTCGATATCGAGGTTGCAGCTGTGTGAGCGTTTTCTCCAAAAAGGTCGTTTTGCCCGAACCCGGGCTCGAAACCAGGCTTACGACAAACACCCCTGTGGCACGGAACTGCTCACGCAAGGCACGCGCGATGATGTCATTCTGCTTGAGTACATTTCGGCGCACTTCGACCAGACGCGGCTCGCTCATTCCTCGACCTCCAAAGCGAAGACTTCCAGTTCCTTGCCCTGCAGAATGTCGCGGGTAGGCGCTCCGCACTCCGGGCAGGTGAAAGACTGGATCGACGGCAGGGCGCGCTTCTCCTGGCATCGTGGGCAAAACACAACGACCGGGACGTCTTCCACGATCAGCCGCGTCCCCTGCAGAGCAGTGTGCTGGCAGGCCATTTCATACGAGAACAGCAATGCATCTTTCACCACGCCGGAGAGCGCGCCCAACCGGAGATGCACGGCACTCACCTGCAACCCTCCGCGCCGCTCCGACTCCTCCAGCGCCGCATCTACAATGCCCATCGCGATGGACAGTTCGTGCATACCTTGCTGTTTCAGTTCATTTCGTCAGCTGTCCAATGAAGACTCCGTACGGGTCCAATGTTACGGCATGTCCGATCGCTGCCGAGTTCCCCGTCGCCACCAGACTTTTTGCAGCTGACGAAAACCCGCTCTTGCTCAAATCCAGGCTGACGGTCTGCTCCACTCCCGACATGTTCAATGCGACCAGCATGGCCTGGTTCTTATACACGCGCAGGTACGCCAGCACATTCGGATCGTTTTCGTTTAAGGGAATGTAGTCGCCATTGAGCAGAGCGCGGTTGGTGTGCCGCAGCTTCAGCACCTTCTTGTAGAACGACAGAATCGAATCAGGGTCGCGGGATTCATCAGCCACATTGTGGGTTTTGTAGCTCGGCGGCACGGGAAGCCAGGGCGTGGCCTTCGAGAAACCTGCGTTCTCGTCCTCATTCCACTGCATGGGGGTGCGTTCGCCGTCGCGGCCCTTTTCTTCGGGCCAGCCAGTGATTCCCAGTGGATCCTTGACATCCTCCTTGCGCGCGGGCGGCGTGGTGGTCATACCGATCTCTTCGCCGTAATACATGATCGGCGTTCCGCGCAGGGTCAGATAAAGCCCAGCCATCAGCTTGGCGATCTGATCGTTGTGCTCACCATCGCCGTAGCGGTTGTAGGAGCGAACAATATCGTGGTTACTGATGACGAAGGTGGGCCAGCCCGAGGCTCCGTTTACCGCCGCGATTTGTTTGCGGAACTCGGCGGGTGAGAGCTTATTCACCGTGGTGAAGAGAAAATCCATGGGCAACTGCAGTTCGTTATTGCCGTCGCCGTAGTAGCGGTTCAGCTCCGCGATGTCGTCGGTCCAGGTTTCACCGATGAGCACGGCGTCGTATTCATCGGCAATCTTGCGCAGTTGGCGGAGCACGTCGTGCACCTCGGGAAGCTTATCGTTGTACTTGTTTTCCTCCTTGGCATCGCCGAATGCGTTTTTGCCGGGCAGAACGGGATTGTCGTGCAAGTCGGGATCTTCAAAGAGCGTATCTACGGCATCGAGCCGAAAGCCCGAGACGCCGCGCTTCAGCCACCAGCGCTCGACGCCAAACATTGCGTCTTTCACTGCCGGGTTGCGCCAGTTCAGGTCGGGCTGCGCCGCCTCAAACATGTGGTAGTAATACTGGTTTGTGGTCGGATCGAACTGCCACGCCGAGCCTCCGAAATCCGAGATCCAGTTGTTGGGAGGCTGTCCCGCGGCTTTCCCGTCACGCCAGATGTACCAGTCGCGATGCGCGGAGGCGCGCGACGATTTGGAATCGAGAAACCACGGGTGCTGGTCGGAAGTGTGATTCACCACAAAATCCAGGATGACGTGAATCCCGCGTTTTTTGGCTTCGCGCGCCAGCCGGTCGAAATCCGCCAGCGTCCCGTACATGGGATCGATGTTTTCGTAATCGGAAACGTCGTAGCCGAAATCCTTCTGCGGGGAGGGGAAGCAGGGTGAAATCCAGATCGCGTCGACGCCGAGGTTTTTCAGGTAATCCAGCTTTGAAGTAACGCCGTTCAGGTCGCCGATGCCGTCGTTGTTACTGTCGGCAAAGCTGCGCGGATAGATTTCGTAAAAAACGGCATTCTGCCACCACTGATGGCCGCCGGGGTCGGCGGGCTTAGCGGTATCTTGTGCGCTGGCGGTGAGCAGCGAAACGCACAGCAACCCGCACCCCAGAATCCAATGGAACTTTCCTTGCATGGCGAAGACTCCCAGATTTGACCTGCGGCGTTGGGTGAATCTTGAGTGTAACCTTTTTCCGGAATCAGCGCGTCTGTGGGATTGTCGCAGCCAAGCAAAAACGGCAGGGCCGACCCCCTGCCGTATTCCACGATCTTGGGATTGTTACCGCCCTATTTCTTGTTTACAGCCTTTTTGAGTTCGGCCCCAGGGGTAAATTTCGCGACTCTGCGGGCAGCGATCTTGATAGTTGCGCCGGTTTGCGGGTTACGCCCGTTCCGTGCCTTTCGTTGCGACACCGAGAACGTGCCGAAGCCTATCAGAGCCACGCGATCTCCTTTGCGCAGGGAGGACGTAATGCTCTCCACGGCTGTATCAATCGCAGTTGTGGCTTGCGCCTTGCTGATTTCGCAGGCGCCTGCGATCTTGTCAACCAGATCGGCCTTGTTCATAGTTTCTCCTCGCAGGTCTCTTTCGTTCTCAGCCGGCAACCGGGAGGCAAGATGGCTCGGGCTGAGTTGGGAAACCTGACCGCTCGTATTCTGCACCCTCCGCAGCGAAAGTCAACTGTGGAAATCCGCGCCGGAAGCCTGATTTGCACTTCTGAGGCCCGAAATGGGGCTGCTGGGGCGGTCCTTGAGCGATCGAAGGCGCTTTTTCCTACGTCCTCCACAAGCCACGCCGTTCCTTCACAGGATGTACACAGGCTACCAGCCTTTCCGGCTTGCGCGAAATGCATCTCCGGGTGCAAAGTCGAAGCAGAGAGAATTCAGTCGAGTGAAAAGGGTCCCAGGTGATTAAGGCTCCGGCGGAAGTTTGCCCTCTTTGTGCAGGCACAGGCTGGAAACCTGTGCCGGCCGGCCCCAGCAACGGCCGCAGCACCAGCGAACGCCGCGTCACCCGCTGCGACTGCCAACTGCGGGCGCGGGCGGAGTCGCTGCTGGCTGGGGCCCGCATTCCGCGCCGTTATGAGCACTGCGAGCTGGCCAACTATGATACCGATTTTCCGGGCGCCGATCCCTCGCTGGCCGAGGCTCTTTTCGTTGCGTCCAATTTCGCCAAGAAGTGTGATCCGCGGGGCGATAAGGGTCTGCTGATCATTGGCAAAATCGGCACCGGAAAGACTCACCTGGCGGTCGGCATCATCAAGGAGCTGATTCTTGCCCGGGGCGTCTCCTGCCTGTTTTACGACTATCGAGAGCTGTTGAAGGAGATACAGAATTCCTACAACTCGACGGTTCAGACCACGGAGTTGGACGTTCTTCGTCCCGTGTTCGAAACCGACGTTCTGGTGCTCGACGAACTGGGCGCGGTGAAGCCGACGGAGTGGGTCTGGGACACGGTGAGCCTTATTCTGAACACTCGCTATAACGACAACCGCACCACGATCATCACCACGAACTTCGAGGATCAGCCGGCGGCCGCCGTCAACGGCTCGATCTCGCCGGCGCGGGCGGCGGTGCGCGGGGAGACGCTGGGCGACCGCATCGGCGAGCGCATGCGCTCCCGCCTCCACGAGATGTGCCGCATCGTGACCCTCGACGGCGCCGACTTCCGCCAAAAGTACCGCAGCGCCAGCTTTCGGTGACTACTCACCACAGAGACACCGAGGCACAGAGAAAGCCAAACCTAGCATCGTCGAGGCCATCCTTTACTTTGATTTCCTCTGTGTCTCTGTGCCTCTGTGGTGAAAAGGTGCTTAGAATGAAGTTGTGCTGACCGAACGCCTGGAATTTGCTCCCGAGCATGACACGGAGGTCTTCGCCACGGTCCCCTCGGCTCCGGCGGTGTTTCTTCTGCGCGGTGCTGACCAGCAGGCTGAGCCGTACGTCAGCAAGACGGCGAATCTGCGCCGCCGACTGCAGCGGCTGCTCGGGCCAATCGTCGAGCGGACCAAAAAGCTCAACTTGCGCGATCGCGTTCGTCTGATCGAGTACGCGCCGACAGGCTCTGATTTCGAATCTGGTTTCCTGCTCTACAGAATTCTGCGCGAGACGTTCCGCAAGACCTACCCAACTCGCCTCCGTTTCCGCTTTGCTCCGTTCGTGAAGCTGCATCTTGAGAACGAGTATCCGCGCGCTTCGGTCACTACGCGGCTAGGACGCCTCAACGGACGGTCACTCTATTACGGGCCGTTCATTTCGCGCGTCGCCGCCGAGAAGTTCATGAACGACTCCCTCGACTTATTCAAACTGCGCCGCTGCGTGGACGATCTGCATCCCGACCCCAAGTTTCCCGGCTGTATTTATTCCGAGATGAAGATGTGTTTGGCCCCGTGCTTCAAAGGATGCACCAACGAAGAATACGACGTGGAAGTGAACCGCGTGCAAGCGTATTTCGATTCTAGCGGAGATTCCCTGCTGCGGCAGTTTTCAGCCGAGCGCGAAGCTGCGTCATCGAATCTGGCGTTCGAAGAGGCGGCTGCGATTCACGCGCGGGTGGAAAAACTCAAGCCGATTCTCAGCCAGTTGCCTGAGATTGTGCAGCGCCTCGACCGCATGTCGGCGCTTATGATTCAGCCCGGTCATCTTTCGGGCTCGGTCGCATTTTTCCGCGTCGAGGCCGGGCAGATCTCGGGGCGGATCCCGTTTGGAATTCAGCCCGCCGAGCACGCCAAGTCGCAGTCCATGGAATCGCGAGTCGAGGAACTCCTGGCTTCTGCGCCACCGGTCAAGACCAAGTCCGCGCTTGAAACCATGGAGCATGTGGCTTTGCTCAAGCGCTGGTACTACCGAAGCAGCCGCACGGGAGAAATCTTCTTCGCCGACGCGCGGGGCGAACTGCCCATGCGCCGCATCGTTCGCGGCATCTCGCGAGTCTTCCGCGGGGAGAGGCCGGAGCCGGGGGACGGTTCTGACCTGAGTCAGAATGCTTAACCACAGAGAGCACGAAGGTTCACAGAGGACGACCTGGGTGTGGATGTAGATTGCCTTCGTGTGCTTCGGGTCCTTCGTGGTTGCCGGTAGCTGTCCTGCGGCTCTTTACTTCTTCTTCGCCAACGCCTTCTTGATCAGCACGGTCGCCTTGTCGGCCTCGGCATCATTCCCGAAGCCGAGCACCACGGAAAATTTTCTGCCGATCACCTGTGCGACGAGGAAGTCGAGGTTTACGCCGGCATCAGCCAGGGCGCGCGTGATTGCGGCGCCCGCGCCTGCCCGGTTGTCGCCTTCCACATGCAGTGCGGAGATCCCAGCCGTGGCGAGGCCTGCTCCCTGGGCCGCAGCCGTGGCCTTCTTGGTGGAAACCGGGAACAACTCGACTGCCGCCCGGGTGCGATCTCCGGGATAGCAATAGCCCATCACTATCTGCAGATCCGCTCCGGCCTTGGCCAGGGGATCCAGTGTCTCGGCGAGCGTTCCCGCCCGGTTTTCGAGTTCCTTGCGCCACAACGTAATCCGTTTCACCTTTGCTGCCATGGTCGTTCCTCCAGCGAGAGTCTAAGAATGCCCGATGGCCCGCATCCTACTCCCGCGTCGGGTTTTCCTCAATGACCATGCTCAGCCTGCGCGGCCGCCTGAGGGGCCTTCCATCCGAACCAGCGCCGCCTAATCCAGCGCAGAAGGCGCCATCCGCAGACAGTCGTCGCCAGAATCGTTCCCAGCCATAGCAGCGTTGCGGGGAGATAGAACAGAATCGTCGTCATGGCTGTCGCGTATGTGGCAACGCTCTCCAGCCCATCGTGAAACGCCAGCTTCAGCTCGTATAGCGGACGCCAGTTCAAGCCGAAGACCTGCGCTTCGGATTCGGTTCGTAACGAGATTGTGATGGCCACAGTGTCGATCTGCTGCGAGAGAGCGTTGAACTCGGCCTGCTGCTGCTCGATCTGCCCGCGAACTTCACTGAGCTTTTCGCTGACCGCAAGCATGTCCTTCACTGTGCCGGCCTGCTTCAGGATCGTCAGATACTGACCTTCTTCCGCGTGCAGATTGCGCAGCCGGGCGTCCTGGTCTGCATACTGCAGGGTTACGTCGGCGGCTTCGCTCTTCTCATTTTCGACACGCAGGCCCAGCTGGCGAATTTCGCCCCTCGCCTGCTCGAAGCGCGCGGCCGGTACGCGGATCGTCAACATCCCAGAGACCGCATTCGGCCCGCCACTGTCGGCGTTGACCACGTATCCGCCGAGTCCCTCGACGATGGCCGCGATCTTGTCGGCGGCCTCCGCTGGACGCTG
>Ga0335081_10008012_pt1 | contig 16938 bp, 16 predicted proteins | sample Lox_Sample_35_FD_206713 | JGI IMG/M metagenome (GOLD analysis project Ga0335081, IMG submission 206713) | Soil microbial communities from Loxahatchee National Wildlife Refuge, Florida, United States - Lox_Sample_3.5 | ecosystem: Environmental > Terrestrial > Soil > Wetlands | place: USA... | reverse complement strand
ACTGCCGTTCGCTGACGTACGGCCCCCACCGGTACCAGTCGCCCGACTGGCGCAGCCCGTCCTCCATCCGGCCGAACCCGGCCACCCGCTCACTTTCGGCGCCCATCGGGGTTCCTCCGTTTCGTCGGTTCCTGACTCCTTCCTAGGACGCGGGCGGGGAAGGTTCATCCCCCCATTTGGGGCATAATCGGGCAGGTCGGCAGTTTGTCGCTAGCTGGCCGCATCCGTGTACCGCTTGCGGGCGCGCGACCGCACCTGGCTGTCATGGCTGGGATCGTGCATCGGGACGACCTGTGGCAGCTGTGCCGCGATGAGCTCACCAGTTATCGACATCCGCACCGGCGGCTGGGATATCCGCGGCCGCTGGTTCGGCGTCCTCGTCGGGCCACGCCCTGGCTGGGGGAGTTGCCCCGCGGCCAGACGATCCCCTGGCGCGTGATCGCCGCCCAGATCGCACCACGCGACGCCGCGGCTCGCGCTGACCAGATGAAGCCCGGCCTTGACCGGCGCCAGGTCTGGATATCATCGGCACTTGCGGCGACGGCTGGCTCAGAGCCTTATCGCCTCAATCGCGTGCGCCCCGGCTACGGGTGGCTGAGAGCCGGGACGCCCGCGCTGCGGTCGCGCGCAGCTGCTCCTGATCTGGGCGCTGCCGCACCGTCACCGGTATGTTCGATCGGCCCGCGCACCACGCTGCCGCCGAGGCACAGTTCGCCGTCGGTTTCGGTGAGCTCCCAGTTCTCAAGTCCGGCCATGTAAGCGTCGAATGGGATATCCGCGATTCGCCGGAACGACAGCAAGTCCGCGAGCTGTCTGGTCATGGTGCGCCTCCCTGCGTTCCTGGTCCCGGGAATGACCAGCTAGCGTCAGGATCGCCGACTGGGAGGCAGCCTTCAGTCACCTGGCTGACCCGTTCGCTGTCAGCTTGCCGACATCTGGTTACCCGCACCGGGACGACCACCGGCGCGGCTTCCGAGGGTCGGCAGGGTGACAGCGGTTGTGTCAGCCGGGTGACAGACGGCTACCTTCGCCGTACGTGACGCTGATCACAGCCGGACGTACCGCACACCGCGAATCCGGGGAGGGAACCCATGACTGAGCAGAACCAGGCCTCCGACATCGCCGTTGATGACGCGTTGGACATCCCTGAAAGGGTAACCGGCATGCCAGCCCGGCCGGCGGGTGCACACCACGCCGTGAACCGGATGAAGCACCGGTCCGGCGAGGTGGCCGGACACGTGCCGCCCAGGCCGGATAGCTGGCGGCCGCGCCGGGCGAGCTGCACCCTCCGGCGCCAGGACCACGAGCTGGTCGGCGCGGGGGAAGCCATGGTCCGCTCCGCCCGCGCACCACGCCCCCGCCCGCAGGCGGACCGGGTGGTGGCCGCGCACGGTCATACAACGCACGGGGTCTCCGCGATCTCGCTGGATCTGGAGGTTTGCCTCAAGGCGGAGGACGCCAGCATCCGCTATCCGTACCACGTCCGGTCCGGTCCGGGAGCGTGGGACGAGTTCACGGACACGCTGTCCGGCCTGCGGGCAGACCGGTTTCTCCTCGTCACGGACGACGGGGTGCCTGTGTCGGCGGTGGCCGCGATCACCCCGTGCCTGCGGCGGCTCGCCCCGGTCACATTGCTCCGGGTCCGGGCCCGGGAGAAGGACAAGAATATCGCCACGATAGACCGGCTGGCAGCGGAGGCGTTCCGCGACGGCGCGACCCGCAGGTCGGTCGTCGTAGCCTTCGGCGGCGGGCTGGCCGGGAACATGGCCGGGCTGCTCGCCCATATGTTCCTGCGCGGGATCCGGCTGGTCCACGTCCCGACCACGCTCCTGGCCATGTCGGACTCGGTGCTCAGCCTCAAGCAGGCGGTCAACTCCGGGTCGGGCAAAAACCACCTGGGCGCATTCCACGTCCCCGAACTGGTCTGGATCCACCTGGACCTGGCCTCCACCCTGCCTCCCCGGCAGGTCAGGGCGGCCCTGGGCGAGGCCATCAAGAACGTCGTGGCGATCTGCCCGGAGCACTATGACGAGATGTCCCGCAGGCTACGCGCGGACGCGACGTACAGCCTGCCGGAGCTCGCTTGGTTCATCGAGATGTGCGTCGCCGCCAAGCAGCGAGTGATGTGGGCGGATCCCTACGAGAAGGGCCCCGCGCTGGCGCTGGAGTATGGGCACACGGTAGGCCACGCCACCGAGCACGTCAGCGGAAGCATGCCCCACGGGCTGGCTATCGGCGTCGGGGGCCTGGTGGCCGCCAGGATAGCCACCCTGCTCGGCCACCTGGACCGGGCCGTCGAAGCCGCGCACCTGCACCTGCTGGAGCGGAACGGCGCGCCGACCATGTTCCCGCCCGGCCTGACCGTACCCGCCCTCATGGAGACGATCCGGAAGGACAACAAGCGGGGCTATCTCCCTCCGCGCCGCGGATATATCGACATGGTGCTGCTGGACGGCCTCGGGAGGCCGCACCGCTCCGGGGGCGGCATCATCACCCAGGTCCCGGAGGACGTCGTGATTACAGGTATCCAGACCCGTCTCAGCCACAAGGAGACCGCGAAATGACCGCCCTAGCAGCACCGGCCGGCGCGCGCGCCCGGCAGATCCCGTCGGCCGACCAGTACGGCGACATCGTCAACCACATCGGCGAGCTATCCAGCGTCCACCATATGGTGGGCGGGACCGGCGTGACCGAGTGGATGCAACTGTTCTCCCCGGTTCCACCTCGCCGGAGGATGGGACGGCCCCATCGAGTACGTGCGGCTGCGGCCCGGCGTGTCGTGCGGTCACCACCTGCACGACCGGCGAGAGGAGATCTACTACATCATCGAGGGCGCCGCGTGGATGCACGTGAACGGAGAGGAATTCGCTGTCAACGCCGGCGACCTGATCACCCGTCCGATTGGCACGTACCACTCGATCGGCGTGGACGACGCCGCATGGGACTCGATGGCGTTCCTGGTCGTCGAGATGAGTCCCGGACCTGGCTCAGGCCCGGTGGGCGTGCCGGAACACTTCGCCCTGAACGAACGGGAGACCGACGCGCTCGGCTACTGGGGCCACGAGGGCGACGACCTTGTGGTCGCCTCTGTGGACCTGAGCCGGCACCTCAGCGGGGCGTGGGGCACCTTCACCCAAGTAGAGGTGCCGCCCCAGACCACCATCGGCTCGCACCGCCCGCGCCCGCACACGGCCCAGCTCCTGCTGACCACGTCCGGACCAGCCGAGGTGCTGCTCGGCGACGAGTGGCACAAGTGGGGGCCAGGGCTCGCCGTCGGCGCGGTCTCCCCGGTCACGGTCCGCAACCCCAGCGACGACGAGCCGCTCCGGCTCGTCACCCTGGCGGTGAGGTACTGATGGACCTGCACCTGAACGGCAAGACCGTCCTCATCAGCGGTGCGGCGGGAGGAATCGGCGCGGCGACGGCCGCCACGATGTCAGCGGAAGGCGCACGAATCGTGCTGATGGACATCGACGCCGAGGGGCTGGCCAAGACGGACAGCTGCCTACAGCCGGCGAAGAACGGACAGGCACACGTCGCGGTCACGGCAGACCTGTCCACCAGCGCGGGCGTCGAGGCAGCGCTCCGGGACGTCGCGGCCGTCGGGCCGATCGATGTCCTGGTCAGTAACGCCGGCATGTGCGCCTGGAAGGACCTGACGGATCTCACCGATCGGGACTGGCGCGAGATGCTGGAGCTGAACCTCATGGCCACCGTCCGGCTGACACAGGCCATCGTGCCGCGGATGTACGAGCGCCGGGGCGGAGCCGTCGTTATCACCGCCTCGGACCTCGCACGCCAGCCGGAGCCCAATCCGGTGCACTACGCCGTGAGCAAGGCGGGGCTGCTGGTTCTGATGAACGCGCTGGCCACCAAATGGGGACCGTACGTCCGTGTGAACGCGGTCGCACCCGGCCCCATCCTGACCGACATGTGGCTCGACCCGGGAGGTATCGCCGAGCATCTCGCCCGGGCCCACGGGCTGTCCCCTATGGATGCCATCGACCGCGAGCTGGCCGTCAGGCGCCTGCCGCTAGGCCGTATCGGCAGGTCGGAGGAGGTCGCCAGCGTCATCGCGTTCCTGGCCTCCGACCGTGCCTCGTTCGTGACCAACTCCGTCTACGGCGTCGACGGCGGCAGCCTCCGTAGTCCCTTCTAGCCGGGGAGAGGCTTCACATGACCGAGATCCGCGACGTGACCCGAGGTACCCTCGTCCTGCCGGGCGAGGGAGCGCCGATCCGCATGGGCGCGCTACCCGTGGACCTCCTGGTCCCGGCCGCCTTCAGCGGAGGAACGTATGAGCTGCATGAGCAGCCGGTCCCCCCGGGCGTCCTCGTGGTCCCGCACACTCACGCCCACCAGGATCAGGTGAGCGTCGTCACGGCAGGCACGCTCGGCGTCCTGGTGGGAGACGAGGAGTTTATCGCCCCCGTCGGCAGCTGCGTCCTGCGCCCGCGCGGCGTCGTCCATGCCCTATGGAACGCCAGTACGGAGCCAGCCAGGATGATCGAGGTGAGTTCGCCCGGTGCCGAGATCGAGGAGTTCTTCCGCCGGTTCACCGACCTGACGGTCGCCGGCGGGGCGACCAGCTTGGCGATCGCCGAGCTGGCCCGGCCATACGGGATCACTTATCGTCCGGACCTGGTTCCCGGGCTGGAGGAACGCCACGGCGTGTCCGCCGGTGGCGGGTGGTGGCAGGAATAGTCGCCGCGTCCAGCCGTTAGCCTCGCCTGCGCACACTGGTCGCGCGGGCGGCCCGGCTCGTCTTCCGGCCTCCGCCGGAGGGCTGTTCTCTAGTTTGCGATGTGAACTCATCAACCAGTAACCAGATGCAGCACAGCGAACCGTTCTGCAGAGAGCCGCTCGGCGGCGAGGCAATAGCGACAATTGCCGGGAAGCGGGGAGACTTCTCTCATAGTGGATTCGTGTCATTTTCCATAGCCCGTATGACGTGACAGACGTCCTGCGCACGACCGATCTGCTCGGTTCGGCGTCGGCCGCAGACCTTGAGGCTATTGCCGCAGCATCCCGGTCGCGGACCTTTCGCCGCGGTCAGATCCTGTTCACCGCCGGTGACCCAGGCAACACCTTGATCGTGGTCGTCTCCGGCCAGGTCAAGGTGGTAGTCCGCTCCGCGGACGGCGGCGAGCTGACGCTGACGGTCATCGCGCCGGGCGGCGCGTTCGGCCAGCTCAGTGTCGCCGACGGCGGCCCAAGGTCGGCCGACGCCGAAGCCCTGGAGGATTGCCGTCTGCTGTTCGTCCCGCGCGAGGCGATCCAGGACCTGTGCGGGCGGGCGCCGTCGGTCGCGCAGGCCTTGGCGAGTTCTCTTGCGGCCAGCTTGCGGCGGCTTACCGACGAAGCGTCCGACCTGGTATTCCTGGACCTGCCGCGCCGTGTCGCGAAGGTGCTTCTCAGCCAGCCCCGGGACGATCATGGCGTAATCGGCCAGAAGATGAAGCAGGAAGAATTCGCGCACCGGGTTGGAGGTGCCCGGCAGAGCGTCAACGCCGCGCTGCGCGGGTTTGAGCGACGTGGCTGGATTCAGGTACGCAACCAGGTCGTAACGGTGAAGCAGGCAGCGGCCCTGAGCCGATTTGCCGGTGACTGACCAGCCCGCGGGAAGCGAAGCCGAGCTATACAACGTAATACGGACCGGCGCTGCTGCAGATAGAAGCGTGACACCGACGTCACGACACGATGTGGTCGAGGCTCAGATATCGGTGGTGGCCTCGGCTCTGCCGTCCTTCACGGCGGCCTGGAGCGCGGCGTAGTCGCGTTCGTTCTGGTCGGCGTAGGTTTCGGCGAAGTCGGCGATCGCGTGGTCGAACTTGGCGTGCAGAGCCGGGGCACGACCGAGCCGGGCACCGAACTGCCCGGGGAGGTGAGCGCGTCAAAGACGCGCTCACTGATCGGCTCGATCGCGTCGAGCGCTTCGGTGACATAGCTAAGTAGGACCTTCGGGTCATTGTCCTTCTCATCGACCGATACCCACCCGAAGTCCTGGCCGTTGCGTTCAGCCCACTGCGACAGCAGCGTCGTCTTCCCGTACCCCGCTGGCGCGACCACCGATACGATCGGGCAGGCATCGCGCTTCGCCAGCTGTTCGATCAGCGATGAGCGAACGACAGTGCCGGGCCGCAGCAGGGGCGGGCGGAGCTTCGACGCCAGCAAGTCGAACGCGGGCCTCCTCGCGCGACGCGGCCGGCCGTCCCGTTCCCGAACGGCATATTCAACCATCCTCGACGCTGCTCCCCCCCAAAATCTCAGAAAGTGAGATTACGCGGGACGTCCGGCTGAAGACAAGCCGCCGAAGTGGTCAAGCCCCGGCTTAGTCCGCTGAACGTGGTGTCAGCAGTCGGCCAGGTGCCACGCCAGGACGAGTGCCGTCGGCAGCACCTGGATGACAGTGTCAGGTGCGCGAGTCCTTGACCAGGTCGTCGCAGAAGGCAGCGACGTCGTTGCCGATGAGTTCAAGGACTCCCTTGCCGGCCGCTGCGCCCTCCTCGAAGAAATCGGCAATCCCTGAGAGCTGGGTCCCGCCGCCGACCTTGAAGAGGTACCGCTGAATCTCCTTGTAGACGATCTGGTAGTCCGGCGGGAGCGCCTTGACCCGCGCCATGTGCGCCCGCCACTGCTTCTTGCCCTCAATGATGTCCTGAATGGCCACGTCAGCCTCCTAGCTGGCCCAGTTTCCTGGCGACGTTCCTGTTCAGCTGCTCGCGCCATCGGTCGCGATAGCTCCGGGCCCCTTCTCCGCCGGCCAGCGCCGCGCAGAAGCCCTCGATGTCGTCGCCCAGCACCTGGTGAATGCTCTGCCCGTCCGCCGCTGTTTCCTCGAGCAGCCCCAGGGCGCCGTCGAGGGCCGGCATCAGGTTGCGGCCGGTGAAGCCCGCGTAGGGGAACAGGTGACCCTTGATCTGTTCCCACGCCGCCTGGTAGTCGGCTGGCAATGCCCCGGCCCGGGCTTCGAACGCCTTCCATTCCCTGGTGAGATCGCTGCCTGTCATGGTCTCCCAGAGGTTCATCTCCCGCCCTCCTTGAGCTTGTCGATTCGTGATGAGAGGTACTCCCATTTCGCCCAGAACGTCGCGAGTTCTTCGCGGCCCGCGTCGTTGAGCGCATAGAACTTGCGCGGCGGGCCCATCCCCGATGGCCGTTTCGTCACCCGGACGAGTCCGTTCTTCTCCAGTCGCAGCAAAATGGTGTAGACCGTCCCCTCGATGACATCGGCGAAGCCGAGCTCGTTCAGCCGGCGCGTGATGGCGTACCCGTAGGTCTCCTCGCCGCCGATGATTTCCAGCACGCAGCCCTCCAGCGTGCCCTTTAGCATCTCCGTCAGGTCGTCCATCGCGGGTCCTCGTCGCCCCCCTCCTGGTACTTCGTAGTACCGAGTACCACTATACGGTATCACAGAGTAGCGGGCCATGCCTGTCCTCAACGCCGTCAGTCAACGTACGGCCAGGCCCGGGCCAGCCGTCGCAGAACTGCCCGCCATTGGGTCGGGTAGACGTCCAGTGCGCAAATCCGGCGGTTTGATGCGCCACCTGATACACCCAGATACGCAGGATCCGTCAGGACGCGGCGGGTACCGTTCCTTTCGCCGCGTGCCGCTCACCGGAAGGTAAGGCCTTGACCGAACCACAGCCTGGCCCGGCAACGCACAAGTTCGCGGTCGTACTCAGCAAGAAGATCCCCCCGGCCGCTGCCCTCAACGCGTGCGCCCACATGACGGCCACGCTGGTCGCCCGCGCCGATGACCAAACCAGGCGGCACATGTCATTCGTCGACTACACCGACGCCGACGGCAACGCCCACCCGGTATCGGCGCTGTCGCTGGTGGTCCTGAGCGCGAGAAACTCCAGCCAGCTGCGCACGGCGCGCCTCGACGCGATCCGGGCCGGGCTGTCTCACGCCGACTTCACCGAAACGATGACCCAGGACACGTTCGCAGAACAGATGGCCCGGACCCAGGCGACCCGGGAAGAGGATCTGGACTACTGGGGGCTGGGCGTGTTCGGCCCCAGGCAGGCCGTTGACCCGATTACCCGCAAGTTCTCGCTCTGGCGGATCTGAACGAAGTCCGGCCTGATCCTCTGGTCACGCACTGTGGCTGATCCTCATCTGACCGGCCGCACGCGTGCCGCCGTTCTGGACGCCCGCCAACTTGGCTGTCCTCATTGTAAGTGTGCGCCTGAAAGTTCGTTATGGCGCTGGTGGCTGCGGATCCGGCGGCCTTGTGTTGTGAGAAATCAGCTGTTCGAAGCCGGGCTGCTACGAGATCGCCGGGGTCTTGAGCGGGCCAGCCGGGCGCCGGGTGTTTGCCGCAGATCATGTGACGCATGCATCCCGGGATGCTGCCCGGGAGTATTTCCCGGCTGATCCAGGAAGGCGCCTCTTCTGGCCGGGAACGGTCCGGAGGCATCGTGATCTGACCACAGACTCACGGGAGGTAATCATGAACGGTCGCAAGCTCACGGTCCTGACGGCGATCACCGGGGTCCTTGCCCTTGGCGAGTTCGGCAGCTCGGTCATGATCTGGAGGGAGAACTATCCCGGCAGCCTGCCGCTGGCGGCCGTCGTGTTCGGCGTGTTCTTCCTGATCGCTGCCTGGCTGCTGCGCAGCGGCCGGGTCACGGCCGGCGCGATCGTCGCCGGCGTGCTGTGCCTGTTCGAAGTCGTCGGTTTCTCCGGCTGGCAGAAGCACGGTGCCCTGGACTGGACGTATGACACCGTCTTCGCCGTGGTAGCGCTGGCCGGGCTGATCGGCGCCATCACGGTGCTGGCCGGACGTCTCCGCCGCCGGGTCGCGGCCCGAAGCGATGCGCCGCCCCAGGCCCGGTGACTCTGGCTGGAGATGCACGCGTGGTGCACGATGAGCGTATGGCAAGCCCACCGCGGGCGGCGGACCGCGGCCGCCTCACCGCGGCCGCGGTCGTTGCCGCGGTCGTGCTCGCTGTGGCCGGCTCTGCCGCCGGGACGGCTTATGACCAGCCCGGGACCGCCGTGTTCGCCGACACGCTGTCGTTCGTTTTCGCGGTCGCGGTGGTCGCGGTGGTGGGCGGCATCATCACCCTCGCGGTTCCCGGTAACCGGGTCGGCTGGCTGATGCTGGCCGCCGCCGCCGTCCTGGGTGTCGGCACGGCGTTCACCGAGGCCGGTATCCACGGCGTGGTGACCGTGTCGGGCTCGGTGCCTGGTGCCGCGTACCTGGCCGCCCTCGGGCCGGGCCTGCAGGCCGCCGGGCTGGTGATCGCGGTGGTGGGCGTGCCGGCCGTGTTTCCCGACGGGCGCCTCCCTGGGCCGCGGTGGCGCTGGCTGGCCTGGTCCGTAGCCGCCGCGGCGGCCTGCCTGTTCCTGGGCAACGTACTGAGCCCTACCTCGAATGAGAACCGGCTGGCTCACTGGCACAGCCCGCTCGGCCTGGCAGGCCGCTACGCACCCGTCACGGGCGTGCTGAGCGCTGCGGGGGTTCTGCTTGCGGTGGGCGCAGCCGTCTGTGCCATCGCCGGGCTCGTCATCCGGTGGCGGCGCGGTGGCCCGCTGGTCCGGCAGCAGCTGCTGTTGCTGGCCCTGGCCACCTGGCCGCCCGCGCTGGTCTTTCTCGCCATCCTGATCAGCGATGGCGTTCCCGGCTGGATCTTCGGTGTGGTGCTGTTGCCGCTGCCGGTCGCGATCGCGGTCGCGATCCTCCATCACGGCCTGTATGACCTGCGCCGCGCGGCCCATCGCACGCTGCTGTGGCTAACCATGTCAGCGGCCGTCGTCGCCATCTACGCCACGGTGGTGATCACCGTCGCCGCGCTGGTGCCCGATCATCACGCCTGGTGGCCCTCGGCGCTCGCGGCGGCGCTCGCCGCGCTGATGCTCATCCCGCTGCGCGATAGGCTGCAGCGCGGCGTGACCCGCGTGGTCTACGGCCGGTGGCGCGAGCCCTATGAGATCCTGGCCGGCCTCGGCCAGGATCTGGAAGCCGCCGCCGACATCGACCGGCTGCTGGACGCCGCCGTCGCCGAGCTCACCACCGGGCTGGACCTGCATGACGTCAGCGTCCGCGAACTCGACGGGACCGTCGTGGCCGGCACCGGGGACGCTCCGGGCACCGCGGCGGGCGCTGTCCCGGCCTCCGCAGTGGGCCTCGTCCCGGGCGTGATCGCAGTTGCCGGTCCGGCTATGGCCAGCATTCCGTTGCTGGCGTACGGCATCCCGGTCGGTTCGCTGGCTTACCGGGTGCCCGATCATCCCCTGAGCGCGGCCGAGGATCGGCTGCTGCACGACCTGGCCCGGCAGCTCGGCGGCGCGCTGCACGCGCGGCTGCTCCGCGAGGACCTGCAGCGCGCCCGGGAACGGCTCGTCCTGGCCCGGGAGGAAGAACGGCGCCGCCTGCGCCGGGACCTGCACGACGGGATCGGCCCGGCGCTGGCCGGGCTGACGCTGAAGACCGAGACGGCGCGGGCGCTGCTCCCGCCGGGCGCCGACGGCGCTTCCCGCCAGCTGCACGACCTCAGCGAGGAGATCCGCCGCACCGTGGTCGATGTCCGGCACCTGGTCGAAGGGCTGCGCCCGCCCGCTCTGGACGAGCTCGGCCTGGTCGGCGCGTGCGCCCAGGCCGTCGAGCGGCTGACCGCCGGCTCCGGGCTGGCGGCCAGCGTGGAGGCCTGCGACGACCTGCCCGCGCTGCCGGCCGCCGTGGAGGTCGCCGCCTACCGGATCGTGGTCGAGGCGGTGACCAACACCGTCCGGCACGCCCGAGCCCGCCATTGCCGGGTATCGATGACCCTGATCCCGGCCGGGCTGGCCGTCGAGGTCACCGATGACGGCACCGGGCTGGCCGCGTCTGGCCAGCCCGGCCATGGTCTGGCCATCATGCGGGAGCGGGCCGAGGAACTCGGCGGCACCATCACGGTCCGGGACGGCTCACCCGGCGTCACCATCCAGGCGCGGCTGCCCGCCGTGACCAGGTCCGCGCAGCTTCCCAGCCTCCCGGCGGTGCCCGCGTGACACGGGTCCTGATCGTCGATGACCATCCCGTCTTCCGCGACGGCCTGGCCGGGCTGCTTGCCACCCTGCCCGAGGTCGAGGTGACCGGCATGGCCGGCACCGCCGAGGAGGCGCTGGCGGCCATCACCGAAACCGCACCCGATGTCGTGCTCATGGACATCAACCTGCCCGGCGCCTCCGGCGTCGAGGCGACCCGGCGCGCAGCCCAGACCTCCGCGCGCACTGCCGTGCTCGTGGTGACCATGGTCGATGACGACGACACCGTCTTCGCCGCCCTGGCGGCCGGCGCGCGTGGCTACGTCCTCAAGGGCGCATCCGCCGGCGAGATCACCGCGGCGCTGCGCACCGTCGCCGCGGGCGGCGCCGTGTTCGGCGCGGGAGTCGCCACCCGGCTCCTGGCCCAGACTCCCGGGCGGCTATCCGGCCCAGCCTCCCCATCCCGGCCAGACGACCTGACCATGCGAGAACGTGAAGTACTCGACCTGCTGGCCGAAGGTGCCAGCAACCAGCAGATCGCCCGCTCCCTCGGCATCTCCCTCAAGACAGTGCAAAACCACGTCTCCCGCATCCTGGACAAGCTCCAGGCCGCCGACCGGACCCAGGCCGCCCTCCGGGCCCGGGGCATTCCCCCGCAACCACGGCACTGAGCACACTGGACCCCCTCCTCCAGCTCCCCGGCGACGCCGCATCAATGAGGGCGGCCCGGGCGGCAGGCAGAACGCAGCCGCCCTGCCCCAAAGCCAACGGCCGTTACGCACGCCGACCGCACCGGGATGAGGACGCCCCGAACCGGGCAATCTGCGTGCCGCCCACCCCGCGTACTCTGCGTACCTCTCTGCGCGAGTATCGGCGTTCGGCACCCGAACCGTGAGCAACTCGACTATGCGGCAATGACTCATCGCGCCCGGTGCCCGGCGGGGAACTAGCCGCCGTTGGCGGCTTGGATTTCGTGGACGGGGACGGTGCGGGTCCAGGTGATGGGGTTGAGGTTAGCACCGGGGACCGGGGTGCAGTTGGCTGGAGGCGGGCTGAAGACGACCTCGGGGACCCAGCAGGTCCGCCAGTTCAGCGTGGCCGTGATGGTCCAGTTGCCGGGCTGGTGGAAGGTGAGCCCGCAGTCGGCCTGGCCGTTGGCGCCGGTGCTGGCTACCTGCCTGGGATGCAGCGTCATCTCCTGGGAGCCCAGGTAACCGCAGCCGCTGAGGTATCGCGTGGCGGTGCTGTCGTTGGTGCTGAGCTGCAGCGGCTCGGCGATCACCCAGACGGTGGCGGCCGCGCCCAGGACGGCGGCGTAGTCGGTCACGTAAGGCGCACCGCCCGGCCCGATCTCGTAGGGACGGTTGAACGTCACCCGGACGAACGTGGGCAGGTTGGAGTAGGTGGGCCCATGGGCCGGGCTGAGGATCATCTGGCCCGCGCCCGGGATCTTGAGCGTGGAGGTGGCCAGCTGGGCCAGGGACACCGGGGCCAGGGTGCCGCCGGGCAGCGGCTCGCCCGGCACCACGAAGAACCAGCGGGGCTCGGACTTGCACACCGCGGGCTGGCCCGGCTGGTCCGGGCGGAAGTACCACTCACCGGGTTCTGCGGAGTGCGTGGCGAGCATCTGTTCGGCCTGGGCGTAGGCGGCGTACTGGCCGTTGGGGGCACTGCGCGCGGGCGCCTTGTCCTGGTAGTACGTGACCAGGTACTGGCTGCCGGCCTGCGCGTTGCCCACCGGATTCCAGGTGCACGGCGGCGGCGTGACCGGGATGGGGACGCTGCCGGGTGAGTGCGAGCCGCCGAAGTGGGCGTGGCTGTAGAGCCACAGGTAGCAGCTGCTGCCGGGCGGGCAGGTCACCGGCGGCGGCCCGAACCCCGCGCGGGCCGGGCTCGCGGCCAGGACGGGCAGCACGATCGCCAGCCCGGCGACGAGGAGCCGGGCCTTCCAGCCGGTGCGTCTCACGGCTTGCACTCCTTAGCCTGCGGGTAGTAGACGGGCGCGTAGTTGCCGACGACCTGCCACTGGCCGTCCGCCACCGGCGCCAGCTCGTCGGTGAACCGGTAATAGCTGCGGTCCGAGGCCGATTGGCCGGGCAGCACCTGCCCGGTCTTGAGGTCGGTGTTGAGGGCGCGGGAATCGTCGACACAGCCGGACACGTCCACGTCGGCCCGGATCTTCGGGTCGTGGGTCACCGACATGTCGAAGAACCGGATCGTGCCCTTGAAGGATTCGGTGGTCACGCTCCGCGCGGCCAGCGCGCCGCGCAGGGCCTGGGCCATGGCCGTGCTGACGTAGGACGCCCAGTCGCCGGATTGCCCCCCGGTGTACTCCGCGTACAGGTAGGCCAGCTCGAAGTCCTTGTCCACGTTGACCGGCCGGACCAGGCTGGTCTTCCTGGGCACCCAGCCGGTCATCACGACGTGCGTGTTACTCCCGAACGGCGGCATGGCCACCCCGGGCGGCCCGGACGGCTGGGGCGCGGCGGGCGCGGCGGCGGTGGCGGTGGAAGCCTGGCCGCCGGGGGTGAAGGCCGGCGGCTTGGACGAACCGCAGGCGGCCAGGGCCCCGATCAGGAGCAGAGCCAGGCCCAGCTCGACCGCCATGGTCACGGTCGCGGCCAGCGGCGCCGGCCTGGCCCGGAACCGGCGTCTCATGCCGCCGACGTTCGCCAGGACGGGAGGAGCTCGTCGATGAGCGCCTCGGTTTCCGGGGCCATCCGCGGCATCACCTCGTCCAGCGCGACCCGCGCGGACAGTTCGCCCACCACCGCTCGCAGCACGTGGTCCTGGCCGGTCGCGTGCGCGCCGGTGAGCAGGTCACGCCAGAGGATCTCATCGTTGAAGGCGAGCCGCAGGCCGGACCGCGCCGCCGCCATGGCCGCCTCGGGCTTCTCTGCCGCCAGCCGCAGCGCGGACAGCCGGTGCGCCGCGTCGGCGACCGCGGCCGTCACCTCGTACTCGATGTCATCGGTGGCCAGCCAGGCGTACCGGGATGTGTCGCGCCCGTCCAGGAACTGCCCGCGGACCAGGGCTAGGGCCCGTTCCAGGTGATCCGCTTCCGCGATCGGGTCGGAGGCTACCGCCGCCTGGCTGGCCTGTCTGAACAGCGCCCGGAAGACCTGCCAGTCGACCCGCGCGCCCGGACCGAGCCGGAGCCGGCCGGACTCGTCGGTGACCAGGTTGGGCTGGCCCGCGGAGTCGGTGCCGAGCCAGGCGTGGACCCGGGACAGGGCCGCGTCGCGCACCTCCGGCGACACCCCGCGCGGCCAGAGCGCGCCGGTCAGCACGCTGCGGTGCACGCCGTCGGGGTGCGCGGCGAGATACACCACCAGTTCGGTGGCCATGGCCAGCCGGTCTGACTCGAGCGGCCCGGGGGCCTGGACGCAGGCCTGGCCGAGCAGCCCGATCTCCACCGGCATGGACGACCCCGGGACCAGCTGCCCGGCGGGCGCGGCGCCCGGCGCCAGCGCCGCCAGCGGCACGTCGGCCCCGGCGGCGGTGCCGCGGAACAGTTTGACCATGGCGGTGTACTGCTCCGGCGGCAGCAGCTGCGCCTCCAGATCGAAGCCGAGCACGCCAGCCTTCAGCCGGCCCTGCTCGGACAGGTCCCAGGTCCAGGTGGCACCGCGTACGTCGCCCGCGATCACGTACCCGGCGGCCATCCGGTACCGGCTCCGGGCCAGCGCGAGCAGCCTCTCGGCCTGGACCTGTGTGGGCGGCACGCCCATGATCAGGTAATGCGGCGCCCACAGCCCGGCGTCGCCAGTCTGTGACCGGCCCGTCAGCACCGAGTCGAAGCCCGCTGCTTCCATGGCCTGCTTGACCTCGGCGGCGCGCCTCTCCAGGTCGGGCAGGGCCTCATCGAGGGTCCGCACGACGCACACCCGTTCGGGTGAAAGATCGCTCAGGCCTTCGCCGAAGCCGACCAGGGTCACCTTCATCTGGTCTGACCACCGGTTGGTGACCAGCTCGACGGCCAGCGCGGACAGCGCCGCCTGCACCACCGGCCGCGGCCCGCGCAGGGCGATCAAGCCGTGCGCGGCCTCCAAGTCGACCATGATGCGTCCGGTCTCGTTGGTGCCGAGCGAGACCAGACCGGGGTAAGGCGCGAGCGCGCGGTCGGCCACCTCGAGACCGGCGATGGCCGCGAACGGCAGCCGCCACACCTGGCCATCGTCGGCGGCCTGCCACGGCCGTGGCGCGCCGGAGTCGGGCGGAGCGATCCACAGGTCCAGGTTCTGCAGGCCCAGGTGGGCCGCGAACACGGTGGGCGGGGTCTTCCCGGTCGCCGCGAGCTGGGCGGACAGGTAGCGCAGGCCGGTGTCCAGCATGCGCACGGCCGGGTCGTCCGCGCCGAGCCGCAGCGCCTTCTCGGCCTGGGCCGCGTCGCCTTCGGGAGCCGCGATGCGCCGCCCGAACGCCCGCCGCCACAGCTGCTCCCGGCGCCGCCGACCCAGCGCGACCAGCACCCCGGCGGCCAGCAGGGAGGCCGAGGAAAGCTCATAGGGCCAGGCCGGGGCCTGCTGGCCCGGCGCGGCGGGCGCGGCGAAGATCCCGTTGGCCGGAACGGAGCTGCCGGGGGCCTGCACCACGGGTAGCTCGACATCCGGCCCGGAAGCCCAGTCGCCGGATCCCCTCCCGCCAGGCGCCGCGTGGTGGCTCGTCATGCCCATCTCGTCGGCCAGCTTGGGCGTGAGCGCCTGGATGCCGCGGCCGTTCGCGTCCTTGGGCATGAGCAGGATCCAGCCCGGCCTGATCAGGCTGGCGATGGTGAGCTTGGACCCGTCCGGCTGGACCCGGCCGGAGTTGAGCTCGTAGACCTCCCGGTAGCGGCGGCCGTCGCCCAGATGGTTCTGCGCGATCTCCCACAGCGACTCGTGGAACCGGCCCACCGGGGGCTTGACGATGTAGACCTTGTCAGAGTTGGGCGCGGCCTGCGCCGGCACCGGCTGGACGGTCAGGTCGGCCGCGGTGCCCTGGCCGCCGGGGCTAGCCTGGGCGGACACCGAGTGCGCCGGGCGGGCCAGGCCGGAGCTGACCGCCGGCGAGAGCGCGGCGGCCGCGCTGAACAGCAGCAGCGCCGCGGCGACCAGCCGGTGCACGGCGGACTGTGTAGGACCGGCCAGCGGGACCCGGCGGGTTTGGGCGTGGCTGATGGCCGCTGTGATCTCGACCAGCACGCACCAGACCAGCTGGATCCACGCCAGCCAGACGACCACCGACGAGATGCGCAGGATCGAGGCGATGTCGAGCTGGCTGGTGAACGCGGACAGCTTCGGCGCGGAGTGCGGCAGCGGCAGGCCGAGCACGGTGACCAGGGCGATCGGCACACCGATGGTCAGCGCGACCAGGGCCGCCACGGCGGCCACGCCGGCCAGCACGTCACCCGCGGTCCGGGGCCTGATCGTGACCGGCGGCCGCAGGCCGGGAATCGGCGGCGCCATCAGCAGGCCGTCCGTGCGTCAGCCGAGCCGCAGGCCAGGTAGGCCGTCTCGGACGCGGTCACGTCGATCGTCCGGAACGGCGCGACCGGGATGACCGGATTCATCGAGACATGGACCTTGACCGTTACATCCGGGGTGCCCTGAACGCCGGTACCCACGGCGCACTTCAACATCGACGCCGTCACGCCGACCCCCTTGCTGTAGGTGGAAATGAGACCGGTGGCCGGGCCGCCGGCGAGGCACGCACCGGCGGCCACCGCCACCTGCCCGTTCCTGAGCGCGGCCGGGTTGATGTCGTCGGCCGCCGCGCGGGCGGCCTGCTCGGCGATGTCCGCGGCCCGCGATTTGGCCACGATCACCTGGCCGCCGTCCACGACCAGGATCAGCAGCGACAGGGTGACGAACGCGAAGATCACCACCCAGAGCGAGACCGAGCCGCGCTCGGTTTCCCGGTGAACCGGGCTTACGCGCCGGACCAGCCACTGCCGCCCGCCCATCACGTCCCCCGATCCTC
>Ga0335081_10008010_pt1 | contig 16939 bp, 16 predicted proteins | sample Lox_Sample_35_FD_206713 | JGI IMG/M metagenome (GOLD analysis project Ga0335081, IMG submission 206713) | Soil microbial communities from Loxahatchee National Wildlife Refuge, Florida, United States - Lox_Sample_3.5 | ecosystem: Environmental > Terrestrial > Soil > Wetlands | place: USA... | reverse complement strand
AAGGGCGTCGGCATCTGGGGGATCAACATCCCGGTCGCGTGGGGGTTTGCGATCGTCAATTTCGTCTGGTGGATCGGGATTGGTCATGCTGGTACGCTGATCTCGGCGTTTCTGTTGTTGATGCGGCAGGAGTGGCGAACGTCGATCAATCGATTTGCCGAGGCGATGACACTATTCGCGGTGGCTTGCGCGGGCCTGTTCCCGCTGCTCCACCTGGGCCGGCCCTGGGTGTTTTACTTTTTGCTTCCTTATCCTGACACCATGCGATTATGGCCGCAGTGGCGCAGTCCGTTGGTGTGGGACGTGTTCGCCGTTTCGACATACGCGACGGTCTCGTTCCTGTTCTGGTACGTTGGTCTGATTCCCGATCTGGGCAGTATGCGCGACCGGGCCCGCAACCGGTTCGCGCGCGCGCTGTACGGCATGTTGGCCATGGGCTGGCGGGGTGCGGCTCGTCATTGGCATCGTCATCAAATCGCCTATCTGCTGCTGGCCGGGTTGGCCACGCCGTTGGTGGTCTCGGTTCACTCGGTGGTGAGTTTCGATTTCACCATTGCCATCGTGCCGGGATGGCACAGCACGATTTTTCCGCCCTACTTTGTCGCGGGCGCCATTTTTTCCGGGTTTGCGATGGTACTGAGTCTGGCGATTCCGATTCGCAAGATTTACCACCTCGAAGATTTGATCACGATGCGTCACCTCGACAACTCGGCGAAGATCCTGTTGGCGACCGGGTTGATGGTTTCTTACGGCTACCTGATGGAAATCTTCACCTCGTGGTACAGCGGCAACACGTTTGAACAGTACATGAGCCACAACCGGATGTTCGGGCCGTACGCGCCGGTTTTTTGGAGCGTGATCTTCTGCAACGTCCTCTCGCCCCAGGTCTTCTGGTTCAAGAAAATGCGGCAGAACATCGCGGTATTGTTCATCGTTTCGATCATCGTCAATCTCGGTATGTGGCTGGAGCGTTTCATGATCGTGGTGGGCAGTCTGCACCGGGATTTTCTTCCGTCAGCCTGGCACATGTACTACCCGACCTTCTGGGACCTCGCGACCTTGTTCGGATCGGTCGGGTTGTTCGTGACGCTGATGTTCCTGTTCATCCGCGTGTTGCCGATGATTTCCATTTCGGAGATGCGCGAACTGGTGGGCGAAAAGGAAGAGGAAGCCGCGGAGACACCCGCCGGAGGCGTTTCATGAAATCCAGATCGCGCCCGCCCATCTATGGTTTGGTGGCCGAGTTTCAAGGGCCGGATGATTTGCTCACCGCCACAAAGGAAGCGCACACCGCCGGTTACCGGCACATGGAAGCCTATTCGCCGTTCCCAATCGAGGGACTCGCCGAGGCGCTGAACTTCCGCAAGACACGGGTCCCACTGGTCACGTTGATCGGGGGCATCATCGGTGGCTGCGGCGGTTTCTTCATGGAATGGTTTTCGGCGACGATCCATTATCCGATCAACGTCGGTGGCCGACCGTACAACAGTTGGCCATCCTTCATTCCAATCACGTTCGAGATGACGATCCTTTGTGCGGCCATTGCGGCGGTGCTGGGCATGCTCGCGCTGAACGGATTGCCGATGCCGTATCACCCGCTCTTCAATGTGGAGCGATTCAGCCGGGTAAGCCGCGACCGGTTCTTTCTTTGTATTGAGGCCAGGGACCCCCAGTTCGACCGGGCCGGCACGAGGGAATTCTTGGAGAAGTTCAATGCCACGGGAGTTTATGAAGTCGATCATTAGCATTTTCTTGGTTTGCGGCGCCTTGCTGCTGGCGGGTTGCGATCTGCAAGACATGTACGAGCAACCCGAATACAAACCGCTGGAAGAGAGCAAATTCTTCAGCGACGACAAATCGGCGCGGCCGTTGGTCGAAGACACTGTGGCCCGCGGTGAGCTGCGAACCAATGAAGTCTTTTTCGCGGGAAAATCCGGGACGAACTACGTCACCGAGCTTCCGTTGCCGCTCACCAGGGAGTTGCTGCTGCGCGGCCGGGAACGTTACGATATTTTCTGCAGTCCCTGCCACGATCGCACCGGCCACGGCAACGGTATGATTGTCCAACGCGGCTTCGCCCAGCCACCCTCTTTCCACATCGACCGGCTGCGCGGCGAACCGATTGGATATTTCTATAATGTGATGACGCACGGATTCGGCAAAATGTCGGATTATGCGTCGCAAGTTCCGCCAGAAGATCGGTGGGCTATTGCGGCTTACATTCGTGCGCTGCAGTTCAGCGAGCATGCCCCATTGCAAGATGTGCCGGCGGAGGAACGGGCGAAATTGGAGGCCTCCCGCTAATGAACGGGAATTTGCGAACGCAATTGAACCGGACGCAGTGGTCGGCTTTCGTCATCGGCGGTCTGGCGTTAATCGCCTGCATCATTGGAGGCGCGTTGAACCCCACCGGTTTTTTTCAGGGATATTTGATGGCGTACATGTTCTGGCTCGGCGTGTCGCTCGGTTGCATGGCAATTCTGATGATTCACTATCTCGCGGGCGGGCGCTGGGGATTTGCCGTACGCCGTTTGCTCGAAGCGGCGACCCGCACCTTGCCGGTGATGTTGGTGTTGTTCATTCCGTACCTGTTCGGTCTCGGAAAGCTTTACGTTTGGACGCAGCCGCAAATGGTCGCACGAGATGCGCTGTTGCAACACAAACACCCGTATCTAAACGTCCCGTTCTTCATCGGGCGGGCCGCGATTTATTTCGCCGTCTGGCTCGGAGCCGCGTTTTTGCTGAATCGGGCCTCCCACGAACAGGATCGAAATCCCGGCATCACCACGCCGGCGACGGCGCGCGTGGCAAGCAGTTTCGGCGTGATTCTGTATGTCGTGACGATGAGCTTCGCCGGAATCGATTGGGTGATGTCGCTCGAACCGCACTGGTTCTCGACCATGTACGGGCTACTGATTCTGGCCGGGCAGGTGGTGTGCGGTTATGCGTTTGTGATCATCGTGGCGGCCCTGCTGGCGGACACGCCGCCGTTGTCGGAGGTGATCGAACCCTTGCATTTTCATGACCTGGGCAATTTTCTGCTGACCTTCATCATTTTTTGGGCCTACATCTCCTTCTCGCAATTCCTGATCATCTGGTCTGGCAATCTGACCGACGAAAATCCCTGGTATCTGCGTCGGTTTGAACACGGCTGGCAATGGATCGGCGTCTCTCTGGTGGCGTTTCATTTTTTCGTGCCATTTTTCCTATTGCTGTCGCGCGACATCAAACGGCGCAGCCCGTGGCTGGCCAAGGTGGCGGGGATCGTGTTCGTCATGTGCGTAGTGGACCTGTTTTGGATTATCGCGCCCGGCTTTCACCGGGTCGAATTGAGCGTGCACTGGATGGACGTGGTGGCGTTGATTGGATTGGGTGGCATCTGGATTGGCTTTTACGTGCACCAACTCAAACGCAAATTGCTGGTGCCGCTCTACGACGCGCGGACACAGGAGAGCCGATTGTCTTCATGAACGAATCTGAACCCAAACGCGAACAGCGCGACCTGAAGGCGCCGATTGTCCTCGGCTTTTTCGCCAGCCTGGCTGTCACCCTCGTGCTGGTCGCGTTGGCCGCGCGCGGTTTGATGGCCCTTTTCGCCCACCATCAGCCCCGTGTCTCCCTGCCGCCCGTTACCTCATTGGCCGTGCCTGCGCCGGGCCCGAAGCTGGAAGTCAACCCGCCTGCGGCGTTGCAGGCGTTGCATGCCCGCGAAGATGAAGTGCTGAATACCTACGGGTGGATGGATCCGGATCACGGCATCGTGCACATCCCGATTGATCGAGCGATTGATTTGATTGCGCAACGCGGCTTGCCCGCCGCGACGAACAAGAATGCGGAGGCTCCCAAACCATGAACAAATGCTTCGTAATGATTCTGCTTGGCCTGCTTGCCTTCTCGGTTTACGCCGACCGTCCAACTCCCTTGCGGGATGTCGATATCCAACAAAAGCTGAACCAACCGGTCCCTCTGGATTTGATATTCCGCGACGAAAGCGGCGCGTCGGTGAAGCTCGGGAAATATTTCGGATCCAAGCCGGTCATTCTCGTGATGGTTTATTACCAGTGTGCCATGCTGTGTCCGATGACGCTCGATGGAGTGGTGCGTGCCACACGCGCTCTCTCGTTCGCAGCGGGCGATCAATATCAAGTGGTCGCAGTGAGTTTTAATCCGCAGGAGACGCCGGCGCTGGCGGCCGCGAAGAAAGCGGAATATCTGCGCAAGTACCGGCGGCTAGGGGGCGAAGCAGGCTGGCATTTCCTCACGGGCACGGACGCGTCCATCCGTCCCCTCACCGAGGCCATCGGGTTTCATTATCACTACGACCCGGAGACGAAGCAGTACGCGCACGCGACGGCGATTATGGTGCTGACCCCGACCGGCCGCCTGTCGCGTTACTTTTACGGCGTGGAATATTCCGCCCGCGATTTGCGGCTGGCGCTGATCGAGGCGTCGCACAACAAAATCGGGACACTGGCTGATGAGGTGCTCTTGTTCTGCTGCCGGTACGATCCGGCGACCGGGAAGTACGGCGTGGTGATCAGCCGGGTGATTCAACTGGCCGGGGGCGTCACGGTGTTGACGTTGGGCACGTTCATCGGTCTGATGCTGTGGCGCGAGCGGCGACACAATCGCGACGGGAAGGTCGCATCCAGGCAACGAGAGGCGCAGGCGTAATGCTGGGACTTTGGGTACAATTATCTCCAGACCGCGCTTCGACTGTGGCCGGCAAGGTGGATCATTTGTTTTATTTTCTGATAGCGGTAAGCGTGTTTTTCGCTGGGCTGATTTTCACCCTGATTTTGGTTTTCGCGGTGAAATATCGCCGGCGCCCCGGCAACGAAATCCCGCCGGCAACCAAGGACAATCTGATGCTGGAGATCCTGTGGACAGCCATTCCGGCCGGGCTGACGGTGGTGATATTTTTGTGGGGCGCACGATTGTTCTACCATATTTTCACTCCACCGACCGGCACGATCAAAATCAACGTCGTCGCCAAGCAATGGATGTGGAAGATTCAGCATCCCGAAGGAAAAATGGAGATCGACGAATTGCATCTGCCGCTGGGGCGCCCGGTGGAATTGAATTTGATTTCCGAGGACGTGATTCACGATTTCTTCGTGCCAGCGTTTCGCGTCAAACACGACGTACTGCCGGGCCGTTACAGTGTGGAATGGTTTAAGCCGACCAAGACGGGCAAGTACCACTTTTTTTGTTCCCAGTACTGCGGCACCGGCCATTCGCGAATGGTGGGGTGGGTGTACGTCATGACGCCGCGCGATTATCAGCGCTGGCTCACGAGCGGCCAGCCGACGGACCCATTGGCGGTCACGGGGGAGCGATTATTCCAGCGAGTTGGCTGCGCTGCCTGTCACGGACAGGAGAGCAACGGTCGCGGGCCGTCGCTGGTCGGATTGTTCGGCCAAACGGTGCACCTGCAAAACGGGCGGACGCGCTTGGCCGACGATGACTATCTGCGCGAATCGATTCTGCGGCCGAACGCTGAATTGGTGGAAGGATATCAACCCGTGATGCCAACGTTCAAAGGGATCCTGAGCGAGGAGCAGATTTTGGAACTGCTAGCCTACATGAAATCTTTGCCACCGAAAGAAGGTGAGGTGCAGCCATGATAACTGCGGATGCTCCGGCCCTGCCAACCGGGGCCCCTCAACTGCCGCGCGAACATTTCCTGAACGTCGAGTACGGCGTGAAATCGTGGCTGTTGACCACCGATCACAAACGAATCGCGCTGATGTTTCTGGTGGCGGTGACGTTGTTCTTTTTCCTCGGCGGGGCGGCGGCGGCGCTGTTCCGTCTGGAACTGTTGACGCCGCCCGGGGATCTGGTTTCGGACCACACGTACAACAAACTCTTCAGCATTCATGGGGTGACGATGGTGTGGTTCTTTCTGATTCCGTCGATCCCGGCGGTACTGGGAAATTTCTTGGTGCCGATGATGATCGGAGCGCGCGATCTGGCCTTCCCGCGGCTCAACCTGTCCAGTTTCTATCTGTTTGTGATTGGCGGCTTGTTTACGCTGGTGGTGATGTTTACCGGGGGGCTGGATACCGGGTGGACGTTTTACACGCCATACAGCAGCATGTTCGCGAACACTTACGTCATCGCGGCAGTGACCGGGATTTTCATCGCCGGCTTCTCGTCCATCTTTACCGGGCTGAATTTTATCGTGACGATTCATAAGATGCGCGCGCCCGGGCTGACCTGGTTCCGGCTGCCGTTGTTCATCTGGGCGATTTATGCGACGAGTGTAATTCTGGTTTTGGCGACACCAGTGCTGGCGATCACCCTGACGCTGGTGGGGGTCGAACGGATCTTTCACGTCGGCATTTTCGACCCCGCGATCGGCGGCGACCCGCTATTGTTCCAACATCTGTTTTGGTTTTACTCGCACCCGGCCGTGTACATCATGGTGTTGCCGTCAATGGGCGTGGTTAGCGAAGTCATCACCTGTTTCTCGCGGAAACGGATTTTTGGCTACCACTTCATCGCCTTTTCAAGTTTGGCGATTGCGGTGATCGGATTCCTGGTGTGGGGCCATCATATGTTCGTGTCTGGACAATCGATCTACGCCGGCATGGTTTTTTCGATGTTGAGTTTTGCGGTGGCCATCCCGTCGGCGGTCAAGGTGTTCAACTGGACCGCTACGCTCTACAAGGGATCGGTGTCCTTTGAAACGCCCATGCTCTATAGCCTGGGGTTCATCGGTCTGTTCACCATCGGCGGGCTGACCGGGCTGTTTCTCGCGACGCTGGGAATCGACGTGCACGTGCACGATACGTATTTTGTGATCGCGCATTTTCATTACATCATGGTAGGCGGCGCGGTAATGGGCTACATGTCCGGCATCCATTTCTGGTGGCCGAAGATGACCGGTCGGATGTACCCGGATGGGTGGGGGAGGTTGGCCGCGCTGATCATTTTCATCGGGTTCAATCTCACGTTCTTCCCGCAATTCATCCTTGGTTATCTCGGGATGCCGCGACGCTACCACAGTTATCCGCCCGAGTTTCAAGTGTTGAACGTGATGTCCACGGCGGGCGCGTCGATTTTGGCGGTGGGCTACCTTTTGCCCCTGGTGTATATGCTCTGGTCGCTGCGTTACGGCAGGATTGCCGGACCGAATCCCTGGCGTGCCAAAGGCCTCGAATGGGAAACCACCTCGCCCCCACCGACGGACAACTTCGAGAAGATCCCGACGGTCACCGAAGGCGCCTACGCGTATCCCGAACGAAAGGAAACCGCTCATGGCTGAACGATCTGATTATCTGGCCCATCAATTCGTCGATCCCATCCAGCAGGAACAATCCTCGACTTTGGGGATGTGGGTGTTTCTGGCAACAGAAGTGTTGTTCTTTGGCGGGCTGTTCGCCGCCTACACCGTGTACCGTTTTCAGTTCCCCGAGGTTTTCCAGCACGCCAGCCACCATCTCAGCGTGCTTCTGGGCACGATCAATACCGGCGTGTTGCTGACGAGCAGCCTCACGATGGCGTTGGCGATCCACAGCGCGCAGACGGGGCACCGGCGGCAATTGATGGCGTTTCTGATTATCACGATGGTGCTCGGCATTGGTTTCATGGTCGTGAAGGGCTGCGAGTATCACAAGGATTACGTTGAACATCTGGTCCCCGGGCATTCGTTTGCCTTCGATGCGAGGTACATGCCCCAGGCCCAGATGTTTTTCGTGTTGTATTTCTTGATGACCGGGCTGCACGCGGTCCACGTCACCGTCGGCATCGGCGTAATCGGCGTGTTTCTCATTCTGTCGCTCAAAGGCCGGTTCACGCCGGAATATCACACGCCGCTGGAAATCGGCGGGCTGTATTGGCATTTCGTGGACATCGTTTGGATTTTCTTGTATCCGCTGCTTTATCTGGTGGGGCATCACCGATGACATCATCCACCATCGTACCTGTACGGGTTTACGCCGCCGTGTATGGCGCGCTGATGGTACTGTTGCTGGCCACTTGCGCGGCGGATTTTCTCAGCCTCGGCGTCTTTAATGTTGTGATCAGCCTGACCATTGCCGTGGCGAAAGCTTTGCTGGTGATTTTGTTCTTCATGCACGTCCGCTACAAGGAGCACCTCCTCTGGGTTTACGTGGTTGCCGGCTTTTTTTGGCTGGCGATTCTTATCGGCCTGTCACTGGGCGATGTGCTCACCAGAGTTCACTGATCGAACAACATCCGGTTTTCAACTTGCCTCGGGCGGCGAGGCGGCATTTTAGCCTTCTCCCGGTGGGCAAATGTGCGCTGCGGAATTTGTTGCCGATGCGAACCAATGCTTGTGTCGCGGCGGAATTCGTGATACAAGGCATCATGCGTTGTCCGAAGTGCACCGCCATGGATGATAGGGTAATTGATTCTCGCAGCAGTCGTGATGGTGCGATGATTCGGCGGCGGCGGGAGTGCTTGAAATGCGGAGCGCGGTTTACGACGTACGAGGAGATTTGCCGGGAGACATTGCGCGTCAAAAAGCGCAGCGGCGAATACGAGGAGTTTGACCGGCGCAAATTGCTGTCGGGCCTCGAAAAGGCCTGCGAGAAACGGCCCGTGAGCACGGAGCAAATCGAGGCGCTGGCCGAGAAGATCATCGCGGAACTGGAGAACGAATTTGGACGCGAAGTGGCGTCGAAGCAGATCGGCGAACGCGTGATGCAACATTTGCGCAAGCTCGATGAGGTGGCGTACGTGCGGTTCGCATCTGTGTACCGCCAGTTCCGTGATGCCGAGCAGTTTATCGACGAAATCAAACGACTGGGGAAACAGTGATCCGAGCGCAGGATAACATCGCCTGGGTCAGGTTCGACGACGGGCATCTGGCGCCGTTTGACGAGCAGCGGCTGGCGTTGTCGATTCAGAGCGTGGCGGCCCGATTGGGCGATGCCGATTGGTGGCTGGCTGAATCAATCGCCGCAGCGGTCCATGCCTTTGCCGTGAAATGCCGCTCCGACAGCATCATCGCCAGCAACGAAATTGATGACATTGTGGTGACCGTTTTATCGATGCTCGGATTCAAAGAACTATCCCAGGCATTCGCGAGGAAAAGGCGGCGGGCGGAGATCCACCTGGGTGACCTGGCCGGGCGTGTCGGCGCCGCATTCGAGTTGGAGTTCTTTCGACAACTAGATCAAGCACTGGGTGCCGCGGCCGATCGAAGGCTTTCAGTGTTGGAGTTGGACGGACTCCGCACGTGTGTGATGCACTTGCGCGGGGCCCGGCGTTGGACCGAGAGTTGCCGCAGGTTTGCCGAGGAAATCGTTGCTTATGTGCGCGAGCGCGTTGCTCGCGTGCGACCGACGCAAGCGGTTCGGCTGCAACTTGCTGTGGTGGAATAGGTCCGGGCACCGATTGTCGCCGTCGCACGTTGGACGTTCCCATTGAATTGAGGGCACCGCCGTTTGGAGCACGCTGTGAAGGAGGAATCAACTGATGGCTGACAACATCTTCGCCAAAATCATTCGCAAAGAAATTCCCGCTGACATTGTTTACGAGGATGATTGCACGTTGGCATTTCGGGACATCAATCCCAAAGCGCCGGTGCATATTCTCATCGTGCCAAAAGAAGAAGACCTCCCGCGGATTTCTGAAGCACAAGCCGAGGATGGACCGCTGTTGGGCCATCTGCTGATCGTGGCTGCCGAGATTGCCCGCAAAGAGGGAATCGACGGGAGCGGTTATCGGCTGGTGATCAACAAGGGCGCCCACGCCGGCGAAAGCGTTCCACATCTGCACGTGCATCTGCTCGGAGGCCGCCAAATGGACTGGCCGCCGGGCTGACCGGCGTCCCCGTGAACGGGCTGATTCTCTTCGAGGACGAAGACCTGCTGGTCGTCAACAAGCCTTCCGGCATCAACACTCACAAACCCGACCGTTATGCACCCGACGGGATCCACGAATGGTTGACCAAGCACGAGCCACGCTGGCGCAATCTTTCCATTCTGCACCGGCTCGACAAAGACACCTCGGGTGCGATGGTCTTTGGCAAAACAGCGCGCGCCAATCAATCATTGGCGAAGCAGTTTGAATTGCATGCCGTCGAGAAGCTGTATCTTTTGCTCAGTGCCGCGCGTCCGACCCGTGTAAAGTTTCGGGCCAAAACGGCGGATGCCGCCACTGACTTCGAGTTTCTGGAACAAGCCGGGGATTATTTCCTCGTGCAGGCGCGGCCGCTTACCGGCAAGACGCACCAGATCCGGCGTCATGCCGCTAACAACGGATTTCCGGTCCTCGGAGATACGGCGTACGAAGGGGAACCGGCGCCCCGTTTAATGCTGCATGCACACAAAATCCGCTTCAGGCATCCGGCGACGGGTGTGCCGGTCACGTTCGAGGCGTCGGTCCCACGCGCTTTCGATGAGATCGATCCACTGGTAGCCGCCACCGAGTTTCGAGAGCGATTGTTCGGCGAAGAGACGAACGCATTTCGTCTCATCAGCGGCGTGGCCGATGCCTTTCCGGAAGCGAACGTCGATTCGTACGACGGAACGCTGCTGGCGCAATGGCAGACGGAAACGGCGGCGGAGCAGGGGAGTGAATTGATCGAGTGGTTGCAGAGGGCCTGTGCGCCGCGAGCGATTTACGAGCAGTTGGTGACCAAGCAGAAGCGGACCAAGCCGAGATTGATGTCGGAGGGACGCGCTCCGTCGCGTCTGCTTGAACAGACAGAACGGCCACGACGGAGTGTGGTCCTCGAAGATCGGCTTCGAATCCTCGAAAACGGTCTCACGTTCCTGGTCAACTTCGGAGAAGGTCTGGCGACCGGCATTTTTCTGGACCAGCGCGAGAACCGTCGCCGATTATTAACAATGCCGCTGGCAGGGAAAACCGTGCTGAACACGTTTGCCTACACCTGCGCATTTTCTGTCGCAGCAGCCAGGGCGGGCGCCGTGACGACCAGCGTGGATTTATCGAAGAAATATCTGGAGTGGGGCAAGGATAACTTTCGCGCCAATCATTTGAATCCTGCCGCACATGACTTCATTTTCGGCGACGTCTTTTCGTGGCTCAGGCGATTTGCCAAACGCCGGCAATGCTGGGATGTGGTGATTGTGGATCCCCCGACGTTTTCGACGACGAAGCGCGGACGGGCGTTTCAGGCGGCGCGGGATTACGAGGACCTGGCGACATTGGCAATGCCGCTGGTCGCTGCCGGCGGCTGGCTGCTGTGCTCGACGAATCAGCGAACGTTGGCCGCCCGGGAATTCGAGCAGTGCCTTCAACAAGCGGCCCATCGGTGCCAACGAATTATTGAGGCGCTGGAATTTGAGACGCAGCCGTTTGATTTTCGTCCCGCGACGAAGGAAGAACCTTATCTGAAATCCTTCTGGGCAAAGTTGGGTCCGAATTGGTACGCGGGGCGGGCGGCGTGAGCTGTTTGAGGGTTGGACCGAGAATATCGCTGGCCCAGATGGCCCCGCCGATACTCGCAGTCAAGGTAAGCGCTTTGCCAAAGGGGGAGAATGACAGGCTGGTCGCCTGACGCGGTTCGCTCACAGTCGCTGCAATGAAAGGAAAGAGATGTTTGGCGATCGTGCTGGCGGATGGCAATTTCTTAAGATCCACGAAACTGTTGTCGATCGCTGGGGTCCAACTTTCTTTGGCCAGGACATAAAGCGGTTCGAACAGACCACGGAGGTCGGCATACAGGTAAGAACATCCGCCGGAAGGAAGCCGTTTCATCGACTGCGTGTAACGTTCGCTCGTGGCCAGCGTGGGTTTTGCGTTCTTCAGTTGAGCGAGGAGTTGCCGCGCGTAATCGGGAGCGCTGGCGAGAATAAAGAACCGGTCGGTAACGGCGTAGGTTGGGGCGACGACGCTGCCGCTCACATGCGCCGTGCGCAATTTTAGTCCGGCGTACTCGGTTTCATCCCAGGGAGAATTGTCCGTGGCCACGGCTGACTTCAACGCATTCATGACCCCGTCGAGTGCCGGTGAGAGCTGCGCCTTGTTCGCAATCTCAATGACGATGGCAGCCTCCGGGACGCGCGTGCCCGGCCGCCAATCCCCCAGCAGACTGCATTCCGGCCCAAGTTTTTGCAGGACGTCCTCGCGGATATGGATGCGTTGATTGCGCACGGTCTCTTCGAACTGACCCGCGGCCGCCATCATGTTCGCGTTGCCGGATTGTGAAAGGGATTGCATGGCTTCATCGTAGGTCGCGGCGAGGTCGGCGGAACTGGTCCAGTACACCAGCGTCTCGGGCGTGGTCAACGCCAGAGTGGTGCGCTGCACGACCGGAATCGGATGGGGCGCCTCACTGGAGTAGGCGGTGAACCCGATGTCTTCGATGCCGCCGTCCACAAATGTCATGCTTGCCGCCGAGGTTTGGAGGCGCGCGAGTTTTTCGTAGAAACCGGCGGTTTGCGGCGAGAACGCGAGCAGGGGGCCGGCCAGCCTCAACACTTCTTCAAAATTGCAGTAGGCCAGAAATTCTTTGTTCTGGGAGGTGTGCTGGAGGACTTTGCGAAACTTCGGGCTGGCGCTCAGACTTTTGAAGTCGCGCGGGGTCTGCCCGGCATAACAGGCAATCACATCGCGCATCGTGTCCTCGCCCAGCGTGAACACGACCAGTGACCTGAGAGAGGCCTGACAGATCAGGATACCGGGCCGGACTTCCCAGACGGCATAGTTGACGCCCAAGAACTTGCTTTCTTCGAATTTGCCCGTTGGGTTCGACGATTTGAGGTTGTTCTCCAGCGCATGGAGGGCGGCGGCGACCTCAATTCGTTTGTGTCGCACATCGACACCCAGCACAAGGCCGGGACTGAGCGTGGGCAGAATGCTAACACGCGTGAGAGCCAGGAACACTTCGCCCTGCATGGCATCGAGAATCTGCTCCGGAATGCCGTTCGCTTCTTTCGGGGCACCGAAATTGGTCAACACCTCGCGCCATGCGGCGAGTGGTTTTGCAAGGAAAGCTTGAACTTCCGGTTCATGCCAGAGCGCGTAGAGTTCGGTTTTCTCAAAGTCGGAACGCGATTGTGAGAAATCAGGAATATCGAGGAAAACGAGTGTGGATTCAGGAAGCAGGTCGGCCGCTTTGGGCGCGGCTCTGAAAAATGCGTAGTACAACATGACCGCAGCCACGGCGGCGGCGAACAGTAGCAAGACGATGACGACCTTTTTCATGACCTGCGCTGTAGCTGGGAAACCTTTGCTGCAGCGCGTGACGATGCTAGACGCTTAAGAAACTGGGCGTCAAGGAAATAGCCGTGGCAGCGAAATTCGATGTAAAATATCCGGAAACGGGCTATACTGTACTGCCTTTGGCGACGAGTGCCGCAGGGTTTGAATGGGAAAACAGCATAGAATTTTCAGCAAGCGAATTTTCGTAGCGGCTTGCGTCGGGGCCTTGCTCCTGGGCAGGTTAAACGTCCTCGCAGTGCTCTTCAAGTCTACGGGGGATCCAAGTTACAATACCAGCACGCCAACTGGCTCTCTGACGAATAGTGGGTGGCAATACGAAGGCCACTGGGGTTGTTACCTCGGCACGCCGATCGCGCCTTGTTATTTTGTTGCCGCCAAGCACGTGGGCGGTTCTATTGGACAAACCTTCATGTTGAATGGATTCACGTATCACACAACCGCAATGGTCAGCAATCCCAGCGCCGATTTGATTGTCTGGAAGGTCGCCGAGACGTTTCCCATTTATGCGCTGCTCTATACAAACTCGAACGAAGTTGGCCGACATTGCGTGGTGTTCGGCCGCGGGACGCAACGCGGAGCTCCCGTAATCCTAGACAAGACGAACGGTTGGCGCTGGGGATCCAGCGACGGCGTCGAGCGCTGGGGTGAAAACGATATTTCCACCAACATGAATGGTGGCGCAGGGATCGGCCAGCTTCTGTATGCCACGTTCGACCGGGGCGCCGGTTCGAACGAATGTGATCTGTCGGTGGGGGACTCGAGCGGTGGGCTGTTTATTCAGGAAGACGGTGAGTGGGAATTGGCGGGCATTCATTACGCCGTGGACGGGTATTTCAGCGCGAATGGCACAACAAATACACAGTTTGACACGGCCGTGATGGATGCCGGCGGATTGTACGTCGGCAGCGGTACAAATTGGGAGTTCTTCACCAACACGGCAGCCGACATCCCCACTGGCTTTTACAGCACGCGAATCTCGGCCAACCTTGGCTGGATCAATAGCGTAATCGACTTCCTGCCCGGTGATGATCTGCAGTTTACCGCAATTCAACCTTCGGGGAATGACGTTGACATCAGTTTTGCCACAGAGTCGAATCGACTGTACTACGTCGAGTATACGGATGACCTTTCGAGCGGCAGCTGGACGATATTCACGAACAACGTGCCCGGCACCGGCGGGATTGTCTCGGTCGTTGATCCGAACGCTGCGGGTTTGACGAACCGGTTCTACCAACTCGGCTTGGTTCCGTGAGGCGAAAGCCCAGCCACGCTGCGATAGCGGCGTTGGCTGATGCGCGAGGCTGTGTGAAAACGTCATTTTGGCACACAGGATGAAACGATTTCCAAGGACTTACGAAAACCTATCAACGACTTACTTGGATTCACCGGAGATCTCACACGGCCTCACGTATGGTTCAGCGCTTCTTCAATTGCATTCTCGTCAATAAAACTACTGAAAGGGAACACCCGGTTTTCGCAGAAACTCCGAGCACAGCCCCAAAAGGGACTCCTTTTCATTGTGATAACTCTGGACCAGCCGTCACGCAGGCTCTTACTTCCTATGCCCCACGAAAGCCTCGGCGCCCGGTTACAACGTTGGTCTCGAGGTGCAGCTCACAGTGCAAATGGTTGTTGGGTGAGTGCTTATATCGCCAGCGCGGGAGATCCGGCGGGATTGGCCTTGTTTTTGGCGGGGTTCGAGATAAACTGGCGACCAAGCTGGTATGAAGGGTAACACAGGGAAACGGCATAGGTGGCTAGGTGTCCTGCTGGCCCTGATGATTGTCCCCTGCGTCCACGCAGTACTATTCGAAGCAACCGGCGACCCCTCGTACAACACGAATGCCCCGACCGGTTCACTGACGAATAGTGGATGGCAATACGAAGGTCACTGGGGAAGTTACCTCGGCACACCGATCGCCTCGAACTTCTTTATCGCCGCCCAGCATATCGGCGGCTCGGTCTGTGCCCCATTTGTCTTCAACGGAGTCACCTATACCACCGTGACAAACTTCGATGATCCGAGTTCCGATCTGCGGATCTGGCAGGTGGCTGAGACGTTTCCGTATTACGCCCCTTTCTATACAGGAACGGCCGAAGCGGGGAAGACGTGCGTTGTCATTGGGCGAGGCACGCAGCGCGGTGGCCCATTCGTTCAGGGCGGGGTGACCAACGGCTGGCTATGGGGCACCTCGGATGCCGTCGAACGCTGGGGAGAAAACACGATTGCTTATGTCGGCGTCGACCAGAATAACCGGCAATACTTGGTAGCGCAGTTTGATCATCCAGGGATAACCAATGAATGTGATTTGTCAGTCGGCGATTCCAGCGGCGGCATGTTTATCAAGATCGGAACAACGTGGGAGCTGGCTGGGATCCATTACGCGGTCGATGGACCGTTCAGTGTGGATGGATCGGCGAACGACGAATTTAACGCCGCGCTTTTCGATATGTACGGCTTGTATGACTGCAGCGGGAATTGTATGTTGGTGACCAATCATACGCCGAGCGCGTTTTATAGCACTCGCGTCTCCGCGCGTATTTCGTGGATCAACAGTATCATCACGAACCCTGCGCCGCCATTCTCAGTGAGGTTCGCCGCCACGCCAACCAACGGCGCCGCCCCTCTGAACGTGGCCTTCACCGATATGTCGTGCGGTTCGATCACGGGTTGGGCTTGGGCGTTTGGTGATGGCAACACCTCGACGAACCAGAACCCGATCAACACGTACGTGAACGCTGGCAGTTACAACGTAACGTTAGTGGTCAGTGGTCTGGGCGGGTCCAGTACGAACACCGTAGCGCACTTGGTTAGTGTGTACGATCCGTTCGCATGGTGGCAGCTCAGTTACTTCGGCAGCACCAACGACCCGAGCGCTGCCCCCGGAGTTGACCTCTACGGCACGGGCATGAGCAACACCAATAAATTCTTGGCGGGCTTCAATCCTACGAACGCAGTCGCGTACCTGCATGTCATCGGCGTCGCCAAAATAAACACGAACGATATCAGCGTGACCTTCCTCGGTGCCGATGGTGACAACACTTACGCCCCGGGAATTACGTCACGGACGAACGTGCTGGAGTACACAACTGCAGCACCCGATGGAAGCTACCTGAACAACTTCACGAACCCACCCGTTCAGACCATTATCCTCAGTGGAGGGACGGGTCTCGGTACGGTCACCAACATGACGGATGCCGGCGGCGCGACCAATGGCCCCTCGCGGTACTACCGCGTCCGAGTATTGCTCCCGTAGGAGTACAGAGATGTTCGGATGAGGAAACGCAACCGCAGCGAAATGGCAGAGAGGCTTCGACGACTACGACAGAACGAGAACGTTGTCGCGCCTTCCGACATTCCTTTGCGAGGCATCCACGCCCGCATGGCAGCAACGCTGCAGTCGTTGGCTGACGGACGCCGCCTGCTTGACACTCGCCGTTGATGATTTATACTGGCCGGCGCAATGCAGACGGATGAACCGGGGGGAAAACGGGACGGTTGTGGCATCGCTAACGAGGACGGCGGGGCGAATCTAGTGTCCGAATCGCGGCATCTCAACCGCGTGAATTCACAATCTATTTCGCGGGAGGAACGGTTTCCCAAAACTGGCCGGGGCCTGTGGTCACATGTCCCGGATGCGGACTGGAACGATTGGCGGTGGCAACTGCAGAATCGCGTCACGACATTGCAGGCGCTCGAGGCGTTGATGCCGTTGTTGCCGGCCGAACGCGAAGGCGTCGCGTTGGCCGGCCAGCACTTGGCCATGGCGATCAC